>JAABUO010009013.1_pt1 | contig 11209 bp, 11 predicted proteins | sample 5559291 | NCBI WGS metagenome assembly JAABUO01 (sample SAMN10711878, study PRJNA513372) | rock metagenome | isolation source: Antarctica rocks | place: Antarctica: Victoria Land, Finger Mt sud | reverse complement strand
AACTGCTCGGCATCGCGTCGGGCGGGCCGGAGGTACACGGCGATCCGCAGTATCACGGCGAGTTGTACGTCCTCCATGTGCGGTCGGAGGCACAAGGGCGGGGCGTTGGGCGAGCGCTGATGCGCGCTGTCACGGAGCGGCTGGCGGAGGATGGGATTACCACCCTTCTTGTCTGGATGCTGCGCGAGAATCACGCCGCCCGCCGCTTCTATGAAGTGATGGGCGGGCAGTTCGTTCGCGAGCAACCCGCGATGTTCGAGGGCATACTGCTGATGGATGCTGGATATGGCTGGCTCGACATAGCCATGCTGCGTCAGTGAAAGAGGATGGTTGCTCATCGCGTTATCTCCCATAGCACGACCGCGTTTGCCAGGAAGGAGCCTCATCATGCGCGCAGACATCGTTCCCGGCGCCACGTTCCCGGATTACGAACTGACCGATCACGCACGGCAGCGGCGAAAACTGTCGGAATTGCAGGGCAATGACCCGATGATCCTTGTCCTTTCGCGCGGACACTACTGACCGAAAGATCATCAGCAGCACCGTGCGTTGGCTGCCTTGTATCCCCAGATCGCCGTCGCCTACACGCAGATCGTCACGATCACCACCGACAACATCCTCGAAACCAACGAGTTCCGTAGCGCGGTCGGCGCGCAGTGGACCTTCCTCTCCGACGCGGGCCGCAAGGTCCAGAAGGACCTCGACATCCAGGAGTACACCGACCCGCACCACGACCCGATGATCCCGTACACACTCGTGCTCGAACCGGGCCTCGTCATCAACAAAATCTACAACGGCTACTGGTTCTGGGGCCGTCCCTCGACCGAGCAACTCTGGCAGGATTTGCGCGTAGTCACCGAGCGCGTCCGCCCCGATTGGGACATCACGAAATCGGAACTCCGCGCGGCATGGGAGCAGGGCGACACGCGCCTCTTCTACCCATACAAGGAGCGCACCTGAATAGCAGTGCGCCCCTGCGAATCGCCTGACGCCAGATACTGAGTGACGGCATAGGTATCTCCTTCTGCCCGTCTCCTCAATACGCCGCGATCTGCACGCGCGCATTTTCGTTGATGGTCAGCCGCAGTTCGGTCAATTCCTCACCGGCGATCTTGCCGATGCCGGAGATCGTGATACCGTCCGGACTGATGACGATGTCCACGCTGTTCACCTCGATCGTCCCGACGACGTACGCCGTGTCCCGCGCGACGACGTAGGTGAGCGCGCGCGCGTATCGTGGATCAACATACAGCCCACCGTCCGAGAGCGCGACGATTGGCTTGTCATTGATAATGAGGGCATGCACGGTATTCGTGCCGAGCCGCAGGCGGGTGAGTGCGCCGATTTCCGCGTCCGGGCTGATCGCGGGATCGGGTCCATCCGCCATCGGTGGTGTCGGGTGCAGGGAACTCGCCGTCTGCATGGTCTTTTTCTCCTCATTCGTTATTCGAGACACGGTACTGAGCATATCGCGCGTATCATGCCAATATCCCGGCCACCTTTCAACCGGGACGCTGTGCATGGAGGCTGGTCATCCACATCCATCTGTCTGTATCAGACTCCACACACCGGACGGGGAAGCAACCACATCGGTTGCTTCCCCGCACTCAGCCCTCAGTCCTCAGTCCTCATGCCGCCCAAAGGCCTCCCGCAGTCCTTCGCTACGATGCGAGGGGTTCGACCGCGCGAGCAATCGGCCGGGGGCCGGTGGCGGTCGGATCGGGGGTAAAGCGGACAGGCTGCGAGACTTCGAGCATATCGAAATCGCCGCCGCTCACGTCGTTGCGATGGAAGAACCGCTCGATACCCGCGCCATCCCGCAGGAAGCCGAATCCGCGTTCCCTGACGATCTTCGTGATGACACCGGTGGTCGCGTCCTCCGTGGCGGAGAGATCGGCCGATGACGCGGCGTGCCCGCGTCCGAAAGTGCGCCCCCGCTCGCTCCGGCTTTCCGGCTGCGATGCGGCGTTCTCGCCCTCCGTCGCGACACGTTCCTCGCGGCGCATCCGCATCGGCGCACGGCGGGTGAGTGGTACGTCCACCGGTGTGGCGACCGTGCCCGTTTCCTGGTAGCGCGAAAGGAGCGCCCCCACCTGCGTGCTCAACGAGGGCGGGAGGAAGCCGGGAGCGGTCGTTGTCGTCGGCTCACGCTCGGCAACCTGTTCCTGGCGGACGACGCGTTCATCCTCATCGCGTCCGGCGACGAACCGGAATCGATCCGGGTTGAGCGGTGCGACAGGCCGGGCGCCGATGCGTTCCGGTTGTAGCCGTGCGCGGTCTACTGACGCGGCGGGTCGCTCGGATCGCGCCGGGCGCTCCGCAGCACGTTCGGGGCGGCGTGACGGCGCCGGGGCGGGCGTACGCTGGCGGACGGGATGCGCCGCGCTGGACGTAGGCATCGGGCGCTCGACGCGCGTGCGCCGTTCCTCGCGCTTCGGATAGAGCGGGAAGTTCTCGATGGCGGCGGGGACGGCGGGCAGATCGCCCTGCCACGCCTTGCGCGGGATTCGCACTCGCAGGCTGCGCTGGAGTTGCCGCCACTTCGGCTCGTCGCTCGGCATGAGGAGCGTCACTGCATCGCCCTCACGCCCCATCCTACCCGTGCGCCCGACGCGGTGAGTCAGGAGTTCCGTCGTCTCCGGCAGGTCGTAGTTGATGACCATGCCGATGTTCTCGACATCGAGGCCGCGCGCGGCGACGTTCGTCGCGAGCAGGATCGGCACCTTGCCGCTGCGGAAATCGGCCATTACTTTGTCGCGGGCATTCTGCGAGAGGTTGCCCTGCAAGGCGGCAGCCGGATAGCCGAGCGCTTCGAGTTGCCGCGCCAGTTTCTTCACACCGTGCTTGGTTCGTCCGAAGACGAGGACGCTCTCGTCGCCCCGGCCATCGAGGAGGACACGGAGCACGGGCAGTTTCTGCCCCTCCGGCACGTCGTAGATGATGTGGTCAATCTTCGGCACATCCTCCGGCCGGGTGTCAATCTGCACCATCGCCGGATCGCGCAGGTACTTTGCCGCCGTTCCCTGTACCCATTCGGGCACCGTCGCGGAGAAGAGGGCGGTCTGCCGCTCGCGCGGGACGAAGCCGAGGATGCGCTCGACATCGGGCGCGAAGCCGCGATCGAGCATCTCGTCCGCCTCATCGAGGATGACGTAGTTGACGCGATCCAGTTTCAACACGCCCTGCCGGAGCAGGTCGAGGACGCGGCCCGGCGTGCCGATGATCACCTGCGGGCCGGTATTGACGGCGGCAATCTGCGGCCCCATCGCCCGCCCGCCGAAAATGCAGAGCGAGCGGATACCGTTCGCGCGGCCCAGTTTTTCGACGACCTCGCCGACCTGCTGCGCCAGTTCGCGCGTCGGCACGAGGACAAGCGCTTGCACCGCGCGGATGCCTGCATCGGCTTTCTCGATCATTGGGATGGCGAAGGCAAGCGTCTTGCCGGAACCGGTGCGGGCTTGACCAACGAGGTCGCGGCCAGCAAGGAGAAAGGGGAGGGATTGGGTCTGAATCGGGGTGGGATCGGTGATCCCCATCGTTTGGAGCGCCGCGCGCGTTTGTGCGGCGAACGGCATCGTAGCAAATGACAACAAAGATTCCTTTCGCGGCTCTTGGTCAGTAGACAGTTGTCAGTAGGCGGTAGACAGTGGATGCGCTTCGCGCGTTTCTTTCTGTCTACTTTTTACTGTCTGCTATCTACTCCCCTGCCGCAATGCGCACCACAACAAAGTACGGACGAAGCGAGGCTTCGCCGATGCGCGGTGCAACAAATAATCGAACCCGCAACCCCGCGGGTTCCCACTGTTCTAAGGGGAGCGTGCTGCGGCGGGATCGCGCGGCACATGTCGCGCGACCCTCAAAAGTATACTCGCTCGCAACGTTTTTCGCAATTGGACTGGTGCTTGGTCGCACGATCTCAGGTTGATACGCCGGGATACGCGGCAATGCGTTCGACGAATTCATCGAGGTTCGTTACGATGAGGTCCGGCTCGATGCCCCACGGATCGAAGACGGTCTCCGGGTTTCGCCGCACCCACGCCGTCTTCAGCCTCGTCGCTTTCGCGCCGATGACATCGAACGGATTGCCCGAAACGAGCCAGGTCCTCTCGACCGGATGATTCACCCGCCGTGCCAGGTAGACGTAGACCGCCGGATTGGGCTTGAACGTCTGTAGATCGTCTACGCTGATCACGCCATCGAGATGCGGGAGGATGCCCGCGTGATCGAGAAGTGCGCGCACCATCGCCTCGACGCCGTTCGAGAAGGCGACGACGGTGTGGCCCGCCGCTTTTAACCGCTCGAGGGCGGGAACCGCATCGGGGAATGCCGCCAACTGCTGGTACTGCGCGAGAAGGTGCATTTGATCCGCCTCGCTCACGTCCACGGCGAGTGATTGGACGACATACCGCAAGGCCTGCGCGGTGCAGAGATCGAAGGAGATGTACTGCCGCATCAAGCCGCGCCGGAAGGTGTATTCCAGTTGCTTCTCGCGCCAGAGCGCCGCAAAGGGACTTGCCTGCCTGCCGAGAAGCGCGCGGAGGTGCTGCTGCATCTCCATCGGGTCAACGAGCGTCCCGTAGACATCGAAGCCGATTGCCACCATACGATCACTCCTTTACATGCGTCGCGATTTTCCTAGTCGCGCGCCAGTCTCCATCGCACTCTCTCGCCGGTGGCATGGAATGCCACTTCCGCGTACGATGCCATCATAAGCCCGGCGACGACATGGGAGCGACAATGGCTGCTTCGATCGAAATCCAGGTGCGGCGGGCGTGGGAGCGATTGTCACCGGAGACACGCCGACGGCTGGCGCTCGTGGTCGGTCACGTTGCCCTCCGCCGCGCGCAATTGATCGTCATGATCCGTGGCAAAGTGAAGGGACGCTCGATGCCCGCACCGCATACGATCCACGAGCGGACATTCCAGAGCGCCGCCCTCGGCCGGACGATGCCGTACACGATCCTCCTTCCCACGGGATACGACGCGGCGGGCGAGACGCGCTATCCCGTGCTCTATCTCCTGCACGGCGCGTGGAGCAACCATACCGAGTGGGCGACGCGGACGAAACTGGCCGACCACGCCGCGCGATTCCCGTTGATCATCGTCTGCCCGGAGGGGGAGAACTCCTGCTACATCAACGGCGCGAATGGCGAACAGTGGGAAGAATATATCATCGCCGATCTCCCCGCGCACATCAAGGCGACCGAGCAAACACGCGCCGAACGGAGCGGTCGGGCGATCGCGGGATTCTCGATGGGCGGCCTCGGCGCGTTCATCTGTGGCATGCGCCACCCAGAGCGCTATTGCGCCATCGCGTCGCACTCCGGTGCGTTCGACCTCACGCTCTGGGACGGCACGGAGAGTGACCCGCAGTTCCGCGCCGCCCTCGGCCCGCCGAACAGCCCGACGCGGCAGGAGTACGACCCCCAGCGGATCATCGAGCAGGCGGTACGCATGCATGGGGCGGACGGGCTACCGATGCTGGCGATGGATTGCGGCCGCGAAGACTATCCGAACCTCCTCGCGTCGAATCGTGCCCTGCACAAAACGATGACCCGCCTCGGCGTCCATCATTTCTATCGCGAGCAGCCCGGTGGCCACAACTGGACATACTGGGATCGCGAAGTCCGCTTCACCCTCCAGTTCGCCGCCGCCGCGATGGGCATTACACCTGTCTTGGAGTAATATGATGTGCATCCATCAACGACTATGCGAGATAGAACGATCGAGACCGAGGAACGATACCATGTCTGATACACTGCCGGAACAACAACCCGAAATGAACGATGAGCGATTTGAGCAACTCCGGTGCGATCCTCGGGTCATCATCCATCAGAAGAAAGCGGAGCTCCCTTTCGAGCCGTTCATCCGCGTGAATGGTCACGTTGATGTGCTCGAATTGATCGGCCGTCGCGAACCGCAAGACGAACCCAACGGCCCATGCAATCACTAGATGCTCATCCCATTCGTTCCAAATTATATCTATCTTGATACCAGTATCGTGATTGCGACGATTGTTCCGGGGTTGCCAAACGCGCGGGCAAGCGACGCATTCTGCACGCAACTCGTCCAGCAAGGCAGTCGCATTGGTTTCTCACAAATCCTTCGTCTCGAACTTTCACAGGCGATCAGGAATCTTGCATCGCGACAGGGGCAATTGCCACTTAGCACACAGCAGCAATACCGATTAGATGAATGGGATACCCAACGTCGCTGTCCGGCAACAGTGGATGAGTGCGGGGATGCAGAAGTTTGAGTCATTTCTCAATCGGTTCGACGAAGTGGCTGAATTCCCATTCCACAGGGAGATATGGGAACAAAGCGTCGAGATCATGGCGCGCCATCAATTGAAATCGCTCGATGCAGTGCATGTCGCGACGGCACGCGCATACGGACTCCGACATTTCGCGACGTTGGACGACGACTTCAATCACGTTCAAGACCTGCGTGTCTGGCTCATCCGCGACAGGACAACCTAATCGGCGAAAACGGAGATGACCTATCTGGGCATAACAGACGTACGATGTACGCATACCCAAAGGGATATGTGTGGTGTGCGAGAAAAGGTCATATTGCTGATCTGTCTCCGTGCTGCTGCTTCCAGATCTCCATCCCCTGCTCGGTCAGGCGGACGTCAATCATGTCGTCGCGGGTCACGTCCTCGACGAGATTGCCCTTCTCCAGGGCCTCGATGGCGGCGATGAGATCGGTGTCGTTCATGCCGAGTTCACTCGCGATTTCGTTCGCATCCACAAACGGTCGGTCCGGCGTCCCGGCGCGGGAGCCGAGTGCATCGAAAAACTGCGTGGTCATGCTCATCGTGTGCGCTCCTTTTTCCCGAACACAATCGCCAACGTAGAGTACCGGTCGCAAGGAGCGTGCAACACCCGATTGTTCAGGAATACCGAGTACCGATACCGAAGCGCGCAACCATCAATCCTCAGCCCTCAGTCCTTCTTCCTACCCATTGAGATGGAGGAGGAAGATCGCCGAGAGACTGAGTGTCATCAGGAGAAGGAGCGAGCCGACGACGACGAGCGCAACGCGCGGCCCGACCGTCCGCACCGAGCGGACATTGACTCCTAGCCCGAGACCCGCCATTGCGAAGATCGTCAAATAACGGCTGAAGTCTTTCGCGTTGCCGCCCAGTGCGGTCGAGAGGACGCCCACCGTCCGCAGCACGGACAGCAGGATGAAGCCAAGAACGAACCACGGCACGAATTTGCCGATGCTCAATTTTGTGCTCGTGCCTTCGCCTTCCTCGTTACGATAGAGGAAAGCGAAGGTTGCGACGATCGGGCCGAGTAGGAGGACGCGCGTCAGTTTGACGAGGGAGGCGATGGCAGCGGAAGATGCGCTGACCGGGATGGTCGCGGCGAGTACCTGCGGCACGGCATAGACACTCATCCCCGCGAGGATGCCATATCGGTAGTCAGAAAGCCCAACGATCCCTCCGTGCGAAAAGACCGGTGGAAGAATGAGCACGATACCGATACCAAGGACGGCCGTCAGCGCGATGGCACTGGCGACATCTTGCTTCTTGGCCCGGATGGCGGGCGCGACCGCAGCAATTGCGGAGTTGCCGCAGACCGCATTGCCCACCGCGACGAGGATCGCCAGCTTGGTGTCGAGTGAGAGTCGTCGCCCGAGGAGGATCGCGGTGCAGATCGCCAATGGCACGGCGATCAGGACGACGAGGAAAAGCTTCGCACCTGCAGCCGCGATGGTGCGAAGATCGAGCGTCGCGCCGAGCACAACGATGGCGAACTCCAGTACCTGCTTGGCGGCGTACGCGATCCCCGGCTCGACCACGACAGGGATCTTCGTATTCGCGAAGGTGCGGATGAGCATGCCGAGGATGAGCGCCAGGACAAGCGGTTCGAGGATTTCCTGCGAAAAGATCCGCTTCTCGATGGCCGCAAGCACGATCGCCACGCCACCCACCGCCGCCGTGAAGACGAGGCCGGGAACGAGTGAGCGATAGGGGCGCCGAAGCCATGCCGGTACCCAGCCCCACCGTGTCGCAGGCATCGCCCGCATCGTCGTTTCTGCCACCCACCCCTCCATGCACGCAAACGAACTGGTAGAAGATCAGCGTAGCGCGCCGCGCCGCGCTGTGCAAGCATCCGCAGCCCGTTCCCATTTGGGAATCTGTCCGCGCCGCGAACGCATGCTAGGATACCCTGTACGCGCACGATTCTCTCGTTTCGGAATGGAGGCTGCGATGACCGCACAGCGCCCGCTCGAACCCGACGATGTTCTCCGTCTGCAATCGGTCGCCAACCCGCAGATTTCGCCGGACGGCGCGCGTGTTGTCTATACCGTCACGACAATGGATGATGAGCAGGACACGACCTACTCGGCGCTCTGGCTCGTGCCGACCGGCGGTGGGGAGCCGCGCCAACTGACGCGCGGCGCGGCGAGAGACGGCAACCCACGCTGGTCGCCGGATGGACAGTCGGTCGCCTTCACCTCCGACCGGAGTGGGGGCGCGCCGCAACTCTGGCTCCTGCCTCTCGTCGGGGGCGACCCGCTGCAACTGACGCGCGGGCATCACGGCGCGGGCACGCCCGTTTGGTCGCCGGATGGAACGCGCATCGCCTTTTCCGCCCGCGTCACGCCGCAGGATACGCCGAAGAACGCGCCTCGCGTCGCCCGCCGCCTGCGAACGTTCCTCAATGGCAGTGGCTACATCGGTGATGGCTTTTGGCATCTCTTCGTCGTCACTGTGCCGAGCGGCGAAACGCGACAGATCACGGCGGGCGACTGGCATCACTTCACGCCCGCATGGTCGCCGGACGGCAACCGCCTCGCCTTCGTCACGACCCGACGGGAGGATTGGGATCTCGAATGGATCTGGGATGTCTACACGAGCGACGCGGACGGCGGCGACCTCCGGCAGCTGACCCACGGCGTCGGCGTCTGCCAGGGGCCGGCATGGTCGCCAGACGGCGCACGGATCGCCTATTACGACAATAACAACGCCTATACCGGCTCGACCGAGGATTATCATCTCTACGTCATCCCGGCGGCCGGTGGCGCGGCGACAAATCTTTCCGGGCACGTAAATCGCGGCGTGTGGGCATGGGAACCGCCCGCGCCCGCCAATCCGCCGCTCTGGTCGCCGGATAGCCAATCCGCCCTCGTTGTTCTCAACTTCTCGGCCAATATGCGCGTTTACCGCTTCAGCATGGACGGCGAGGCGACGCGGGTGATCGCCGGGACGGGCGATACCGGCTGGCCGACGATCAGCGCAGACGGAGCGCGGCTCGCCTTTCCCTGGACCGGCCCGGATGCGCCGCCCGAAGTCTGGACGTGCGACCGGTATGGCGACGCATGGCGGCAGTTGACGCAGACAAATGGCGCGCTGATGAGCGAGATTGCTGTCAGCATACCGGAACGGTTCGCGATCACTGCGGACGACGGGCGAGAGGTCGAAAGCATCCTCTGGCTCCCACCGGGGAAGACGGCAGCAGATGGTCCTTTTCCGACGCTGCTCCATCTGCATGGCGGGCCGCATGGCGCGGTTGGGGAGGAGTTTTCGACTCAACAGCAGGTGCTCGCCACGCACGGCTTCGCCGTCTACTCGATCAACTTCCGGGGGAGCGCGGGCTACGGTAAAGCGTTCGCGGACACGATCCTCGCGGACTGGGGAGCGAAGGAGCACGCAGACAGCATGGCGGCGCTCGATGCCCTGGTTGCACGCGGCATCGCCGACCCGCACCGGCTCGGCGTCTTCGGCGGCTCATACGGCGGCTACATGACGAACTACGTTATTACGCACACCGATCGTTTCCGCGCCGCCGTGACGATGGCAACGATCAGCGATCTCGCCACTCTCTCCGGCACGACCGATCAGTGGGAGTCCATTGACTTCGACAGCGGCGGTGCGCCCTGGGAGGCAGCCCAATACTATCGGGAGCATTCGGCGATGCCGCTCGTCGCGCGGATCACGACGCCGCTTCTCATCATGCATGGCGAGGAGGACTACACCTGCCGCGTCACGGAGGCGGAGCAACTCTTCGTCGCCTTACGGAAACTGCGGCGGGAGGTCGAATTCGTCCGCTATCCGGGCGAGTCACACGGCTTCACACGCGGCCGCCCCCGCACGCAGCAGGACGCGCTGACGCGGCTGCTCGGCTGGTTCGGAGATCATCTGACAACATAACGAGCAATCGTAGGGTAGGTTTGCTCTCCTTTGGCATATTCGTTACAACAATGGTATACGAGGGACAATCGGATAGCCACCACCGTACAACAGAAAGAACAGCCTGCCATGACAGAAACACCTCTGCCACAGCGGTCAACGCGGGAGAACGCGAATTTGCCCGCACAATGGACGATGAGAAACAGCGGGAAGACATGGCGATAGAGCGCCTACTCGATGACACTGGCTTGCAGAAGTCCTATCTCACTACCAGCGCGGGCGTCAGGCATAGTCGCTCGCACCCTGCGCGGCAATATGATCCGTGGGCATCCACACTGGCTCCGATTGCGGCGGCGCGGGCGGTGGTGGCCAGGTCTGGCCCTCATAGCTCGGCCGCACCGCGATGCGCCCCGCTTCTTCGCGTACCTCGAACGTGCGGAGGGGCACGGACGCGGGGCCCTGGAGCGGGTGACCATCTTCAAGCGCGAATCGCGAATCGTGCCACGGGCAGCGGATCGTCATTCCCTCCAGAAATCCTTCGATCAGCGGCCCACCAGCGTGCGGACACCACGCCTGGACGGCGATCAGATTCCCCCTCTGACGCAGGAGGAGAACCGGAATACGCTCTACTTCGATCATCACCGGCCTGCCCTCAGGAAGGTCGCGGCTTGCCAACACATCGACATACCGATTCGGTGGTTTTGGATAGAGCAGAAACGGCACGTTGACCCCAAGGGTGAAGACAAGCTCGCCGCCGAGCGCACCACCAAAGAGCACGACTCCGTAGCCGAGCAAGCCGAGCGCCCGGGCAGCGGCACGTTTGTCAGCCAGGCGCAGACCCAGCGACCCGAGATAGAGACCCAGGGCAGCGGTGTTGACAAGCGCGTGCATCATTCCGATGCGCCGGTGGTGGTCGTAGGTGTCCACCCAGTCCGCCAGCCCGGCGGCGGCGGCTGGCAGCGCGCCAAGGATGCCGAACGCAACTGCCGCGTCTGCGCCACGCTGATAGTCGCCCCGCGTATCCTCTGTACGGCTGTCGAGCCAGTCAAGCAGGGCGGCGGT
>JAABUO010009012.1_pt1 | contig 11209 bp, 7 predicted proteins | sample 5559291 | NCBI WGS metagenome assembly JAABUO01 (sample SAMN10711878, study PRJNA513372) | rock metagenome | isolation source: Antarctica rocks | place: Antarctica: Victoria Land, Finger Mt sud | reverse complement strand
CTCGCCGAAGCGCTTGGTCAGGCCGCGCACCGCTACTAGCGCGTCCGTCGCGACCGGCGACCGCGCGTCCATGGTCGCTACACCGCTCCTATGTGCCATGCGTATGTGCCTCCCTTTTATGCCCTACGTTGTGCTGTCGATCTAAGGGTTGTCCCCTTTTCGTCTTTCAGCATAAGGCGACACATGGGGCGGCGCCAGGGCCGGACGGAGGAAAGGCTTGGGGATCGAAAGTACTGAGCTACCAGGTAGAAAGTACTGGCAGCGCGCCACGTCTGTTAGGCGTGCCCGCCCGTGGTCACGGCACCGATGGTCACCAGGGGTGTGGCGTCGAGGAAGGCCCCGATGCGCTCCGCCTGGTCGTCGAGCGCGCGGCGCTGCGTGGCGGTGAGGCGGTCGAACGGCTCTACCGTGATGGCAAGTGTGCGGCCGGCGCGGCGCTGGCTCCAGACCCCCGCGACGGTCCCGTCGATGAGCAGCACCGGGAAGTTGCCGGCCTGCCCGCTGGGGGTCAGCGCCCGTTCAGCGGCCCGGTCGGGGAAGAGCAGCGCGCGCGGCTGGCAGCCCACCACATAGGCGTCGAAGTAGGGCAGCAGCCGCACGCCGTGGGGGGTCATGGACGGCGCCATGGTGTCCCCGGTCGCCAGCCAGGCACGGGTACCCTCGACCTCAACGGGCTGCAAGTCATCGGAGAGGGCGTCGAACAACTCCGTCGCCCAGCGCCGCGGCGCGCCCAGCCACTGCGCGAAGTGCTGTGGCGTGGCCGGTCCGTACGCATGCAGATAGCGCCGGACGACCGCGGCGAGGGCGGTCTGTCCCTCGGCCGGCTGGAAGCCGGGCAGCCACCGGCGGGGGTGGGTGTAAGTGACGTTGCGGCCCCGGTTGGGACCGAAGCACAGCGCGCCCCGGCGCGCCGCCGTGGTGATGGCCTGGCGCCAGCGCGGCCACATCCCCTGGAAGGCGGGCATGACCAGGTCCCCGGCCCACGGGCCGATAGCGGCGATGACCGCCGCGCTCAATTCGTCGATGGTCAACGCGGCGGCGTCCAGCGCGACCGCGATCGCGGCAACGACCGCATCGGTCTGCGCGGGCGTCAGCCGGACGTCCTGTGGAAAGGGACTCGCCGATGGCGGGATCGCGGACAGCGTGCCGGTCCACAGCGGCAGGTCCCGCGTGGGCAGCAGATGCACGGTACCGCGTGGCCCGAACGTCTTGACCAGGCTGCGCTCGGTCCACAGCGCGTCCCGGACCTCCGGCCGCGTGATTCCGGCGATCCGCAGCCCGATGGACAGCTCGGCGGCGGACAACACCTGAGCGTGCGCGCCGCACATGGCGGCGACGATGTCGGCAGGTCGGGCGTCCCGCGACGGGGCGGACAGCGCATGCCGGTCAAGGCGCCTTGCGCAGACCTGGGCCCACGACATGCGCGGTACCTCATGAGCCGAAGTCCATGCCATATTTTCACCTTGGCGGCTGTTATACATATTTTCACCTTCGTGACAGCCCTCAGTCTACGAGGACGAGAGGTTTCTCCTCAAGGCGGGCCGTTAGCCGCTCACTAAGCCGATCCAAGATGAGTTGCGCGCGCTCAACCGTGATACTCATTGCGCTCATCGCGCGACACTCACGCCCAGCCGCTCCGCCAACTCTTGCTGTGTGAGGCCGTTCGCGATGCGCGCGGCAATTAAGAGGCGTCCGATGGTCATGAGTGAGTGGATGGTCTCAAGGTCACGCCGCCGGACGCGCTCGTACCACTCCAGGGATTCGCAGGAACAGAGTTGTTGGAGATTAATGTGCTGCAGCCCACCTCATAATCTCGCGGCACACCCCACTTTTCCCTCGATACGGGATACGCAAAATAGACCCCTTCAAGATGTCAATGTTCTTGTCCACTATCGTACTCAGATCGTGACCCATATACCCCACGATCAATACCACAAGATCACAGTTACGCACTTTGTCCATAACGCTCTTTTCGTCAAAACGTCTCCCAGGTGGTACTTCAACTACGTTCCCGCCGACCTCCTCTATTTCTTGGCGCACCTCGGATCGAGTCGTATCATGGCCGCCTACCAAGGCAATCCTCTTTCCATTCAGGGGGACAAAACGACCCTCTTCGGCTGGTGGAGGAACAACCGGCAATTCTTGCTTCTGAAACTCCTCCAGCCGTTTCATGTAGCTGTCCCAGAGTTCGTCGTGTATAGCAGTGTTTAACACCTTCAGCATGCGGCGTGCATCGGTCGTGTATACGGGTAAGGGAGAGACCTTGAATAACGCGATATCGATCTCTGTGTTTAGCATATTGACGTATCCATCGACGACAGCCTCATGCACCCCAGGATACATATCGTGGTAGTAGGTGATCTCCTCAAGGACGTCGAACCGTTGCTCTCCCGTTAGCCGATGCTCTTTATGATCGAGCGTGACATCATTCAGCAAAGCCATTATCTCTTCCAGACCTGCTGATCCGAGCAAACTATCGCACATGTGCTGATAGGCGGCGAGTAGTTTGGTGGGGTCGTTGACATGCCGGCAGAGTTTCAGATTCTCACGCACGATGTCTCTGGCGTCATTGGTGTGCAGTTGTTTCGGAGTAGCCATCGCGCAGAACATACCGACATACTCAATCTGCCGTTCTGGGTCAATGGGTCCGAATTCCCCGAACAGGACGAGTTGTGCGATCATGAGATAATCCGCTGCTGCTAGCGTATCGGGGGCGCTCCTCAGCAGTTCTTGATACGGTCCTGCCGCGAGTTCATACACCTCGTGCTCCTGACACAGCGTAGCTAATTCTCGTGCAACAGCAACGCGCCATTCGCCTTGGAGCCATGCATAAGCGCCTTGGAGCCATGCATAAGCAAGATGTTCCAGTGCCTCGTTTGTACCGCCGGAGCGAGCCAGCGCGATACCGAGCAGGCCGCGTAGGGCCGGCGCCTGCTCGTCGGGACGGATGCTTGCGACCACGCGATCATACTGCTGTGTGTTGATATATTCTTCCACCTGCTTGATCCGCTGAGTGACTGGCTGCTCTGGATCTTCTGGAGGGTTTGGCGGTCCCATTGGGATGAGGTTATCAACGTCATACTCAGGCTCGTAAATCAGCGGATGGTTTTCCGTGTAGCAGCGCTTGAACCGCTCGATCTCTTTATCAGTAAGCAGCATGTACTTCCCGTGACCCACACGCTTGAAGAATGGTCGTGTGAGAAATGCAGCAGGCTTACGCCTGTTCCTCTGGTCCGGAAAGCGCGCTGGCATGTTGATACAGTGATAACAGAGCGTGGCGCCAACGCTTTCTGAACTGCTTGTCGTCTTGGGGAACTCTTGAAGATATGCCTTGTATAGTTCGCTTGGGGAGCGCGGTTGCCGGTCGGCTCCTATCTTCCTGGCGACCTGAACGATGTCATCACTGAGCATGGTTTACAACGTTCCTCCGTAGCGAGTCTCTGCTTAATACTAACGAGGCTTCGCCTCAGACCGACGAGACATGACGCGAAAACTTGACTCAATCGCACCATGTAAGACACGGTTCAAATGAAGCTGCAATTGGTTGACGGTGTGCAGCGGCGAGTTGCCAAAGACATCCCTAGTTGGTATGGTCGATGTGCCAGCACCGGCCGGCGACCAGGGAGGATCGATGGTTCAGGTAAAGCGTATCACGCTAGTGACACGCGCCTAGGTGGTGGACGCAATCCTTTTGACACACTGGCTCAACCTTTGTGACAAGAACTGTGGCAAGAACCTCAAACTTTATGACACCTTACAGCAATGCGTCTTGATATTCTCGCTCATTCCGTACCATGGATGTCTCCTATTGACCGTGCCTGGCCCGGTCCCATGAGGGAGTGGCGTCAGAAGGCCCCATGACGAGCGGGGAGGCTGCGAGGTCATCGAGTCTCAACGCGTAGTCTCACGGCGGGAGAACACCGTTGTAGGTAAACGATGGCAGCGCTACCCTATCTTCGTCCATGCCATCCCCTTTGTTGCCTCGTATGCTTATCGTAACATGAATGTTAATCGGCGGCTAGCGAGGCGCCCAGACGCGGCGGCTGGTGAGGACGAACCAGAGCGCGGCCACGGCGAGGAGCGTGGCCGCCGCGAGGGGGATGAGCGCCACTGCCGTGCCCAACGGGCCGCGCGCCACGAGCAGAATGGCTGCGGGCGCCGCGCCGAGCGCGGCCAACCCGACGCCCAAGCCGAGCCGGGTCACGGTCCCGTCGGCGGCGGCGATGGCGAGGGACCCGGCGGCCGCGGCCTGCACGACCACGAACGGGATGAGGACGGCCCCTGCAACCCAGATTCCCGTGGCTATGCCTGGAGCGGCAAACACTGCCAGCCACAACACCTCCATAATCACGGAGGTGCGCGCCACCGGGATGACGCTAACCCAGAGCAGCGCCGGCAACGGGCGGAGCGGCGCCAGCCGCAGGTGGTAGTGGTCCAGCTCGGCGGCCAGACCGTCGGCGGCGCCGGCCGCCGTCGGGGCGCTGAGCAATGTCAGCGCCGCCGGAGCCCAGACGTAGCCGGGCGCGAACACGCGCAGGACGAGGGCGATCGCCAGCAGGACCCCAGCGGTAGCCAGGCTGGCGCGGATAATGCGCCGGTCCTGGGTCAGCACGCGGTAGCACAGCGCGCGTTCGCCCGCGAACGCCGGCCAGGCCGGCAGCGAACGCAGCCCCGTACGATACTGCGCCGCCATCACCTCCTGGCCGCTGCGGGTGCGCCGCATTTCCTCATGAACGCGCGCGCCCTGCCGGGCCGCGGTCTCGGCGCGTTCCTCGAAGCCGCGGGCCATGGCTGTGAGCAGTGCGGCGGCCGCGAGCACAGCCGCGAGCAGGATGAGCAGCCAGGCCGTGGAGGCCGCCGCCGGTGCCAGGACCGCGATCGCCAGCCGGTCCGTTACCGGCCGCAACTCAATCCACTCCCGTCCTGGAACGTCGATCAGCGCGGCCGCGATCAGCGCGAGCGCCCACAGCGCCGCGAGGGCGCGCAGCGCGACCCCCGCGCGGGCGCGGATCGTGATGATGTAGCTGCCGAAGGAGGCGAGGCGCACCGTGAGCGCGATGATGGCGCCGGCCAGCACGGCCGTCCAGGCCTGTCCGAGCGGTAACCCCAGCCACCAGCGGGCGGCCACCGTGCCGAGGTACCCCACGACGGCAAACTGGACCGGCCGCGCCAGCAGCTTCCAGATGAACACCGCACGCGCGCCGCTGGGAGCGGTGAGCAGCCACGAGACATCGGCGACCGCCAGCCGCAGGGGGGACCGTAACGTCGCGCGGCCAATCACCAAGGTCAGGACCAGCGGCGCTAACCGCAGCGCCAGGTCTATATGGGTCAGGTAGGCGGCTCCCGCCGCGCTCTGGCCGAGGGCGGCCACCTCTCCCACCGCGATGAGCGCCACCGCGAGCAGCAGCGCCAGGAGTTCCCACGGCTTGCCCGCGACACCGCGCAGCCGTCGCGCCCAGCGGCGCCGGGCGACATAGCCCAGCGCCCGCAGGCAGGCGGCCGTTCCGCCCCAACCCGCGGCTGTCTCCGCGCGCGCGGCCATCCCGCCCGGCCGGAGGGCCAGCGTGCCCGCCAGGCCGCGCTTACTCTTCATCAGTGTCCCTATCGCCGCCCTCATGCTTATGGGCGCCCGCCAACTCATCGGGCGTGAGGGCGGTGAGCGCGAAGTAGACCGCCTCCAGATCGGCGTCGGGGGCCAGCGCGGCCTGACGCCGCAGGTCGTCGAAGGAGCCCGCGGCCGTGACGCGGCCCTGATCCAGCAGCACCGCGCGCTCCGTCAGGCGGGCGACGTCCGCGAGGATGTGCGTCGAGACGAGCACGCAGGCGCCCGACGCGGCCAACTCAGCGACCAGGGCGCGCAACTCACGCGCGCTGCGAGGGTCCAACCCATTGAAGGGTTCGTCCAGGAGCAGCACGTCTGCCCCGTGCAGCAGCGCCATGACCAGCGCGAGCCGGCGGCGCAAGCCTTGCGACAGCTCGTGTGGCAGCGCGTCCAGCCGATCGGACAGTCCAAAGCGCTCCAACAGATCGCGCGCTTGCCCTTGCCAGTCCGCGAGCCGGTAGATGAGCGCCACGAACACGACGTGCTCCCACACCGACACGCCGGGATACAGGTCGGGTTGCTCCGGCATCAGCGACAGCGCGCGCTGCGCCGCAGGCGTTCCCGCCGTGTGACGGCGCACCCGCACGGTCCCCTCATCGGGGGCGAGCAGCCCCGCCGCGACCCGGAACAGTGTGGACTTCCCGGCGCCGTTGGGGCCGATCAGCGCGGTCACCGCGCCACTTGGACAGGTGAAGCGCGCGCCGTCGAGCGCGCGCTTAGCGCCAAAACGCTTCACCACGCCGGCGCACTCCAAGGCGGCGTCCGTCGATACAGATGGCGCGTCGTTCATGAAGACTCTCCTTCGCTCCCGTCGCGCGCCGTCCGACGGTGGCCCGTGGCGCCGCGCGCGCCCACGTCGGGCGGCAGCCGGCGCGTCAGTTCGTCCAGCAGCGCCAGCACGTCCGCGCGCGCTGGCGCGTCGAGATCGGCGAACGCCATAGTGAGCGCCTCATCCAGCGAACGCCCTTCGCGCTCCGCGATTGCCTGGACCATCAGGTCCGGCAGCCGCACCAGGGTGCGCCGCCGGTCGGCCGGATCGACGGAGGTCTCGACCCAGCCCTTCGCGCGCAGCCGCGCGACCGTAGCGGACACATAGCTTTGCGCGAAGCCCGTCCGCGCGGTGATGTCCTGCACGGCGCTGTCGGGGTGATCGAGCACATCGTCGATCACCGCCGTCTCACCCGCGGGCACAGCCGGGTCATCGGGGTCCGCCATGGCCTGCCGCGCGATCGCGATCAGGCGCCGCCCCAGCCGATACAGTTCATCGCCAGTCATATCGCTAATGATACATCACTAGCGATGTATTTGCAGCGGTTGGTAGCGCTGCGCGGCCGAGCAGGGCGCTTGACAGGGCCGCCATGCTCACGCTACCATGAGCATATCTTGCAAACCCTATTCAAGGAGCGTTCGCGACGTGCGTACCAATCTCACCTCTTTGTCCATCCAGCGCGGCCCCACTCGGAGCGGCCGCCCAGTGCGACGGGTGCGTGGGTGCGCGAGCGTCAAGCTCCCTTGGTCTCGCCCTCTGGGGTACCAAGGGAGTAGTGCGCCCTTTTTAGGCTAGGGATCGCCGCGCGCCGACGCGCGGATTAGCCCATACGCCGTGGACGCCCCTCTCCGCGTCCACGGCCTTTTTGTTCCCTCGGTGGCGGACTGTCGCCGCTCCTCAACATTGGCCGTGGTCTACCCCAGCGCGTCCGCGCGTGTATACCCGCGCCGCCGGCATGGTCGTGCTCGCCCAGCCCGCTTGGTGGATGCGCGTCCCTTGGGCTTGTGTCACTTTACATGATGCGTCCGCTAGGGCCGGCGGCGTCCAGCCTTCCATCTCGTCGTGGTGCCCCCTGGGACCGCCGGCATCTTGCCGGCCTACCGCTGCCGGCAAGATCGGGGACCCCTCTGGGGAGTGGTCCCAGGGGGTACGCCTCGCTGCAACGTAACCCCTCGGAGAAAACATTAGTCGTAAGAGGACATGCCATGGAGATTCATCTAGGACAATACTGGCGCTTGCTCCGCCTCTACCTGCGGCCACTGTGGCCGCGCGCCGTCGCGCTCGCCGTCCTGCTGTGCGCCGCCATCGCGCTGGAACTCCTGAGCCCGCAGCTCCTGCGTGGCTTCATCGACCGTGCGCGCGCCGGCGCCAGCGCGCGCGTCCTGATCGGCACGGCCGCGCTGTTCATGCTCGTCGCACTCGGCGGCGGCGGCGTGACCGTCGTCGAGACCTACGTCGCCGAGAGCCTTGGCTGGACGGCGACGAATCGCTTGCGCGCCGACCTCGCGCTACACCTGCTGCGCCTCGACCTCTCGTTTCACCACGCCCACACGCCGGGTGAGCTCATCGAGCGCCTCGACGGCGATGTCACCGCGCTGGCCAACTTCTTCTCGCGTTTCGTCATCTACGTCGTCGGCAACGTGGTGCTGTTGGCCGGTGTCGTCCTGCTGCTCGGCCGCGAGGACGCGCGCATCGGCCTGGAAACAGCCGTGTTCGCCGTCGCCATCCTCGTCGCCATGGCCCGCCTGTACGGCGTGGCGCGCCCGGTCTGGGCCGCGCTGGACGAGGCCAACGCCCGTTTCTATGGCTTTCTTGGTGAGCGGATCGGCGCGACTGAAGACATTCGCTCCTGCGGCGCGACCGCGTACACGCTGCTGCGCCTGTACGAGCAATTGCGCGCCCTGCGCCCCCTCCAGATCAAGGCGACGTTCCTGGGACAACTGGTCTGGGTCGCCGCCCTCAACCTCTCGGCCCTGGCGACGGCCGGCGCGCTGGCGTTGGGCACGCTCCTGGTCGACCGCCACGCCGCGACTGTCGGCACGGTCTACCTCGTCTTCCTGTACACCGACCTGCTCGTTCGCCCCATCGCCCAGTTGCAGGCGCAGATTCAGGACCTCCAGCAGGCCGGCGCCGCCGTCGGGCGCATCAACGACCTGTTCGCCACGCGGTCCCGTCTGCCTGATCCCGAAGGGCCAGGGGCACCGATTTCATCAGGACCGCTTACCGTCGCGCTCGACGCGGTCTCGTTCCGCTACGACGCGGACAGCGTGGGCGAACCGGCGCTGTGCGACGTCACCCTGTGCCTGGAACAGGGCGCGGTCCTGGGCCTGCTTGGCCGCACCGGCAGCGGCAAGACGACGCTCGTCCGTCTGCTGGCGCGCCTGGGCGACCCCTCCGCGGGGACGGTTCGGCTCGGTGGGACCGACCTGCGCGCCGCGCGGCTCGCCGAGGTGCGCCGGCGCGTCGGATTCGTCACCCAGGAGGTGCAACTCTTCGCTGCCAGTGTACGCGACAACCTCACCTTTTTCGATCCGCACATCCCCGATACGGCGCTCTTGGGAGCCATCGCCGAACTCGGTCTCGACGAGTGGTACCGGCGCCTGCCCGACGGGCTGGACACCCTCCTGGGGCCGGGCGGCATGGGCATGTCGGCCGGCGAGGCGCAGTTGCTCGCCTTCGTGCGCGTGACGCTGCGCGACCCGGGTCTGGTTATCCTCGACGAAGCATCCGCCCACCTCGACCCGGCCACCGAACGCCTCGTCGACCACGCCGTCGGGCGTCTGCTGCGCGGCCGCACCGCCGTCATCATTGCCCACCGCCTGACCACGGTCGAGCGCGCCGACCGGATCGTGACGCTCGACGCCGGCCGCGTCGTGGAGGACGGCCCCCGCGCCGCCCTCGCCCGTGACCCCGCTTCGTACTACTCCCGTGCGCTCCGCGCGGGGCTCCAGGAGGTCCTCCAATGACCCGCCCGACAAGGACAATGAGATTCTCGACCCCGCGCGCGGCCTGGCGCCTCGCGCGGTACCGGCCGGGGCTCTACCTGCTCACCGCCGCGCTGGCCACGGCGGTGGCGCTGCTCGACCTCGCGCCCGGCCCGATCGTGGCCGCGTTCTTCGACGCCCTGAGCGGCCGCGGCCGCGCCGCCCTCACGCCCTGGGCGCTCATCGCCCTGCTCCTCGCACGCGCGGTCGCGCGCTCGATAGTCAAGTTGGGCGAGCAGATGGGCGTCAGCCTCAATCGCTTCACGCTCGGCGCGCTGTTGCGGCGCAACATGCTCGCCAGCGTCTTGCGGCAGCCGGGGGCGCGGGCGCTCCCCGAGTCGCCGGGCGAGGCGTTGAGCCGCTTCCGTGACGACGCGGCCACGGTGGCGGACTTCGCCGCGTTCACCGCATACGCGCCCTCCGCGGTCCTGTTCGTCGTGGCCGCCTTCGCGGTGATGTTGCGCATCGACGCCGCGATCACCCTCCTCGTGTTCCTCCCGCTCGTTCTCATTGTCGCGCTGATCGGACGCGCCTCCGCGCGCATCGAAGCCTACCGCCGGCGCGGGCGCGCCGCCGATGCGCGTGTCGCCGGCCTGGTCGGGGAGGCCTTCGCGGCGATCCAGGCCGTCCAGATTGCCGGCGCTGAGGCGCACGTCGTGGCGCGGCTCGACCGCCTGAACGAGGAGCGCCGCCGGCTGGCGCTGCGCGACACCGTCTTCGGCGGTCTGCTGGGCGCCCTCTCGGGCAACATCTGGAGCGTGGGGACGGGCCTGATCCTGCTGTTGGCGGCGGGGGCCATGCGCCGCGGCTCTTTCACCGTCGGCGACTTCGCCCTCTTCGCCTACTACCTGGAGTGGGTCGGCGAGTTCACCGCATTCTTCGGCGCCCTTCTGGCTAACGACCGCAGGGCCGGGGTCGCACTCACCCGCATGGAGGCGTTGCGCGGGGATGGCGCGGCGGCCGCGCTCGTGGCCCATCGTCCGCTCCACTTACGCGGTCTCCTACCGGCCCTACGTCCTGCTACGAGGGACGAGGCCGACCCGCTGCGCCTGCTCCAGGTCGACGGCCTCTCCTTCCGCTATCCTGAGTCGGGGCGGGGCGTCACAGGGATCGACCTACGCCTCCAGCGCGGCCAGTTTGTCGTGGTCACCGGGCGCGTCGGCGCGGGGAAGACGACGTTCCTGCGCGCGCTGTTGGGTCTGCTGCCGCGCGACGCGGGCGCCATCCACTGGAACGACGCGCCAGTCGACGACCCGGCCGCCCACTTCGTGCCGCCGCGGTGCGCCTACACGCCGCAGGCGCCGCACCTCGTCAGCGACACCGTGCGCGACAACATCCTGCTCGGTCTGCCGGAGGGCCACGGCGACAGCGGCCTCTCTCGCGCGATCCACGCCGCTGTGCTGGAATCGGACCTCGCGACGATGCCGCGGGGGTTGGAGACACTCGTCGGGCCGCGCGGCGTCCGCCTCTCTGGCGGACAGGCGCAGCGGGTCGCCGCAGCGCGCATGATCGTGCGTGAGGCCGAACTCATGGTGTGCGATGACCTGTCGAGCGCGCTCGACGTGGAGACGGAACGTCTGCTGTGGGAACGCCTGGCGGAGGACAGTGACAAAGGGGGCGCTTACCTCGTCGTGTCCCACCGCCGCGAGGCGCTGCGCCGCGCCGACCACATCATCGTGCTCAAGGACGGCGCGGTCGCGGCCGCGGGAGCGCTTGACGACCTGCTGGAGAGGTGCGAAGAGATGCGCCAATTGTGGACGGGAGAAGGAGGAGCAGCGGACGATCACTAGCTCTCTCCGGCAAGTGGACGCATCGCTCACAGCGCGTCCCAGGGATGGGACGGCCAGCCGTCCC
>JAABUO010009008.1_pt1 | contig 11212 bp, 15 predicted proteins | sample 5559291 | NCBI WGS metagenome assembly JAABUO01 (sample SAMN10711878, study PRJNA513372) | rock metagenome | isolation source: Antarctica rocks | place: Antarctica: Victoria Land, Finger Mt sud | reverse complement strand
ATTGCCAGCAAGCGCTTGCACACCATCAACAGAGTTGCCTCACCCTTAGCGATGCACCTGACGCCTTTGAGTCGACCCACTGGTTATGGCACCGTGTCAGTCGCAAGGTCTCTTGTCAAAGCCGGAGGTTCTGGGAAGCAGACAGCAGCAGCCACAGCACCGCTTTCGCCAAATCCTACGAGCTCATCCTGTGACATCCACAGATTGCTGGAAAACTACTCAAGACAGATCACGCAGACAGGTGAGCCCTGCTGCAGATATGGCAACACAGGAGGCTTTTCCTGTCAAGCACGTATGGCTGTACTCATCTAGATCTGGTGGCATCTCTGCTGTACAACATGTGTCTTTCAATATACATGCTGCTTCTGTAGAAGGGCAGATTGACGCCATTCGCCAGTCACAACAGCAGCTTGATCAGGTACAAGCACAAGTCAAAGTCTGTGCTGGTTCTTCCAGTAGTTTTGTGTCAAGACATGGCTGCAAATTTGTGATCTTTGCAGCAACATGCACTTAACCTGCAAGATCTACACAGCGCAAAGGCAGAGGCTCAACAGGCAGATGAAGCAAGTGCTACCCTAGCTGCAGAGGTGCATCAGTTACAGATGGAAATCAATGCAAAGCAGGTCTGAAAATATGTGCCGGCAGGGACATGTTCATTGCTGAAAACAGGTCAAGGCTCAGCTTCTGTGGACACTCTGCAGGCTGATTGCAGCAGAATCAAAGGAGAGCTTGCCAAGGCTGTGGAATCCCGCACAGCTATATCTCATGACATGACCAGCAAGAGGTACTGCTGTCTCTGCAAGAGCACTTGCTCGTCAGCATGACATGCTGTGCCTGCCATTGTGACTACCAAGCTTGACTATCATACAAGTGACTGCTGACCTCAGCTTGGCCAATAGATTGCAGAGCTGTTGTATTCAGCAGAATCATTGCTCTAGACTGCCTACAGCGCTGTCGCAATGGTCTTGCAGTCTCGAATTTGACCAAGAGCTGTATTGCCATGCAGGCGCCAATTTATTTCAGAATGCCAGGAGCTTGACAGGCAGCTCAGGTACGTCTTATTGCAGGGACCACGTCAGGAAAACCTGGATGTGCTCTTGAGTCAAGCTTGTACTGTGCATGCAGGCTGCTGTTGGAACCCAGACACAGCCAAGACAACCCAACATGTATTGCACAGAAGTGATTGCTTATTTGTACAGTGATGCTGTTCTGTCAAGGGCTGAGCTTCAAGCTGCAAGCTGGCACAAATTGTAGCAACACCTGCTGCAGTTGACAGCAAATGATGTGTCACCTATTGCCGATGGTTGTGATGCCAGCTGCTGCACAGCATGGGCATGGCTGATGTGATTTCTGGGGTGGCCATGGGTGCAGCATTGCTATCCTCCTTGACTGAGGTACCACCGGTGTCAATAGCTTAACACGTATATGCACAAACGTCTGCCTAGTTATGACAGTTGTTCATTCCAGGACAGTCTACATCAGCCTCTCAGCATCAACAAACTTCATGACTGCTGACAAAGCTCTTAATGCTAGCAGCACTGATGTGGCAAGAAGAATGGAAAACCTAGCCCAAACCTGGTCACAATCAGCACTGCATCCCGGTTCATCTGCTCTCGAAAGCAAAGGTTGCGCTAAGACGGGATGACGACCATGCAAGCATCACATTGTCTGCTGCCGAGTTGTCCACACATAATCAGCAGCAGGGTGTTACGCAGAGCAAGCTCACAACAGCAGCATAGGGAAGCCCGTCGACCTGTTGTCACTCAAGCAGCATCTCAAGGCAGCACGTTTGGTCAGCTATTCAGAGTCACTACTTACGGCACATCTCACGGCCTGGGAGTAGGATGCATAGTTGACGGATGCCCTCCCCGCCTGCCAATCACCGTGGAAGAAATTCAGGGTGATTTAGACAGGCGAAGACCGGGTCAGAGCAGGATCACAACGCCCCGAAAGGAGAGTGATACATGTCAGATTGTGTCGGGGGTATCCGAATCAGGCTGGACAGAAGGCGACCCAATTCACATTACTGTACCAAATGCCACACAGAGGTCGCAAGACTACGCTGAGATGGAAGTTGCTTATCGGCCATCGCACGCAGACGCTACATATGACATGAAATATGGCACACGAGCTGTTGCTGGTGGCGGCAGAGCCTCTGCAAGGGAAACAATTGGCCGTGTTGCTGCTGGAGCTATTGCCAAGAAACTATTGAAGCAAGTCTGCGGGACAGAGGTAGCAACTGGCGCTCCTGCTTGTCAAGCTTTGAGGTACATTGCACAACATCTCCCCTATATTGACTTCTGTGGGCATGTTATGCAGGTTCTTGGCTATGTTAGCCGGGTGAAGGATGTAGAATCAGATGTAGATGTAGATGCTGTCTCTTCTGAGCAAATCGAAAGTAATGCTGTAAGGTGCCCAGACGCAGCTGAGCAGATGTACAAAGGTATGCCTTTTTCTACAAGGTAGCCTCAAAAAAATCACGTCCACTTAGCTCACAACATCAGGGTGACTGCAGTCATTGATGACATACGAAAGAAAGGAGACTCCTGCGGAGGGGAAGTCACATGCATCGTTCGCAATTGCCCAAAGGGATTAGGTGCTCCTGTCTTTGGCAAACTAGAAGCTGAACTTGCTGGAGCTCTGATGTCACTTCCAGCTTCAAAGGTCAGCTCCAGCCTCAAGCTGGCTCTCATCCTTTGACTTAAACTTGTCTGCCAGGTTGCAGTGCACGTCAGACTCAAGAATGCAGGGTGCAAAACATTTCTCTGACAAGTCTCTGTGTACATAAATGGTCTTGACTGATATTAATTATCTGGCTTGCTTCAGGGCTTTGAGATAGGGAGTGGCTTTGCTGGATCTCGCCTGCTTGGCAGCGAGCACAACGACGAATTCTACATGGCTCCAGATGGTCAGATACGGACGCGCACAAACAGGTAGAGCAAGCCTTTTTAATTCTGCATTTGCCATCTTTGCTGCATTGCTTATATATGCAGATATCATTAGTGATGCCAACAGCTGTGCTGTCATGCATCGTATGTGCACAATACCAGATGTGTGCAAGCTAAATATTGCAACGCATTCCAACAGGAGGTGCAAGCTTTGTAGACACAGCTGTCACACATTTGACATTGGCAGTGGCAATTGCTTCTATGATTATCTGCAGATCTGGTGGTGTGCAAGGGGGGATTTCCAACGGTGAGAACATTGTTCTCAGAATAGCATTTAAACCAACAGCGACAATCAGCAGGAATCAGAAGACAGTGGGTAGGGCTGGAGTGGACATGGAGCTGCGTGCAAGAGGGCGGCATGACCCTTGTGTGGTCCCTCGCGCTGTTCCAATGGTTGAGGCCATGGTGGCATTGGTGCTTGCTGACCACTTGCTGCAGCATTTTGCGCAATGTGAGTTGTTGCCAAGACAGGACTCCATCAGTCCTGACACCAGCATAGCGCATCAGTTTAAGCGGAAAGACTCATCTTTGCAGGAAGCAGCAGCTAGCCATTGATACCAAGCCTGTGTTTATGTTGTCAGTCATTTGATAGCAGAAGCATTACTACTATTGCACTACCCTGAGAAACGGCCTGGCAACGAAAAGCAATATCTGCAGCCTGTCAGGAATGCTGCCAGCAGGTGCTTCAGAACCTGATCCTACTTACTGTGTTTGATTTTGTCGTGTGTTTGTATGGGCTATTCCAATTGGAATGGAGCATTCTTTGATGGAGACACAAGTCCTTGTGATTTTAAAGCATGGAGTAAAGTACTAATGTGTATGATGCAAATCATGCTGACTACCAAGACATGCTGTGTGCTGCTAACTGGAGCACATCTGTGCGAAGAAGGTTTAGGACCTGCCCAGTTTTTGATGCTAGTGTCAGTGACGTGTGAAGGTAGCTGCTAGTGTCACCATATCAGTCAGCCTGCTGAGTCTATGTCTCAATTAAAGAGACGCCGCAGTCTGCTCATATGCAAAATTTTCGAATTCTCCACAACATACTGCTGTGGGGCCTTTGGACCCAAGTACAAAGAATTGTGCATCAGCCTCATTTTGCTGCTGCTATCAAGGCCTCTGCTGCCTGAGAGAATGCTCCCACAAGCGCTCCCAACTGCAACTTCTCACTAGTTCCATAGGCAAGTCGATACTCAACATCTGCCATGCGATCTATCAGTTCTATCCGAATCTTGCTTGGCATCTCTATCCTGAATACCCATCTGCAAGGATCGCTCCACAGGGTCAATGACAAGCTGTCAAAGCACATGGCCTGGCCACAAGTGTCTCATTTGAACATGCTGGTGTTAGATTCAGCACAAGCAACGACCAAGCAAGGTTTGGCCAACGAGGACGGCAGCTTGAACAATAAGCACTTATCACAACTGCTGGGCAAAAAGGACATAGAAACTCACGGATGTAGTTGCTGGACGATGTCCAGCAGAGCAAGCCCCTTTGTGACTTGCATTTCAGAAAGCTTTTGGAACACTGTTGTGAATGGCTCATTGAACAGCCAGTGAGCACATGTCTCTATGTCTTGTGGCAGGGGATTGCCAGTGTTCAAGTACACTGCAGTCTCATCCACTGTAGGTGACGCCATGTGCGTGGACTGCAGTCATAATCCAAGCTGACACAGCAGTTTCATAGAAACATAAGTCATCAGCAGGAGACACACAACCCAGATGCGTTGACTGTACTCACAGTCCAAGCTGACATAAGCTGTGATGCAGCAGCAGCTTACGTTGGCAGCAGAAGACAACACGTTCATCCCGAGCTTCACAGCATGCAGGGGCAAAGTGTGTAAAGCAGCTTCAGTTTGGCTGGCTGTACGAGAAAACTGACAGCTACCTGAAGAATATTCAGAGTCCGCCGCATGTCACCAGCACCAAGGGTGATGAGAGCCTCCATGCCCTTTTCACCCAAATCAACACTGCAGACTTGCAACATACCTGCTCTGTGCTTGTTTGAGCCCTAACATCCATGCCTGGTTTGCTTGGCGTGAGGCTGACATTGCTGACATATGCAGGGGACGGATGCTGATACTGTACAACATAGCACCAGACTTGCAGAGAATGAGCAGCTGGGTCTGGCGATTGCGCATCCTGTCCTGGCTCACCGGGAATAAAGATTTGATCAAGCGCCTGCAGAGCACCGAGTGAGCTCTCCCTGCACTTCGCATGCAGACATAGTCTGTTGGCTGGCTGAGCATGATGTTCTAGCTTGTGCTTCACAATGTCTTGCCGTCAAAGATCATAATGGCATACATTGCCAGGACTTCACAAGAAATGCTACTGCTGCGTCAATGCTGATTCTTGGATGCATGCAGGGATCACCCTCTGGAGAGACTGACACAATTGTATACAGACCTCATGCGGGGAGTAGACCTAACTCCTGCAGATGAAATTGTTGCATTGCTACTGCTGGCAGCACATCAGCGCAACATGCGCAAACGCCACATCAAGCGCAAGCTGGCAGGCAAGAGCTGCTGTAAAGGTCCTCCAGACCTTTGCAAGCCAAGCAGTGCTCATCTGTCTGAGGCCATGACACAGCCAGACAAGCAGCAGCCTCACCATTACCCACAGGAGGAAGGCAATACTCAGCAGCAGCAGGACACACAGCTGCAAGCCACGGGCAATACTCAGCAGTTGCAGGACGCAGAGGTGCAATTCAACGTCAATCAAGGGGACAGACAGAAGCAAAGTCAACCAGATCTGTCTGCATTGTCAGCAAGTGACTCATGTCATCATGACTCACCAGGGTCTTTGGCTTTGACACCACAGGTTGCAGAGCCTCAACAGGATGCTGCAAGCCAGCCACAGAATGGCTCAGCACAAAGTCAGCAGCAAAAGATTCTTCTGCAGCAGCAGCCTACTAGCCATCATGCTCATGACGACAGTGCATGTGAGCATAGTCAATATGCTCAGCAGCAGGTGCGGCAGCAGCAGCAGCAGCAGCAACAGTCACAAAGTGATACCCAACAAGCTGAGGTCGCAAGCAGTAATCACGGCAGCATATCTGGCAAGAAGCACAACCCCAGAAAGCAGAGGCCAACACTGCGGCAGATGCACTTGCCAACCGGGGTAGACCCAGAACAGGGCTGGGGTCGTGGTGCTGACACAGACGATGATGAATCAGATGTGAATTATGATGATGGTGATGTGGCTGTGTTTTAGGAGGGGAGGGGTTGCGGCTTCCCCTGTGTGCTGACCCCCTCCAGTATGGCAGCAGATCTGGCTCCCCACCTCACTCACCACCAGGCTGCACAAATTTACCTTGGTAGGCGGCGACCTGTACCATGTCTTACGCCACACATTGCGGTGTGCTTTTTGCATGCATGTGCAGCCATTCCTGTGCTTTTCAGCTACAAATGTGCTTCAGCGAGTTGCAGCAGCTGTCACCTTTGTCTGGCTTTGTCAAGTCTTCACTACTCACAGCCTGTACAGGCGGTTTTGAGCAGCCCCAGCATTGTAGCAACCTGCAGATAGCTAGCTTGGTTGGTCATTGAGCATGTCAAATACTGATAGCAATTTGTAGTACTCTCATAATGTGGTTGCATGCTCTTGTAGTCAAATGCTCATGCATTCTTGCATCGGCGTATTCAGGCATGCACATTCCTCCATTCCCACAGTAGCCCCAGGGTATTGGCAAACAGACATGGAGTGAAGCATTTGCTCAGGTGATAGAGATGCAGTGGATGATGAGACCTTGCACGCTGCTTCCAAGTTTGCCAAATATGCTATTGCTTCGTATGGCCAGTTTGGGCTGGACTACAAGGATGAAACTGGGTATGCCTCCCACCTGTCACCCCAACCTGCCTTTTGCTGCATGCTGTAGTACGCCTGCATAGCTGACTGTTCATCTCAACCCACCACATCTGACGCGCCTGACAGACTTGGTACACTGGAGAGACTTTGCAAGCTGCTTCTAGTCATATGCTGATCCTATCTGCTAAGGCTCATCCTGTTGTAGCAAATGCCAAACAATACCTGATTCATTGGCTTCTCATTTGCTGTGTGGAGATATGTGGCTGTGAACAGCCAAAGTAACATGGTCAGTGCAGTCACCACGGGGGATCTTGGAAGTTGGCCATGGGGAAGCGCTTTCACTCTTACAAAAAGAACAAGCTGGTGCGATCCAAGGTGAAGACTCATAAGCAACGGCTGCACTATGAAGCCATCATCCAGGTGGCTCAGATTCAAGATGAAGACCTGCTCTACCTCAACTTCACCAATGCTGCCATGGGTATGTCTCGTTGCAGTGTACGTGTGCTGTGGTGTGCACAGCTCGCACAATCAGACATTTAATACAAAGACCTAAGCAACCAGCTAGCAAAATAAATAAATTTTTTATCGAGAGATTAATGCAGTAATCAGTAGGCCATCACTCAGGGCACGTACTTGTGAGCACAGCCTCACAACAGCTGCAGTGCCTCCATGAAGAGCATTGTTCTCATGATCTGCATGCAAGTCTTAAATCACAACACCCAGTCTGTCTGTGTGCATGATCAGCTGAAAGCACACAGCATCACTCAGCAGTGCCCTGGTGTTGACAGTGGCCGGTGAGACAGCTTGCAGCATTGTGGTGAAACCCTTCTGATTTGGCACAGGGGATGTGCCGTACATCATATGCCTGGACCGGCCAACCAGATCTGTTGTCTTGTCCATACGCGGCACCCAGAGCCTGGCAGATGGTGCCACAGACCTGCTGGCCTACCCTCACCCTCTCCACCATTGGCTGCCTGACTGCTACAGAGAGGTGCCACACCACCCTATCTGCTGCCCACATGCTGTTATCTGTCGTTGCCAGATTCACTTGTATCTCAGATATTGGACACCACAAAATCATGCAATGTTACAAGGTAGAGACAGCATACAGCAGTGCACACAAGTAGGCAGTGATGAAGTGCAGAAAGAGGAGGCAATGTACGGTCATGCTGGCATGCTCGGCGCAGCTGCAGCCGTCTGGCAGGACTTGCGTACCAACCATTTGCTGGCAGCCCTGCTAGACCTGCCTGCTGACGAAGATTGCAAGCCGTTTCACCAAGACAGGGGTGAGAAGAAGTATGACCCCAGGATGTCCCACAGTGAAAAGGAGCGCCACATGGCGTGGGAGTCGGGTGATGCATCTCTATCAGATGAGGCCAGTGCCAAGGGCTCACCTGCAAAGGACGTTGCTGACGCTGGCAAACACAGAAGTCAGGGTCGTCCAAGGTACATGGAGAGACGTAAGTCAAACCAGTCATGTGTCTGGAGTGACTTTAACTTTTGACAGTCACACTAGACTTTTCAAGGCAACAGGCCCATATGTTGCGTTTTAATCTGTAGCATCTGCTGCTGTCAATGTGGACCTCTATGGTTTATTGGTGCATGAGGACGTGCTTGTGGTCCTTTTGATTGCTGGTGCTATTGCTTTGCAGCAAGAACAACCATGTCATGATGTTTGTACCTTTTGCGCTCAGCATACCTGTGATGCTGCTGCAGATGGCAGGCATGGAGATGCAAACAGGTTGCCTGCTGCCCTTCCTCCTGCACACAGCCTACACCAAAGCAACCAGCAAACCGGAGATACAAATGGGACAGGGGCTGAGAATAGTGACAACGGGCAGCATGAAGAGCAGAAGGGCAAGCAGTCCGAGGATGACGAGCAGGAGTGTGGGCTGAGTTTGGATGAGCTTGGGCATGAGAATGTCGGCAGCCAGCAGGCCCTGCGCAATGAAGACGAGCAGAACAAGTTTGTGGCAGGCATCATCCGCAGAGGGCTGTACAAGGAGGGCTGGAAGCTTGTCATCACAGGTGCGCCTGCTCTAATTTTGATTGCCACTTCTGGATGCACCAGCCACTGTTGGCTGCAGTACTGTTTGTGCCCGGTGCTTGCTGCCATGCCAAGATCAAAGCAATTGAGGCTAATTCAGCTTTGATGCCAATCACCCTATAGGTTGCGCACATTGCTGCATGCTCATACATTGGATCTGTGCACCAACCCATAGAATACAGGTGGGCTTAGGGGCATTTGATGTGAATCAGCTGCTCCAAGCGATGTCCCCTTACACAGGTCACAGCCTGGGTGCTGGGGTGGCAGCCATGCTGAGCCTGAAAATGCATCAGAGGGCCCAGGGGGTCAAGTGCTGGGCCTTCTGCCCACCAGGGGGTCTGCTCAGCCAGAACTTGAGCCATGCTGCAGAGGACTACTGCACCAGCATCATTGTCAACAAAGATATGGTGCCTCGCCTGTCTTTGAAGACTGTCTACAGACTGTTTGAGGGTATGTTCTTTTGCCTTATCATGCCACAGATAGAGCTGTGTACAATGTATAATGCACAGGCAGTAGTCATCATCATTAGTCCTTGCCCAAGCACACTCACCAAAGTACAAAACATACTGATGCCTTTGACTGCTTTTGTTATGCATTTGTAGTGCTATGCATTGCTATGCACAAATCAAAATATACATTCCCCAGCTTGTATAGCATTTGGCTAAGGGTGCCTCCTGCAGCTTACAAGGCTTTGATGGTGCAAATGCTGCTTTGGTGGCTCTTATAAGAACATTGTTTTACAGGATGTGTGGCATCCCAAACTTGAAATGGTGTTGTCAGCCTAAAGCATTCGGCTCAGTGTGGACATCACAGACCCTTGAAGTTGACAATCGCTACACTAGTACAAAGACTGTTTTCCCCCCCAAAAGATTGTGCCCTTTTGCACTTGTCAGCAGCAAGCCTCTCTGTCCATGGAGTTGCTGCTGGCAACACTGTTGCTTTGATATGCAGGCAAAATGATCGCCTTGGCTCGCTGCAACAAGACTGCTACCAGGGTGTTGCTTCATGCCCTGCGTGCTGGCAGCCGCCGCGTGCTGCTTTCTGATCCTCGCCTTTTCAGGCCATGGAGTCAGGTCAGCAGTGAGGCCAAAGACATGCTGCACAGGTGTGTATGCTCTACTAGCCTTCATGTATTCTTTTCACTGTGCTAAGCAGGACACCACAGGTGTCAAATTCAGAGTGCTCACTGTTGTGCTGAATGCCATGCCTAAGCTTTTACACAGTTGCCTAATTCACAGCACAAGATTGCAACAATGCCTAGCACATTTCTGGTATTGTTTTTGAGTATCACTGAACTGGCATACCGTGCAATACATTGACTAAGTCTACAGGTTTCAAGAACGGCCAGCAGAAGACTCCATCACCACGCTGGGGCTAGAGATTGGTTTGTACCCCCCTGGTAGGCAGATATTCCTGCGTCGCTTCAAAAAGGAGTCACAGCCCAAGCGTGCTGAAGATGTCACCTGGGACGCTGTTTGGATTCAGCCTGAGGAAATCATTGGAGAAGGCATACTTGTATCCAAACATGCTGCCAGGGATCATTACCCCTTTTCTTTGCTTTCAGCATTAGAGCAAGTGACAGATGGTGCTGCCGGTCATGTCAAGCGGAAGACGTTTTAAACCAAGTTGTTGCACTTGTACCTGTGTTCATGATCAGGGTGTCATTTTTCCAGCTGGCAGGCGAAGTTACAGGTGCATCATGACACATGAGCAAAAACGGGATCAGCAGTTTGCACCAGGTGACAAACAGGGATCAATGGAGGCAGTGACTATGGCTCACTGGCGATCCGGACTGAAAGCTGTGAAGCATGTTGTGTACTGCTGCTTCCTGTGCATCAATGAAGTCCAAAGCTATGTACCATTTGTAGTTGTTACCTAGGCTAGCTAAGCTATACATCGCCAGCGCAACATGTTATTACCCTATGGGACACATGTAATACATGTAACTAAGTTTTACACTGGTGGAGCGAATACTGGAGAATGCCTAGTGGCATGGTAGGTATGCACCTAATAATTCAGTTAAGTTACAGGGGCCTTGCTTGCGCATATGTAAAAGGATCAACCCAAATTTCCTGAACTGCAGCCTACATTGCTGTCAGGTCAGGTCAGGTCTATAAGGAATTAAAGTCAAGTACTGGCTGTAAAATGGCACATGCAAGGCTCAAGTTGCAGGTGCATGGTAACATGCAGGATAAGCACGGAGCTGTTCTGTTCAAGGCAAGTGTTCAGTAAGGGGCATTGCGCAGTGCTGCAATAAATGATCTAGCCTCCAAATAATACTGCTGCCTGTTGTACTGCTGCCTGTTTTTTTTTTTTTTTTTTTTGGGTGGGAGAGCTATTCATTACACATACAAGGACATGCAACGAAAGAAACCACAAGTGTCAAACGGAAGGCCATCCACAGCCGAAGCTGCAAG
>JAABUO010009007.1_pt1 | contig 11213 bp, 5 predicted proteins | sample 5559291 | NCBI WGS metagenome assembly JAABUO01 (sample SAMN10711878, study PRJNA513372) | rock metagenome | isolation source: Antarctica rocks | place: Antarctica: Victoria Land, Finger Mt sud | reverse complement strand
TCATCCGGCTCCTCAGTCACGCGGTCCTTGTCATGAACACCGCTCTGGCGGCGATGGGTGAGCGACCCATCACTGACAGACTTACGGTCGTGGCAATGACGGTGCAGGGCTTGCATGTTGGTCAGGTCATGACGCCCCCGCGAGAACGGGGGACGACGTGATCGACCTCGATGCTCTCCCTGTCCGTGAAGAGCAGCCCACAGCTCACGCAGATGCCCTGCTGGCGTTGGAGCAGGATCGCGATCCGGCCTGTCGTCAGCGGGTGATTGCGTAGCCTCTGTGCCCAATACACGAGGTTGCCGTCGTAGGGGCTGGCAGAGCCGCGCACTTTCACATGGCGGCGGATAGGCGTGTCGGCATGATGCACGAGTGGGCTGTCCTCATGACCGTTGACGTTTTTGGGGCGCCGATACCCCACATTAGGTAAGCTCCCGCATAAAGTATGGTCACTCTGGGCTGCGAACTTTGGGCTCGTTTTACCCTAACCGTTCACCTTTTGTAAGGCGTCAAAGTGCGTGCGCCACATGCACGCTCAAGGCGCCCCCAAACGTCAGAGTGTCTGCGCCAGAAACGTCAGAGTGCGTGCGCCAATCCGTCCGGAGCGTCAAAGTGCGTGCGCCGATCCACACGGAAGGGGTGCGTGTGGATCGGGGGCGACGGCGTCCTTGAGGAGGGTGAGATGAGCGTGAGAGAGGATACGTTGCCCCGGCGAGAGGGCCTGTGCTGCGGATTGGCGCAGGCACTGTGATGTTTCCGGCGCAGGCACTCTGACGTTCGGCGCAGGGACTTTGACGCCTTACAGCAGGTCCCTATCTGCGCCGCCCCACGATCGTCGGACGTGGAGGTGTCGTCGCGCCGGTGGTCACAGCGTCGTCCCCCATCGTGCGACCGCACATGGCCGCGTCGCGCGGTCCTCGTGCTAGACGTTAGAGCGCGTTCCCCTGCCGCGCCTGTTCGCCTTGTACGCGCCGCGCCCTGCGGGCTTTCATCACCGTCGTAGAGCCGCACCTCATCCGCCACGATCTGCTCGTTAATCAGCGCGCGCTACGGTGGCCCTCATCTTACGTGCACTATTGCGGCCCCTTGGCTCGTCTGTGCACACTAGTACAGCTTGGCCTAAATAACTTGGCGAGCGCCGTTGGCCTGCGACTAAAGTCGCATGGCAAACGACGGACACTGAAGTGTCTCCGGCGCAAGCGTTTCACGCTATCGCTAGCGCAAAGATAATTGAGCCAACGTGTACTAGTGGGATGCGGGCGGGTTGAGCTGTACGAGAGTGTGCGTCAGCGCGTCGCGCGGCCGCTGGGGCGCCTGAGTGCGCGCCGCACCAGCTAGCACATCGTCAAGCGTGTCGTGCCCCCGCCGGATAAAAACCTACTTACCATCACGCGTATGCGGGCATAGCCCGCCTATAGGGAGATAGCCCGAACAGGGCATAGCGCAGGATCGCCAGCGCGCCTATACTCAGCACAGGCCGGAAGAAAAGGGAATAACGTTTTCGGCTATATAGGTGCAAAGGAGACCGTCAGATGATCGCGAAGCTCGAGTCTTTTGTCCGCCGCCTGACCGAGGATGAGTCTTTCCGCCAGCGCGCGCTGTGCAATCCCGCGCAGGCCGTCAGCCTGTTCGGCCTCGTCGGCCCCGAGCGCCAGGGCGCCCTGCGGCTCTGCGCCGCCGTCGCTGCTCCCAATTCCGCCATCGTCGGCCCCCTCGGCTGCTGGTGGTAGTGACGGAAGAGGAAGCCCCATGGGTCATCGTCGTCATACTGAGGAGAGGCCCTATGTGGCATGTGCGGACCCCTGTGTGAACGCTACCTCCCTGCGTGTGCCTGGCGATCACACCCTGCGGGGCATCGCGCCTTGTCCGACCATGATCACGGCACGTGCGGCCGCTCCTTGTGCCACGCGGGCCAGTATTGCGGCTTGGACCTCCATTATCGCGACGATGAACGAATGACTGTGGGACGCGTAGACGCAGAGCCACCCTCTGCCATCGACGAGGCTCATGTGCTCGCCGCGGTGCAGGCGCTGTTGCGCGCGACATTGAGCGCCGCGCCGTGGCCCCCTGCGTTAACCGAGGTCACGACCGCCGCGCTCACGGAGCCACGGCGCGCACTCGGCGGGCGGCTCACTCCGTGGGTCCTCTTTCCGCTGTGTTGCTGCGCCGCCGCGTGCGGGGAGTGGCGTCCCGCCCTCGCCGCGGCGGCGGCGGCGGAGTTGTACGTGGCCGCTCTTGACCTTTGCGACGACATCGAGGATGGAGATCACTCCGTCATCGTCGCGCGCTACGGCCTGCCAATCGCGCTCAACGCGGCAACGGCGTTGCTGGCGCTCACGCATACCGTTTTACAGCCAGCCGCGTCGGACGGGCCCGGCGCCGCCCATCGGCGGGCTCAAGACGCGTTATGGGCGGGGCTGGCCGTGGCGACCGGGGGGCAGCACCTCGACCTCAGCGCGGCCGGCGACGCCCCGCTATCCGTGGAGGAGTGTCTCGACATCGCCCGCCGCAAGGGTGGCGCGTTGGTTGAAGCCTGCTGCCGCGCCGGCGCCGCCTTCGGGACCGACAACCCCGCACTGGTCGGACGCTGTGGCCACCTTGGTTCCTCTCTGGGCCTGCTGGCGCAACTCGACAACGATATGCACGACGCCGAGGATAGCCGAGGCAAGAGTGATGTGACACGGCTCACGCAGACGGTCCCTATCGCGATCGCGCGTCGTTGGCGCGGACAGGACACGCTGGACGCCGCGGTATGGCAGGGCGGTATCCAACTCGCCTATGCGTTGATACATGCGGAACGGGCGCGCGCACACGAGGCGCTCGCAGACGTCGCGGTGCTCTGTCCCGACCCCATTTTTGCGCGCGCCGCCCTTGGGTTATTGCTGCCATCACGCGGCGCCGTTACAGACGTTACAGAGGCGTCGCCGTGACCACAAGCCCCGCGGCTTCGACACGACATAGGCGAGCATTGCACGTCGTGATCGCCTGTGTCGTCTTGCTTATGTACGCAGCCATTGACGGTATCGCGCTGTCCACACATCCATCCATGCCGGATTGGGGGGCGCATGTCGACCGGCGCGGCGTTATGACGTGGGTTGACCCCAATGGACCCGCCTTAGCCGCCGGCCTACGGCCGGGCGACCACGTGTTGCGGTTGGGCGAGAACACCACCGTTCCGTATGTCGATCTGGTACAGCGCCGGCTGTTGATTGTGCGACGACCGGGCACGCGGCGGCTCTTTACAGCACGCGCGCGGCCTATTTTTGGACCGACGCTGATGGGGCAGGCGCTTGTCATGGTCGGCATGCTCTTCGTGCTGGTCGGCGGCGTCGTGTGGGCGTATGGACGTGGCGCGCGTACCCCCCTGCTACTAGCCGCTCTCACCACGACCGGCGCCCTCACGCTGCTAGGGTATGCGTGGGCTCTCGACGGTCAGGGGTGGGCGATGCGGCTTGCCTTTGTCGCCGGGTCCGTGCTGTTTCCCGTCGCCTGGGCCGCCCTTTTTCTCTCCTTCCCCCGTGATCGGCTCCTGCAGCCACGCTGGCGCCGGCCGTTCATCGTGCTGCTTGTCGCGGCGCTAGCGACCCTGCCGGCCTATACGTTATGTCTGCTGGTTGGCCTGCCCTATGCGCTTGTTCAAGCCGTTGGCGGTCTTGTCTTTCCGGGTGGGTTGCTGCTGGGTTTGGCCGCGCTATTTCTACGTGGGCGTGATGAAAATGTGCACCTGCGCCGGCAACGCCGCCTCATCTCTTGTGGGGCCGCCGGCGCCATGCTGCCGGTGTTGTTGCTCTCGTTCGCGCCGTTTATTGTGCTTGGTCATCCGCTCGTGCCGTACGCCGTATCGGCCCTGGCCGTGGTGGCGTTGCCGTTGGCGCTGGCCTACGCCATCGTGCGCTACGACCTAATGGGACTCGACGTGGTGGCGCGGCGCATAGTCGCCGCCGCGCTTGGTGGGTTCATCCTGATCACCGTCACCGTCGTCGCCACGGCCGTGCTCACCCCCCTGTTGGGCGGCCTCAGCGTGCTGCCTCTCGTCGTCGCCGTGCTCGCGGGCGCGTCGAGCAGCGGGTCTGTGCGTCGCGTCTCGCAGAGGCTGGCCGAGCATGTGCTCTCACCCGAGCTCGTGCGTTCGCGTCACTTGCTGACCGACCTACAAGAGATCTGGCAGCGTGGGGAGGAGGACGTATCGCGCATCGCGGCGCGCCTCGATGAGGCCGCGCGCGACACGACGGGGGTCGCGTGGACGCGGCTGTTGGTGCGACGGCGCGTGCCCGGCGCCGTGTTCCACGTCCCGTCCGGCGCGTCAGGCACTGAGGGCGCTGTCCACCTCTCGCTGCCGGTGCTGGCCGAGGCGCTGGCCCAGCAGGCATGGGGCGTCGTGCCTGGCGAGACGCACACCGCCACCGCAGCGGCCCTGGCCGCCGAATGGCGCGCGCTAGGCAGCGGCTTTGACAAAGCGCCGGCCGTCCTGCTGCCGGTGCGTCTGCGCGGCGAGGTCATCGCCGTCCTCGCGGTCGGCGCGCGCGCGGACGGCGCCCCGCTCGGCGGGTCCGACCGCGAGGCGTTGGCCCTCCTGCTCGCCCATGCGGCCCTGGCTATCGACCATGCGCGCGTGCGGGCCGCCCTGGAAGAGGAGGGCGCCGACGCCGCCGCGCTCTCGTCCGCCAGCCTGCGCCTGACCGCCGCGCTCGATGACCGGCCCACGCTGCCGCGTCACATCGTCGGCGCCCTGGGCGCATTGCGTGATGTGCGCGGCGTCACCTTGTTCTTGTACGAGCCCACGGGCGCCATGGCTGTGGGGGCCGCGCAGGGCGCATCAGGCGCGCTGGCGCCGCCGGTTAACCCCGCTGAGACGACGTTCACGCCGGGACCGGCGCCCTCCGCCTGGCTACCGTTGATGGTCGGCGACACAGCGATCGGCGCGTTGTGTATCCGTTGGAGCGAGGCGCATGTCATCCGCGACCACGACCGCCGCCTGCTCACGGTGTATGCCAACGGCGCGTCCATGGCCCTGGAGCACGCCCGCCTCTATGAGCGCGCGCGTATCCAGGCCGAGCGCGACCCTGTGACCGATCTCTACAACCACCGCGCCTTTCACGCGCGCCTGGAAGCCGCGCTCGCCAAGGCGGAGGCGACGGGGGACCCTGTCGGCGTGCTGCTCATCGATGTGGCCGACTTCAAGCTCTTCAATGATACGCATGGGCACCAGGCCGGCGACCAGGCGTTGCGCCGCGTCGGCGAGGTGCTCCAGGCGTGCTGCCGCACCTCCGACGCCGCGGCGCGCCTGGGCGGCGACGAGTTCGCGCTGCTGCTGCCCGACGCGACGGTAGACATGGCCTACACCATCGCCGAGCGCATCAGCGACCTCGCCTCGCTCTCCGAGTTGACCTCACCCGCGGGGCAGCGCCTCCCCGTACGCCTCTCCATCGGCGCGGCCACGTTCCCCGCCGACGCGGACGCGGCCCATGCCCTGCTCGCGCGCGCCGATGAACGTATGTATGCGGCCAAGCGCGCCGGCGTCGCCATCGCCGGGGCCGGACGGCTGGGTAACGAGCGTGAGGAGGGGACGGGCAACGGAGGCCGTTTCGGCATTCTGGAGGCACTGGTCTCGATGGTCGACAACCGTGATCGCTACACCGGAGAGCATTCCGAACAGGTCGCCACGTACGCCTGCGCCATCGCCGCCGAACTCGGCCTCTCCCACGACACCATCGGCACGCTGCGGACGGCCGGCCTGCTGCATGACGTCGGCAAGATCGGCGTGCCCGACCGCATTTTGCGCAAGCCGGACACATTGACCCCTGAGGAGCGTGACATCATCGCCCGCCACGTCGAACTCTCCGAGGTGCTGCTCGCCGTCGTGTCGCAGGACCGCGATATGATGGACGCGGTGCGGTACCACCACGAGCGGTGGGACGGCACGGGCTACCCGCGCGGAGTCGCCGGCGCGGAGGTGCCCTTGCTCGGCCGCATCATGATCGTGGCTGACGCCGTGTCGGCCATGGGCATGGACCGGCCGTATCGCAAGGGGCTGTCCTGGGCGACGATCGTAGGGGAGATGGACCGTCACGCGGGCGCACAATTCGACCCCGCCCTTATCCCGGTCGCCCTGCGCGCGCTACGCGGTTACCTCGATCGCGCCGATGTGTCGGGCGAGACGACGGCCCCCTCAGCGCTGTCTAGCGCGTCGCCCGCCGCGTGACGACGGTGAGCGTCGGACGGTCGATGGTCAGCCTGCGCGTGGGTATGTCACAGCAAGCGGTAGCCGCCAACGCTCTATCGATGTCGTCACGCCGCGCATAGGGCACGCCGCGTGGGGTGACCCCACTTGTTGTGCGCTTTGGTCTCGATGTGACGCGCGCGTTCGCGTGTGAGGCCGCGCGCCGCGCCGCCCTCTTCCAGGGTCAATGACGTATGACCGGGCGAATCTCCCTGTGCTGGCTTTCCTCATCCACCGGCCAACGGATGAGGAAAGTAGCCAGAACAGGGACTAGCCACTACCCGCACTCCCTTCTTCCCGCTTGGGATCTATACTTCCCTGCGATGCAACTGGTGCGGCACTCCTCGTAGATGCCGCATAACGCGTGAGCGGTCCCCCTTGTGCACGGCTGCGTGCATAACGTGGTGTGCGGCGTGGTGTGCCACACGCGGACGGTAAGTCAGCAGGAGCGTGCGCGTGGTGCGCGCGGCACGCCCGCGCCCAGACGTGTGGGTGACCACGCGCACCACGCCGCGGCGCGCCAGCCGTCCGGCGCTCGCGGGCAGCGTGTCTCCCTGCGGGAGCGCCAGCGCCACCACGCGTCCGGCGGTCAGTCCGGTGGTCCCGCCGTGCGCCAAGCCGCGGACCTCGAACGTGACGCTGGTCCGAAACAGACCGCACGGCTCCCGCGCCGCCAGACGCGTCGCGACCGTGCCCGGATGCGCAGAGCGTGGGATCGCGAACGTCAGCAGCGCGAAGCCGGACGCCTCCACATGGAAGGCGTAGCGATAACCCGCGGGCACGCGTTTGCCCGTGAGGGTGGCTCCGAAGCCGTTAGAGCTGTCCAGACTGCTGTCAGTGTAGAGCGTCGCCGAAACGGGGTAGGCCGCCCGGATGGTGGCCGTGATCGGCGAGCCGGGCGCCGCCACGAAGACCAGTGCCTGCTCGCCGCCACGCGGGACGGTGTCGAAGGCGGGGAGCACGTAGAATTGGCAGACCGGAGCCGGTGCCCCCGTTGAGCCTGGTGTCGTGGTCATGGACGGGGCCGCCGTGCTTGTGCTAGTGGCGGGCACGGCCGTGCTTGTGCTAGTGGCGGGCACGGCCGTGCTTGTGCTAGTGGCGGGCACGGCCGTGCTTGTGCTGGTGGCGGGCACGGCCGTGCTTGTGCTGGTGGCGGGCACGGCCGTGCTTGTGCTGGTGGCGGGCACGGCCGTGCTTGTGCTGGTGGCCGTGGCGGAGATCGCGGTGCCAGTAGCCGTCGCCACGAGCGTGCTCGTCACCGTGGCTGTTGGCGTCACGACCGTCGCTTGACCGACCATGTAGGCGAACGGGATAGCCTGCAACTCATCACCGCTGAAGGTCGTCAGGTTCAGGTTGCCGGTGGTCGGGTCGACCGAGTTGGCGTTGAGCGTGTCGACATACAGGTGGCCGCGCACAATCGTGCCCGGCGCGGCGTCAGGCGTGAGCGTGACGGTGATCGTGCCCTGCTGACCCGGCCCCAGCGTCAGTGGTTTGTAGAAGGCGTCGGGCGGCCTCTGGGTCGACAGGGCGGCGTAAAAGTCGCCTGTATTGGGCACGGCGGCCGTATCGAACGCCTGCGCGATGACCGCGGCACCCACGCGGACCGTGCTGGGCGGAGCGCCACCAGTACCGTACGGCCCGACCTCCGTGGGCCCGGCGCCCCACAGGCCCGGCACGACCTCGGGCGCCGACGACGTGGCGGCTGCGCCGTACGACGCGGTGAGCCCGTCGAGGAACGAGGTCGCCTCGATATCCGGTGAGCCGGTGCCGCCGTAGGGCGGAGCGCCGTTCGCGTTGTAGATATCCATGCTGATCGGCACGGTCGGAGACATTGACTCCGCGGCGATGCTCAACTGCGTGGCCTCGCTCGGCACGAAGAAGAGCGGGGAAGTCTCGCTCGCCGTAAGCGGGATGGTAAACACCGAGCCGTTCAGCGGCAACGCCGCGTACACGGTGCTCGTCACCAGCCGTGGGTCGATGAAGAAATCCTTCGCCGTGTTGCCCGTGTTGGTTACCGTGATCGGGACGTCGACCGGCGTGCTGTACGGCAACGTCGTGGTGGCGCTGTTCGGCACTCCCTGCGTTTCGACGCTGACCCCGTTGAACTGGATCTCCGCCGTGAAGGGCAGCGTGGTCTGCTGGCCGGAAATATTATCATTGATGATAAACACAAGCTTCCAGCGCCCCGGTTGCGGGTCACGGCGGAAAAACTGCAACGTGTTGGTGTATCCGGCCGGGAGGCCCGTCGAGGGGTTAAGTGCGGTCACGGTGCTCTGTACATCGATTGGCAGGCCGGTAGGATCGACCAGTATGCCCTCCAGGTTATAGTTATTGTCTGGAACGGCCAGGCTCAGATCGAGGTCCTTGAGGCCGCTCGGGACGTCAAACAGGTAAGTCAACGTCTGGCCGGGTGAGCCGAAGCGCCCGTTGCCGCCGGTCAACGTGCCGCTGAAGGAACCGCCGGTCGGGCCGAGCGGGACCGTCGCGCGCAGCACAACGGGCACCGCGCCCGCAACCGGATTGCCGGCGCTGTCGTCGAAGACGAGCGTGGCGTTCTCATCGCCGGGCTGCACAGGCGTCGAGACGGAGACGACGAAGGCGCCCGTCTGCCCCGGGGCCAGCGCCTGGGAGGCGGGGCTGACGGAGCCAATCGTCGTGAAGCGCGACGAGTTGACATCCAGGTGGACGGCGCCGCTGTAGTGGCCGAACGCGCCAGCCTGCGTGCGTGTGAACATATAGGCCGTCCATGTACCAGCGGTCGGGTTGGCCACGTCAACGTGGCCGTAGCCGCTGTTCGCGAAGGGCGGTCCAGGGTCCTGCGGGATCGAGTAGGCCGTGTAACGTCCCTGGGGGTCAATCAGGACCAGCGAGACGATGCCGGCCTTGCTCTGTGTGATGTTCCACGAGATGGCCGCGTCAAGGCGTTGGGCGCCGGACGGCACCGTGAAGGGCTGCGACACATAGGACCGCTGGCGTCCAATCACGTCGGTGAACGTGGGCGCGGTGGAAGGATCGAGCGCCACGACGTATGACTGGCTAGAGCCGGCCATAGGCGCGTCCAGCATGCGTAGGGCCGGCTGCACCGTCTGCGTCTGGGCGCCTGTGTTGGTCACCTGGACGTTGAACGTCTCGGACGTATGCGGGGCAGCGGTCGCGCCAAGCGCGTTGGGCGAAACGAGCAGGGCGTTGCCCTGCGGCGCGGCCGTGCTGCCCGTGTACGACTCAGCGGCCTGCACGGCCTTGAGGGCGTTGATCAGGCCCGCGCCCTGCTCGTCGCTTGGGATGCCCAGATCCGTCGCCGTACTCTTGACGATCTGCTTGACCACCGCCGGCGAGGGCGTGGCAGCGTCGTGGGTCCGGCGGTAGGCTTGAATAATCAACGCCGCTTCGCCCGCGGTCAACGGCGCCGACTCGCTGGTGCCGCCAAAGATCTCGACCTGGGATGGATGGCCCTGGAGATCGGTGCAACTGCCGTAGATCGACGGGTCAGGCGTACAGACGGCCCAGTTCAGATCGCCGGGCGCCACCACGTCGACCGTGCGCGGCGCGTTCTGCGCGACGCCGGCCGAACTGAACGCGGAGATGTTGTTGTCGACATAGCCGCCGTTCCCGAGTTGGAAGCCCTGGTAGATCGTCTGCGCGTAGAACCGGAACTGCGTGCTGGCGCCCGCCTCGATCACGTTGGGATCGGTAGACGGCGATCCGAGTGTGCCGGCCGTCCCCGCGTCACCACTGCTCACCACCACGGTCACGCCCGCGGCGACCGCCGCATCATCAGCCAGCGTGATGGGATCGTTGGCATTGTCTGGATACGGATTGGCGCCAAACGACTGGCTCAAGACATCAACCTTGTCCTGTTCGACCGCGTACTGAATCGCCTGCACGAAGTTCGACGTCGGCGACTGGGTCTGCTGGCCAAAGACCTTGAGGCCCACCAGCGACGCGCCCGGAGCCATGCCCCGGATGCGGATGCGGCAGTGCGTCGTCGGCGCGTTGTAGGCCGGGTTGACGAAGACGCCAGCCGCCTCGGGATGCGTCGTCGTCACCGGCTTGCTCACGTCGTAGACCTGGCTCCCCTGCGCCGCGATCGAGCTGGCGTCACCGAAGGCCTCGCCGCCGCTCGTGGGCGCGTTAAGGCCGTCGCCGGTGAAGTCCTGGTAATCGACGAAGACCTGGGAGCCGTCAGGGCGCACAAAGTCGGGGTTGGTGATGTCGATGCCCTCGGCAAAGAAGGCGACTTTGACGCCGGTGCCCGTCACAATGTTCTGGGCTTGCAGCTGCGTCGTGTCCGTGAAGGCCGTGTTGGTCAACTGGAGCGCTTGGGGCTCCAGTGACGGTGTAGGACCGGTGCATGACGAGTCTGGGCCTGTGACGCCACCTGAGGTAGACGTGGCACCGGATGCCGCCGCAGCTGGGCCGGACAGACCGGCCGCTAGTAACGCTGGGCTGGGTCGCTTGATCATGCGGTCGGGCACGACGGCCTGCACCTGGGGATCGGACTGCAAGCGCGCGAGTTCGGCCGACGAGACGGTCGCCGCGATGGCGTTGATGAGGCTGTAGGCGTGCACGCGTGGGGCCTGCACCTGGGCCAACTCGCTCAGGACGGATTGCTGATCCGTGGCGATGGCGGCCGCGCGCATGTTCCGCGTGGCGCCCCGCGCGGGCAGGTTCGCGTGCTGGTTGCGCAGGATGACGATGACGTGCTGGTCCGCGTTTTGAGCGAGGCGCATGACCTCGGCGGCCGAGAGGCCAGCGGCGTGGAGGCCAGCGGCGTGGATGGGTGAGAGGCCCCGGAAGTGGATGGGTGAAGGAACAGTCGTGCTGCCAGCAGTGGCGGCGCCGCTGGTGGCGGCATGGCCGGTATAAGGGGTGGCCGCAGCCTGCGCCGCGAGAGAGAGGGTAACGGTAGAAGCGAGGAGGGTGCGCCAGATAGTGGATTGTCGCAACGTTAACTCCAAATATCTTTAACCAACGAAACCAACATGCGTGTCGTTTT
>JAABUO010009006.1_pt1 | contig 11215 bp, 8 predicted proteins | sample 5559291 | NCBI WGS metagenome assembly JAABUO01 (sample SAMN10711878, study PRJNA513372) | rock metagenome | isolation source: Antarctica rocks | place: Antarctica: Victoria Land, Finger Mt sud | reverse complement strand
GATCAACCTGGCGGGCGCGTTGGCCGAGCGCGGCCTCGCGGTCCTGATCGTCGACCTCGACGGACAGGCGTCGCTGACGCGCCTGCTGCTGCCCGAGGAGCCGGTCCCCGAGGGGTACGCGGTCGGCTCACGGCTGCAGCACCCGGGGAAGGGGCTGGCCGACCTGGCCCGACCCGCCTTCCCGGGGGTCCACGTCGTCCCGGGCGACACGACCATCGACCAGGCGGGCCGGGCGCTCAGCGGGAACGCGGCCGCCATGCTGCGCCTACGCGGCCTCCTCGCCGGGCTCGAGCCGGGACGCTACGACGCGATCCTGCTCGACACGCCGCCCGACCTCGGCTTCTCGACGACGAGCGCGCTCCTCTCCGCCGACCTGGCGCTCATCCCCACGATGGTCGCGCAGCCTGACCTCGACGCGCTCGCGGACGTGCTGCTGCACCAGGAGGAGCAGGTCCTGGCCGGGGGGGCGTCCCGCCTCCTCATCGTCCCCAACAACCTGCGCCACGACGGGCACGACCGCCGGCAGCTGCCGGCGCTGCGGGAGGCCTACGGCGCGGTCGTCGCGGAGCCGATCCCGATGGGCGCGCCGGTCAAGGACGCGCACGCGCTGGGGCAGCCGGTCGTGCGCGTCGTGCGGCGGGCCCCGGTCGCGGACGCGTACCGCGCGCTGGCCCGTCGGGTGCTGGAGGAGGTGTCCGATGGTGGGTAGGGAGCACCCGCTCGCCCGCATCGGCCGCGCGCAGCACGCGGCGCCGCGCGGGTGCGAGGGACCGTCCGACCTCCCGGTCGAGGCCCCCCTGCGGGGTGCCCTGTCCGTGCCGATCGACCAAGTCTTCCCGGACCCCGAGCAGCCGCGCCGTGAGTTCGACCCGGTCAAGCTCCGGGAGCTGGCCGATTCGCTCAAGGAGCACAAGCAGATCCAGCCAGTGATCGTGCGCGAGGCGGGCACGCTGCCCGACGGACGCACCCGCTACATCCTCATCGTCGGCGGCAGGCGACGGGCGGCGGCCGAGTTAGCCGCGTTGAAAACACTGGACGTCGTCGTCCGCGGATCAAGCGACAGCACCGAGGCCGCGCGCGCGGAGCAGCGCGCCAAGGACTGGCTCGTGCAACTCGCCGAGAACATGCACCGGGAGGACGTCAACCCCGTGCGGGAGGCGGAGGTCTACCGCGCGTACATGGCGTTGACGGGCAAATCGGCCGTCAAGCTCGCCGGCGATCTGGGCTGCGGGCACACGCGCGTCTCCAACCGCCTCAAGCTGCTCGAGGACCGCGACGTGTCGGACGCGGTCCTCGCCGGCCGCATATCCTACACGGTCGGCAACCAGCTCATGCGCGTGGTGGATCCGGAGCGACGGGCCGCGTTCCTGAAGCGGGCGACCGCTGAGGACCTCACAGAGGATCAGGTGCGGTCACTGCGGGCCCGAGACGCGCGAGACGAGGACGACGCCCCGCTGGCCCCGGCGCGGGGCGATGACGCGGCGGCGGCGGAGCGGGCGGGCGGTGACGAGGTGAGATGGGGGGGTGACGAGGGGTCCGGCGCGCCCGACGCCCACGCACCGGCGGGCGCGCCACACGATCCCGATGTGTCGATCGTGCCCTGGCCGCGCCCCCGACCGGACGACGCGGCGCGCGCGGTACGCGCCCTCGCGGCCGCGTATGACATCACCGAGGACGACGAGGTCATCGCCCGGGCCGTCGCGGCCCTGGTGGAGGAGCCCGACCTCACCCCGCACGAAGCCCTGGGCGCGGCCATGGCCGCCGACCCCGCGCACGCGGAGGCATTCGCGGCGCGCTCCCTCGGCTCGTTCGCGGCGCCCAACGCGGTGGAGCGCCCTAGCGTGCCCGCGGGGCAGGCGCCGCGTGATGGGGGGGAGAGGGGAACCGCGGCGCGCGCGCCGCGAACGCCTCCGCATGCGGAGTTCGTTTCTCGGCTCTACAGCGTAGGGCCGACGGGTCCGTTGCTCGACCTCCTCGATTGGGCGCTGAACGCGCGACTGGACCTCGCCGGGCTACGGCGTCGCGTCGCGGCCGAGGCCGAGAACCTACGGGACACCCTGGACGAAGACGGGGGCAGGGCGTAGGCCAGGTTCACGCTTGCAGCGCCCGCGTGGGGGATCGTCGGGGGCGTTATACTCCGGAGTTGCCCGAAAACAGGTCCGACGTTACCGAAACCTTCCGAAAAGCACCGTTTTAGGCGGGGATGAATGGAATCGACTATAGGCGGCGGGCCGCGACAAGTGGCTCGGAACCCGAGTGCTCTGTGGTATGCCGATGCCGTCCGCCCTCGGGAAAACCAAGCGGGTCACGCACACGGCTGAGACGACACGGACACCTGGCATCGGCGCTGGCGGTGGGGCACACCGACAACTGAAACGCTTGTGGACCGCCTGTAAGACCCGCGATGCGGGCAATGCGGGATGAAGCAAGAATCCTCGCGCTACAGCGCTGGGAGTATCAAAGTATAGTACTCTGCACGAGCGTGAGGATAGCGCCCGCGACGAGGAACGGCCCGTACGGCAGGGTCGCACGCAGCGCCTCCTTACCCCGCACGGTCAGGGCGATGAAGGCGCCCAAGGCGCCGAGGAAGCCCAGGAAGAGGCCGTATACGAGGGCGTAGGCCACGAGCGGGTAGCCCGTGACGCATCCTATCGCGAACGCCAGGTACACGTCGCCCAGCCCCAGCGCGCCGGACCCAAAGGCCACACGGGCCGCGACGAACAACGCGGCGAACGCCACCAATCCGGCGAGCCCGCCCGTCAGCGCCCCAGTGAGCCCGATGTCCGGCCACGCCCCCGCCCCGGTTAGGGCGATCAGGGACACCAGGGCCACGAGCACCGTCGGGATGAGGCGCGTCCGGAGGTCGACCAGGAGGATGGCAATGAGGGCCGCGGTTTCGCACAGGCTTACGGCCAGCCGCGGTAGCGACGCGTACCGCGCGGCCAGCGCGCCGAAGACGCACGCCGTCGCAACGCTCGCGGCGAGACCCAGGGCGCGGTCACCCGTACGCGTGGGCCAGAGATCGCGCGGCAGCAGAGTAGCATCGCGCGCGAAAGCCGCCGCGACGGCGTCGGCGAAGGTCCCGGCGACGCCGCCCGTGACGGCGACAGCCGCGACGAGCGCGGTGTTCACATGTCCTACCTTCCTTTGGTCGGCGCGTACGGTGCGGAGTCCCCTGTCTTGGCGACTTGCGGTATCCGTGCGATCTTCGTAGACCTTTCGCCGCACGGATACCGCAAGTCGCCAAGACAGCCGTCACTCGCGTCACCGGCGTGATTTTCATGCCCGCTAGTCACGGCGCGCCGCAAGGGTCCCTCGTCTGTCACTCATCCTCACTACGCAATGAAAGCCGCGCAATAAAAGTCGCCGCCCGCACAACACGCCGACCAGCTTATCGGACTCTATCCTATCCCACCTATTCTTCCGGTATGACCTCGTCGAACAGGGCTGGCTGGCTCTGAAGCCGCGCGCGCGTCGCGCGATCGCGCTCGAGCTGCTGGATGCTTTTCTCGGGCGTCGGCAGGTCCTCGGGCATGGCGCCTCCGAACTCCTCGATCGTGCGCCGCACGCCGCGGCCGACCTCGAAATGCGTCCTGTTCGCGGTCGCCTTCCCTTGCACGCCCTCGCGGCGAATTTTCGCTTCGGCCTGGGTTGATCGAAAGAGGTTCGCGGCGAGCTCCTCGGACCCGGCATGGTCGAGAATAGCCGCCGTCTTCGCGAGCCCCTTGCGCACGCGGATCTCGCGCTGCCCTAAGCCGTTATAGAGACCCTGATAGCCGGCGTCAGTGAACACGGCAAAATCGCGCGGCGTGACGACCCCGGCCCCGCGCGCCGTGGTGGCCAGTTGCTTGTTGTGGTCGGCGAGTTGATACCGCAGGTAAATGCGCTTCTGATTTTCGGTGAGGCCGGCGATCTCGTCAGCCTGCTCCTGGCGACGCACCTGCACAACGAAATAGGTCTGTCCAAGTGCCACGATTTCTTTATTTGGATCGGCGTTTTGGATGATCAAATAGCAGGCGTAGCGGCTGAGTTTGTAGGAGGGGAGGGAGCGCCGAGCGCCCTTCCCGGTGGGGATCATCTCATGTGCCGGAATGAAATGATCCTCCGGCTGTTGCTTGCTGTTAATGCAAGACACCCGCGCGCGCTCGATGACGACCTTGAATGCCTGCCACTGGGAGTAGTCCAGGAGCCGTCCTATGTCGCGCGCGAACCAATACTCGCGGCCATCGTCGTCAAGGCACCGGATCGCCTCGAACGGCGAGCGATGATCGCTCGGCTCGGTTGTCGTATCGACGTCGGTTGTTGCGCTGGCTGACGAGTTCTCGCCTGTCTTTTTGGTGCTCATCGCCATCTTTATCCTTGCTACTACGCGTGCTCCATGGCGCGGATCATCTCATTGCTGCCCCCATGGTACCATGCCGCACAATCATGTCATGGTCACCGATGAGATGATCCGCGCCATGGTATCTCCACGTCGGTCCTTTGTTCAGGCAAAGAGCGCAGGGGGGGGTGAAGGGCCGTCCGGCGGCGAGGGCGGCAAGTAGTTGTGTTAACACTACTTTGGCGTGATGCCGTTTTCGCAGTTCGATGCCTGGACATAGTAACCGGTGACGACGCTCTGCGAGCCACGCAAACAGCGTCAAACAGGATGCTAATTGATCAATATGTTTAGCGATTTCGGAAGCCACCAAAGTAGTGTTAAGCACATGACCATAAGTTCGGCACGTTTTTACGCCCGAATCACGCGGAGCGTCAACCGCCGCTTGTGTTCGCTTCGAAGGCAACGACCGTCCCCTGTGCCACCCGTCTCACAGCCCCTTCGATAACTCTCCGCAGGCGTCGGTCAAGCCACTGTACGTAGAACGTGTCGGGCACGCCGACAGTCAGTATGTCGTCCTGTAACAGGAGGGCGCGGGTCGGGCCGAACCAATGCCGGTAGTTGTCCTCCGTAAGCGTCTGGCGTAGGTCAGCGCAAATCGCCGCCCATGTCTCCTCAGCCGGCGATAGCGGCCCGTCGGTCTCGCATGGTCGCGCGGTATCCGCGCCATCACTCGTCGCGCATCCATCCCCATACTCCCCCTTCCCCGGCGGCCACGTCTGGCCCTCGACGCGGCTGCGTAAGAAGCCGATCGGATTGTCGAGGCCACGTCCGGAAGATTCGTCGACGTAGCGCAGCCAAGCTATGATCCGGCGCCCCTCGTCGGGCCCCCTCCGCAGCCACCGGTTGATGAGACCGGCCGCGAAGTGTTGAGTTAGCGCAACTTTGACCTCGGCGGATACTCCGTCGCCGACATCTGTATTTGAACTTGAGCCACCACCATCAGCCTCTGTCTGCGCGCTTGGCGATTCCGGCGACGCCCCTTGGTGGTGGTTTGTTTCGTGTGGAAGTGTTTGGTGGTTACGTGTTTCCTGTTGTGGCGACTGGATTGAACCAGTGTTGGCGACCGGATTGAACTGGGTTGCATGACTAGATTGCACTACCCCGGCGGACCGGATCAAACTAGCGGCAGGGCTCACGGACGACCACGTTATACCACCCGCCGTTGCTACATAGGACCGGATTAAACCACCCACCAAGGGCACATAGGCGGCGGCCCCCTCGGGTTCGCGGCTCACCGAATGTTTTTCAGCGGGTCGCTGCGTCGGCGAGGAGGCGTCGGTTTGGTCCCGGCGCGCGTCTGCCCTAGATCCGGCATCGGATATCCTGTAGGTCTCGGCGCGATGAGACCGACCTCTTTCAGTCGAGATCGGCGCGCTGGCGGCGAGGAGCGAGGCTTTGTCGCGCAGGATAGGCGGAGCCTCGCCGGCGAAGACGAGGCCATGTACGGGAACCGTGCGAGAGTTGCCGTCCGCGAAGACTCTGGTTTCGTTGGAGCGGCGAAGTAGGCCTGCCTTCTCTAGGGAGGCGAGACCACGGTAGACATGTTTGCGGCTCTTCAGGCCGCAGCCCTCGTCGACGACCCGCTCGTCCCCAGCCTGGATGCCACCGATGAACTGGTCGACGTCGATCCAATCCGTTTCCTTCTTCCAGCCCAACGTACGCCCCGTGACATACAGGAGCACGCGCAGCTCGACATCGCTCAGGCGCGCCAACCAGAGGTCGAAGAGCTCATCCGGCACGGCCGTCGTCGTCGGCCGCGCGAAGCCACGCGCCGGACCGCTGCTGGGCGGTAGGCCGACCACAAGCCTGTACCGATTGGAGGAGCGCCGGTCCGTCGCACGCTCGACGACGATCAGGCCAAGCCGCTCTAGCTCGGCGACGGCGGCGAGGACGGTCGGCCGGCTCTCGATCCCGCAGCCGGCAGTCCGGCGGCCCCCCAAGCCCGTCCCCTCGATGAAGTCACTGAGGCTGACGCTGATCACGCCGTCGCCTCTCTGTTGCGTCGGCCCGAAGGCCCGCCGGATGAGGAACAGGACCACACGGAGTTGTGAGCCAGAGAGCCGCGGCAGCCAATAGTGGAAGAGCGCGTCGGGCGTGCCCGTCGTGGTGGACGCGACAAAGCCGTTCTCCGTCGCCGACCTACGCGCGCGCGACTCCAGCGCCACAGCCCGGCTGCTACCGCTCATATCCATCATTGCCCGCCGTCATAGCCTCTCGCGCGCTGCCGCGAGGGCCAGCCGTCGAGCGGCGCGTCGGGGTGAGGGTGGCCGCGGCGACGCACGCCGAGCGGGCGTATCGCCGCGGTTGACACGCCTCCGTGGGCGTGTTAGCACCAATGTGGGGTGTGGTATTCAAGGTAAAACACTCCTATAACCGAACCTGGACCCGGTCGGAGAGGTTAGAGACTTCGACCGAGCGCCGCCGGCGCTATGGCGGGCCGGTGGTGGCGTATAAGCACCCAACACCGAACCGCGATTTGTCACAAGCCCGGCGGTTGGCGCTAGCGGGCTTGCTGTTTGTCGGGCAATCCCGGTGGTTTGTGTTACATCTATCTATCCCCCAGCGACGAGCGCCTTATCGCGACAGCGCCGCATGTCACCGCTTCTGAGAGCGCCGCACCTCACCGTCGCAACCGCCCCGAGGCGCTGTCACGCCTCGGCGGACGATCGTCGGATACCTCCGACGATGCATCCTTACCTGCACTATGGACCGAACACCCTGCGTGGTCAAGCGCCTATAGGACCGCCAGTATGCCTGGCCCGTGCGTGAGTTGGACCGGGCTGCAAGCCGCTGCAGGCCGCCCCGCGCTACTTTAAGGTCACACCGGGCCACTACGATATCACACAAAATCACTACGAGATCTTACGGAGCTGCTACGACATCACACCGCGCTACTATGAATTGGCTGGCCGCTCGTTGCTGTGACGTCACACCGGACGACTTTGAGATAACACATGTCGACTACAGCGTCACACATTCATGCTTTGACCGCACGTATAAGTGCTTTGGAACCACACCACCCTGCTTTGGGATCACACCGATCGACTACAACGGCACACAACACTACTTCGGGATCACACGCAATTGCTACGCTGATGACTACAGAGATGAGCGGGAAATGGCGCGGCCGGCGTCATGTGTGGATAATCTCCCTCCGTCCGTACGAGGCCGCAGCGGGTGATGCGGCGGCCCGCATGCCGGTGCGGGCGAGCGGTCGCAGGCTAGGAGGGCAGATCGAGGGTGATTGTGCCGGTGTCGTCGAGGGGTAGCGGGGTGGGGGAGTAGCCGAGGAGGTGGCCCTCGCGCACGAGGCGATCGAGCAGACGGGTCAGCGTATTCGTCGACTGGGTGCGACGGCGATCCGTGATGCCGGCGTAGTGCATCAGGACATCACGGCGCAAGCGCACTTTGCGTTCCTCGGCGTCGACAGCGGTCGTGGCCAGGTACTGGCGCAGGTTCCCATAAGGACGGCCCTTGTCGGCCCCGCGCAGGGGGAGATAGGCGGAGCTGCGCGGAGCGAGCGCGTAGGTCTGGAGCGGCCGGCCCTGGCTGTTGCGCAGCCGGTACCAGCGTGTGTTGAGTTGGATAGTCAAGTCCTCGGGCAGCCCCTGCTGGAATACTTCGATAGGCGAGAGGCGGCCAACTTTCTCGCGCATGCGGTACTCCATGCCCGAGATGAGGCTGCCGACGTAGCCGATGGTACCGTCACCGTCCTCGCTTTGTATGCCGATCTGAGTGATCTGTAGCGCCAGCAGGACTTGCGAGGCGACGCGGCGGTTGGCCGAGTAATGCACGCCGCGTTTATCGCGCGTGTAACCGAGGAGGTCGAGAATGTCCGTCAACTTAACCGACACCTCGGGGCGGCGCCAGTAGGGCGGGTCGTTGGCCATGGTGTACAGATAGCGCATCACGCGCGCCGCGCGCGCGCCGAGCGCACGTTGCACCAAGCTGACGGCCAAGCCGTCTACCGCCTCGGAGGTGACCGCCGCCGAAGGAGCTGTGAGCTGGTCGAGTGGGATGCGCAGGGTGATCGAGTTGCGGCGGCGCAGTTCCCACGAACCCTCAGCCTCGACGACGCCGCCTTGCTCATCGATGATCGGCTGGTGGATGTCCCGCTCGCGCTCCTGGTAGAGCGCGTCCACGGCGATGAAACCTTGTTGAGCCTCATCGCGCACGCGCACGCGGTACGCGCGTTCGTCGTCGTCGATGGCGCGGCCAGTGATGTCGTCGATGGAGAGGATATCCCAGGACGGATCGAGCAGCGGCTGGGTCGCCGCCGCGCCTCCCATATCCGCTTTTCTCTTCCGCGCCATATCTATCGCCTTCCCGCCCGCGTCTCTGTACATGCGCCCTGTGGAGCGCGTGATCCGCACATGTCTATCTTTTGCAGTGTAACACGCTGGATGCGCCGCACCCTCCGTGTTATCAGGATCGCTGATGCCGCTCCGCCCCTTACAGACGCGCGGCGACCGTGTCGGGGTCCGGCAACCAATGGAACGAAAAGTCAGGTTAAGAGCGGTCGGTGGTGGGGATACGCGGACCGATAGAGTCGTGACCGAAGGCTACAGCTCGAAGGGCTCGTGATCATCGCGCGCGGCCGATGGGCGAGGTCGCCGACGTACGCGGCGATGTGCTCGCGCGTCGCGACGGCCGGATCGATCTGCCGATTCGTGCAGAAGGTCAGGTAATCCTGGAGGGCACGTCCGTATGCATCGATGGTCGCGGACGCGAGGCCAAGGTTGCCCTGGATGGTCAGCCACGTCCGCGCCGACGGCACCGCAGCCAAGAGGGGGTAGCGATCCCAGCGCACCTCCATCATGGCGTCCTCCCGTCATCGGTGGCATCCCATTATGACCACTCTACGCCACCGCTCGGTTTTGTTCCAGAGAGTCATCCACATTCCACGTAACTAATAGGTGCAGCGTCTTGGGGATGCGTCTGAGCTCGCCGATCGCGCGGGCCAGCGCCGACTGACGGCTCCCGCCCTGGAGCGCACGCATCAACTCGACGGCGCCGATCGTCCCCATTAGGTGGAATAGGTTTGTCAAGTGGTCGGGGCTACCACCTAGTCGTGGTGTAGCGGCGTCACATTGCTCGAGGTGGCAGAGTAAAGGGAGGTGATGCATAAAGATGCAAGCCATCAGTAGCACTGGAGGACGAGCCAGGTGTTAGAGAAGTCGAGTGCTTGCAGGTCTTGGCGGCGAATCCAGCAATAAAGCATGCCGCTGTCGCCCCACAGCATCTCTGCCGTCTCGTCGGAGTCCAGTTGCAGGAGGAGCTGCCAATCGCGGGTTCCTGCCCTAAGATGGTCGTAGCGCGGGTCCTCATACCCTTTGCCATCCCCCAAATACACGCCGTTCGAGGCCAGTTGGCATTCGAGTTCCATGATGCCCCCTTGAATCAGGTAGGGCAGCCCCAGCAGCCGATGGACCGGCGTCCGCTTCTCCTTGAAATCGAACCACCACTCGCTGTATCGCTCTTGCTCCTCGCGCCCCATGTCGATTCGCCCGAGGCGTTCGGAGAACTGCGACGGCGGCGTCAGCTCTCTGGAGAACTCGAGCGCACATGGGGCGAACCACAACTGGTTCGGCTCCACCAGGGCAGGCGGGAGGGGTTTGCGCTCCAGCGTGGCGACATCCGCATCCGCGTAGAACACCCTCCAGCCGCCCCGATCTTTCGGGTCGAATCCCCACGGGCTGTCCACGACGTCATAGAAGAAAGACAGGATGCCCGTCGCCGGCAGGATCTGCGGGGACGCATGCGGGGCAACCTCGGCCAGATCAATCTGCGCCACGAAGGACAACGGCCTGCCCTTCCACTCTACGGCGGCAAACTCTTAAGGAGTATTTTCATCGGGCCTCATAAGACTAGCGTCATGTTCAGCAGTCCGCGTGCCATCTCCTCAAGAGTTTGCCGCCGTAGGCCTGCGGCCCCGCGCCACATAGGCGCAGCGCCATCGCCTCCACATTCTTGCGTGGGACATCCGCGAGCAGCAGGCCAGGCCACGCAGGTAGACGTCGGCCCAGGCGCGCTGCTCACGGCGCTGGAAGAGGGGCGCGAAGTGGGCCTGGTACGCGGTCAGTTCGTCAGCCAGGTCGGCGATATCGTGAGGCGTGAGCGTCAGTACCAGCGGAGCTTCGCTTGTCACATCGTTGGCGTCCAGCACGGCGGGTGTACCCCAAAAAAGTGAGGGGACGGGAAAAGCGCTATCCCCCAAGGGGGCACGGGCGCGGAAGACGCCCAGAGCGTGCCCATGGAGGGTATCGATGGACAGAGTGGACCTGTCCGAGGACAGCATACACGCGGTGGGGGTGCTGTTCGAGGCGGCGTTGCGCGCGGCGGCGGCGGAGATGAGCACGGATGATCTGGCGGGCCTGGAACGGCGGCTGCAAGCGGTGGGGCGGGCGGTCTTGGGGCAGGTGATGGAACGGGTGTTGGCGCGACGGGCGGCGCGCGAGGGGGTCGAGCGGTTGCCCCGCCCGCACGGCGCGGGGCCGATGCGGCGCGTGGACCGGGCGCGCGTCCGGCACATCCAGGGCGTGGTCGGCGACGGCACCATCCGCCGGGCCTACGACCTGTGCGACGCCTGCCGACGCGGGCAGGCGCCCCTCGATAGGCGCAGCGGGCTCGGTCCGGGGACACTCTCGCCGCCGCTGCCGCGGGCGGTGTGTCGCCTGGGCAGCGAAGCGTCCTTCGAGGAGGCCATGGACGCGGTGCGGGAGACGTTGGGCGTGACGGTCGCCGACGGGACGGCGCGGCGCGACACGGAAGGTATCGGCGCGGTGGCCGAGGCCGATCAACAAGCGGACAGGGACGCCGCGCGGGCGGGGCGGG
>JAABUO010009003.1_pt1 | contig 11217 bp, 14 predicted proteins | sample 5559291 | NCBI WGS metagenome assembly JAABUO01 (sample SAMN10711878, study PRJNA513372) | rock metagenome | isolation source: Antarctica rocks | place: Antarctica: Victoria Land, Finger Mt sud | reverse complement strand
CGCTGCCGCGCATGACGCCCGCGCGCCTGGGCGCGCTGCGCGCGGAGGTGTCCAGCAAGCGCATGACCGAGAAGGCGCAGCGCAACGCCATCCGCCGGCTGCTGCAGAGCTGCGGTGCGCGCGCGCCTCTTGGCGTCGGAGGCGTGTTGTGTTGCGATCAGGGCTGATGCATGCGCCCCACGCTCGTCGCCCGGCCCAGTGTGCGGCAGCCAGCTCGATGCAGATCCAGCGTAGGTAAGCGTGTTTGCACCAACCCGGCGCGCGGGCTCCAGAGGACCTCCAGGTGCTCGCTTGCACGAAAATATCCATGCTCAAGACAGTCTGGCAGCGCACTATGTCGTCGTGCAGGCACCGAGGAGCTCGCGGAGGCACTCGCGTCAGACTTCAAGCCGGGCATGGTCGTCCAGCTGGCGCTGCCGCGGCCGCGCATCTGGTCCGCGCCTGCCGAGCCGGACGTCGCCAACGGCATGCCGGCCTGAGCGCTGCCGGCGCCGGCGCCGCCGCGTCCTGGTGCCCTCTGCAATGTGTCTGCCATGGAACATGATGGCGGGCTTGGTGCGGCCAACCAGCGTCCGGTGAAGGGCGCAGGGAGGCGAGTGCACGCGGTGGCAGAGCCCCTGAGCCGACATTTGGCACCTGGGCAGAGAGTTTGTGCGCGCTGGCCTGTGAGCCATGCTGTGCTGCAGGGTTGTACGGCGCGGCTTGCCTGGTCATGCGGCGTGCATCAATGTTGAACAGCACGGGTGCATGGCAGGGACGTTCAGACCGTGTGAAGGCGTGCACATGAGTGGAAGCAAGAGTGTGAGCTGCAGCGCTGGGCCTGCAAGAATGGCAGCGCGTGCCCATGTTGTGACAGGAACCGCGCGGGGACTGAGTTGCGCTGCCGTGCACGAACAGGTGGTTGAATTGCTTGGAGAGCATCTTGCCGCGCATCACATGCATGGTGATAGTTTGGTGTAAAGTATACTGTACGACTGCTTGACCACCGTTACACCTCTGCCTACCGTGGTCCGCCGGGCTTCGGGGACGCTGCAAGTGAAACCCCGCTGGCGCGACCTCAGTAAGTCTCCCGCAGCTCGTCGGCCGCCTGCGCAGTGTTGCCGTCCCGGCGCGTCCCGTAGGCCGTCCGCGTGACGCGCCGCGCCTGTTGCATGACATGGCCTCATGGTCTCAGCGCCACACGCCAGCCCAGAGGAGCTCAATTAGCTACTGCTCTTTCTAGACCTCAGTCAGTCGAATACAGATGTCCTGTGGATTTGTGTTCACGCATGCACGCACACCACATGGCACCCTGTTCTGCGACATCAGGGGACACAGGCCGGCCACTGGCAGATGCACAGCCGATGTTGTCCCGCGCGGCCCGCATTCCAAGCACACGCACGCACTCAGCTGCGCGCCTAGCGGACCGCGCCGAAGACCTCCTCCACAGACACATGCCCTGACATGCGCGCACGGGCAGCCGCACGCCTGGCCGCCCGCGCCGAAGACCTCCTCCACAGATGCGTGCCCTAGCATGCGCGAGCGGGCAGCTGCACGAGCGGCCGCGCGCCTGGCCGCCCGCGCCGAAGACCTCCTCCAGGGATGCGAGCGGCCGCAGGAAGGCGACCACGACGGTGATGTTGTCGCCCGCGCCGCGCGCCAGCGCCTCCGTCGTCAGCCGCCGCGCGCACATCGCGGGCTCCTTCACTGCGGCCCCGCAGTCGCGCTAGCCAGTGACTGGAACAGCATGGAGCTGTATCTGCCGGCCTGTGCTCAAGATGCTGGCACTCTGCATCAGGGCACCTTCAGCGCAGGACCACCGGGCTGCAGGCCGTGCATGTCAACGACAGCTCGGCTGGGACAGACCCTGTCCAGCATCTGCACTGAGAGTTGCTGCGCGGGAGGGCGAAGCGGCTTCAGACAAGAGCGTCAGGGCGGGCTGAAACCAGGCGCCAGCGCATCGTGTCCCGCCAAGAACCTTGAAACCCAGGAGCTCAACAGAGGCGCGTCAAACCCGCTGCACTGAGTACGGACACGCGCCCCTCACGACGCGGACATGCTCCCCTGAAGAGCGGACATACTCCCCTCACGGCACCCGGCCGTGCGCCGCGCCCGACAGCGCATGAACGTCGAACCCCCGCCGCAGGCCTGGGCGCGGCGCGCCTGTGTCCAGCACGAGGCCCACCGCGTCCTGGTCCGGCACTACGTCCCACAGGCCGTCGCTGGCCAGGATGAGAAAGCTATCGGCGGGGCCAAGCGCGGTCACGGTCACCTCCGGCTCGGCCACCACGCCGGCCTGCTTCAGGTCCGCGTCACCCAGCGACCTGGTGCGGGCCCCGCACATGAGGCTCCCGCCAGCGCCGGCGCACTCGCAGACACTGCTTGCGAGTCACACGGCGACACCTGAGCCTGCCGCACATCCCGTGTGCTACAGCCCGAGGGGCGAGGGGCGAGGAGCAAGGGGAGGGAACGGGCTGGGGCGCACCGCGTGACCTGCAGCCCAGCGTCGCCGACGCGCCAGCCGTCCACGCGCCAGGCGACGGCGCCGCCGGCCGCCGCCACGCGCGCGCGCTCGTCCGCGCGCGTCGCCGTCTGGTCGCGGCTGAGCGCGAGCGCGGCGCCGTCGCGGCACAGCACCTGGCGCGCCGCCGTCGCCGTGAGCTTCATGGGCGCGCTGTGCCTACACCCTTTTGCATGCTGATTCACCAGAGAGCAGGGCTACGGCCGCCACTTTAACCGCGCAGGGTCACACGGCGAGCGGGCCAGATGCCGGCACCGCATTCACTGCCAAGCCCTATGCACTGGTGCACGCAGCGCTGCCGGCCCCCGCCCTGGCCCCGGGGCCGGCGTACTGCGCGGCAGTCGCCCGCGCCGGCCACCGCCAGCCAGCCGCCGCGCAGCAGCGCCACAAGCGCGGTCGCGCCTGGGAACGCGCGCGCGCCGGCGCCTGCCTCGCCCATGCGCGCGACGCGCTGCCGCCAGGCGCACTCCTGCGCAAGGGCATGTGGCGGCTGGGCACGGCCCTCTGCCCTGGCAAGCCGCGAGTGGTGTCTACGGGCGCGGGACATTGCGCATAGCGTCACGCCATTCCCGCAGACCTGCAAGCCTGCAGACGCCGTGGGCACGCAGACACACAGCACCGCTCTGTCGACTGCGCTGCCGCACCACAGTTGAACGGGCAGCGCTTATTGCCTGACACACAATCATTTAACGCCATGCCGCACGCCAGCGCCACGCCAGGCGACTCGCCAAGCAGCCTGGGGCGGCGCCCCTCCTTCCCCACCCACACACAGGCGCGGCGTGCACGCGCAGCAGCCAGGCCAGCACCTCTGCCTCCCGAAAGGCCACGTCCAGGCGGGCGAACGCGGCCGCCAGCGCCGATGCAGCGCTCGGCGCCGCCCAGGCGCCGCGCAGGTGCGCCAGCAGGTGCGCCGCCGCGAAGCGCGCCGCAGCCGCGCCGCGGTGGCCGTCAAAGACGGCCAGCGCGTGCGCGGCGTCCGCGCGGGCCTCGCCGCCGCCGCCCGGGGCCGCCTCGCGCCCCGCGGCGTCCTCGAGAACGGGCAGGGGCGAGGCAAGCACGTGCGCGTCCTCCATGCGGTCCTCGCCGCGCCGCCCGGCGGTCGCGAACGCAGCGGCCGACACCTGCCGCGCCCCGATGGGTCAAAGTGCTAGGGTCACAGGGTTTGGGTCCTGCCTGAGCCAGTATGGCGCCGGGCCAGCGCGTCGAACACGCGAGCGCGCCAGCGCCCAACGCGCGAGCGCCGTGCAAGTGCCGCGACCCTTGCGCAGGGCCGCGGGCAGCGGCGCGCACCACCGGGCGGTACGCGCTCGCCGGCATGTCCGCCCAGGGCGCGGCAGGCCATGCGTCGTCCGCCGCCGCGCACGCCGCGCCGGCGGAGCGCTCAGGCGCTGCGCCCTGGATGGGCGTCGCGCCCGCCGCCGCCGGCTCAGCGGCACCGCCGCCTCCGCGGGCGTCCTCCTCGCTGCCGCTGTGCGCTCCCTCCGACCCAGCTCGCCGCCGTTGCCGGCCGCAGGCTCGCCCGCCCTGTCACGCTCGCCGGCGCCATGCTGGCGCCCCGCGCCGCCGCTGGAGCTGACGCCTGCTTGCATGCCCAAGGCCGTCGCCCGCTCGCTCGCCGCCTCGCTGCCGCACCGGAGCGCAGCGCCGCTCACGCTCCGTCCAGAGGTTTCCGCGCTCTCGTCTGCGCCGCCGGCCAGGCTGCCGGCGAGTGCGGCGAGCGCTGTGGCGGCGGCGGCGGCAGTCGGGCGCGCGGCCGGGTCGAGCGCCCAGCAGGCGGCCATCAGGCGGGCGAACGCGGGCGGCGCGCCAGGCGCCTGGCTGGGCCGCAGGCCCTCCGTGGCGACCGCCGCGGCCAGCTCCTGCCTGGCACCCGGGAGGAGTCAAGTGGGGCATAGTGTCAGGGTCAGCTCCTGCCTGGCGCCGGGAGCAAGCATGTGGGACTTAGGGTTACGGTCACCACCTGCCTGGGGCCAGGGACAGGTCGTGTGGGACACGCGCGCCGCGGCAGCCAGACTGCTGGTGCTGGTGGTGTGACATTGCCTTGCCAAAGCGCTGCTAGGGTCATTGAAGATCTGGCAGAAGCCTGGCAGCACAGCACAACCTGACAGACAGGGCGATGGGCACCGCACAGGCGCACAAGCTCTCAGCGGGTGCGCGCGCGCCCGTCCGTGCGCAGATACACGTCGCCCATACCCAACCTTAACCCGGTATCAAGCTTGGCCGAGCGGGCGGGAGCCGCTGTGAGAGGCCGCGAAAATGCGCGGTGCGGCGCAAGCCGCGCACCGGCCGTAGTTAAAATTGAGCACGGTCTGGCAGGCGGGGTTGTCGCGCGTGCAGTCCGAGAAGGGCAGCACGCCGGTCGCGGCCTCATTGAGTGTGACCGCCAGGGCGTATACGTCGGCTGGCGTGCCGCCACCGGTCGCGCGCAGCAGCTCGGGCGCCATGTACTCCAGTGTGCCCACCTACATTGACGCAGCCTGTTTACGTGCGCAGCCCTACTAGGTTCGCAGCTGCGCGCCCTGTACTCCAGTGTGCCCACCTGAAGCAGTCCGTGTCTCGCCGACAGCTTGTTTCATTTCTGATTCGGCGATTGTCCAAGCAGGAGGGGCAGCACGCCAGCCACGGCGCGCGTCACGCGCACGAGGCCTCCCGCCAGCAGGGTCCCCGGCAGGAGGGCGGGGACCCCGAGCGCGCGCCGCCGGGCGGCGCGCGCGCACCGCGCGGCGCTTGTGGAAGCCGCCGGAGGGCTTGCCGCCGGCGAGCGCGCTGCGCGCGTCGGCCAGCTCCGCCGCCAGCTCCGCCGCGGCCGCCGCCAGGCCAAAGTCGCTCAGCTGCGCCGTCCCATCCTCGCCTGCCCGCCGCGCGTCGTCCCTGGAATGACTGGACAGCCGACGCATGCGGTGGCCCGGACAAGCAGCCAACCTCGTCAATTGTGCGCTGAGCAGACTCGGCGGCCGCCGGCGTGGCGGCAGGCATCTCCCCAAAGTGTGCCCGGGAGCGCTCCATTGCCAAGCCAACCGTTTGCTGTTCCAGCAGGCGTTTTCTTGTCTGGGCGTGCGCAGCGTGTGGCTCGATCAGGCACCTCAAAGGATAAGGCCACAGTAGCCTTCCAGAGCGCGGCTGGAGTGCTGCGGCGCGACGCACCCAGGAGCACGTTGCCGGGCTTGACGTCGCGGTGCAGCACGCCGGCCGCGTGCACGGCGGCAAGGCCGGCCGCCAGCTCCGCGCCCAGCCGCGCCACCGCGGGCCAGCCGGGCCGCCAGCCGCGCTCGTGCAGCGCGACCGCCAGGCTCGCGCGCCGCAGCGGCATGGCCAGCCAGTAGTCTGCGCGGCGCGCGGCAGCCCACGCCGCTCAGCCGGACGTGCTCGCATGCGCCCGCCCTGCCCCTGGCGCCAGGCCCGGCTGCCCACGGGCGCAGCCCCAGACCGGTGTCACCAGCAGCAGAGGCGAGATGATCCGTGCGTCACGCACGTTCCCGCCGATGAGCCGCAGCGCGAGCGGGCACGGGGGAGCCCGAGCGCTGGGGCGGACCGGGCGGCAGCATGCGCGCGGCAACGAGCGGCACGACGTGCGCGTGCTGCACGGCGGCCATCAGGCGGACCTCCCTCCGGAAGTTGTCCAGGTCCTGGCGCGCGCGGCCACTCAGCGCGGGATCCAGCGCCAGCATAGGGTAGGGTCAGGGTCATGTGTGACACTGGCAGGCATCGTGGCCCGCAGGCGCATGCACAGACGAGCCTCCCGCATGCCTTAGCGCCTGTTGCATGCCGCAAAGGCGCTCGCGGCAGGAGCAGCGTGGCCTGTGGTGGGCACACATGCCCAGCTTTTGGTAGCAGGGGGGGACGCCCATGGCCGCAGCTTCGGCTGACACGTACCACCGCATGAGAATAGGTAGCGCATGGTCAGCGCGGCCGTGCGCGACCTGCCTCAGAGGGCTGCAGGCGGCCACACGCTGGCCGGCAGCCAGTGGGCTGCCCGGCGCCCGCTGCGTAGACAGGGCGCCAGGGCCCGGGCGGACGGACCTGGTGCGTGCCGATGCGGGCCTTCTTGACGGCGACCGGCAGCCCGCGCAGCGCGCCGGCGTGTATGGTCGCCTGCTGCCCCGCCGCCAGCACGGCGCCCAGCGCCAGGTCCGCCCTGGCCGTCCCGAGCGGCACGCTGGCACTATTTCCAATGCGGGCGGCCTGCGCGGGGTAGGAACAGCGGTCGGCGCTGGGCTTCGCGCTTCCGTGCTTGCTTCAGCACCGCCACGGCGTCCCGAGCTCCAGGCGCCGCTGGCGGCCCGAACAGGGCGGGGCAGCGAGCGTGGTCTGCGTTGGCGCCCCCAGCAGGGTCACAAGTGAGCAACCACTGCAGGCGGCCTGCGTGACGCAGCCTCCACCTTGCTGGCACAAGGCGAGCCCGACGAGCCTGCATTGTTTGCATTGTCCAAGCGCCACTGTCCGCGCCACTGTCCGCGCCATTGTCCACGCCACTGTCAAAGGGCCTTCATCAATCATCATCAAGCACATATTGGCACTCTGTGCAGAAGCAAAGGCGAGGCCGCCGCGCTTGAAAACAACTAGTTAATACCTAACAGACTGTTGACAAGTGCCGCACTTGCTAGGTGTATATCATGTCCGTCGTGTCCGCTGCATGCTGCGCGACCCTGCTTAAACAAAGGCACTGGGTGCAGCTCGTAGCTTACTGCTGTTCCTGTATATGTAACAGAGAGCTGGCCCTTCAGGCAGCTTGCCAGCACATGCCCAAGGCCTTTCAAGCTTTAGCAAAATGTCTCACACTGCACGTCAAGCAACCTGCGGGCTGTGCACTTTTCTGCACTCTACCGCACGGGTAGCGCCCACCTCCTCAAAGCGCCCTTGTTGCACAGCTGCAGCAATGCGCTGGAGCGCTTCACCAACTTCCAGCAAGTCCGTGCCCGGTCCGTCCGCACTGCACCCACCCAAAGGTCTGCCGGCATGATCGGCTGTGAACTCCATAACATAACCTGCGGGAATGAGCACACTGCGCGCGCGCCCAGCATCGAGTGCCCGTATTTCGCACGTGCGCACCACCCTGTAGGGCCTGGACTCCCCAGGGCCTGGACTCTGTCGACTCAGCAGCAGCAGATACGCTACCAGCAGATCCGCTCTCTGGAGCACATTGGGAGCTCGCGGTAGGGGCAGGAGGCAGACCCGCCCTTTGGCCACCGGCTGCCCGCCCACTGCATGAGCGAGTAGTAGTTATGGACAAGGGCAAGCGCGAGGGCGGGGCGACCGCAATCAGCCTCACGGACGCTGCGGCGACCACCGACTCGTTCCGCATCTGGGAGTTCAAGGTGATCCTGCCGGAACGGCTTGCCGTTGATGAAGGCGGCCGAAGCGGAAAGCGCGTCGGGTCAAAGCCCCTCACTACTGTGCCGGGCAGGCCCCTGATGAGTCTGCTGAGCGTGCAGGTCAAGCGCTGCCCCAGGAGCAGGCCGCACGGTGCGCGCGTGCTCGCCCGCCGGCCACTTGCACCCTGAGTGCGGTACACCTGGCGCTCGCGCCGCCGGGCCCCCGCTGACGGGTTGAGCGCGCCGCAGACTGGACGCAGTGCCCGTTCGCGCACCCCAGCGAGAAGGCCAAGCGGCGCGACCCGCGGCGGTACAAGTACTCGGGCACGGCGTGCCCGGATTTCCGCAAGGTGCGCGTCTCACAGGCGGCCGCGCCCGCGCGCGCTCTGCCCTGGGCTGGCAGGCAGCGGGCGCCTAACCTGCGGCGCTGACGCGCAGAACGGCACCTGCCGGCGCGGCGACGCGTGCGAGTTTGCGCACGGCGTGTTCGAGTGCTGGCTGCACCCGGCGCGCTACCGCACGCAGGCGCGCGCCCGCTCAGCAGCCTGCACAGATCACCGCGGGACCCGCTCGAGGCTGGAGGAGCGCTTGCCCTGCGCCGGCTGCAGGCCGCCTCCAGCGCCCGATGCGGAGCGCTTGGTCCAGCCTTGTCCGTGACTCGACCATACATGTGGGTGCAGGTTGATAGATGGAGATACATTCTCCTGGGGGCTGAGCTTGTGCAGTGACTTGGTGATCGAGATCACCCGGATGTCGTCGTGCATCAAGGGCGTGTGCGGCCGGGCAGGTCTGCACAGACGGCCTGGCGTGCAAGCGGCGCGTGTGCTTCTTCGCGCACCACGAGGGCGAGCTGCGCAAGGTGCAGGAGGAGGGCGCGCCCAGCGCCGGCAAGGACGTCGACGTGCTTGCAGGCGCGCGGACGCGGCCCCTCCCGTGCCACAGTTGCCGCGGGCGGCGTTGCGTAGCTTGCAGTGCTGCACCAGGCGTGTGGAGGCTCTGCTGGGATGTTTGTGTTGCGGTTTTGCAGACATATGACAACCTGTAACACTGTACGTGGTTACGGTGTGCTGACAGCAGCTGGCATGCCGGGGAGCAGAGGCGCAGGCGTACCAGCAGCAGCTTGCTGCGCTTGCAGCGACGCTGCCGGCCGGCCGCGACCTGAGCGGCCACGGCGGCGGCGAGCCGCCGCGCGGCGCCGCGCCGCGCGCGCGCCCGGAGCCGGCCGGCGACGCGGGGCTGGGCGAGCATGCGCGCGCGCTGCAGGCGCAGGCGCTGGCGCAGGCACTGGCGCAGGCGCACGCGGGCAGCGCCGGTTCCGGCCAGGGCTACGGCGCGGGCGGCGACCCGGCCGCGCTCGCTGGCGCGGCCGCGGCGCTCCTCGGCGGGGACGGCGCGGCGCTGCTGCGCCTGGTCGCCGCGAGCCAAGCGCAGGTGCAGTGCGCGGCGGAGGCCGAGCTGGCAGCGCGCGCGAGCGCGGACGCGGCCGCCGCGCGCCGCTCGCTGGACGGCCGGCGCAGCCTGGACAGCGGCCCGCCCGGCGTTGGGCGCGGCGCCAGCCTGGACCTGCAGTGGCGGCCGCGCGCGAGCTTGGACAGCCGCGCCCCGTACGGCGCCTGCGACTATGCGCGCGAGCGCGGCGCTGCTTACAGCCAGCCGCCGGCGCCCAGCAGCATGGGCTACGGCTGGGCGCCCGGTGGCGGCGCCGGCGACCTGCTCGCGACCGGCCACGCGGAGGCGGCGCGGGTGACGGCGCGCGCGCTGTCGCAGCGCCGCTTCTCGGTGGACGGGCTGCTGGAGGCGCGGCGCGGCGGCGGCGGCGGCGGCCACCGGCAGTGCGCGCTGGACCAGGCGTACGCGGCGGCGCTGGCGCCCGGCCTGCCGGCAGCGGGGCCGGCCTACGCGCGCATGGGGGACCTGCAGCCGCATGCGCCGCAGCACGCGCACGCCTACCGCCGCTCGGTGGACCTGGGCGCGCTGTCGCGCGCCGGGCTGACGGGGCACGGCGCGTTCGGGCATGTGGGCGGCGGCGGTCTCGAGGCGGGCTGCGCCAGGCCGTGCGCGGACGCCGCCATGCCCATGCATGGTGCGGCAACGAGCGGTGCTGAGAGTCGCAGAGCTGGGAGCTGTCTGCAGGTTGTGCTGCGCACGCGTACGTGTGTTGCGGGTCCGACACGTCAGGACTGTATAGGCACCTGTGCTGTGTGAGTGTTTGCGCTGTCCCCAGAAATAGAGAAGTGATGACCTAATAGCAGACAAGAGTGTTCTGCTTTTGCCCTGCGGCCAGAGCTGCCCAGGCTGCAGCAGGTTGCGGCCACCGCCCGCTCGCCCACATCCCGGCAGCCCGACCCTGGGTTCTCAAGTGACCCTGGCTCTGCGCGCGCGCAGGGCGCGCGTCGGGCAGCCACAGCTCCTCGGCGTCCAGCGAGTCGTGTGAGTCGCTGCCCGCGCCGGCCGGCACCAACCCCAACACCATCTTCGAGGGTGCGCAGTGGCTCTGCAGCGACGCCGCGCCGCTCGGCGCGCGCGCGCCGCCGGCGCCGGCCGCCGACGACGCGCGCGCCGCGCTCGGCGCGTTTCCGATGGCCGCCGGCCGCGCGCCCGTGCGCGAGTTCCTCGTGCGCAACGCGTCTTTCGACAGGCGCGCGGCGGCCCTTGCCCTATGCCTGGTGCCCTGCATGCCTTGCAGGACAATGTTGGGGCTCCATCCGCCTGTCTAGGGGTCCTGCAGAGGCGACCACAGGCTGTGCGAAGCCTGGTCAGCGGCGAGCTTCAGGGCGGGCATGCTGCACGGACACCTTGGCGACTCCCTCGGACGGCCCTGATGTGCGCATCTGAACCAAACCCAAGAGGCTCAGGGTGGCCCACGATGGCGTCAGCTGAGCGAAGCTGCCGCGCCGCGCAGCATCGTGGCGGACCTGCCGCGCAGCGTGTCCGAGCTCAACCTGATGGAGGCCGTGGGCGCCAGCAGCGCGCTCGTCGTCAACGGCGCGTACGACCAGCGCTGACGGTCGGGGCCGGCTGCAGGGCCCGGCTGCACACGCACGGCGCCTGGGCGGCGGCATGAGCTGCACGCCAGACAGACAGCGGCCGTCATGGGCCCGGCGCAAGCAGCCAGGGCAGCCGGGGGCAAGTGACCGCATGCAGGATCCTCAAATAGCAATGCGAGTGCAGCAAATGCATGTACATGGGAACGAGGCGCGGTGTTCGGGCGTGCCGCAGAGGGCCGCACGTGATGTTCTTGATGCTCCCGGTACTGTTGGTTCGTTACAGAGCGCCCAGCTGCAGACCTGGCGAGCACGCAGCGCTGCCACTGTTGGCGGCACACTTTCTTTTGGGCATTGGAGAGAGGGCAACAAGCGACATGCGCCCCTTGAGATTTTGCAGATCTGCACCCTTTTGCTGGCC
>JAABUO010009001.1_pt1 | contig 11218 bp, 12 predicted proteins | sample 5559291 | NCBI WGS metagenome assembly JAABUO01 (sample SAMN10711878, study PRJNA513372) | rock metagenome | isolation source: Antarctica rocks | place: Antarctica: Victoria Land, Finger Mt sud | reverse complement strand
ACGCACCCCAAAAAACACGCGTACCCCCAAAAATGGATTCTTCAACAATAATTCTTGTGGCGCCAAGATTTGAGAAGACCGCCAAACTTTTGAGAACAAGCAGGGAACAGTATAAGATGTTCCTGAGGGGTATAGCACTCGTGGCAGGCCGTGGCTTCTTGCAGTGCACTACACTGATACAGTGATGCAGCTGTACATGTGTTTGGGTACACCTCAGCAAAGGTAGCTAATAGCTAGTATGCAGCAGCACACTGTCAGCTGCACTGCACCTGTCGAACAGCACTAGTACAACTACACTATGACAACAGAGCGATGTATCGGTATAGCTGGACCCTGGCAGTACAGCTACACATCGACAAACAGCTGTAGAGCAACGTGATGCAATAGGCAATGAAGCAGCAAGTCAGCATGTTGGATAAGTCATAAGAACTCGGACATATATCAATAGATCAGGCATCCTTAGCAGCAATACAGTTGCAGGATACATGTGCAATGCCCACAGGCACATGTTGCGGCACTTGAGCGTCAGCTACAACTAAGAGGTATTGTCACACATCAATGATATCAACACTGTCTAGGCTGTCTAGCGCATTCGACATCTGACACTTAAAATCCTTACTCCAAATCTGATGAGCAGACTGTTCTCGCTCTGAGTGGACGCGTTGTGCTTTGGACAGCCCTGCAAAGAGGCTGTTGGACAAAACCTGCAGCCAACTCACAACAAGTCACAAGCTGTGCTGAAGTCTAGGTACAATAAGCACAGCTTGTATGCATGGACACTTCTAGGCATCAAAGGATGTTCAGGCCCCAGCCTGAAAGCTACTCTTGCCGCAGCCTATCTGGAAGACAACACGAGTACATGCAGCAGCCGCAAGCAAGAGGAGGAGGGTGAGTGTACTCACATCCTTCAGGGCTGGTCTTGCAGTGGGATTGCGCTGCAGCATCTGCCGCAGCATGCTCTGGGCATTAGGCGGCGCACTGATGCTCTGAAACAAGGCTGGGTTGGCTTCAAAAGGGAGTGGGGTATACCCCAGCAGCATGCTCACCACCTCACCCTGGTTCGTCTCCTTGTTGAACAGACGCTGACCTGCACAGAGGTCAACCTATTGCAACGCCTCACCATTCACACTCACCACTCACTGGTAAGCTACACCTGAGTCTGATGTGTGTGCATCTGTCACCAACGACGCCTTGATGATACTTGATGTTGCCAGCATCAGGCCATGCGCAACACTAATGCTGAAAAGCAACATTCATGACAAGTATACATGTGTCTAAAGTGCAAAGAACCAGCAGCACATGTCACCTGTGCTGATGCACAAGTATGGAGCAGGCACAGAATGCAGCATCTCTTGTAAATCTTGCTGTTTTGATATTGGCTCATGCAGACCATATAAAGCATTGCAAGCAAGCTATGAGCAGTCAGGAGCTTGTACCACAGAGAACTTCATAGGCAATCACCCCCAGGGCCCACACATCTGCAGCAGGGGTGGCAAGGGGGGGCTCCTTGCCTGACTGGTCACCTTGCACTATCTACAGACAACACTCAATCCTTGCCATGTGTGGACAACAGAGCCATGCTGCGGTCCTGTCAGGCGTCACTGGGGACATTGGCAGATCCCGTGTGCATGTACGTAACTACAATCAAAGCGTGTAGGGAAAGCTTGCAAGAAATTTGTGTACAGCATGCACAACCTGTTGGTGGTGCTGTTGCAGATGCATGCAACCAGCACAGTCAAAGAGACACGAATAGAGGTTGAGAGTGCAGTTGGTGGGAGTGACCTCAGGAGCAGCATAGCGCAGGGTGTAAGACATGTTGCCACTGCGCGCTGAGCCGGTGTGAGACCATGTGGCCAAGCCCAACAGCTTCCATTGCTGCTGCTCGTTGAACCATCCGAACTGGACAGGCTGCAAATCACAGTGCACCACTCTGTGGATGTGCAGGCTGTGCACTGCACACAGGATGTTGTATAGAGTTGATACCTGCAGCAGAGTACACAGCAATGAGTTAATCTGACTCTGATGCAAATGGTCAATTTGACTGCTGCACAGCACTATATGCATGCCAGCTCAATGACAGCTCATGACTCAGCACAATTTCTGCAAGCTGAGGGATATGAAAGCACTCTATCATCCAGTCTTGCAAGCTTTTGCTATCTGTCTGAGCTTAGAATGCCATGCATGCAGCATGCTGACACCAATAATTTGCTTATTTGCCGCTGTGTGTACATTCCAGCAAAAAGGGTACTGAAGAATAAAACCAGGAACTATGATTGTAAGAAGGCAGACAAATGCTTGCATGTAGGACACAAGACTCTTGACACAAGCAAGTCAAGAGTTGACTCCAGCTCAAGCCTGCATTGTCCTTATTTCACAGTGGGCCCAGCTGTGCATGTCAGCAGCACTGCTTCATACCAGAGGGGCCTAAGCAGCGCTGCAGTGGAATGCTGGACAGGAAATTATGATAGGAGCTTGCCTTGTCAGACCAGGCAGGGACTGTAGCTTCAGCACGTGCATTGGAGAGCCAGTGGTCCAGAGTGCAGGCAGGGCGGTCAATGAGCAGGCAGGGGGGGCAAGCCTGCCCAGCAAACTCCCCAGCTGTTGCACTGTAGCTCTCTGACAACCCTTTGGCATCAGACAACATGCCATTCAGCTGGTGACTAAGCCACTGCTCATCTCAACAGGTTTCACAACACATCAGCTGATAGTGACGCAACTGCAGGCTGTAGTTGCGATGCAGTTCTGGGTGAGGCTGGTAAGTGTTATTCAAATCATCGAGCATCGCCACCATGCATGCTTGCAAAGGTCATGGGCAAGTCACAGATCAAAACATGTGCATCAGATCATGGAGCCTCGCCACCATGCGTGCTTGCAAAGGTCCTGGGCAAGTCACAGATACAAACATATGCATCAGATGCATGCAATGTGATGAGCTGAGGTTATGACCTGGAAGGTACTCTTGTAGGGTGATGGTGGGGGTCTCAAGCAGAGCCTTCTCTTGCAAGTAATCCACGCCACGTGCAAACAGCTTCACAGACAGAGGGTGGCCTCTGTCCACTGCGCGTTGAGCACTGCATAGCACATAGGCAGGCCCGGGCCACCCATGTGATTGCATACTGTACTTGCCCTTGAAGCTCATGCCATCCTGCATTCAGCCTTAACTTGTGCAAATGAACAGAAAAGTGATGGAAAGCAGACTTGTATCTAACTCCGTGTATGCTGACATGTTGTTACAGCAAAGCAAACCAGGCAAGCCAAACTGTCTGTGCAGCTTGTGCACAAGGAACAGCCAGCTGCTGTACAAAGTTAGAGGCTGCCCAATGCTGTGCATTTACCCACAGATGTGCTGCGAGCATGCTATACAGACAGTAGTGCAGTATAAGTGCAAAAAACAAGCACAAGCAATGTACAAGTACCTGCATGTGGGCGTTGACAAAGGTTTGCACTGGGCTCAAGGCATCGTGCTGCTGGTTCTCACGTGCCCGCACTCGAGCCACCACCCTGTCCACTTCCTGCACCATCACAACTGCCTTTGGCAAGCTAAATCCAACACTGCCTCAAATCGCTACTGATCATGCTGACTGCTAGGATGGCGATGGCGTTGTTGCTGATGTTGAATACAGAATGACTTGGCCAGCTGGTGTGCATGTACAATAACCTTTTGATGTAATAGTTTTTGCTATAATCAACGAGAGTTGCGGGCCTGTGTACAACTTCATTACAAAGAGCAGTGAAAGCAATTCTTTGTCACCTTTGTCCAGATCAAGGTTGGGACTCATGCCAGATTCTATGATTTTAAGCTCTTGATCGCAGTGTTACTCATCATGTCAAAGTAATGCTGATTCAATATCATTTGAGTTTCTAAAAAGTGACACCTCAATACAGTGACAACTTCTCTGAGAATAGATATAGCCGTTATATCAAAACTACTGTGTACAGATTCAAGAGCCAGTGAGAGCCACATGTGCTTACTCATCCACTGTACAGACACACAAGGATGCAGATGATGCAAGGCATCAGTAACAGCTACTCACCATGTTCTGTCCAGAAATGCCGGCTACTCTGAGCTGGGGTACAGGGGAAGGGGCCTGGGATGCCAGCGGGGTGCCCTCCTTGGGCTGAGCAGCCTCGGTGCGCATGACCTGCAGCCAGTTCTGGCCAGAGGTGGTGCGCATGGGGGTGGCCGTCAGGCGGTGCAGCCAGCTCCTCTGCACTCGGCCTGCTCCCACCCTCACCCCACCTGCACTATCACTCACGGCGCTTGCACATTGACTTGAAATATTCCACTGTACAGGCTCCATGTGCAGGTCCTGCTTTGACCTTGTGGCACAAGGCAAATGGTAAGCAGTGTCTTCCACAGCAGAACTTGTCTAGCAGGAGCTGATGTTGAGTGTGGCATGGTGAGTTAGTGAGCAGCAGGAGAGGCATGTATTGGCCTCGGTACAGCATTCCTGGTGTAGGCTCGACAAGCATCATATTGACAACCAACCAGCTACAATTGGTTGCAAATATGATGTGGATGTTGACCTGCAGGTGCATGATCTGGTTCCGGCATCATGATGACCTCCTTTGGGGCTTCCACATCTTCAGGAGCAGGCCCTCGGGCAGAGTCCAGGTCTGTGTTGAAGGGCACGCCAGAGGCACTCTTGCTGACGGCCTGCCCTTTCTGCCCCTTGCTGTCCTTCTTGAACCACCACAGACATCCGGCCAGACCTGCTCATCATGCCCAACAACCACTCAAATCACACAAACAGAGACTTTATGCATAATGAACAACAAGATCTGTACATTCTATACAAGCCTGACCTCTGCAGCCACATCTTTGCACTTTTGAGAGGCTACTGTGAAGCCTGCTGCGTAACATACAGGCATGTTTCCTGTTGTGCAGAGCCATGCACCATGGTGCAGGTAGTGAGCAGCAGCAGACAAGGTCTTACATGCAACAAGGGCCATGCCCAGCACCACTGGCACAGCAATGGCTGCAGCATGCCCTCTGCTGTGGTGTCCTCCAGAACTGGAGGCAGCGCTGCTTGGAGTCACTGCTGACAGTGTGGATGTGGCAACTATGGTAGCACCTGTTCCTGCAGTCACCAATGACTGTTTGACAGCGCTGCTGCAGTCAGAGCGGAAGTGCGAGGCAAGGAAGGGTTTACCAGGCCCTGTTGGCTGAGAGCACACAGACTAGACTGCACTTGAGCTAATGCAAAAAAAGAGCTTATGACTGGAAAGGGGGGTGGGCTGATAAAGTACCTTTCAAAATCCTGGCTACTCTGGCTATGAGAGATGGAGGAGAGGCAAAAACTTCAAGGCTTCTATGGCTTGCAGCTTGCAAGGGAATGCCAACACTAATGGTACCAGCAATTCCTGCATGACCAGATGCTAAGTTACACACTTGCACCACAAGGTCTGATCTAGCACTCTTTGGCTGGCCATACTGTGTCATACTGTAAAGTACGCATAAAAGACATATTTGCCACAGAGCCTGGCGCCCTGTACACACACAGCAAAAAAAAACAGACAACCATGCACTGCTTTTTCTGCTTATGCACTAGACAGTGAAGCTATGCTACACATACCAGACGCAGTGAAGAGAAGTGAAGGGCCAGAGCTGTTGAGGGCTGCCAGCATGGCAGATGTGTCATTGCAGCTCTGGCACAGGATCTGAACATTGGCATCAGCATGCGGCGTGCCAGCTGCAGCTTGCAGAAGGCTCCTGCGACCTGTAGTGCTAGTGTGGTTGGCAGGAATTGGGAAAAGCGAAGGGTTCATCATCGAGCCACCATTCTCTGAGTAAGAGGCTATGCTGACACCCACTGCTCCTTGGGCAGCACCAGTCTGCATGCCATCAACCACAAATCAAATTGCGCAATACTTGAACCCAGGTATGGACGTGCTTTGCAATGAAAAGCTTATCAAGGCTCTGGGATTGCCAAATTGGATGATGAAGTGCAGCTCCTGCACAAATGTTGCTGTGCACAGTGCAGGCAGCGCTTGCAGGGTCATAGCATGAGTCACATGACATCATCATCAACTATGGGCAACAGCGTTCAGCTCTAATGCAGCAAGCTATGACATTACAATAATGCTGTGTGCAAGGCTGAGGCGTGAAAGCAAAGGAGGCATGACAGGTACTAGTTTTGCCTGATGTCAATGCCTTACATGAAGAAGTGCTGAGACCAGCTCACGCTGCAGAGAGGCAGAGAAGGGCAGCACGCTTGCTCCTTGCACTTGCACTGTCAGGTTGAGGCGGTCCAGGTTGGGGCTGTAGACAGGCTGAATAGGCTGCAGGCTGGATGCAGGAATCTGTGAAGCGGGGCCCTGAGCTGTGGTGTTGGTTCCAGCCACCTTCAAAGTCAGGTTGTACCCTGCAGCAGCATTGTAACCCTGTCACCAGGTGCTGAACTTCATGCTTTCCAAACCAAACATGTTACCCAGTCAGTTTGCCTGTGACTCACAAACAAATGCATACTTGGCACCAGTTTGTAGAATGTTTGAGACTATGGCTGTACTTCAGGCCTAATTTGGCAATCAGCCAACAATGTTGCGCCAGGAGTGGACCTTTCTGTTGCATGCCCAGCAGGTAGGATGCAGGTCCACTCCCGACCACGGCCGACAGCTCACTTTGGAAATTGCTGTCTTGCTGATTGACCAACCAGAACCTGCATGTCATGTGAGGCACAGTCAGTCTGCCTGAGGACATCAAGACACCGTGCTTGAGGTCATACAGAACTTGTGCAACAACATGGTAGGATAGAGAATGTGTTACTGTCTCAACTTGTGGATAGAGAGGAGTGCTGACCGGTTGATAGTGTCCACCTGCCCCACACCAGCAACAAGGCTGTAGTTGGCTTGCAGAGTGTCCACAGACAAGCCAGTGGGATACACCAAGCTTTGCAGCACGTATCTGCACACAATGCTTGTATTGATACAATACAATATGTGCTGGCACCAGAAGTGCTGCCCATGTCAGGCTTCAGTGTGTACTGCATGAAGTGCAGAATGAAACAGCTCTTGCAGAAGCAAAACCAGTGAGGTGTCATGACACACAGATGCCAGCAGCTGGTCTTAGACATGCAGCAAGCGAGCACCGCAGGCCATGTTCACCTATGGGCGTTCAGGAAAGCGTCTGTGTCAGCTGATAAAGGACTTCCTTGCAAGGTGATAAGCACGTCGCTGCATGAGAAGCGACTGTTGGAGTCCTGCGCATCATGAGACACTTGCTTTTCTTGTACAGCAAGACTAAAAAAGGAAAGAGTAGAAACTAGTTGTGGAAGATTTTACCACCATAACAGCAGGCGCAGGAGCAACAGATTCGGGACTTGACCCATTGACAAGGGGCAGGGAGGGGGCAGACGTTGCTACAACAGGTGAGCTGAGTAGGCCTTGCACCACGTCCGACACTGATGGGCTGGAGCCAGCAGCCGCAGGGGTTAGCTGTCCTAACCCTGCATACCAAGCAGGGGCGTCTACTTGTGCACAACTTTTTGACACGCCACCAGGTTGCTGCTGGCAAGAGGAATAAATACCTGGCCGTAAGAAAGCAAAGGCTAAGAAAACCGTTGCACACCAAGTCTGGGGTTGCGTCATGGAGTTAAGTCTGCAGCACAGACACAAATAGGGCAGTCTGAACGCACATAACGTCAGCAACGAGTCTGCTCTTAGTCAAATGACAAGTCAAGTCGTCCGTTCGTGTCACATGGTCTCAGCACGGCAACAGTGGGCAGCACCGCACCTCACTCTCGACGCATGCGAATCAAAGCGGCATCGCCACCTGTGCTATAGCAGGCGTGCCCATTATGGGGACTGCGACGCTCCAATATGATTGAGGACGACGTTTTGCGGGTGAGCGGTTCCCAAGCTACGACACAACGTGCACAAGGTTCAGACAGCAACTGAAGGGCGGGTCAATCCAAGAGGTGAAGCTGACGTCTGTATGCAACAGCAAAGGTGGCAAAGTTCATGTACGTTCACGCCAATGATGGGGCTGTTGCTGTGTTATCGTCAGCGCTGACGGGTATTTGCTCTTGGCTCTGTCGACTTACCCGCTTTAGGCTGAGGAAATGTTTGTTCGTGTCAGTGAGCGTTTCGCGCCTTCCTGCAACCGGTGACTAACCACGAACCTGACGATGAAAGTGTTAATTGCTGTTCCTGCTTGCGAGAGCTATGCAACAGCCAACAACGGACTCTGATTGCAAAAGTGCTGTTGTGGAACGTGCTGCACAAAATTTGACGAGACTTCATCAGGACATTTATTTCTCTGTGCTTGCACATTGTGCCAGGCCCTACCAGTTGTTGCAATGACAGCTGCAGCTGTGCATGTACATGTCAACATAGTATATGTATGTAAAACACGTACGGAGTATATGTAAGTGTACGTGCACGTATACGCCATGCAGGGAACTCTTACTTGCAAGCCAATTGGCCACTCGAAGCTGTGCATAGCATCGCGGTCCCCACCTCATACATGTGCGCAACAGGTAATGCCACAATTTTGTTCGAGCTGTGATACAGATTGGCAGGCAGCTACCATCAATGATCAAGCAAAGCTATTCAAGTTGACACTGCCGCAGTCTGTAGCTGAGCTGTGTCAAAGCCTCATACATCTTGATCCATCAAAGCATCAGTTGGTGCATTGTATCATGCATAGGTACTACTGACATAAGCTGAGTACATAAGCTGAGTACTGATGTATGGCAGTGTTAGATTTTGGAGGACATTGCAACCAACTCCTCTTCTACACAGCCTGTTTCCCTATCGTCATCCATGACCTGGCACAAAGTCTGCTTCTGACCTTGTTTACACCTGGGCTGCAGCTGCATGAGCAGTCCCTGAGACGTATGGATGGTAGCCCCCTGCACCACCATAACTCATATACTGAATTGTATTACTGGATTGCTGCTCACTCACTTGTCCTAATGCAGCTCACTCATCACTGTGCTGAGCAGGCTAGTCTGTACATGTTTTGTGGGTTTGCACATGCAACCAGAAGCGGGTGATCATATCCTGGAGAAGGCATCTGCGTGTGCCAACATCTACATGTGTGCATCCTCAATGTCAGCCATGGCCACCAGAAGCAACACAGGGGCAGAGTCCCTTGAGCAGAGCAGATGTCAGTCTACCGTGGTCATTGTGACAGGAGGCGCCTCGGGATCCATGCTAAACTCAAATCTTCTCATAAGCATGGCTAAGGCCACAACTGCTTCAGACAGAGCAAATTGATCTCCTGCAGAAGGATATGTGAGCAGGGTGTTAAGACACAGTGTAGCATGGTAGATCCATTGTGCCTGCCTGAGCAAAAGGGCAGTGCAACAAGCTGATAAAGCATCCAACTTTGGTCATTGAGCCCTTCAAGCAAAGCACATGGTGCAGGAACATATGGAAACCATTCTTGCACATCATCCAATGTGCTGTTTTCCCAGTTTACTTGCACATGCACAGCCATAAATGTACCTATGCACTTGCGGCGGCCGCCGCCAAAAGGCAGGTAGGCAAAGTTCTCTGTGAGCTCGCTGGGGACAGGGCCTCCAGCCTTCCATCGATCTACATCAAATTCATCTGGCCTCTGCCAAGTTTGTGGTGATCTGCATCATAGACGACATATTGCACTTTGGCGCGACTGCAAATAATGCCTTATGTATGTACAATTATGATGAAGTTAAGTTGTTGCCTGGTACAGCATGCAGTCATTGTCAACAGGTCGTAAACCTGGCCAGTGCTGCTGCCCTGTCACAAGACTACATGGCTAGTGGAGCAGTGAGAGCAATGAGCAAGATCTGTTGTGAGCACCTGTGAAGGTTCCAAACAGAGATGAAGAGGTCGCTGCCTGGAGCCACAGTGTAGCCGGCTAGGTTGTCCTCCTCCAAAGCTCTCCTGATAAGCACTGGGGGCTGCGGGTACAGCCTCATGGCTTCACTGATCACCCTGGTTGTGTAGGGCAGCGCGCGCACCTGCTCCATGCTGGGAATGCCGTCGCCAATCACTGTGTCCACCTGCATACCCACTGCTGAGTGTCAACAGTGCGCACGCGGATGGTGTGATTGACAGTGAACAAGCTACACGATGTGTGATGCTGTAAAGGCAATTTACGGCAAGTAGCTGCACAGAATGCAGATGAGTGCATGGAGTCGGGTCAATCAGATCAAACAGTCACAGCACTTGTGCTATACATGCCGTACATACATGCAATGGCGGAGAGAAGCATTTGTTACGCTGACCTCTTTGTGGACACGCGCCACAACCTGAGGGTGGCTGGTCAGGCAATACACCGTCCAGGTCAACACTGCAGCTGTTGTCTCATGTCCAGCAATCAGCATTGTCATCAAGTCATCTCTTAGTTGTTTACTGCTGATCTGCACCCAAGCAACGACAAGTGAACTGACTATGGATTGACACCATAATTACCGGCCAGGCAACACAGCGAATACTATCATTGCACCTTGGCCAAGGACATGTGTCCTGCAGCAGAGGCACTTTCCTGACACGTCTTGGAACATCATTGCTGCCGGGAAAACATGCAGATTTCTGAGGATTGCATTGTGGCACGCACCAGTGCTGTTAGGTGGCTCCAAAGTGTGGTGTCAGGGCCTACCTGATCCCCAGAGGCCAGCAGGAAATGGAGGATGGAGGGGTCCTGCTGCCCCACAAACTCCTCCACAAATTCCTGCTCCTCTTCTTCCACCAGGTCCTTGCAGCGCTGTATGAGACCATCGAGAGTGGCGTTGATGATCTTGAGGGCCTCAGTGCACCGCCGCTGCCGGGGCACTATGGCCCGAAGAAGAGGAATGTTCCAGTATGGCACAAAGGCTGTGCTTCTATATTCAGCTTCTCGCAAGCTGGTGTATACAGCCTGCAGATGCAGGTGCATGCCTGGTGGTGCACACGTGACCACATCACATGGCTGTGACAAGATTGGACTTTGGCAGTGAAAAGAGATTGTTTTGCGCAACACATTTGATAGAACAAGCCAAAGCAACAAATGATTATCCTCCAGCAGCTCTTGACGCAGCAAGGGGAAAAGCTGTGGCATTTGTATTGATTTCATTGGCAATGCCACAATTTGCATTGCACCTCACAACGGCACCAAACAACGGCAGACTGTCTTGCAAAAAATAGACAGGCGAATCACCTGAATGAAAGGGTCATCATGCGTCAAAGAATCAAAGTCATAGTTGAAGACTGCTTTGCCAATGATGTCCAGCGTCAGCCTGCTGAAGAAGTT
>JAABUO010009000.1_pt1 | contig 11218 bp, 10 predicted proteins | sample 5559291 | NCBI WGS metagenome assembly JAABUO01 (sample SAMN10711878, study PRJNA513372) | rock metagenome | isolation source: Antarctica rocks | place: Antarctica: Victoria Land, Finger Mt sud | reverse complement strand
CAGGGAAGCATCTACACCTATGTAAAGAGCAAAGCGGTCTTCATCTGCCCAGACGATAGCCCTGGACAGACCGCCGGCAACTCGTATGCGTACAGCTCCTGCGCCGCGCAGTATTCGCCGGTAGGACCCACCAACTTCTATGCGCCTGGTAAGGCGCTGTCTCAATTCGACAACCCTTCAGGAACGCTGCTGCTAACGGAAGAAGCCGCAGGCGGCGCGGCAGGCACAACAAACGATGCCTATTTTCTCTTCGGAATCGATAATATCTCGCTGCGTCATACCGGCGGTGTCAACATGCTTTTTTCGGATAGTCACGCCAAATATTCTTTGATTGACAATACAGGCGCAAGTAATGCTTCCACGGGAGACGACACAAAGGTTTATAATCTGCAGGATGCGCTCGATCTGAACAACACGCAGAATGTTCCTCTTCCCACGCCGAGCAACGCTGCTGCTCCTGGCACCGGGTTTTGCGCCAATTAGATTTACGCTGATACAATGCCCCCTGTTCTTGAAAGCCTTTCGGTTTTGCCCTGTCGTCCATTGCGGTCGGCAGGGCTTTGTGCTGTCTTGGGAACCCTCGGCAAGCGGCTCGGTGTTACAGCTCGTAGAAAGCAAGACTTATGACACTGTATCTGCGGCGGCGGGCCGCGTTCTCGGCAGGCTTCAAGCAGCCGCCGCCCGGCGAGACCGGGCGCGGGCATGACTACTTGGTGGAAATGACGGTCGCCGGCGAGATTGACCCGAAGACCGGCATGGTTATCAACATCAAAGACGTGGATGCGGTGCTGAAGGCGCAGGTTGTCGGCCCACTCCACGGCAGGCTGCTCGACGACGAAGTGCCGCTCCTGCGCGGGCTGCTTCCGACGCCGGAGAACATTGTTCGCGCTTTATGGGACCCCTGCGCGTCCGCCCTGCCGGTGCTGGGCCGCTTGGCCCGGCTGACGCTCTGGCCCAGCAGTAGCCACAAAGTCGAGCTTTCCCAAATGTCGCCGGAAGAAGAACCGATGCCAAAACCGATGCTGACTGTGACGCGCACCTACGACTTTTCGGCTTCCCATCGCCTGCATTCGGCGGCGCTTACAGAGAGTGAAAACGCGGAGATTTTCGGCAAGTGCAACTGGGAAAACGGTCACGGGCATAACTACGAAATCGAAGTGACGCTGGCGGGCAACCCTGACCCGCGCACCGGGCAGCTCTGGGACAGTGCTGGCCTCGACAAAATCGTGTCGGAGGAAGTCCTGCTTCCCTATGACCACAAGCACTTGAACTATGATGCTCCCGATTTTCGCAGTCTGAACCCGACGTCGGAAAACTTGACCAAAGTAATCTGGGACAACTTGTTCCGCCGCCTGAGCGCCGAAGACTTGGGCGGAGTGCGTTTGTACCGGGTCGCCGTCCGCGAGACCCCGCGCAACTACTTTGAATATTTTGGCGAATAGTCGCCCAGAAAGACCATCTGCCGTGAGTCAACTGTCGCCGTCGGAACTGCTGGAACTAAAAAGGCTGGAAGCGCGTCCGCCGCGTGAAGCCGCGCCGCACGATGAGAACCCGATTGCGCGGCCCACCCAGGAAAAGGCCGAAGCGATTTACCGCGAAATGCTGGCGTTTGTCGGGGAAGACCCGGCCCGCGAGGGTTTGCTGCGGACGCCGCACCGCGTTATTGAGTCCCTCAAGTTCCTGACGCGCGGCTACGAGCAGAATGTGCAGACGCTGCTGAACGGCGCGATCTTCCATGAAGATTACGACGACATGGTTCTGGTCAAGAACATCGAGTTTTACTCGCTCTGCGAGCATCATATGCTGCCGTTTTACGGCAAAGTCCATGTCGCGTATATTCCAAACGGCAAAATTGTCGGGCTGTCCAAAATCCCGCGCCTTGTAGATATGTTCGCCCGGCGGCTTCAGGTGCAGGAGCGTTTGACGACCCAGATTGCCGAAGCCCTGGAGGAAGCGTTGCAGCCGTTGGGCGTTGCCGTCGTCGTGGAAGGTGCTCACATGTGCATGCTCATGCGCGGCGTCCAGAAGCAGGGGGCCAGCATGGTCACGTCGCATGTTATGGGTGCGTTCCGCTCCGACCGTGCCACCCGCCAGGAGTTCATGGCCCTGATCGGCAAAAACAACTTAAGCCAGTAGCAGATTAAGCAGGCCGCAAAGGCGCGAACCGGGGAACCATCTTCCATTTGTGTTTGTTCTTTCAGCAATACACCGCGCTTGCGGCTTGCGAACGCCGAGAAAGAAGTCCAATATGAGCGCCGCTTCCGCTGTTTCCACTGCGGATTTCGATACGCAGGTTTTAGAGTCTGAAGTCCCTGTTCTGGTAGATTTTTGGGCGTCCTGGTGCAATCCCTGCCGCCTCATTGCGCCGGCAGTTGACGCGGTTGCAGGAGAATTTGCCGGACGCGCCAAAGTCTTGAAGCTTGATGTTGACGAGAACCCGGAGATTGCCGGGCGCTACAGTGTCCAGAGCATCCCAACCCTGCTGTTCTTCAAGGGCGGGCAGAAGGTCGGCGAGCTTGTCGGCGGGCAGACCACGCGGCAGACGATTGAAGCCGCATTATCCGAGCATTTTGACTGAATCCGAGCATTTCGACTGATATACCACACTAAGGAGTTTTCTATGAGCAACGCTACTGCCGTCAAAACGGCTGATTTCGAGAAGGAAGTCCTTCAATCTGAGGTTCCCGTCCTGGTGGACTTCTGGGCGCCCTGGTGCCCGCCCTGCCGGGCCATCGCGCCGACGCTCGACGTTGTCGCGCAGGAGTTCGACGGCAAGGCGAAGATCGTCAAGGTAGACGTGGACGATGAGCCGGAAGTGGCCGCCCGTTACGGCGTCAGCTCCATCCCGGCCCTGCTTTTGTTCAAGGGCGGCGAGCAGGTCGGCCAGCTTGTCGGCGCACATCCGAAGTCAACGATTACGACGCTGATCACCAAAGCGCTCTAAAAACCCGTCAAATAAGACTCAAAAAAGCCCCGCTTCACGAATGTGAAGCGGGGCTTTTTTGAGTCTCAGCGGAGCTGCGCTGGGGGCGGCTGGCCGAAGCCCTGATTATGCACCGACTCGCGGCTGTCCGGGTCCGAGGTCGGCGAGCGCAGCACCTTGAACGGGTACACGCTGCGGCCATCCTGGTAGCCGGTCACGCCGTAGACCGGGTAGGGCGCATTGCGGGTGACGGTCCAAGCCGCAGGGTTCGTGGCGTCCGCCGTGTCTTTGCTTGCTTTCAAGCTGCGGACATAGGCGACCATCGCCCAGCGCTCGGCCGGGGTGGTCCAGTGGCGGAAGCCGGGCATCTTGCCCTGACCCATCGTAATGTGCCAGAAGATCGCCCCATCGCTGATGTGCTGCACCAGGTTAGAAGCCAGGTCCGGCGGATGCGGCACCAAATACTGCCCGACCGTGCCGTAGCCATAGCCGCCGGGATTGTGGCACTGAACACAGCGGTTGTCAAACAAAATCTGACCGGAGCGCACCAAACGAGACCCCTGCGGCAGCGGGTTCTTCAAGAGGTTCACCGACGCCGGGGCCGGCTCGTACCGGGCGTTGTCGGACAAGTTCGGCGGCGGCAGAACCGGCTCTTTCGGCGGATACGTTGTAAAATACGGTGCAACCAGCTTGGCGTCGTCCTCGCCCGGAAGCTTGACCCTAGCCCCATAAGCATTGGAAGCGACCGCTTTGCCGTCGGTCGGGGTCAGCGCCAGGCTTGCCCCAATGGAGTCTGCCGGGGGCGCGGCGCGGGGAGCATCCAGGGGCGTGTAGTCCGGCTGGCGGTACATCTGGTTGCCGCAGCCCGCGAGAAACAGGACGCTCAGCGGGGCGGCAAGTGCGGCGAGAAAAGCTGGTCTCACTCAAAGCTCCTTGCATCGCGGCGAATGTCGGTCGCGCCGGCGTCGCGGCAGAACCGCTCGGCACGGTCGGCCTGTTCGCCGTCGCCGCAGTGCGCGGCGATGCCGATCATGCCCTCGGAAATGCGCGGGTCATAGACTTTTGAGCGCCAGGACGGCAGCCGCATCTCAAACAGCGCTGCGAAGAACGCAGTGGACAGCGCGAACAGCATCATCATCTCATACGCAATGATCGCCGTCGGCGGGACCGGGGAAATCGGCTTGCCGCCGACGGGGATCAAATAAAGCTGCGCGGTTCCCGCCGCCAGCGCAATGCCGAAGATGATGCCGGCGACGGCGGCCCCAATCGTAATTAGCGGCAGGCGGATCGGCGACGTGTCCGCCTCCAAAACCCCTTCCGGGAATGGGACTGACGACAGCACCATGAGGTCCTGCGACTTGTCCCCCCGATCCCGCTTAAGCTGCCGCAACGCCGCCGCCGCCGGCTCAATCTCCTCAAACAATCCTAATACTGTTGTTTCTGCCATCAGTGTCTCTTTCTAAACCGTGTGGGTTAGCCGATGGCGTCTTCCCGTACCGTAACCGGAACCAGGGTTCCGCCGACCCGCTCCAAGCCCTCGGCATGCTCGCCTTCGTTGTACTCCCACATGGAAACAATCGGAATGAACTTGGTCAGCAGCGTGTACAAAAACCCGAATAAGCCGACTGCGCCCGCCGTAATCGAAATGCCGACCCAGTCCGGAGTGTAGTTGCCCCAAGTCAGGATGTTGCGCGACGGTGCCGGGATAACGACCACGATGCGCTCGGTGAACATGGCAATATTGACGGAAATGCCGATCAGCATCATCAGCAGCGGGTTCCGGCGGATCTTGCCGAAGCCAAGCAGGCTGTACGGCACGATGATCCCAAAGCCAATAATCACTACCAGCATCCATTTGTAGCCGTCAAACAGATAATTGAGCCAGTTCACATGGCTTTGTTCCCGCGAGAACCAGTCCCCCCAAGCGTCGCCGGAGAACAGGAAAAACCACAGCAGCGAGATGGAGAACAAAATCTTGCCGATGTTGTCGAAGTGCTGCGGCAGAATATACTGCTGCAAGCTGAACGCGCGGCGAACAAAATACATGATGATCAAGACTGCGCCGCAGCCGGAATACAACGCGCCGCAGACAAAATAAGGGGCAAAGATGTTCTCGTGCCAGCCCGGAATTAGGCTCATGCCGAAGTCCCAGCCGACAATCGTGTGCAGCGAGACAAAGACGGGAATAATCATCACGGTCAGGATGCCGAACAGCACCCGCAGCCGCTTCCATTCCCGGTCCGAGCCGCGCCAGCCCAGCGCCAGCACCGTGTATAAAATCCGACGCCAGCCGATAGTCCGCTCGCGCACCGTCGCGAGGTCCGGCACCAGCCCGGCGTACCAGAAAATCACGCTTGTCGTCAGGTACACAATCAGCGCCGTCGCGTCCCACAGCAGCGGGCTTTTATAGTCCGGCCAAAGCTGCCGCTCGTTGGGGTACGCCAGCATCCAGAAAAAGGCCCAGTTGCGCCCGATATGAAGCAGCGGGAAGATGCCGGCGACCGCTAGGGCGCAGACCGTCAGCGTTTCGGTCATCCGCGTCAGCGAGCGCCGCCAGCCGGCGTGAACCAGGCGCAGAATGGCGGAAATCATTGTTCCCGACAGCGCAACCCCGGCCCAGAACACAAAATTAATGATCGGCAGCGCCCAGTAATTCGGCCGGTTGTTGCCGTAGGACCCCATGCCGTTGTAGAGATGATACACAAAAACCAGCCCGCCCCAGCCGAACACCGACGCGAAAAAACCCAGCGTTACCCACCATTTCCAGCCGGTTTGCAGGATGCCGCGTGTCAGGTCCGTGTTTGTCTGCACGGTTGTCGGCGCGGGGTGATGCTCCACCGCCGACAGGTCTTCAAGCGGAGGCTGCGCTCCGAGTTCGCGTTCAATAAGGGCCATGATTTTTCTCTTGTTCTAAAAATAAAGAAGACGAAAAGATTAAGTTTCCCAGACCGGCGGGTCTTCCACAATCACCGTGACTATGCCGTTGCCCATCTGCCGCTCGGCAATCCGGGTGCGGCCCTTGCTGACGCCCCACCACGACATAATCGGGAAGTAGAACGCGCCCAGCAGGTAAGTCAGCCCAAACATCGCGCCGAGGCTGACAAAGACCAAAACCCCCGGCAGCCCCGGCACCAGCAGCGACAGGTCAAAGCGCGGGGCCAGCGCCGCCGTCGTATCCATGAACCGCTGGCACGCCAGCCCCAGCAGCAGAAACGCGCTTGTCATGCACAGTGACCAGGGCCGCTTGCGGAAGAACGAGCCGAGATTGGCGAAAACCGGCAGGAACGAGCAGCCGAAGAGCATCAAGCCGGTGATGACCGGAAACGCCGCCGTCCGGTCCATCTGCACCATCCACTCCGCCGGCGTATGCCCGTACCAAGCCGTGATAAAGTCGCAGATGCGAAAATAGGTCCAAACCAGCGCCAGGCCGACCATCAGCTTGCCTAAGTTATCGTAATGGTACTCCGTAAAGAACCCGCGCCCCCGCAGCCGTCGGCTCGCGACCGTGATCACCAGCACCGTCATTGCTACCGCGCCAAGCATGGCCGACAGCGAGTTCTGCGCCGGGAAGATGCTGGAATCCCAATCCCGCGCCGCCGCAAGCTGAAAATCCCAGCCGATAATCGTTTGGGAGGCCACAAAAGTCAGTAAAATGCCGATCACCAAAATGCCTTCCGCCCGCCGCAGCACCCGCCACTGCTGATCCGACCCGATCCAGCCCCCGGCCATTCTGCCGAAGAAGCGCCCGGCTTTAGAGCCGGTCACCGCACGGTCCCGCAACACGGCGAAGTCAGGGCGGGCCGTCAAAAAGAGCTGCGCCCATCCGGCCATAAATGCCGTCATCACTGCAAGGCTGTCCCAGAGAACCGGAGCGCCGATGCGCCAGACATTGTCGCTGTAGGCATGATCGCCAAGCACGTAAATCTGCTGCCGGGATACCACCAGCATCACCAGCAGCAGCGGCGACCAAAGCCCAAACAGCGAACCCATGTCCAGCAGGCGGTTCATCGGGTAACGCCAGGAAGCGTGCGTCACCCGGAGAAGCGCCGACAGCGCGACCAATCCTTGACTAATGTTCAGCCAGAAAATCAGCGACACGACGGTCATCTGCCAAAAGCCGGGATTCGCCTTCTGAGTCGGATACGCCCAGGCCCACAATACGCCCAAACCGGCCACGACCAGCGCCAGACACAGGACGATCCACACCAGGGAGCCGACGCCGCGCTTTCGGCGCGGGTCGCCCAGCACCAGCCGCAGCGCTTCCGAGAGGTTAGGGTCCTGCGCCGCACCACGTGGGGACTTTAAAATTACGTCTTTGTCAAACACTCGCCGCCCCCTCCATGCTTTCGTCCACATCTTTCAAGTACACGACGGCGGGAGAAGTGCCGAGGTCTTCCAGCAGCCGGAACCGGCGCGGGTCGTTCCACAGCTTGGTCACGCTCCAGCGGTCGTCTTTGACGTCGCCGAACGTGATGGCCTTTGGCGGGCAAGCCTGAGCGCAGGCGGTCGTGAACTCATCGGGTTCCAGCTCCCGGTACTCTGCGCCTGCTTTTTCCTCGGCTCGGCGAATGCGCTGAATACAAAACGTACATTTTTCCATGACGCCTTTTTCGCGCACAGTGACGTCGGGGTTCAAGTGCTGGTTCAGCGGCACGTCCCACGAATGCTCGAACCAGTTGAACACGCGGACGCTGTACGGGCAGTTGTTGGCGCAGTAGCGGGTGCCGACGCAGCGGTTGTAGACCATCGCGTTCAGCCCTTCCGGGTTGTGGTAGGTCGCGTAGACCGGGCAGACCGGCTCACACGGCGCGTTGTCGCAGTGCTGGCAGGGGATCGGCATAAACCGAGCTTTGACATTCGGGTAAGTGCCTTCCCAGTAGCGCTCGACCCGGATCCACTGATGCAGGCGGCCCTGATCGGCCTGCTGCTCGCCGACTACCGGAATATTGTTTTCGGCGGCGCAGGCCGCTTCGCAGGCATGGCATCCCGTGCAGCGGTCCAGGTCAATGGTCATAGCCCACTTGCGGGTCCGATGCCCGCCTTGCGTGTCCACAACATAAGGAGAAGCGAAAGTTTCTTCTGCTCCTTCATTGCCCTCGCCGCTGGGGCCGCCGGCTCGTTCCTTGTTTAATTCGGCTGCGTCTGGCATGTCTGCGTCTTTCTCAGTTTCTAAATCAGTTTCTTTTCAAGCAATTTCTCATGCCGGAGGGCGGGTTTTGCTAACCGCCCCCGCCTTCAGGGTGGGGGACCGTCAGAGACGTATTCTCCGGCGGCGCTCCCACGACCCTTTTGGCGGTCTTCCACTCTTTCGCTGTCGTGTGGATCAGGTCTTTAATGGCTTCGGGTTCCGCGCCGCCGGGCCGGTCCTGCGACAATACCAGCGTGGTGCCGTCCGGGGAGTATCCTTTTTGGGCGCTGGCGATCTTCTTCAGCGTCACCTGCGTGGCGCTGTAAGCGAGTGCGCCGGTCTGCGGGTCGGCAGTCGCCGCGAGGATCGCCATCGGGTTCACGCCCCGGCCCATTGCGTTGCGCCCGTACACGGTATGTCCCTGGCCCATCGGCATGGCGACTGCGCCGGGATGCATCCCAGGGTAGGGGACAGCCAGGGCATCAACAGAGCCGTGCGCGGACGTCAGGCGCACGATGTCTCCGGTACGAATGCCGAGGCTGTGCGCGACCTGCATGTTGATTTCCACCCACGAGTTCCACACGGCGGACGTCATCGGGTCAGGCGTTTCCTGCATCCATCCTAAATTGGCGTGCCGGCCCTCGTTGAAATAGATGTGCGGGTAAAGCTGCAAGGCGAACGTGCCGGCCTGCGCCGCCGGAGCCGCCGCCACAGCCGCTGTGGTTAGCGCGGCTGCGGGGACAGCCGGGGCAGCCGCCTGAGACCAAATCCCACCCGTAGACAGCACGTTGACCCAATTGGTATCGTTTTCTGTCGTCGTCGCCGAAAGATCGGCCTGGCCGATGCCGGCCCAGGTCTTGCGGACCGCTGCCCGGCCGTCGGCATCGGCGACCGGCTTGCCGGTTCGTTTTGACAAATCTGCCAGCAGGTCGCTGAGTGGCCGCGTGTCCCACCATGGCGCAAATGCTCCGGCGTTGTCCTGTATTTCGCCGTGACCACCGACAAACTGCGGGTCAATGATCGGCTGGCGCAGGGTCGCCATGCGCGTTCCCGGCGGAATGACCGGCGGGACATGGTCGCCCCATTCCTCCAAAAATGACCGCGTCGGCAGGACAACGTCGGCGTAGGCCGTCGTTTCGTCCTCAAAGAGCGCCAGCGCCGCGATCATCGGGACTTTGGCCGTTGCCGCCGCGAATCCAACCGAGGTTGGAAGCGTGAAGACCGGGTTCGGCTGACCAACAATTAAAAGTGCGCCGACCTGCCCGGCGTTCATCGCCTGGGTCAAGTTCTGGATGCCTTTGAGTCCCGAAGTCTGCGGATTGACCGCCGGAAGCGGCAGGGCCGAAGTCCCGAAACCGACGCACTGGCTTTTGACCTGCGTGTTCAGCGTTTCCACGGCAGTAAATGCCGCCGTCGGATTGGCCGACGACAGCAGGCCATTACCGGCGACCGCGACGGCGCGTGTCCCGGCTCCTTGAAACGCCTGAACCAGATGCTGCAACTGCTCAACAGACAGCCCGGAAGCGTCAGTGGCATTAGACAGTGACACTTCTTTGCCGCTGATTGCATTGGCGACTGCCTGCGCGACGACCGCTTCCGTGCCGGGATTACAAGGCAGCCATAAATCGGCTTTTGCCGCCGTCATGCTCATGCGCGGCCCGACGTAAATAAACTTGCCATGCTCGCCCTGTGTCCGGCGCGGCCCCTGCCGGAACTCGCCGAACAAACGCCCGTAGTAGACGGGAGAAGGCCAGGCTTCCAGAAAGTCGCCGCCGAACGACACGATAACATCGGCTTGGTCCATCTGATAGGCCGGCAATTGGTCTAGCCCATAAACCGCCTTTGCCGCCGCCCGCCAGGGCGCGTCATCCAGCAGTGAATACGAATAGACTGTGCCGCCGACTTTGGCCGCGAATTCGTTTAAAAGCCGCGTCTGGGTCGGGCTGGAAGAAAACTCCTGCGCGTCCGCCAGGATCGCCACTTTGCCGGAGGCACTGCTGAGGCCGGCGGCGATTTTCGCCATCGCCGTTTCCCAGTCGGTCTGGGTCATGGAGATTTCGGTAATCTGCTCCCGGCTGTCCGGTGGGTTGGACTCTTTAGGCCGATCCAGGACTACCATGTCGCCGCGCTTCGGGTGCAGCAAGGGCTGGCGGACGCGGTCGGGGTTGTACAAATGCTGCAAAGCCGCCTGGCCCCTAGCGCAGCTTGCGCCCATGCTGACGGGGTGGGCGGGATTGCCTTCAATCTTCAGCGCCCGCCCGCCCATCGTCCGCACGAGCAGGCCGCAGCCAGCAGGGCACATCTGGCAGACCGTCGCAAAATACTGCGGGACGCCGTCCATCAGGCCGTCGGGCTGGTTCACATACGGATAAACGCGGTTGTCGTAGCCGCCGTAGGTGCCTAAAACTTCGGCGCGGTACTGGCCGGGGTTGTAGCGTGTCAGCGGCTTGATGTTGCAGCCGGACGCGGCGACGGCGCTTCCGACAACGCTGAGCTGAATAAACTTTCGCCGGCTGATCTCGGTCATAAACGCAAATCTCTTCTAAATTCTTTGTCTAAAGTCTTGTGCAGTTTAGTAATGGCAGGTGTAGCAGTCCACGGACGCCTGGTACGGCTGGAACTTCGTTTGATACTGGCGGTGACAAGTAATGCACCAGCCCATGTTCATGACAATCGGCTGGTAGACAACGTACATCGAGCCGACGTTCCCGTGACAGGTCGCGCAGGCGATCCCCGCTCCGACATGCGCCGAGTGAACAAAGTGAACGTAGCCGGGCATTTCGTTGACGCGCACCCAGGGGACAGACTGCTTGGCAAGGTAATACTGCCGGATTCGCGCAATCTGCGGATGCGTGATGGAGATGTTCTTGTGGCAGCCCCAGCAGACTTCCACCGGCGGGTAGTTCGCGTAGCGCGATGTCGCCGCTGTCCAGTGGCAGTAGGCGCACGGGATGTGCAGCTCATTGACATGAACATGGTGGTAAAACGCAATGGGCTGAGTCGGACCGGGAGCGCCGACCCAGTTGGTCTTACGCTCATGGCTGGTTTCCGGCCAAAAGAAGGCCAGGCTGAGGAGCGCCAGCAGGGCGACACTGGCAACGGCAGCTAGTCGGATCAATAAAACGCGGCTCACGCCAGAATGTCCCTTTTCTAAAAAATGATCGTTC
>JAABUO010008999.1_pt1 | contig 11219 bp, 12 predicted proteins | sample 5559291 | NCBI WGS metagenome assembly JAABUO01 (sample SAMN10711878, study PRJNA513372) | rock metagenome | isolation source: Antarctica rocks | place: Antarctica: Victoria Land, Finger Mt sud | reverse complement strand
GGGTTTTCTCTTCTGGTGTTTTTTTTTTTTCTAGTGGGAGGAGGGAAGGGAAGGGAAGGGAAGGGAAGGGAAAGGAAGGGGAAGGGGAAAAAGGTTGAAGGATGGATGGATAGAAAGAAGGGGGGTGTGAGGGGATTGGGGGGTTTTAAAGATTTCGGGGAAAGAGCATGAGAGAATCGTAGGTCTTGGACGGCGGGACAGGTTGTGAGAACGATGGGTGCTGGTCGATTGGAGTGGGGCTCTGAAGAACCACGATATTGAAGAGGTGAGATTACGAGGAAGGGGCAGAAGCTTTGGACTGAGGATCGTAGGAGAAGGGAAATGACATTTGAAGAGCTACCCTACGTAACTACATGTCCTCACACTGAGTCTAGATTGGGCCGGGTCTTTCAAGCTGGTTATGGCAGAAAGAGACGGCATTGCAAACCCTACATGACCAGGAGGATACTACATTGTACCAAGACCTGCAAGCCTAGTTCGATGATCGATTTCGGCTTGTGCTAAAAGCCACATGCATGTCATATCTCCTCCCCTCTCCCCCATCATAAAATCATACCAGTCATGCCACTAAACACCCATCCCTTGCCATCAAATACCACATAGTTACGCCGTTATCCTATCTTGTATGGTCGAGATCGCCATTTGCTCCTGTCAATGATGGGCAACAAATATCCTCCATACATCCCATCTCTCTCCAAGGAGGACGCAAGTAAAAAACCAAGTATCCGTTCGGAAAGCGCCACCGAAAATCATGGTTTGTTGAACCGCTTAGCTATCTGGATCCAAGGTAGTGGTAAGGTTGTTTGAGGTAGCCGCCTTTTGTGGTGTTGCGGAATAAAAACCTCCCTTGGTGAGAATCTCGAACATGCGATGCGTGCTGTTGTTAATCCGCCGTGACCTGGATCCGAAGAGATCGAGTAGTAATCCGATAAACTGAGATCTCAAGCTCAAAAACGCCAAACGGATTCCGAAGCCGAAAAGAACCAGTGCAATACGAATTGAAAGGAAATCAATAACCGGGAACTTCCTGCCACTGGAGCTCAAAATCGCTGACGGTACCCTCGGCAAGCTGTTTGGCATGGACGGAGCCCCAGTCTTCAATCGCAAGCTGAACGTCGTCGTCAGAATCAATGCACACATTGTCGCCATCCATGTCCTTGTACCGCAAACGAGCCGTCCCTTTGGATATCGAGGCCGAAGAGATTTTGACCATCTTGGAGTCAATGCGGTCTACCAACGATCGATGTTTGACAACGATGGGGACGACGATAGTAACGTGGCTCGGTGCTGGATCGAAAAATATCTTGACTTTCAATTGCGTGGGGTACGCTATTTCTGGAGTAGCTGTGGGTAACGCTAAATGATTGACTGTGGCGACTTCATGGCCACCTCTGTAGGCTAGCCGAGATTCAGCTTCGGCTCGTTGTTGCTGTCGCATGCGGTGGTACATTTCAGTCTCTGTGTCGTGTTGTACTCTGTCCCGGTGTAATTGGGGGGAATTTGTAGCACTTCGTGTCGGTAGCTGGTTCATTGCAGGAGAGCTGGTTTGACTTCGACTGACGGGCGCTCTCATTTGAGCCACATGTTGAGGAATTGGGGGTACAGGAATGTTGCCGACGGATGATTGACCGTTGGCGTGTCGCCGGGCTTGTGCGGCATTGGAGTTGTGGATATCTGGAGTACTGGCTGATCGCAGACGGCTTTGCATGTTTGCAGAGTGCTGCGAAGCTTGAGAGCTTGCCATTACTGGCAATGACGGTCGGGTCCGACCATTTATAGTGTAGCCATTGAGTGGGCCTGGTCCATCTCGAGAAGGCACGCGACCCATTGCCGGGGCAGTTCTATGCTTGTTTTCTTCATTCGACCAACCGCCGGTAGGTGTTCCTTGGCGAGGAAATGGGTACATGTTGGCTTGGGAGCTTGAGCGGGTTGACATGGGCGAGTCCGCCGTGGGCGAAAAGTATGAGTTGCCGTTGTTGAATTCTCCAGGCGATTCAGCACCGGGGATAAAGTTGGTGTTCAAGGTCAAGGGTGCATTTGGTCCGCCGACGGGCTCAGGAAGCGGGAATCTTGGGGGAGCCGAACGGCCAGTGGCACGATCTATCGAGTGCAATCCGCTGTTACTATGCGCTGCATTTGACCGCAGGCTAGTACTGGAAGTGTTTCGACTCGTAGTGAAAATGGACTGGCTTGGCGGTCCCATACCAGTTCGATTATCGTCTTCCTCTCCATCCTCTTCCTGTAAATAGGGATTCTCGAAAAGGCCTTGGTTCTTCATAAACGTGAATTCAGTCTCCGAAGTACCCGTCTGGCCAGAACTGCGGGCGGAATCGCTAAGAGTCTTCTTTTGCAGTTGAACTTGCTCGCGCCATTTGAGCATCAGATCTTTACTCGCAAAGCGAATCACGAAGTTTTCCACCCCTGGATCACCCTTCCAAAAGATTTGTACAGTGTACGAAGTTTTGTCTGATATAGCGTCAGTACAATCCGCCCGTAGAAACAAAGCTTCATCCTGTCATTTACTACGAACCTTTGTCGACGAACGACACGACATCAGTGACATTCTGCATGAAGATTCTACCCTTCAGTTGTAGTCGTGGTTTCCCCTTCTTGTCAACAGGTGGTTTGTTGTTGCCCAGCATCTTGTTCTTCGGTTTGTTAGGATTGATCTCTTTGCAACAGAGGAGGATTCGTTCGAATAAATAGACCTTATACTGTGTTCTCAGAGGAGCACGAATGCCCAGGATGTTAGCAGTAGAATCTAGGTTTGTCAATTCTGCATAACTCAAAGTCGGACTCATTTGCCAGATGTAAGGGGAGCGCATCTTCAATTTGAGACAGGAGTCCCACAGGAAAGAGCTTCCCTGTGATGGAAGGTCTTCCGACCCATCCCCAGTATATTCAAACCTAAAAGTGGTGAATCCGGACGCAGGGAGTACGCCATTTGGTCGGAGCTTACACCTCTGGTCTGGGGTCAAGCCGAGCTTGGCCCCGTTGCCGTCACAGGAGTAGGTCAACATAATGCGGGTTTCACTTAAAGGTGCAATCCCAAAATCGGGACTGCCTGGACGGGTTTGGATGGGTGACGCTTTGCTACCAACTCTCATCTTATTGAGGAAAGCAGGCACGGAGCGCTTTTCCCTTAAGCCCTGGCTCAAGTTTTGTGTGTTAGGTGACGAAGCAGAAGCATGCGCAGGCATATTGAGCCGGGCCTTCTTCTTTCGTTCCTCTTCAGGGACCTCTTTGGGGACACTGTCTGATGTAGTGCGAAGCCTTTTAGGGGTCAAAGCGCCTCCTGGGGGGGCCTGCATGTCTGGCGACATGCAGGCCGATGCATCACTATGGGGGGTTTGGGGACCGAGCATGGGCTGCTCTTCCATGATCCGGTCTAAAAACATTGCGATAAGTCGGGAGGGAAGTGAATCAAAAACTTTACCGACCTCTCTTTCCACCTCCTTGGCACCTTCGCCTTTAAGCACGGTGAAATTACCGTGTAGGAGCAGTTCACCAAAATGATCTATCTTATGGCCTTTCCAGTCCTCCACTCGGCTTTGCAACTCTGTTACGGCGTCGACTCGTTGCTCTTTGTCGATCGCATCGTTTGCGCGGTGAAGAATCGAGCTAGCGGCCATCATACCTTTGGCTAAATCCTCTTGCATTTCTTCACTGAGACCGCCTTTCGTGCGTAGGTCCTAATTAGGCGTTGGAATCTCAATTCTCTCGCAAGCAGGGGAAAGATAAAAACATACAGTGAGTAGTAAGGGATATTTTGCCAAGCGCTGAAAAGGCTTCATCAGGAATCCGCTCAAAACGGATTGAATCTCCACCATACCACGCAACCCTTCCGAGAGATGAGCTGCTTTAAGCTTATCCCACTCTTTCGTGACAGCATTGTTACATCGAATCTGGTTGGCTATGAACGGTTCATAAACCCTGAATGAATCTTGGTACTGGATGAATAATTGGCCCCAATTCTGTTGGTCTTCCGGAAGTGAGTTTTGTTGTTCAATACGGATAAGGAAGCGTCGCTGAAAATCGAGTAAGGCATTTAGGTTCAAGAAAATATCATGCACCGCATCACCCGCAATCGCGCCGCTCTCTTCGACTTCGTTCTTAAACTGCTGCAGTATTTCAAGATGTTGCACGTAGTCACGCTCCGTCATCACAAGCTCTTTGATAACGTTATATCTATAGGTAGCAACCGGATCAGCCGGACAAGGCGGGTGAGATGTGACTACGCCATCCATGCCATTATGAACATCCTCCTCTGGAAGGAGTAAGCCTTTACTGCTTAGGATATCTAGAACTCTGTTGACGACCTTCGTTACCTATTGCAAAGCGTCAGTCTTTCGCTTTGCCACATATTTTACTTATAACGAAAGCCACTGTGCAAACCAGCGGTTCAATTGGAAAGACAGGCGGCCAAGGCAACGAAGGAAATAACAGGCCACTAACCTTGACAAAGCCTGTAGTGTCACCCTCGTACAAGTCTGTGATAAGAAAACATTCACTTGGAGGAAAGGCCAAGTCTGTCAAGCATGCTTGCAGGAACTTGAATGTAGCCGCTTTTCCATACTTCGACTCTGTGATTTTACTTGGATCAATGTGAAGTGGCACCTTGGGCTGCAGAGCATTGTATACGGTCATCAGTGGATGACCGCGTCGAAAGCAATTCCACATCGATGTCACTGGTTCCGTCGAGTCATCGGCCTCTGCCTCCTCTTCCTCCATCTCAGCTATGTGTTGTTTAAACCCAGGCACTGTAATCAACCGTTTTCTCATGTTTAGACATATGTGATAAAGAGAGAGCTTCTCAGTTGCTCTTCTGTTTGTTATGCTTTCATCTGGTTGAGGCGCATTGTTTTGTGGTGATTGTGAAGAGGATGCTGTTTGAGGTGGGAAAAGACTCTGCTGTGCACCGCTGAAGTTCGATCCTGAAGGCTCTATTGCATAATGAGACGCATGAGATATAGCTCCATTAGGCGCAAAGGATGACGGCTGTGTGTTCAAGTGCCCACGTGTGTGCAGAGAGGGGACCATAGCGCTCCGAGCCAAATGACCTTGAGCGGGTTGTGTCGCCAGCATCACTCAGGACGATAATCGCTGCTCTTTCTCATTCGCTTGCCTAATTACCGGATCTCATACAAGGTCGCTGTGAGAGGATTTTCAGAGCCCAAACCTGTTCTGGTGACGGACAGGGACGAACAGTGAGGCTGTGAAATGCAGTAGGCGCGAAGGCTTGCTGAGAAAGAAGGATGACTTCTAAATTGCCATAGGTATAAATGATTATGTCTTGTGAAGGCAGAGTTCGCTGGAGACTGCGGGGGGAGGTTGGGGGCTAAGGAGCTATCGATTGTTCAAGCTAGCGAGGAATGCGACCACGATAGAAGTATTGATCCAGACGATGCAATGTATACTGAGCGCGTTGATCGAGAAGATACTCTGTCTCAGACACAGTATTGCCCCAGTGGGTGGGGAGACAGGTCTGGTGATCCGGACCGTCGCAAAAACTCCGTGAAGGAATGAGGATCAATCCAGAGGGACGAAGCAAGCAGGCCCGCTGAGGAGGGAGAATGTCTGAGTGAGTAAGAAAGAAAGGATTCACAGCTCCAAGACAAATTGGGACCTGCTGGATCACGAAGGGTAGAGGTAGAGGTAGAGGTAGAGGTAGTGGTAGGTAGGTAAGGTAAGATAAGTAACAGGAGTGTTTGAGATGTCAGAGAAGCCTTGAGAGGTCCCCTGCAACGAAAAATAATTGGCGGGGTTTACGAGCTACGCCTTACGGGATCTGGCGTAGCGTGCTTTGAAAGTATGGAATCAACAGTTTCTAATACAGTAAAACCTCGCTATAACGATGAGGTTTTTCACAAAACCTACAGTACATCGTTATAGGGAGGATATCGTGATATCAAAGGCGGGCATACATAAAAAATAATCCCTGTTGATCTCGAAATATATATCGTTGTATCGAATATCGTTATAGCGAGGTTTTACTGTACGACAGGAGTGAGATTGACACAGGAGTCGGAACGTTTACCGGAAGAAGTGGCACCTTGTATCGAGGTTGGCTCATTCTAAGGTATATAGTCTTTTTTCTAATCTCCTTGCTGTATATGTGTATAGGGTTTGAAACAGAGCTCGGATTCAGAACTACTTATACTCCATGACTTCAATAAGACTAGTCCTAGTATGTAGAGATGTGAACTGACACCGTCGCTACCTGTCACGGTAGAAACCGCTTAGCTCGGTTTTTTAAGAGGCCAGATACTGTTCTCCGACTTTCACTAGTACTAGATTTGCCAGTGGGCTTATTCCAGAGAGGGGCACAACATAAGATGTTGCGCTTTGCAAAATTTTGATGTTAAGCGCTAGTTTGGCCTTGACCGTGTACCGTAGCCGGTATTAATTCAAAAATACGGAGAACTGGAAGATGACCTCACGTGACTTGCTCGGAGCTTGGGGCTTATCGGCGTATGATTACTCCCCAAGACCTCCGAGTCGTCATCAACACATCAACCTTTCACCGCTACTAAGTACGCATACTTGGTATATGTCTGCTCGACTCTTCGAGTGCCAATCTCGACTTAGTCCGAGGGTATAATAGTGGAAATAGCTGTATGTCGCAAGCCTCACTATAGGAGAGCGACGCGGGCTGCTGGTTCCTCCTACTGTTGGTCTACTTCGTGTTTTGCCGGTCAGGATTACCAAGACGAAGACAAAAGATCAAAGGTCGACCGAGAAAAGCGAAGACTTTGACACATCAATTAGGAACATAGCTGAGAGATTACTGGCGGGATGGGCGACTACTCGATGCTATTAAACCAAGTTCGGTTGTACCAGCCAGGCTTCGCGACGTCGAAAATGGACTCGTCTTTCAAGCTCGATGAAGGGTATTCGGAGGAGACTAGAAGCCAGGATGATTCAGATTCCCCCATGCGATTTGAATCAGTTTCCGACGAGACCGTCTCGGTCCCCTTGAACGCTCCACCCGCGTTGCCTCCGGCAATCTTGGCCCTCAGCGAAGCTGAGAGAAGTGGTATGCTCAGTGTCCCCATACGTTTGAGTCTTCTGTGCCTTTGCCGTTAACCAGCCGCTCAGAATTCGTTTACCACGTGTTACGGACACTACAGACATCCTCAATAGCCGCCGTTGTCGAACGATTACGACCACTACTGCATATCGACCCTGTAGCGGTATTACCTACCGAAATCACGTCAGAAATTTTCTCCTACCTTAGCCCATCAATGTTGCTTCAGGCATCAAGAGTTTCTCGCTCGTGGCGTGACGGGACACTCGACAGTCGGCTATGGAAGCAAAAGTTCAACCTTGAAGGCTGGGAGTTGGAGATGGACGAAGTTCGGCGATTTGAGCGAAATTACAGCCTTCGGAGGAAGACTCGGTCACGGCGAGCGGAAACACATCAGGAGCAAAGAAGGAATAAAAAGCGGGCAAGAGCTGGTATTGACTTACCTCGCGATGGACTCTTATCACAGCAATCCACTAGTTCTTCTACGGCGCAGCAAGGCTCTCAGATTTGGAACGAGCAAAATGGCACTGTTGAAGCTGATGGGGAGATGCAAGATGCGGGCCAGGATGAGGAAATGCACGATGCTGAAGCAGGTCCGGCTTTGGAGAATACTCAATCGGATATAATGAGCCCGCAACGTGATGACAGTACCCCGATTTCATATAACCATGACTCCGATCTCTCCCCACAAGGAGGTTCGTTGACCAAAATCGGATTGGAGCCACAACTAATGCAGACCTCTTCGGCTCAACTATCATCACGTCTTCAAACAGAAAAGGAAATTGGAGGACAATTGGAATGCCGGTGCTTACAAGAGCTTCCAATTGCCTCACCACGATCATCCAGAAGAGGCTCATAGCGAATGCGTCTACACTATCCAGTATCTTGGAAGGCATCTTGTAAGTGGCAGCCGAGATCGTACGCTTCGCATCTGGGACTTGGATACTCAGCGACTTGTCCGGAAGCCGTTGATGGGCCACACTGCCTCTGTTCTTTGCTTACAGTTTGATGATAGTCCAAAAGAAGACATCATCATATCCGGCAGCAGCGACACTGATGTTATCCTTTGGCGGTTCTCCACAGGAAAGATGCTCAGGAAGATTTCTCAGGCACACAAAGAATCTGTTTTGAACCTTAAGTTCGACGAGCGCTTCCTCGTCACCTGCTCCAAGGACAAAACGATCAAAATTTGGAGCCGGCATGAACTGCGTCCTGGTGATGCGAATTATCCAGTCAAAGGAGTCGAAGGCGGGGGTCGATGTCCCGCTTACATTCTGGACTTGACCAGGTTTTTGAGTCCAATCGTCATCGACCAGCATTTGACAATGGAGCAGAAAAAGCCTCTAGCGCCATATACACCTCTTATGCTCCTCGAATCTCACGGCGCTGCAGTCAACGCAATACATATATATAACGACCAGTTAGTGTCAGCATCTGGAGATCGTCTCGTCAAAGTTTGGAACATACACACTGGTGTTTGCACAGCAACATGCAGGGGCCATACAAAAGGAATCGCATGTGTCCAATACGATGGCAAAAGAATTGTCAGCGGAAGCAGCGACTGTACTATTCGAATATACGATCCGGCTACGCAAGCGGAAGTGGCGTGCTTACAGGGCCACACCAGGCTCGTACGAACCATTCAATCTGCCTTTGGAGATATTCCTGGAAGTCGAGAAGAACTGGAGCTGGAAGCCGGCGAAATCGACCGTAAGTATTTCGAAGCGAGACGAACGGGTGCTATCCCTACGGTCGCTGCCAGAAATCGTCAGCGAAACGCGGGCTCAAAAGACCCAAAAGACATTATGGCGCATGGTGCAAAATTGCCTCCTGGTGGCGGTGGTAGTCGATGGGGTCGAATCATATCTGGGTCTTACGATGAGACCATCATCATCTGGAAGAAGGCCTCCGACGGCCGATGGGTGCCTGGACATCGACTCCGTCAGGAGGAGGCTCTTCGAGCAGCCGGCGGACCTCTAATCTCTCATTCAGAAATGCAGCATCCACAGCATGGAGCTGTACAGCATGCGAACCCCGGGAATACCCAGCAACAAAGCCAAACAGCAAACGCGCAAGTTGGCCCGCAGGGCGCTCAAACTACCTTACCCCAACACATGGTCTCCATGGGCACCACAATCGCTCACACAGCAGCCACCTCTGCAGCCGGAAGCACCAACTACCAAACCCTCACAAGCCCCGTCTTCAACCCCGCCTTCAACGCCCAACTTCAAGCCTACCAGCACCAGGTCTCCGCCGCCATTCACTCCGCCTCGCAAACCTCTCAAGCATCTTCATCGTCCTCCTCCCAGAGCACGACCCAATCAACATCGTCTCTCACCCACGCCGCCCAAAACATCCACGCTGTCCAGCAACAACATCTTACCAACCTCGTCACCGCCACAAGCCACACCTTGCACCCGGCCCCTCTCAACAGCACCCAACAACAACAGCAACCACCACCCACCACCACCGCTACGACAACCACCACCACAACAGCACCACCCCCACCCCCACCCCAAGCACCCACATCAACCACCCATCACCCCCATCACCCCCATCAACCTCACCCAACCCCCCCCCAACAACAACAACAACAACATGTCTCCCAACCTAACGCCCGCGTCTTCAAACTCCAATTCGATGCGCGACGCATCATTTGCTGCTCCCAAGATCCGAAGATTGTGGGGTGGGATTTTGCGAATGGGGATGAGGGGATTATGGGGTGTGCGAGATTCTTTGGCGCGCCGACGTGATTGCTAGGATGGTCGGGTGGGGTGGGTGGGAAATAACAATTTCATAAAAAGGTGATGAGACTTTCGGGGAGTATTTATCCATTACGAGCATGTGCATTTACGGGACGCATTTGGGATTATCTTTTTCTGGTCTTTGGCTGCTTTTCTCTTGCAGCTGTTTAGCATAAGTTACACATGGTATGCATCTATCACATCTCCAACCTCCTACAAATCTCCCGCACACCCTCATCTCCACACATCACAAACCAAAAACAACATGCATCCGATCAAAACCAAGTGATCAATGCACTCACTCCACTAACCTCTCCATTTCCCATTTTCTCTTCCCCTCTCAATACTAGCAATTGTGAGGAAACGCCCCACTTAGGCGAACTATCATAGTAGAAAAAAAAAACACGCTCCAATTGGTCCGTGCAACCGTGGTATCACATAACAAGAAAAAAGAAAAAGCAAGAAACCAGACCGCTTCTACCCCTTGAGCGATAAGAATAATGCAGTACGACCGTGCCTAAACCTGCGTCTCGCCTTCTCAGCCACTCCAACACATGCACAATGGAAACTCAGTGCGGTCGCGTCAACCCCTGTCGCGCCTATCGCAAATCCATCAGCACTCATACATCACCATCAAAGCAGCTGAATTAAAAAAAAAAAAAGCACACCTTCATCTGTTCAATTCTCGCCTTCAACTGACTCGTCACCTCCGCCGCCCGCTTCCAGCTCTCAACCGGCTGGCCGTCCGGGCTACCTGCCCCACCACCACCATCGCCCCCATCAGGGCCATCTCGATCTCGATCTCTTCGGCCGCTGGAACTCGGATCTCTGCTTTTCTGACTTCCGGCCTCACTGCCCGCACTCCTCTTCTGGGCTCCTGCGTCGCCCAAAGCAGCACCGCTATTCTCCTTCTCCTCGCTCGGACTCCCCATGTAGCCGCGCGCCCGCTGGTACCCGACTTCGCGGCTCTCGGACATGGCGCTGTTGTACCGCTCCATGCCCGGGTGCTGCTGGCCCGCGCCGCCGCTGCCACCGAAATTGCTGTTGCTGTCGCGGTAGATACCACCGTCGACACCGGCGGAAGCGGGATCCGTATGATTTGTCGAAGGGGGACTACTGGCTCTGACGGTGCGGCTGAGCTCGCGCTTCAGGCGCTCAATCTCGCGTGATTGCTTCTGCACCGTCTGCTCCGCGGCCTCGGCGTCCGAGCGCGCACGCACGAGCTGCGTCTCTTTGGCTTTGATGCTCAGGACGTCGCGGGTATGGTCCTCAATGAGTTGAGCGTTTTGGTTCTGGAGCTCGGTGACTTGCGACGTCAGCCTGTTTTTATCGCCGCGAAGGTCGTCGATACCGTTTCGTAATCTCTCGCGATCTGCTCGGAGCTCGTCGAGTTCGGCGCGTTCGCCGGGGGTCATGCTTGCAGGGGCAGGGGGTTGTTCGGAGGAGGC
>JAABUO010008998.1_pt1 | contig 11219 bp, 19 predicted proteins | sample 5559291 | NCBI WGS metagenome assembly JAABUO01 (sample SAMN10711878, study PRJNA513372) | rock metagenome | isolation source: Antarctica rocks | place: Antarctica: Victoria Land, Finger Mt sud | reverse complement strand
GACAAGGTTGGACCCTTTGACAAGCTCAGCTTAGATGTGTCCGGCCTGTCACCAGGCAAGTCCCTAGAGGTCCACGTCAAGAAGCCAGATGGCAAGGATTTCACTTTCACGGTGAACCAGACATTCAATGACAACCAGATCACCTGGTATAAGGCTGGAAGTGCCCTGAATGCAATGGGCAAGAAAGCCTAGAGGAATAGTGTCTGCAGGGCAGCGTGCTAGTCTTTACAGCCACCAGCCTCTGAACTGCATGGACTGCGCCTTAGCACTCAACCTGTGCGTGAGAGTGTCAAGCAGGACATTGGCAAAGAGCTGATGATCATCTACCACACTGCCTATTCATACTGAGAGCTTACATGTAGTCTGTTCAGCAGGTTTTGTGCGTTGTACATTGCCTGTGGGTTTTCACTAAATATGTATTATGCTTGACAAGCCTTGTTATGTTTGTAATGGCTATTGTCAGGAAGCTTTTGACATTATCTTGTGGAAGCCACGCGTCAGTACCTGCACCTGTGCAATGGTTTACATGCAAGCTCATGCTCCTTGTCCTTCCTGCATGTGCTGCAGCCGTGCAGTACTTACAGACCCCAGGTGATTGGCGCCACCCGTAGGCACTGCAGACGTAGGTTGGCCTACGCCCAGATTGTGACAAACACTGAAAGCGATAGTGCTTAACCGGGCTGTGGTTCGTCTTCTTCCCTGACTTCTTCATTGTCTTTGATCTCGGTTGACTGCTGTGCAAGATCACGGAGGAAGCGGACGTCGCTGCGTATACACGCATTGAGCACACTGTGTGCAAGAAGACGTGAGTATCTTTGCGATAGCCGCCCCGATGCACGTCCGCGCTTTTGCCTCACAGTGCTGCTTCAGATGCGACAAAAGTCGCGGACCCTCTGCGCATGTGTAGAAAAGAGTATGATCACAACTCGTAGCATGCAAAGATACTAGCGCTCAACGCATGTAATCTTGAGTAGGCCCCACACTGCGTGAAGCCGACGAGGGCACTTAGTATGAGTCAGAGACTGTCGATACGCCGTGAAGTGGTTGAGTACGGCTCTCTGCCTGTCGCTGCCTGGTTGTCTCAAGCAGATGGCATATCTGCTGTGCGCACTCTGCTTGTTCAGCTATCAGAGCGCACCGCAGACTCAAGCACTGGTGAGTATTGACCCAGGTTTCTTGAAGACTGCTTGAACACACGCTCAGACTGCAAATGCTGATCTCAAAATGGATGGCATGGTTGCAGGCATGATTACATTGCCAGCACTTGCTGAGTGTCTGGATGTCCCAGAGCAGCATGCAGAGGTATGACTCCATTTGGCAGCTGTCTAGAACTTAAGCACGACAAACAGTCAAGCACCACCACCCAAGTGGCAGTCTTGGGCCGAACATGGCATATGTTTGACATACAGGTGCTTGTGGACACCATTACTGCAGTCAATGAGTCTCATCTACCCACGCAGGAAGAGCCACAAGGTTTGCTAGCTGCAAGCATTTCACGTTGTAGATGCAAGCCAATTCCACATATCTATCTTGATGTACTTGCACACTGTTCAGGTCAGCCACGGCAAGTAGACATACATGCAGTGGCCTTGTTCTTCTTTGCTCAATTGTATATACGTCAAGCTCAGCGTCCAGACCAAATGGATGTTTGGCCCTCACAAGCATCCCAAGATGAGAAGGCGTTCAACTCACAGCTCATGCCCGCCCATCAGCAAGGCCAGACTCAGCCACACCAACCACACCATTCCCCGCTTCAGAATGGCAGCCAGCCAGGGCAGCAAGAACCTGTATCTCCAGCCAGATCAAATTCCTCCAGATCCTCTGCTGGTAGTCAAGGTAGTCCAGGCGAGCTTTCTTCCATCATCTGATGCATGGAGCACAAGGCATGTTGCGTGAAGCAATGGCATTCACTGCATCAGTCCCAGGGGGCAGTAACTGAAATATGCGCCTTTGCAGTGTCTGTGAAGTTCAATTTGCAACTTATCTGGTGTGCTGCAGCCCACTTCCAATTCCAGCAATCCCGCAGCAACCATCTAGTGAGAAAGGAGCTGCAGCAACATCTGTACCAGCACCAGCAGCAACTACATGGTTACATAGACTATGTTCAGCGGCACAGTCATCAGCTTTTGACCCTAGTTGTTGACAACCCATCTCAAGATCCCAATGCTGCTGAGATGTCCGTCTCAGCAAAAGAGTTTGACCGTCTGGGTTTGCTGCTCAGACCTGCTGATAACCACAATTCAGATCAGGGCAGCCCCATGGAGATCAGTCCATCCCCTTTCACAGGTAGGAGTTAACCACTGCGATGCTCTAGTACTACTAATGTTACTACAGCATCGCAGGCCTTGACTTGATTGTCCTTGTTGCAAGAAGTCTCCAACACCTTTCGACACTGCTGCTGGGAGCATCAGTATAGCACCTTCTGCAGGCGTGATGCATTGGCAATCTCATTGTTCTAGTGAGTGCATGTGCTGCAGAGGACATTGGGCAGCTGAGCATGCAAGTGCCTCTGCTGAACGGGGTTGACAGTCAGCATCAGGCTCCACTAGCAGACCTTGCAGAGTGGGTGAGCCAGAACCTGCAGGAAGACTTGCAAGGGGATGCTATGGTCAGCAGCCCCACCCACCCCTCCAGATGGGGGCCTCTAGCCCCTGCCGGCATTGTTGAAAGTAAGATTGCATGCAACCATGTGCTGATGCACTTGTGGCATGCTGGCAACTTGCCCTTTTGCTTTGGTGCAATAGCTGGTTGGTTTAGATTGGTAGGCCAGGAGATGTATTACAAATGACATTCAGCAGACACATTGCGGTCAGACACGCAGCCAGCAGCAAAAGGGTTTGCAATGTGCATCACATGCAGTGTTGACATATGCTCAAGCACAGGATCCCAAGTCCCACGCACATCTTGACTGAATTTGAGTGCTCTTTGGCGAGGAGCGCAAGCACAAATCACAAGCATGCTATGCAAGTACAATTTTCAAATCTATGTAGTCTTATTTGGCTATATCATGGTTTTCTGTATGGAAGCTTCTCCTCAACAGCAACCGCACTACCATGGCAAGCGCTCCTGTTTGCAGGTGGGGTAGTGGATGTGCAGGGCGTCTGCAAAAGCACAGTTGCAAAGGGGGAAGACGATTTCCCTGACGGCGTGCTACGCATAACAGACTGCCATGACAGCGTGATATATGCCTTGGCACCCCTGCAGTATGCCTCAATCACCTGCTGCAGTGACTGCACAGTAGTGGTGGGTGCTGTGGGGCGCATGCTCAGAGTAGAGCGCTGTGAGCGGTTACAGCTCATAGCAGGCTGTGTGCGCATCTGCATCAGCTCCTGCCATGACTGTGTCTTCTACCTAGGAGTGAACCGGCCCCCTCTGATGTTGGGGGACAACCGCTTTGTGCAGGTAACATATCAACCCGTCTTGCCTGTTTCAACACAGCAGGGGTTCATGACTGCGCTACATGGCATGCTAACTACTTCCTGTGTTCCTGTGCAGAGCATAATGCCTGTGTAGGACTCCCTGGCATGCATCATTCAGGCAGAGCTGTGCAGTCAGTCATGTGCACTGATGTGCAGTAGGGGCATCATGTATCCATCTTGGCTGGCCCGTGCTAATGTTGATCCATCCCATCATTGCCTTGTCCTCAGCAGTGTCATAACCCCTGTGTCTGCAACCCAAGAGGTATCTGCTATGGACCCTCAGCATGGCTGGCGTATAAGTCCCTCGCAAGGATTAAGGCAACTATGTGGCTGCAGCTGGCCCCATACTGCACTCAGTATGAGCGCCTGGCGGCTCACTTGGAAGCAGCAGGGGTAGCAGTGGAGCCCAACTTGTGGGACCAGCCAGTGTCATTAGCAAGGGAGCACCGCCACCTTGCTCCCGACAGCCCCAAAGGGCCTGATGCCAGGGCTGATGGAAGCTTGGCCCCTGCGGGGCCTCGCCTCACAGCCCAGCTGCTGCCTGCCCACAAGCTGCTGCCTTTCATGGTTCCCTTCAGAGGCGGTCCTGGCTCCTTGTGTGGTGGAGCTGCAACACTTAGCAGCAAGTCTGTCCCGTAACCTTCCCATGTTGAGCTGTCATGTTATCTGCATGAAACAGAAGTTGCAGTGTCAGGCTGCGCAGCCTTGGGCGCCTAATCTTTGCTGTCAGCATCTCATGTTGTGCCAGATACTGATATGGCAGCCCTTGGTCTTGAATTGTTAACATGACAAGAATGCCTGCAGTCCTAGGCACCAGACATGGCATCATTCTGCAATCACATCCTACAATTGCTGCTGGTGGTGATTGTGTGTCAGGTATATATGTGTATGCCTATATGGTACAGGCTGTCAGCTGACCTGGGGGCATTTGTGGGTCTAGCGCATGAGCCTAGTCTGGGTGGGAGTCCTCTACAGAGTCCTGGGCCATCAGTGTGCCCCTTCCCCATGCCTGCCCAGTATGAGGAGGCCAAGGAGAGCAAAGTACAGACAGTTGCCACCCTCAGAAACTCCATCAAATCGGTTAGTGCCTACCTGTACATTCAAGTGTCATGGGTAGCTACGGAACTTGCAAGTGGAACAACTAGCGCATGTAACAGCGTGTTCAACTTGGGTCAGCTTGAGTTCTTGTGGCTTGATGTAATTCTGACCTGAAGGTTTAGTTATGCGGTACACTGCTCCAGCCTGTTAGCTGGTCTCAAGCCAAATTTGTTGCACTGCCTGCCTTTATGCTCCTGCTGTGGGCATGTATGCCTAAGAACAATTCTTAATATTGTGCAGGCAGTACTGGATGATGGCAGGAAACGAGAACTGCAAAATGTGATTCAGTCACACTTCAAGGAATGGGTAGTGAACTCTGGCAACATGCGGCAAGTCTATGACTTGGCCAGGATGGAAAGGGGGGATGGCGTGAGCACTCCACATGCCATCTGACAAGCTGTTACAGGCATGACTTACAACAGACAGACAGACTCACACACGACACACATGATAAAGTGCGCGGGGGTGTCGACTCATGAACTGTAGATGTAAAGTTTTTTTTTACTTGTTACTCTGTTCAATGCTTTGACCAAGATTTTTTGCCTTGGATACCTCTTTCAGTGCCTCTGGAGCTTCGGTCAACCGACATTCGCAACTGATCGGTGGGTATTGGTGTTTGAGGTTGCGGGGCAAGATACATCGTCACCATTAGCTGGCTGTATAACAGCAGGCATTGTACCTGTGTTGCCCGTTAACGTGATACTTCCTTATGGCAAGCTTGTGATTCAGTGAGTTCGTGGATTCCCGACTGTAACGCGCTTAGCGGCAACGAGCTTGCGTCCGGCTGTGTATCGGATCTTACAGCCCCCTTGTGTGGTCCGTCACGGCCAAGGTTGATGAGATAACGGCTCCAGACTTTTGCAGCTAGCCTGCATGCAGCTTGCTACCGTTTATGGTTGTTGACGATATTATCTCGCCTCTCATGACCTTTAGAATCTACTGCATCAATCAGCGAGCCTGTTTGCTGCGGCCTGTCAAGTCAAGCAGTCCCTTCACTGGCAAGCCTAGAGCGAACACACTGAGGAGCACTGCTACTTCTCATGCCCTTAGCTCAGCAGGATTCAATGTACTGCTGTACCGGTCGCATGTCCGTGCCAGGCATGGATGCTGTAGGGTGTCAGCACAGGCCCAGTCAGGCTCTGCCACAGACAGCTCTGCTGGTGGCCAGACAAGCAAAGCTGTGCTCAAGCAGACGCTGTCACAGCCTGCCACACAAGACAATACTGCTGCAAGTGTCGACAAGCCAGTAGCTGAAAAGCTAGGCACCTTGTGGGGACTGCTCATCCTTGCAGTGGCGTACGTACATCATTCTACTTGTGGGTAAGCATCATACGCATAATGTAAAAGCAAAACACCTTCTATACAGACATGTATAGCCTGCCTTGGATTTACCCTGCTTATATCCTGCATGTAATGTTAACAGAGGGAACGGGGCATCTCACCTGCACAAATGGCTGTGTGTAAGGCATAGGCATCTGCCAGCTTCTGTCTAATCAATGCACTGTGCAAATGCAGGTTTGCTCTGCCTGCCTTACTCCCTCTGATCACACCTGACCTTCACCTCACAGAGCAGCAGGGCGCCTTGCTCACAGCTGGCTATGCGGTGGGCTCCTCTCATTTCAATTGCAAATGCAATTTGGTTCTGACAAGTTGCACATGTCTAGGCCTTGTGTCTTTTTGTCCATGGCCCTAGGTTCAATGCCAGCATTCAGCCGCTTGTGCGCCTGGATAGGGTGGCAATGCTGTACATGCGTGCACTTCAACGCTCACAACCCTACTTGCTGTATCACCTTCTACACATCATGTGTGCTGCTCTGCAGACTGCTACAGTCACAGCTGAGTGCTGTTGCATAAGTGAAGTGCCACGTAGTGCAGGTGCTGTATGCTGCAGCCCTCATACCAATAGGGCTCTTAGCGGACAGAGTGAACCGGCCACGCCTGTTGGCTGGTGGTCTAGTCATGTGGAGTCTTCTCACAATGACAGGTTCCAAGGTAAACTGCCTGGCCATGCTGTGTTACAAATGACGCCTTGACAATAGCACACAGTGTACATACTACTGTCGCCATGAAGCTCATTCCCAGACCCTGACACAAAACCCTCATAGTATCAATGGCATGTTTGGCAGTCAGAAGCAAGGCTGCGCAATCATTGAGACATATGAACATGCAGTAGACATATGTCACTCAAATGCTTTCAGTAGTCAGCCGCACAGCTTATCTGACAGCCAGTGACAAACAGCAAGTTGTTGCCAGACTTGCATGTGACTGCTGTTTGATGTCAGCAGTCAGATCCTTGTATTCACAAGATCTCCTAACACTGTAAATGCAGTCGTCCATCAGGCTTCAAGCATGCTCTGCAGGTGAACAGCTTCCAGCAGTTGTTAGCAACCAGAGTAGGCTTTGCAGCAGCACAAGCCACCCAGAATCCTGTGTGCTTCAGTCTCATCCCGGAGCTCTTCCCCAAGAGCAAGACCACAGCCATGGCCTTCTACAACAGTGCCATCTACATGGGCCGCGCCCTGTCCTTTGCTGCAGTCATCATTGCTGGTCAACTCGGCATCAAGCACTCTGAGCTGGGCGTCACCATGGTCAGCCTGTGCTAGCTTGCTGTCTTTGCTGTATGGGACTGGTCTGCATTGAGCTTACTATTGTCTGTAGTCTGGAACCTGGTCACACTGCTTGTGGTATAGGGATGAGTGGTTGAGGTTATGTATGCCATATGGAAATGCTTCACAAGGATGGCAGCAGGCAATGCTGATGTATAGTCGCTACTATGTTTGCAGGTTCTGCTGATTACGGCCAGTTCACGCCTGGCATTCTCTGCGTGTGCGTGTGTGTTTGTGCGTGTGTGTTTGTGCGTGCATGCGTGCATCCGTGCGCGCGCGTGTGTGTGTGTCTGTGTGTGTGTGTGTGTGTGTGTGTGTGTGTGTGTGTGTCAATCTTGTGCAATGATCCGTGTGTGACAATGTGCCTCTGCCTCAAACCGCATGATTTCAGATGGACTGTTCAACATGTGGAGGTTCTGTATGATTTAGGTGTTTTCTATCAACTCATGCTCAAGCCGGCATACTAGCTCATCTCATTGGCACAGCTACTTCACTAATTCACACTCAGGACCTTTGAGGTCAAAATTTATGGAAAAGCCGCATGGGAATCTGACCTTGACGACCGCCAATAGAACACTGATAGAATCTGAGTTACTGACAGACACAGTGCTTTTGAATATGCTGTGTGTGCTAAGCTGCAATGGCTTCAACTCCAGCCCTGTCTTATAGGCTGTTTGTTGCATGTGCACCATAAGCATACTTGCTGACGATGGTACTGCCTCTGCACATAATGAAGGCAATGGGTCCTGCACTGAGTCTTCATAGGTGCAATGGCTGATCTGTGTTCGTTGTTTGCAGTTCCTCAGGACTGTTGGGTTGGCCGTCCCTAATTGGTATGGCAACAATGCCAGCAAGGAAAATGAGCTCCAACCTGATGAACAGAGGTTCACAGATATTTTGCCTGGTAATGGCTGCAGAGGCCATGCTACTTGGACAGATCATCTGTGAACCTCTGTTCATCAGGTTGGAACTTATTCTCCTTGCTGGCATTGTTGCCATACCAATGAGGGACGGCCAAGCCAACAGCCCTGAGGAACTCAAACAACAAACACAGATCAGCCATTGCACCTATGAAGACTCAATGTAGGTTGTTGAAAGGCTTGCTTACTGCAGGTGTGTACCCGTTTACTGGTTTGCATGTCCCAGTTGGGTTGCCTGTCACTCTTCTCCTTCTCTGCAGCTGAGTTTGGCGGATCTTCTTTTTCGTTTTGCTGTTTGTTGCTGCCTGGCTTCTTATGTACAGCAGGGCCTGCGGTGGGCATGTTTTGGATGGTCCAGCAGTGCATGCTGTCATGTCCTTCTCTAATAAATAAATAAAACAATGATGATAATAACAACAAACAGCATTTTTATTGTGTTTCCGTAAAACCCCAATCTTAACATTTGCAGTGTGACTTCTCTCTTGTTATTGTATCCTGGCTGGACATGTTGCATTTGTACATTGCGCAGGTACCTTTGGATGCTGTGGACCTGCAGCATGTGAGCCTGCTGTACACTCAAGGCGAAATGGCAGCAGTGGCGCCCATTTATGACTATGACTTCCGCATGTTGACGGAGATAGTGTCTGAAGCCTCTTGGCGTCAGCTGCTGTTCTGGCTGGGGCCGCCTGGCATTGTCATTGGGGTGTTGGCTCTGCTGACCCTCAAAGAGCCCCGCAATGCCAAGGCTGTTTCCCAGAAAAAGCCTTTTCTGGGGGGCCGTTTGAGGATGCCATTCATGAGTGGTGTGCCCCCTGAGACAAGTCCTAGTAGGTTCCAGGGCTGTTTGCTGTACCCAACAGGATGTCATGCTTTGTTTGGTTGAGAAACATCCAGTGATACAAAGAGAGTCTGCATGTGTGGACAAGAAGCATGCATTGCCAGCTGTCAGAATGACAAACAATGTGCCCTGCGTTGCACATCGGCATGAACATTGATGTACATGACTCAACTGTTGATGACTGGCATGTATTGCATGCAGCAGAGCCTACTCAGGCGAAGCCCACAACCAAGCTGGCAAGCAAGGCTAAATCTATGAAGGATGGTAAGAGGCTGACTGCTGGTATGCGCACCCTGCTGGCCTCACACAGCTTTCAAGCCATCACTTTTGCATCAGCCTTGAATGATGTGGGCAGCTGGGCCTTGGTCAGCTGGCATGCTACCTTCTACACTCGGACATTTGGCATTGGGCCAGACATCTATGCGCCCATGTTGGCGGCAATCATTCCCATTGGGGGGATCATTGGCGGGGTGGGCAGTGGGTTGATGGGGGACTGGCTTTCTCGCACTGGCAATCGCCACTGGCTCACATCAGGTGCTTCAATTGAACACCCTGGTCTGTGATGATCTGTGCTCTCCCAGTGTTTTGTTATCTTGCTATCATCCTTCCATTCCAGTTGATATGGTCTCTGCCTGCATTGTACCTTTCAACCCAATGCCTATTGGGCCACATAAGTCTTGCTGCCTAGTGTGTCTGATGTTCATCACATGGCTATTATTGATATTGACACATGTTGGCTACAACACATCACTAGTTCAGATTGATCAATGCAACATTCACATTGTGCCATATGTGTGCAGGAGCCAGCATTGCAGCAGCGCCGCTGATAGCCCTCAGTCTGCTTGCACCGGAATACCAGCAGTCCTTTGCTGCATTGCTGATTGGCTTTGCACTGAGTGAGACATGGCGAGCCCCTGCAGCCGTGCTGATCCGGGAAGTGTCGCCTCCAGAGCTGGGAGCTACAGGCTCTGCACTGCACCTCTGTATCAGAAATCTTGTGGGTGGCTGTGGACCTCTAAGTATGGCTCTTGTGACCTCTGAGTATGTGCTTGCAATCCTGATGTACATATTGTCAGTTCTCCAGCTGTCCTGTCTCAAGTCCATAAAACATTCAAGCATCCGGGCAGAATGTCCTGCGCAAGAACAAATGATTCGTGCAAAAGCAAATCTGAGCAGTGACAGTGTGTTGGTGGTCCAGACTGGCTCATCGGAGTTTCAGGTTACTGGCATTGTTAACACAAGGCTGTCTCTGTAGGTGTGGCTTTCTTAGAGTCCAAGTTTGACTTGGATCTGCAGCATGCAATGCTGCTTGTACCAATAGCATATGCCATGTCTGGCCTTGCCTTTTACGGCGCTGAAGCAGTCATGAAGAATGACAAAGCCTTGAATGGGGCCAAATAATCGGGCTTGCATCAAAGCCTGCAGTTGACAAGTAGCCTTGGACGTCATGCTTATGCTCAAGACTGTGCTTTCACGCTGAGATGCACGGCAGCTGAACTGCCCAATTTTGTGTACAATCTGCGCCTGCGTTCATTTCATTATATAGTTTTTATGGTGCAGCAGTTTTGGATGTCGTGCCTCAACAAAACGTCCTTCGTTTGCTTTTGGTGACCGCAGGCTTACTTAGCAAAACGTTTGTATTTTGTTTGCTTGTCTGTAGCCTTAGGTATGCTTGTTTTGGCACAGTCTTTGCAGGCTTGCTATGGACACACAATGCCATTGTACATCTGGTCAATGCTCCATCAATTGAGGCTGGTACATTTCCTGTATACATATGTAAGTCTTGAAGGACAAACAAGTTCCCACTGCTTGGACCATTGCATGAATAGCAAGCATAGGCCGACGCAGATACACAGCTTGCCATGCCACAGAATTCGGGTATGATCTGTGCCAGCCAGCAACATTTAATGAACAGTCACTGTGTTGAGATGTCGAACACGATTATGAACGCTGAAGTGCGCAACCTTACTGATCATGACCAGAAGTGTAACGGTATTCCTGTGTGATGCTATGTTGTCTTTGGTATGTGTTGTTTGGTTCTGTGTTGTTAAAATTGTGTGTTTACGCCGTCAAGGCTCTTGAGTACCTGCTTTTTGATTTGGCATGTTTATACCCAGCGCCGGGCCTCAGGTGTAAGCACTGAGGCGGCTGGTAGATTTGGCAAGTCTATACCCCGCGCCGGGCCTGAGGTGTGAGCACTCAGGCGGCTGGCACCTGAATCAGACGATTGAGTTGGCAAGACTGTTCCCACTTGGGCCGATCGCAATGCCGGTTATCCTCAGTGGGGTGGGAGGCGAAGATTCTTTACCCCTCCCCAGGATATCAAAAACAGCGAATG
>JAABUO010008997.1_pt1 | contig 11220 bp, 10 predicted proteins | sample 5559291 | NCBI WGS metagenome assembly JAABUO01 (sample SAMN10711878, study PRJNA513372) | rock metagenome | isolation source: Antarctica rocks | place: Antarctica: Victoria Land, Finger Mt sud | reverse complement strand
CGGGCGGATGACGCCTTCGCTTTTGCTGCCTACATCCACCAAAACGCCGTCTTTGTCGATATGCACGACGGTTCCCGTCACGACATCGCCTTCCGACAGTTCCTTGAACATGCTTTCGTAGTCGGACTGACGCGCACTTGGCTTATCGGGCAGCATGGCTGCCGACATCAAGTCTTCATCGGCGGTCGATGCGGCAGTTTGTGCTGCGGGAGCGGCGGGCGGCGCAGCGGGCGCGCTGCCGTTCGTTTGGGGCAGGCTTGGGCCGCCGCTCGCGTCCGGGGCGGGCACGGACGAGGCCGCCGGGGTTTCCGGGGCGACGAGTTCCGGCGCGCGCGTTTCGCTCATCACAACTTCTTCAGGTACGACCGACATAATTTCGCAGTGCTCCTCAGCAGCAGGGCAAGAGTGCCCTAGATTGGTTTTTTGTTTTATGTTTGGCACTGGGGGCAGAAGACTGTCCCGCGCCCTATCACTTTTGTTCGGGTCAGCGTTGTTCCGCAAACCGTGCATTCTTTGCCGCCGCGATCGTAGACCTGCGGGATAAAACGCCCTACGGCCCCTTCGGTATCCACATAATTGTCGCTGGTTGTCCCGCCGCCGGCTGTCGCTTCCGTCAAAACAGAACGAATCGCGTGGTGCAGCGCATCAATCTCAGCCTGTGTCAGCGACCCTGCCGCACGTGCCGGCTGCACGTGGGAGCGAAACAAAGACTCGTCCGCGTAGATGTTGCCGACACCGGCCAGCGTTGTTTGGTCCAGCAGGGCCGCCTTAATCATGGCTCGGGGCCTGCGCGCCAGAGCGTCGGCCAAGCTTTGCGGCGTCCAAGCCGAGTCCAGCGGCTCCGCCCCCATTGTCAACAGCGGCGGATGAACCGAAAGTTCCTCGGCGGTCAGCAGGCGCATCTCGCCCCATGTCCACATGTCGTGGAAGCGCAATTGCCGCCCGTTGTCCAATGTAAATGCCGCCGCGAGGTACTTTGCCTCATCTGTTTCGGACGGCACGACAATCAACTGCCCACGCATCTTGAGATGCAACAGTAGATAATACCCTGAATCCAGCGCAAATAGCAAGTTCTTGCCGCGCCGATCAATTGTTTTGATTCGGCTTCCCTGCAAAATCCGTGCCAAATGGTCGGGGTCGGACACATTTCCCCTGACCATTTTTGGGACAAGCACCCGCACCTGCATGATGGTGCGCCCCGCCGTCAGCGTTTCCAGCCCCCGGCGCAATGTTTCCACTTCCGGCAGTTCCGGCATTCATTTCATCCGATCTTCGTTCGCGCCGTGCGCGTAATCTTTGTGTATTGTGTTCGGGGTCGGGGTCGCCTCACAAAACGGAAAATAAAGCACACTAAGCATGCTCCGAGGCGACCGTGCAGAGGCATGAAAGGACCTGGACGCCTTCGTCTTCGACGGAACACCCATCAACGAGGGCCTGATCCGCCAGCTTCGTTCATCTATGTTTTTCGGCGGTCTTCAAAAGGCTATGGGTGCACCGGCGGTCTCGACGACGTCGACAGGCGAGCCTCGGCCAGCGTGGTCGAGCGGCTGCGCTGGCTACAAAAGCATCACCTGCCCGGGCTGGTGCAGCGGTTCAAAGGAGATGCTGCAGGGGACCGGCGATCGGGGCTCGCCAGAGGCTCGAAGGCCAACACGGACTGGTTATCGACCTCCTTGCTGGTTATCGACCTCCTTGCTGGTTATCGACCTCCTTGCACGAGACTCACTCCCCCGTTAGGGAGTCGCGCGGCCAAGTTCGCTTGTCCGCGTGCTCGAAAATTTCGGCGGCGGGCCGGAGGGCGGCATTCCCGGCTGACATCGCTGCTCCCTCAATTCGTCAGGATTGCGCTGACAATAACACCGAAGAGATGATCGGCGCGGCCCGCGAGCGACGGTTGGTCACCGAGCCACGCGAGCGCCCCGACCAGCGCGAACAGGTCAGCGCCATCGATGTCGGTCCGCGCCATGCCCTCGGCTTGAGCGCGGGCGAGGAGCCGCGTGCCTGCCGCGCGCATCGTAACGCACGAAGCATGGAGCGCGGAATCCGCGTCCGCGATGGCGGCCATCATCGAATCCACAACGCCGCGATAATTGTGTGCGACCGCGACGGCTTCGCGCAGCCACGACACGAGAGCGTCGTCGGGTGCTCTCGAAGTTTTGAGTTCGCCCGCCCTTGCCGTCAGCTCGTCAAAGCTCGCACGGAGCAAGGCTTCGAGCAACGCCTCTCGCGTCGGGAAGTGACGGTGCAGTGTGCCGAACCCCACGCTAGCTCTGCGGGCGATGTCGCGCAACGAGGCATCGGTGCCGTGCTCGGTTACGACGTCGCGCGCGACTGCGAGTATGAACTCATAGTTTTTCTTCGCATCGGCTCGCATAGGCCCCCCTTGACAAACGGAGCAGTGACCCGTATAATGATATACGGAGCAGTGACCCGTATAATGATATACGGAGCAGTGACCCGTATATACGGAGCAGTGCTCTGGTAAGTATACCCCATCTGCGTAAAGGAAGAAAGTGATGACGACAAACACAATGAAGGCGGTGCGACTGCACGAGTTCGGTGGTCCCGAGGTGCTGCATTACGAGGAGGCGCCGGTTCCCGAACTGAAGCAGGGTGAGGTGCTCGTTCGCGTTCACGCGGTTGGGATCAACCCCCCCGACTGGTACCTGCGCGACGGGTATAAGATGCTTCCTCCTGAGTGGAGGCCGCCGGTGCCTTTTCCCGTCATTCTGGGGACGGACGTGTCGGGTGTCGTCGAGGCGGTCACCACGGAGGTGCAGGGCTTCTCCGTCGGCGATGAAGTTTTCAGCATGGTTCGCTTCCCCAGCTTCGGGGAGAGCGCCGCCTATGCCGAGTACGTCACCGTGCCAGCGTCGGAACTTGCACTCAAGCCGGCTGGCATCGATCACGTGCACGCCGCAGGGGCGCCGATGGCGTTGCTCACCGCCTGGCAGTTCCTGGTCGAACTCGGTCACAACGAACCAAATCCGCTTCAACCAGAGATGCATCGCCCGGTGCCGCTCAACGGCAAGACGGTGCTCGTCAATGGTGCCGCGGGCGGCGTGGGGCACTTCGCGGTGCAGCTGGCTAAGTGGAAGGGTGCGCACGTCATCGCGGTGGCATCGGGTACGCATGAGTCGTTCCTGCGCGAGCTCGGCGCCGACGAATTCATCGACTACACCAAGACCCCTCCCGAGGACGTCGCGCATGACATTGATCTCGTCCTCGATACCCTCGGCGGCCCCACCACCGGTCGTTTCTTGCGCACGCTCAAGCGTGGCGGCGCGCTGTTCCCGGTGTTCTTAGGCTTCTCCGACGCCGAGGAGGCCGCGAAGCTGGGCGTCACGGTCTCGATGACCCAAGTGCGCTCGAACGGCCCGCAGCTCGCGGAACTCGGAAGCTTGCTCGATGCCGGGGCGGTTCGCGTCGCCATAGACAGCACGTTTCCGCTTGCCGATGCTCGCAAGGTGCACGAACGAGCCGCCCGTGGACACATCCAGGGCAAGCTCGTGCTTACGGTCGCGTGAGGACGAAAGCTCGAAAGAACACGCCACAAGGGGGCGTGTTCTTTCTCGTCACGGGTCTCGGTAGACTTTTCAACGCTCCGCGAGCCGGCGCGCGAGGATCGCGGCTGAACTTTGAAGAAGTTTGCCAATTTAATTAAGCAAAAAAGGATAAACAAAAATGATCATACTCATGGGTTACCTTCACCTGAATCCGTCTGATCTGAATGAGTTCACTGCAGACGTTCAGGCCATCGCTTCCAGCACGAGAGCTGAAAAGGGATGCCTCTTTTATGCCGTGACTTTGGAAGATGCGCCCGCCGGACGCATGCTAATCGTCGCGCGGTGGCAAGATCAAGAATCGCTGACGGCCCATCTTGAAAGACAAAAGACGGCGCCGTTTTTAAAGAAGTGGGGAAACAGGATCAAAATCGACGTTCTAAAATACGATGCCTCGAACGAACGCTCGTTCATGGATTAGAGAACCTATCCGAAGCCGCCGAAGGCGATTCCAAGAGCGGCGCTAGCAAGTTCAGGCCGCTTCGACCGCTGCAACCGGCTTAGTGTGCTTTATTTTCCGTTTTCTGAAGCGCCCCCTGTTCTGTCTGCATTGTATCAGGGTTGCGCGCGCTTTGCAAGCACGTTTTAAGCCTGTACCAACGGCGGAACGATTTCTTCCGCCGTTGGTATGCGCTTGCCAAGCCGATGAAACGCCGAGTAGACGTGCTGGCAGCGCTTTGTGCCGGGGGCAAACAACCCCCGGCATCGGAAAAGCCACGTCCTGCCGAACTTCTGAAAGATAGGGCCAGCCAAGTTTAGCGCCCGCGAGGGTGTGGCTTCATCCCTGTGTCCAGCGCTAGAAGATACTCGTGGGAGTTTTACACTTCCGGCCTTTCGTCGCCTACATCATGATGACGCTGCGCAGGACATCGCCGGTTTCCATGTCGTGGAACGCCTGCTCCACGTCGCCCAGGCCGATGGTTTTCGTCACCATCTTGTCTAGGTTGAGCAGGCCGTCAAGATAAAGCTGGGCGAGCAGGGGGAAGTCATACGACGGCAGGGCGTCGCCGCAGTGGCAGACGCGCAGGGCGGCTTTGTTCCAATACACGCCGGTCGCCATGTCGCCCAAATTGAGCGTGACGGCATCATCACTCGCGGGGAAGCCGATGGTGGTGGCTGTGCCGCCGTAACTCAGCATGCGGACGGCCTGCTCGGTGCAGGCGGGGATGCCGGTCGCTTCGAACGCAAACTCCACGCCGCCGTCCCAGCCGTCTTCGGTTAAAGCGCGCACTTGCGCCACGGGATCGCCGTCTTTGGGGTTGACAACATGGGTCGCGCCCATGTCGCGGGCCCATTGCAGCTTGGTAGGATTGACATCGACAGCGATGATCTGCCGGGCGTGCTGGAGTTTGGCCCCCTGAATGACAGATAACCCCACGCCGCCGCAGCCGATCACGGCCACGCGCGCACCGGGAAAAACGGGCGACGTGTTCATGGCCGCGCCCACTCCGGTGACGACGCCGCAGGCGATCAGGCACGCTTTGTCGAGCGGCATTTCCGGGGGCATTTTGATGGCGGCTTTGGCATGCACGATGGCGTGGGTGGCGAATGTCCCGCAGCGCAGCACGGTGGAGCAGGTCGCATTATCCCGTGTCCGGTGGATGCGGGGGCCGGGACGCAGGGCGACATAGCAGTGGCGCGGGTCGCCGCGACGGCAGGCGGGGCACTGCTCACACGGCGCGCGATAGGCAATCACGACCGGGTCGCCGACTTCCAAGCCCTGCACGCCCTCGCCGACAGCGTCGATATATCCCGCGCCTTCGTGGCCCAGGACAATGGGGAACGCCATGCCGTTGCCGCGTAAATTCTTAACGGTCAGGTCGGTGTGGCACACGCCCGAGGCGGCGATTTGGACACGGACTTCGCCCGCGCCGGGTTCGTCAATGGTGATGTCTTCAACGACAGAATCCTGGCCGGGTTCGTTGAGCAGCACGGCGCGTCCTGGAATGGGCATGAGAAATCTCCTTCAATGGGGAAACCAATAGAATAACAGTATTATAGACGATTGCAGGGGGAGCGTCAACGAACAAGCATTGAAGGCGGAAGCGCTGGGGGAAGCCGCGCACGAAAAAGCCCCCGGAAGAGTGTCTTCCGGGGGCAAGCAGAGTTCTGTGTGCATTGACGAAACAAACGATGCTATTTCACGTTCAGCGCGAAATCATCCACGACAAACGATGTTTGCAGAGAGCTGTCTTCCACCCCCACAAGATACACCTGGACAGTCTGGCCTTTGTAGGCGGACACGTCAAAGCTTTTCAGCGCGTAGCCCGACGCGGCGTTGGCATTGGAATAAGTCGCCAGTGTCGTCAGCACGGCACCGGATGAACTGCGCAACTGCACTTTCAGCGTATCGTAAGCTTTTGTCCCCGTTTCCTTGGTATCGATGTGAAGATAGAAATTCAGCGAGGCGGACGTGATACTCGCCGGGACAGTCACGGTTTGAGAAATGGTATCGGTATGCGCGCGGCCGTAACCGTCCATCCAGGCTTTCCATGTGCCCGCGTGGGCAGGCTCGCCCGTGGAACTATCAATCACGCCCGTGCTGGCAGCCCACGGCGCGGGATTGGCCGAGCCATTTTCAAAGCCAGGATTGCCCAGCAATTGCGCCGCTGTTGTAACGGCCTGCGGCGTGGCGCTTGCTTCGCCGGATTTTGCGCTTGTTCCCGCGCTGTTGACGGCTGACACCTGATAGAAGTAGGTCGTGCCGTTGGCGACAGTCGTATCGGAATAGCTGGCAGTTGTTACGCCGCTCTTGAGCAGCGTTTCCGCGCCGCTGGCCGTGCCTTGGTAGACATTGTAGCTGGATGCACCCGTACTGCCTGTCCACGACAAGGAAACGACGGCATTGCCCGCCGTGGCTTTTAGGCCGGTCGGGGCGGCGGGAACAGTCGGCGTCGTGGCGGCGGGGCTCAGGGCCGCCAGCAGGTTCGCGCCGTTAAATGTCCCCCACCCGGTCGCATCATCATAACCAGTCACGGCGGGATAATAAAGATTGGTGCTGCCGTCGGCGATGTCATGGAACGTGGATGCATAGCTGCTGCTTTGGGCGACGGTGTAGATGGGCGGATTGGCAAAGCCAAGCAAAGCGGACCCGGCCGCCGCGCGGTTTTGGTTGACCAGGGCCGTAAAGGCGGCCCACAGCGGGGCGGCGCAGCTTGTGCCGCCGTAAACATTCCAGGCTCCGCCGACATAAATGGCGTAGCCCGTGTTGGGATCGGCATCCAAAGAAACGTCGGGAACGTTGCGCATCGTAGTCGAGCCTTTGGAGGCCGCCGAAACGACGCCGGATTGATACGAGGGAATTGACCAGACAGTACTGATGCCGCCGCCGCCCGCACCGTTGGCAGTCGAGCCATTGTTCCAGGTCTTCTCGGATTGATAAGCACCGCCCGCGCTGGCTGTGGTCAGGGATGTGCCGCCGACACCCACCATGTACGGCTGAGAAGCGGGGTCATCCACGCTAAGGCTTGTCCCGTTATCATTTGCCCCGCTGTCTCCGGCGGCGGCAAAGATGGACTGCCCTTGCGCGGCCATCTGCTGGAAGGCCGTATTCTCGCTGCTGCGCACGCTGGCGGTCGCAGAGTTCTCGGCTTCGCCCCACGATGTGCTGATTTCTTGAGCCAGGTTGTCGGTGGCGATTTTATTGTAGGTGTCTACAACGCCCGCGCTGGAATTGGGCGCTTCGTACACGATTACTTTGGTGGCCGAAGGAGCAAGCGCAATTTGCAGCTCAATGTCCAGTGTCACTTCGCCCGCGCCGCTGCCTGCCGTGCCACTGTAGCCATCCACATAGATGTTTTGCAGGGGAACAGCGGGCAGGCCGAACGTGTTCTCGTAAAACGTGATGTCGCTGGCTTTGTAGCCGTCCAGCTCAAACAAGCCCAAGGTCTGGCCCGCGCCTGTTTGCGTCACATTAGAAAGGTTGTAAGCGGCTTTGATATTGGCCGGGGTCAGACCGCCATTCGGCCCGGTGCCCGCCAGCGGCAATTGATACGATTGCAGCCATGCCTGGGGATTGGACACGTCGGGCGTGGTCGACAGCACGCGGTTGTGCGGATGCCAGCGTGCCGCGCTGTCCAGGCCAACCACGCCGGAGATGACTGATGCCAATGCGGACGGCACGACAGGCTCCGCGTCCGGGGCATAAAACAAACGCCCGTCAGCCTGGGACTGGTACACAAGCAGATGGGTCTGGAACGCGCGCTCCACCACACCGGCGGGTGCAGACACGTCCAGCACCGTCCGGTTGGCGTGGGTCGCGGTGACAGTCAGGCCGGACGCTTTGGCGTAAGCAATCACGCGCGCGTAATCGGCCTGGGTGGGACTAAAGCGCGCGGCAAACTCGGCAGGCTGCAAATAATGCCCAAACAGGCTGTCCTGCGGGTCGGCGACACGGGCCAAAAAGCTGTCCAGCTCCGCCTGGTGGCGCAGCGGCAGGGTGAGGGCCAAGGCCACAGGACGCTGAGTATTGAGATGATCCACGGCCAGGGCATGGCTGACGGCGGCAGGAATGTGGCCGGGCAGGGAAACAGTGCCGGACAAGGGCGCTGCGAAGGCAGGCATAGCGAGCATCGACAACAGCACGGACACAGTCGCGCAGGAAGTTGATTTGGCGGCGCGAGCAGGGCGCGGGATACGGAACATCTGAGGCATCAGCAAGTATATCCTTTCCACAGGCGCACGGGGCGCAAAGGGTCGGCAAAGAAAAGCAAAGGAAGCACGGCGTTTTCGTGTCTATTAAACCACATTTTTTTGCCCCTGTCTACAAAAAGCCACAACCGCTCGCGCAATGCGCAGGCGGTTGTAGCTTTTCTTTCCTACAGCTTACAAATTAGTAGGGCGCGACAATTTCCGTGCGCAGAACCAGAGGCGTGTCCAGACGCACCGTCATTTCCGCGCCTTTTTGCAGGTCAACATCACCACCTGCGCGCTTTTGCGCGGCGTTGGCTGCATAGCCCCCCGCCCCGCCCAGCACTGCCCCGCCGATCGCGTCGCCCAGCTTGCGCTTGCGCACAAAGCCCAGCAATGCCCCGGCCCCGGCTCCAATGCTCGCGTAGTTGGACTTGTCCGCCCGCGCGCCTTGTCCGGTCAAATGGGCGGATGCGGCATCGGAAAATGCCATGCTCGGCCTGCCGTTGTCGTTGTCCTGGTAGGTTTGATTGTCGCCGTTGATCGTGCTGTTCGGGTCGTAGCCGTTGCTGGAGCCGTTATTGTAGCTGCTCGACGCATGCTCGCGGGGGATGCCGAAGCTGACTGTCAGCGCCCCTGCGTATTTGGCGGTGGCAGGCTTGACTTCGGTCACGCGTCCAAAGAACGCCGTGCCGACCGGCAGGCCGCTGCGGTCATCCGAAGCGGTAGTGGCGCGCACGATGTCGCCAAGATGCGCCGTGCCCGAGTTGACACCCTGCCGCAGCATCAGCTTGATTTCCGTGCCTGCCGAGATCTGCTGCGTGTGCAGGATGGCCGCAGAGTTGCCTGCCTGCGCCCATGCACCGCTCGCGGCCAATGCAAGCAGCGCGGACGCTGTCAATGCCTGGGAAGCATGCGTAGGCAGAGCCGATCTTTTGTTTGTTGTGTGTGTACCAATCATCGTGTTGTTTCCTTGTGTCAAGTATTGCTTTGCCTTATGACGACACCAGTTGTCATTTTGTTTCTTCCCTCTTTTGCAGGGGTTTATGCGGGAAAAGCTTGGGGAGAGTTTTTAGCTTGAGAGTGATTGTGGGTATGTTGTCTACACGAAACCCTTTTCATCACAGAAAGCAGCACTATGAGCAACTCAGAACAAAATGAAGATGTGCAGAAGATTGCACAGATGATCAAAAACATGGACTTCGGCATGCTGACCACGACCGATGACGACGGCACCCTGCGCAGCCGTCCTATGTCTACCAACGGCAATGTGGAGTTTGACGGCGATGTGTATTTCTTTACCTACGGCAATACGCATAAAGTCCTGGAAGCGCAGCACAGCCCGCAGGTGAATGTTGCCTTCAGTGACCCCAAAAACCAGAATTATGTGTCTTTGTCAGGCACGGCCTCGCTGCTGCGCGACAAAGCCAAAATGACCGAGCTGTGGCAGCCTCCACTCAAGGCGTGGTTCCCCAAGGGCTTGGATGAACCCGACATTGCCCTGCTCAAAGTCACTGCGCACAAGGCGGAATACTGGGATGCGCCGTCCAGCGTCGTGGCCCACGCCGTCGGCCTTGTCCAGACTCTGGCAACCGGCAAGCCCGCCAATGTCGGCGATCACGGCAAAGTCAGCCTGGACTAACTTCGCGCACGCAAACAAACAGCCCGTCCGCGCTTCCGCCTCGTCCAAGGCGGGAAACGCGGGCGGGCTTTGCTTTGCCCTCTTATCCCCGGACATTGACAGGCAGCTGGGTCGGCTGCGGCGAAATCGGCTGCGTGACACCGTTGCTGTTAGCCGGGACAATTGGCTGCGTGGGCGGGATGGGATGCCCCGAATCGCCCAAGCCGCCGCCGTCTGAGCCGACCGGAGCCATAAAGCCGGGGGGCTTGACTTGGGTCACAGGAGCCGCGTTTTGGCCCGCCACGCGCCCCGCCTCATAGCCCGCCGCGCCTGACCCGCCCGCGCCTGCTCCGGTGGGCGACTCGCTGGGGCCGCCCGGCGGTGTCCGCCCGACATGAAGGTCTAAGGGGGCCAATGGCCCGGCGACCTGATCCACCGTGCGCTGCGGACGCGCGCATCCTGACAAGGCCATCAAAGCCCCTAGTGCGGCGGCGGCAAATACTTTCTTTTGATGCGTACCCGAGTTACTCATACGCCATTATACCCCAATTAGAGTGTTGGCTAAGGATATGCTTTTAGTCTTGTGCTTGTGCTTTGTGTCGCCTTTTTGTTTCCTTCTGCGCCTCCAGCCCACGCTCGCTCAGTTCGTCTGCCAAGCGATTATGTTCACGTATCAATATCAACGCCCAATGATACCACCACAAAGCGAACAGGATGTGTCGCTTCTTATCAGCAGAGCCAGCCTTGTCTAAACACCGTTTGGCCTTTGCGAAGATATGGTCAGCCTCAGCCAACCTTTTGTCATTGGGGAGGTATTGCCCCAAAAACGGCTTCAGGTCAGCCCACTGCTGCTCAAACACGGCAAAATCAGACCATAACGGCTCAATGGACGCCATGCTCTTTTCCTCGCTCAGACGAACCACTATCTTATAAACGTTCTACGTCCGCGATTGCATGCCTAGGAGACGAGGGCGGCGACAACTCAATTTACAAAACGCGGGTGCGCTTGGACAACGCCTTGCGGGTCTGCAAAAGAGGCAGACGCTCGCGCACGAACGCGTTCTCGACAAGCCGGCCAAATGCCTCCCGCTCCGGCCCGCGCACCACTGCCCGCTCATGCGCTTCGGCCAGGCAGATCGGATACCCCTGCCCTTTTTGTGCCTGGTCAAAGCACAACACGTGTGCCTGGTCGCGCAGGTCAGGCGCTTCGGCCACCCACTGCGGGATTTCCACGCGGGCGATTTCCTGGCCGACGCTGAGGTAAAAAAAACTGATCTTTTGACGCTCCGGGTACAAATCCAGGCTCCGCGCCGCGCTGCCGAACAGGGGCGAGCGGTCGCCCGGATTGGTCAGCAGGGCCTGGAACATCTGCGCATCCGTCAGATGCGCGAGGGCGTGGCAGGCGCT
>JAABUO010008996.1_pt1 | contig 11220 bp, 4 predicted proteins | sample 5559291 | NCBI WGS metagenome assembly JAABUO01 (sample SAMN10711878, study PRJNA513372) | rock metagenome | isolation source: Antarctica rocks | place: Antarctica: Victoria Land, Finger Mt sud | reverse complement strand
CTTGGCAGTCACCGGCACCACTCAGACGTCAGCCCCGACCACCGGTACCCCCCCGCGTGTCTCGTTCGCGAAGCTGCGCGAACCTCTGGAAGTCCCCAATCTCCTGGCTCTGCAGACCGAGTCGTTCGAATGGTTGATCGGCGCGCAGGCCTGGCGCGATCGGCAGTCCGAGCCCACCCCGAGCGGGTTGGACGAGATCCTGGAGGAGATCTCGCCCATCGAGGACTTCTCCCAGACCCTGTCGCTGTCATTCATGGACCCGCGCTTCGACGAGGTCAAGGCAAACGAGGAGGAGTGCCGGGACAAGGACATGACCTACTCGGCCCCGCTGTTCGTCACCGCCGAGTTCATGAACAACGACACCGGTGAGATCAAGTCCCAGACCGTCTTCATGGGCGATTTCCCCATGATGACCAGCAAGGGCACCTTCATCATCAACGGCACCGAGCGGGTCGTCGTCTCGCAGCTCGTGCGTTCACCGGGGGTGTACTTCGACCGCACCATGGACAAGGCCGCCGGTAAGGAGGTCTTCTCGTCGCGGGTGATCCCGTCCCGTGGCGCCTGGCTCGAGTTCGACATCGACAAGCGCGACACCATCGGTGTGCGCATCGACCGCAAGCGCCGTCAGCCGGTCACCGTGCTGCTCAAGGCGCTGGGCTGGGACGTGGAGCGGATCCGCGAGCGGTTCGCCTGGTCGCCGGTGCTGCTGGCCACCCTGGAGAAGGATCACATCGCCGGGGCCGACGAGGCGCTGCTGGACATCTACCGCAAGCTGCGCCCGGGCGAGCCGCCGACCAAGGAGAGCGCGCAGGCCCTGCTGGAGAACCTGTTCTTCAAGGACAAGCGCTACGACCTGGCCAAAGTCGGCCGGTACAAGGTGAACAAGAAGCTCGGCCTGAACGAGCCGACCAGCAAGGGCACCCTGACCGAGGAAGACCTGGTCGCCACGGTCGAGTACCTGCTGCGGCTGCACGACGGCCAGGACAGCTGGACCGTGCGCGGCCAGCAGCTGCCGGTGCAATCCGACGACATCGACCACTTCGGCAACCGTCGGCTGCGCACGGTGGGCGAGCTGATCCAGAACCAGATCCGGGTCGGGCTGTCCCGGATGGAGCGGGTCGTCCGGGAGCGGATGACCACCCAGGACGTCGAGGCGATCACGCCGCAGACTCTGATCAACATCCGGCCGGTGGTCGCCTCGATCCGCGAGTTCTTCGGCACCAGCCAGCTCTCGCAGTTCATGGACCAGACCAACCCGCTGGCCGGGCTGACCCACAAGCGGCGGCTGTCCGCGCTCGGCCCGGGCGGGCTGTCCCGGGACCGCGCCTCGCTCGAGGTCCGCGACGTGCACCCGTCCCACTACGGCCGGATGTGCCCGATCGAGACCCCGGAAGGCCCGAACATCGGGCTGATCGGGTCGCTGGCCACCTTCGCCCGGGTCAACCCGTTCGGGTTCATCGAGACCCCGTACAGCAAGGTGGAGAACGGCCGGGTCACCGACCAGATCTTCTATCTGACCGCCGATGAGGAGGACCGGTACGTCATCGCCCAGGCCAACGCCAAGCTGGCCGACGACGGCACCCTGACCGAACCGCGGGTGCTGGTCCGCCGGCGCAACGGCGAGGTCGACCAGGTCACCTCCGACCTGGTCGAGTACATGGACGTCTCGCCCCGGCAGATGGTGTCGGTGGCCACCGCGATGATCCCGTTCCTGGAGCACGACGAGGCCAACCGGGCCCTGATGGGTGCGAACATGCAGCGCCAGTCGGTGCCGCTGCTGCGCAGCGAGGCCCCGCTGGTCGGGACCGGCATGGAATCCCGCGCGGCCACCGACGCCGGCGATGTGGTGCTGTCGGAGAAGACCGGCGTGGTCGAGGAGGCCACCGCCGACTACATCTCGGTGATGGCCGACGACGGCAGCCACCGCACCTACCGGCTGCACAAGTTCCGCCGCTCGAACCAGGGCACCAGCTTCAACCAGAAGCCCATCGTGACCGAGGGGCAGCGGGTGCAGGCCGGCCAGGTACTGGCCGACGGTCCCTGCACCGAAGGTGGCGAGATGGCCCTGGGCAAGAACCTGCTGGTCGCCTTCATGCCCTGGGAGGGGCACAACTACGAGGACGCCATCATCCTCAGCCAGCGCATCGTCCAGGACGACGTGCTGACCTCGATCCACATCGAGGAACACGAGATCGACGCCCGGGACACCAAGCTCGGGCCCGAGGAGATCACCCGGGACATCCCGAACGTCTCCGAGGAGGTGCTGGCCGATCTCGACGACCGCGGCATCATCCGGATCGGCGCCGAGGTGCAGGACGGCGACGTGCTGGTCGGCAAGGTCACGCCCAAGGGCGAAACCGAGCTGACCCCGGAGGAGCGGCTGCTACGGGCCATCTTCGGGGAGAAGGCCCGGGAGGTCCGCGACACCTCGCTCAAGGTGCCGCACGGCGAGACCGGCAAGGTCATCGGCATCCGGGTGTTCAACCGTGAGGACGACGGGGCCGAGCTGCCGGCCGGGGTCAACGAGCTGGTCCGGGTGTACGTGGCCCAGAAGCGCAAGATCCAGGACGGCGACAAGCTGGCCGGTCGGCACGGGAACAAGGGCGTCATCGGCAAGATCCTGCCGGTGGAGGACATGCCCTTCCTACCCGATGGCACGCCGGTGGACATCGTGCTCAACCCGCACGGCGTACCCCGCCGGATGAACGTCGGGCAGATCCTGGAGACCCACCTCGGGTGGGTGGCCAGTCAGGGCTGGACCGTCGAGGGCTCGCCCGACTGGGCGCAGGGCCTGGACGACTCCGCCCGGCAGGCGGAGCCGTTCACCCGGACGGCCACCCCGGTCTTCGACGGCGCGTCGGAGGACGAGATCATCGGGCTGCTCGGGTCGACCACCCCGACCCGCGACGGGGACCGGCTGGTCGGGACCGACGGCAAGGCCACCCTGATGGACGGCCGGTCGGGAGAACCCTTCCCGTACCCGGTGGCGGTCGGCTACATGTACATCATCAAGCTGCTCCACCTGGTCGACGACAAGATCCACGCCCGCTCCACCGGCCCGTACTCGATGATCACCCAGCAGCCGCTGGGTGGGAAGGCGCAGTTCGGCGGGCAGCGCTTCGGTGAGATGGAGTGCTGGGCCATGCAGGCCTACGGCGCGGCCTACACGCTGCAGGAACTGCTGACCATCAAGTCCGACGACATCGTCGGGCGGGTCAAGGTCTACGAGGCCATCGTCAAGGGCGAGAACATCCCGGAGCCCGGGATCCCCGAGTCGTTCAAGGTGCTGCTCAAGGAGCTGCAGGCGCTGTGCCTGAACGTCGAGGTGCTCTCCAGTGACGGGGCGACCATCGAGATGCGCGATTCCGACGACGACGACCTCGAGCGGGCCGCGGCCAATCTCGGGATCAATCTGTCCCGCAACGAGTCGGCCTCGGTCGACGAGTTGATGAACTAGTCATCGATCCGATGAACGAGTCGAACGCTGCTGGACCAGCCGACGACTCGGTGAACTAGATCTCTTCGCTCTCCCGGCCGGGCGGCTCCTGCGGGTGCCGCCCGGCCACCTGAATGACAACAGATAGGGACGTGCAACCAGTGCTTGACGTCAACTTCTTCGACGAGTTGCGTATCGGTCTCGCCAGCGCGGACGACATCCGCGCGTGGTCCCACGGCGAGGTCAAGAAGCCAGAAACGATCAACTACCGCACCCTCAAGCCGGAGAAGGACGGGCTCTTCTGCGAGAAGATTTTCGGGCCGACCCGGGACTGGGAGTGCGCCTGCGGTAAATACAAGCGGGTCCGGTTCAAGGGCATCATCTGCGAGCGCTGCGGGGTTGAGGTGACCCGGGCCAAGGTGCGCCGGGAGCGGATGGGCCACATCGAGCTGGCCGCGCCGGTCACCCACATCTGGTACTTCAAGGGCGTCCCGTCGCGCCTGGGCTACCTGCTCGACCTGGCCCCGAAGGATCTCGAGAAGATCATCTACTTCGCGGCCTACCTGATCACCTCGGTCGACGACACCGCCCGGCACAACGATCTACCCACCATCGAGGCGGAGATCTCGGTCGAGCGCAAGAATCTGGAGAACGCCCGGGACGCCGACATCGAGGCCCGGGCCAAGAAGCTCGAGTCCGACCTGGCCGAGCTGGAGGCCGAGGGGGCCAAGTCCGACGTGCGCCGCAAGGTGCGCGAGGGCGGTGAGCGCGAGCAGCGCCAGATCCGGGACCGCGCCCAGCGGGAGATCGACCGGTTGGACGAGGTACTCGACGTCTTCCGCAAGCTCAAGGTGCGCGACCTGATCGTGGACGAGCTGATCTACCGCGAGCTCGAGGACCGCTTCGGTGACTACTTCACCGGCGGCATGGGTGCCGAGGCACTGCAGAAGATCATCGCCGACTTCGACCTGGACGTGGAGTCCGAGAGCCTGCGCGACACCATCAAGAACGGCAAGGGCCAGCGCAAGATCCGGGCCATCAAGCGGCTGCGGGTGGTGGCCGCGTTCCAGGCCACCAACAACACCCCGCTGGGCATGGTGCTGGATTGCGTGCCGGTGATCCCGCCGGAGTTGCGGCCGATGGTCCAGCTCGACGGCGGCCGGTTCGCCACCTCCGACCTGAACGATCTGTACCGCCGGGTGATCAACCGGAACAACCGGTTGAAGCGGCTGATCGACCTGGGCGCGCCCGAGATCATCGTGAACAACGAGAAGCGGATGCTGCAGGAGGCCGTGGACGCACTGTTCGACAACGGCCGCCGCGGCCGGCCAGTGACCGGACCGGGCAACCGCCCGCTCAAGTCGCTGTCCGACCTGCTCAAGGGCAAGCAGGGCCGGTTCCGGCAGAACCTGCTGGGCAAGCGCGTCGACTATTCGGGCCGTTCGGTCATCGTGGTCGGCCCGCAGCTGTCGCTGCACCAGTGCGGACTGCCCAAGCTGATGGCGCTGGAACTGTTCAAGCCGTTCGTGATGAAGCGGCTGGTCGATCTGAACCACGCCCAGAACATCAAGTCGGCCAAGCGGATGGTCGAGCGTCAGCGCGCCCAGGTCTGGGACGTGCTGGAAGAGGTCATCGGCAGCCACCCGGTGCTGCTGAACCGGGCGCCGACGCTGCACCGGTTGGGCATCCAGGCGTTCGAGCCGCAGCTGGTCGAGGGCAAGGCCATCCAGCTGCACCCGCTGGTCTGCGCCGCGTTCAACGCCGACTTCGACGGCGACCAGATGGCGGTGCACCTGCCGCTGTCGGCCGAGGCCCAGGCCGAGGCCCGGGTCCTCATGCTGTCCAGCAACAACATCCTGTCGCCGGCCTCGGGCAAGCCGCTGGCCATGCCCAGCCTCGACCTGGTTACCGGCCTGTACTACCTGTGCGGGATGGATCCCGAGGCCCGGGGCGCCGGTCAGGCGTACTCGTCCTCGGCCGAGGCGATCATGGCCAGCGACGCCGGCCTGCTCGACGTCCGGTCACCGGTCAAGATCCGGCTGTCCGGGGTCAACCCGGGCAACCTGCCGGTGCCCCAGGACTGGGCCGAAGGTCAGCCGTTCATCGCCGACACCACGCTGGGCCGGGTGCTGTTCAACGAGTTGCTGCCGACCGGGTACCCGTTCGTCAACGACGAGCTGCCCAAGAAGCGGCAGGCCGCCATCGTCAACGACCTGGCCGAGAGCTACCCGATGTCGGTGGTCGCGCAGACCTTGGACCGGCTCAAGGAGACCGGTTTCCACTGGGCCACCCGTTCCGGGATGACCGTGGCCATCGGCGACGTGGTCATCCCGGCCGACAAGAACCAGATCTTGGCCCGCTACGACGTGGACGCGGAACGGGTCGAGAAGGCCTACCAGCGCGGAAACATCTCCGGTGCGGAACGCCGGGAGGACCTGGTCAAGATCTGGGAAGCGGCCACGGTCGAGATCGGCAAGGCGGTGGAGGCGGCCTACCCCAAGGGCAACCCGATCCACACCCTGGTCTCCGCGGGTGCAGCCGGCAACTGGATCCAGGTCCGGTCGCTGGCCGGCATGAAGGGGGTGGTGGCCAACTCCAAGGGTGTGCAGATCGCCCGGCCCATCCGGGCCAGCTTCCGCGAGGGTCTGTCGGTGCTGGAGTACTTCATCAACACCCACTCGGCCCGCAAGGGCCTGGCCGACACGGCGCTGCGGACCGCGGAGTCGGGTTATCTGACCCGGCGGCTAGTCGACGTCAGCCAGGACGTCATCGTCCGGGAGTCCGACTGCGGGACCGAGCGCGGCGTCGACCTGCCGCTGGCCCAGTCCGTGCCGGACGCCTCGGGAGTGGACCAGTGGGTGATGGGCGAGTTCGTAGAGACCTCGATCCAGGCCCGGGTTCTCGCGATTAATCTGGTCTCCGCCGATGGCGAGGTCATCGTCCCGGCCGGGACCGACATGCGCGAGGAGCACGTCCGGGCCGCGGTCGCGGCCGGGCTGAGGTCGGCCCGGATGCGCTCGGTGCTGACCTGCGAGGCGGCCATCGGGACCTGCGCGGTCTGCTACGGGCGTTCGCTGGCCACCGGCAACCTGGTCGACGTGGGCGAGGCCGTCGGTGTCGTGGCGGCCCAGTCCATCGGTGAGCCGGGGACGCAGCTGACCATGCGGACGTTCCACACCGGGGCGGCGTCGGGTTCCACCGACATCACTCAGGGGCTGCCCCGGGTCCAGGAGCTGTTCGAGGCCCGGATCCCCAAGGGCAAGTCGCCCATCGCGGACGCCGCGGGCCGGATCCGGATCGAGGACGCGGACAAGTTCATCAGGCTGGTCATCACCCCGGACGACGGCAGCGAAGAGGTCATCTACGACAAGCTGCCCAAGGCCCAGCGATTGGCCACCGTGGCTGTCGACGGGTCGGAGCGGTTGCTCGCCGACGGCGATCCGGTCACGGTGGGGCAGCAGCTGCTGGTTGGCAACGTCGACCCGCACGAAGTACTGCGGGTGATGGGCCCCCGCCGGGTGCAGCTGCACCTGGTCCGGGAGGTCCAGGAGGTCTACCGCAGTCAGGGCGTGTCGATCCACGACAAGCACATCGAGGTCATCGTCCGGCAGATGCTGCGCCGGGTCACGATCATCGACTCCGGCTCGACCGACTTCCTGCCCGGCGCGGTCATCGAACGCAAGGAGTTCGAGGCGACCAACCGGCGGGTGCTGGCCGAGGGTGGCGAGGCGGCGGCCGGTCGGCCGGCGCTGATGGGGATCACCAAGGCATCGCTGGCCACCGATTCGTGGTTGTCGGCCGCGTCGTTCCAGGAGACCACCCGGGTGCTGACCGATGCGGCGATCAACGCCAAGTCGGACAAGCTGGTCGGGCTCAAGGAGAACGTGATCATCGGCAAGCTCATCCCGGCCGGGACCGGTATCGCCCGGTACCGCGACATCCAGGTGCAGCCCACCGAGGAAGCCCGGGCGGCCGCGTACAGCATGTCCGGGTTCGAGGACACCTACTACGGGGCGGACACCTTCGGTGCCGGCTCCGGGGCCGCGGTGCCGCTGGACGACTACGACATGGGTCGCGACTACCGCTGACCGATGTGATCACGGCGAACGGGCCGGTCCCCTGCGGGGGCCGGCCCGTTCGGCGTTATCGGCCCCGGGGGACTGGCGCGTTCCGCATCTATCGGTATCTGCGCGGGGCCGGCCCGGCGGATATGGGCGGGGGCCGGGGCAGCAGCAGGGCCGGGTCAGGCCGGGAGGACCTCGCCGTTCTGGACGGTGACCGGCACGGCCGGCAGCGGCTGGGTGGCCGGGCCCATGAGCACCGCGCCGGTGGCGGCATCGAACTTCGAGCCGTGGCAGGGGCAGCTCAGCTCGGTGCCGCGTTCCGGCACCACCGTGCAGTTTCGGTGCGTGCATACGCCGCTGAACGCCACCACCTGACCGGCCTTGGGCTGGCAGACGATGATCGGCTGGCCCTTCAGGGTGGCCGAGACGGCCGAGCCCACCGCGACATCAGACAGCTTGGCCAGCGGAGCCACGGAGTCGGATCCGCCCCCGGCGGCCGGGCTCGCCGACGCCGGGGCCGATGCGGAAGACGTCGTGCCCGCCGTCCCGCCGCCGGAACCGCAGGCCGCCAGGGTGACCCCACCCATGGCCAGCCCGGCCAGGCCAAGGGCCCTCCGCCGGGTGGGCCAGGATCGGTCGGCCGGCACGGCCGGGTCGGGTCGACCGGGGGCGGTGCTGTCCGGGGTGGACAGGGCGGCCGGGGAATCGATGCGCAGGTCGTTCATGTCTGGGAAACGAGCAGCGCCCGGCCAGCGTTGCGCAGTGTGACCGGGGCCTCAGCCGCGGTCCGGGTGCTATTCCGCTACCCCAGCGGAGCTGCGCGCCCCAGCGGAGCTGTCTGCGCCAATGAGACCTTCCAGGGTGGCCCGGGCGCCGACCCGGTGCAGCGACTTCAACGCAGCCAGATACGGCTCGGTGAATCCGGGCTCGTCGATGAGGTCGCCGAACAGTTCCCGGTCGGCCACGAAGGCCAGCGGGTTCTCGCGCTGGGTGGGGGCGATCGCGGTGAGCTGGTCGGCCAGCCGGTCCACCACGGTGATCGGTGCGCCGGTCTCGTCGACCCCCTCGCAGTAGCGGGCCCAGCTGGCCACCACCGCCGCGGACAGGGTCACGTCCCGGCCGGCGGCCAGGTTCTCGCGGATGACCGGTAGCAGCCACTTGGGGATGCGGTCGGAACTCTCCGCGCACAGCCGGGCCACGGTGTCGCGGACATTGCCGTTGGAGAACCGCTCGATCAGCTCGTGCTGGTAGGCGACCAGATCGATGCCCGGGACCGGGGACAGGGTGGGGGTGGCCTCGTCGGCCATGTAGCGCAGCAGGAAGGTGGCGAACAGCTGGTCCTGGCAGACCTCGTGCACCAGCCGGTAGCCGGCCAGATAGCCGAAGTAGCACAGCGCCTGGTGGCTGGCGTTGAGCAGCCGCAGCTTCATCAGCTCGTACGGCTCGACGTCGGCCACCACCTGAACCCCGGCGTCCGGCCACGGCGGGCGACCGTCGGCGAAATTGTCCTCGAGCACCCATTGGGTGAACGGTTCGCACACCACCGGCCAGCCGTCGCGGACCCCGAAGCGCCGCTCGAGCTCGGCCCGGTCCGCGTCGGTGGTCACCGGGGTGATCCGGTCGACCATGGAATTGGGGAAGGGCACATTCTGCTGCACCCATCCACCCAGCTCCGCATCCCTGAGGGTGGCGAACGCGGTGAACATCTTGGCCGCGACGTGTCCGTTGCCCTGGATGTTGTCGCAGGACATCACGGTGAACGGGGTCAGCCCGCGCTCCCGGCGGCGGACCAGCGCCTCGGTGATGAGCCCGAAGGTGGTGGCCGGCACCGCTCCCGGGACCAGGTCGGCCTGCACGGCCGGGTTGTCGGCATTGAACTCGCCAGTGACCGGGTGCAGGTTGTAGCCACCCTCGGTCACCGTCAACGAGACGATCCGGGTGGCCGGATCGGCCAGCTTCTCCATCACCCGCTCCGCATCGTCCGGGGCGAACAGATACTCCACGATCGAGCCGATCACCCGCGGTTCCCAGCTGCCGTCCGCGCCCTTCAGGACGAGCGTGTACAGGCAGTCCTGCTCGGCCATCACCTGCTTCATCTTCGCGTCCGAGGGCAGCACCCCGATCCCGCAGATGCCCCAGTCCAGCGCCTGACCCGCCTCCATCAACCGGTCGGTGTACATGGCCTGGTGGGCGCGGTGGAAGCCGCCCACCCCGAAGTGCACCATCCCGACCCGGACCGCCGACCGGTCGTAGGACGGGGTCGGGATGGACAGCGAATCCAGATTTTCGGTCGTGAGCACGGGCACTATTTCACCGCACCCAGGGACAGCCCCTGGACCAGCTTGTCCTGGGCGGCGAACCCGGCGATCAGCACCGGCAGCGACACCGCGGTGGCGGCGGCACACAGCTTGCCCAGGAACAGCGCCTGCGAGGTGACCACGCTGGGCAGGAACGCCGGCAGAGTCTGCGCCTCCGAGTTACTGGTCAGCACGTTGACCAGGAACAGCTCGTTCCAGGCGAAGATGAAACAGATCAGCGAGGTGGACGCGATCCCGGGCATGGCGATCGGGGCGATCACCTTGACCAGGGTCTTGAACAGGCCGGCGCCGTCCAGCGAGGCCGCCTCGAACAGCGCGGTGGGGATGTCGGCCAGGAACGAGCGCATCATCCAGACCGCGATGGGCAGATTCATCGCCGTGTACAGGATGATCATGAACCAGACGTGGTTCAGCCCGCCGATCTGCTTGGCGATCAGGAACAGCGGGACCAGGCCGGCCGCGGCGGGCAGGAACTTGGTGGACAGGAAGAAGAACATCACGTCGGTCCATTTGCGGACCGGGCGGACCGACAGTGCGTAGGCGGCCGGGATGGCGAAAGCCAGCACGAACACGGTGGACAACACCGACGCCAGCACCGAGTTGATCACGAACGGCCAGATGCTCTGTCCGGTGGAGGCGCCGAAGAACTCGCCGTAGCGGGACAGGGTCAAGTTGGCGAAGAACTTCGGGGTGTTCAGGGTGGCCTGGACCTCCGGGTGGAAGCTGGTCAGCACCATGAAGAAGATCGGAGCGACGAAGATCAGCCCGATGACCCAGGTGGCCACGCTGAGCAGGATCGCCCCGGGCCCTCGGCGCGGTTTGGGGGCCGGATTGCCGGCGGCGGGCCGGGAGGTGGCGACGGGGGCGGAGATGGCGGGTGCGCTCACTTGGAGGTCTCCTCACGGAACAGGCTGGACACCGTACGTAGCGCGAAGGTGGCGATCACGATGGTGGCGATCACGATGACCACACCCTGCGCCGAGGCCAGACCATAATCATTACCGGGGCTGATCGTCCGGTAGATCAGATAGGGGATGTTCTCGGTTCTCGGATTGTCCTTGGTCAGCACGTAGACGAAGTCGAAGTTCTGGATGATGTAGATACCGCCGAGCAGCCCGGCCAGCTCCAGGTACTGACGCATGTGCGGCATGGTGAGGCTGCGGAACACCTGCCAGGCGTTGGCGCCGTCCACGGCAGCGGCCTCGAGGATGTCACCCGGGCGCGACTGCAAGCCGGCCAGCAGGATCAGCGTCATGAACGGGGTCCACTGCCAGATCAACGCGATCTGCACGGCCAGCATCGGGTGGTCGCTGACCAGCGTCGAGGTGGACTGCGGGGCGCCGGAATTGAACAGCCGGTGGAACCAGGTCTCGATCCCCGAGATCAGTCCCTGCTGGGCATC
>JAABUO010008994.1_pt1 | contig 11222 bp, 16 predicted proteins | sample 5559291 | NCBI WGS metagenome assembly JAABUO01 (sample SAMN10711878, study PRJNA513372) | rock metagenome | isolation source: Antarctica rocks | place: Antarctica: Victoria Land, Finger Mt sud | reverse complement strand
TAACTAGTTAGTTGCTTGGGTCTCATTGTTGCCTGGCTGTTGTTGTTTGGGGTATCAGATTTACAGCTCAGCATGCACATTCACCTTCCACCCACTACAGCTGTACAATTGTTTTCAGGGAGCATGTAGCGCAAGAACTCGTGCATACATGCATTCAAGTCCTGTGTGACTGCACTCAAGGTGTGCCACAGAACAGCAATGCATATAATAATAGTGAGAAAAGGCATGCTACCTGGAGATAGGCCAGCAGGGCTACGAGGAACTCGTGGGCGTCCTGCTGAGTGCCACTTGTCCAGTGCTCAGCCTCCAGTCCGCACACAGGCAGCCCTTGCCTCCTATGCTCATCACCCTGCTTCCTCAAGGCCCTCAGCGATGCACGCCACCTGTCCAGATCAGTATCCTCTGTTGTCAGGCCGAAGAATCACAGCAGAAGCTTGTTGACAGCTTTTACGAGACTATGTGACCATATGAAACAGTGCACTACACAGGACAGAAGGCTCACCAGACTGTGCTGACTACCACTACATGCTGAGCTTCAATGGCATGCAGCTGAGCTTTGCACTTGTCAGGCAGAGCAAGGCTGCAAGTGAGTTTGCAAGCTCACCCTGAGGTGGACACAACAGTGCCAGGCGCAGCAGAGCGCATGCTCTTGAACAGCTGTCCCAGGCTGGCAACCACTTGGCTGTCTCCACACAGGGGGGTCAGGCCCTCACAGCCCACAGCTGTGGTGAAGAAGTAGTCCACCAGGCCTGGCACCATGAACAGGGCTTGCAGCACACTGTTCTGGTAGCATGTGTTGTCACCCCAGGTGAGCCCAACCTTACCCTGGCGCACCACGCAGACACAGGTCAGAGGCAGAGCATGCAGCTGTCTCATGACAGCTTGAATCAGCCAGTGTGGCCACTACAGTGTTAGCAAAAGCTTGTGCAGCAAAATGCATGAGGGCCATAACATGCAACAAGCCAAAAAGAGTCTCATGGCAAGCTGTAGTTGCTTGGCAGCAAGCTGAAGCACTTAATCAGGCCATGTGACGGGCACACCTGGAAAGCTGCAGCAAGAACAGGGGGTGGCAGCTGCTGCCTGATGGACTGCTTGCCCCTGCTCACAACGCTTGACCAACTGCGTGCGCCTGCAAGCATACAGATCCTGGTCACCAACTTACTCAGGGTCTCTTGCTTGCACTGGGTGTCAAACGCAATGCAAGATTGGGCATGACCATGGACAAGATGCTGTTCAGTGTCCCAGCAGCTGGCACAACACATGGTGGGTGGGCAGATGCCTGGCCAAGCCACGAGCTGCAAAGACAGGTACAGAATGCCAGCAGCAGGTCAGCTACATGTTCAGTCAAGGCAAATGTGACTCTCAGTTATCATCCGCAGCTTTGGCATAAACATAAAGGTACACAAGCTAAGCAGAAGACAAAGACCAGGGACCAGTGATACCTGTCATGCCACCGTGCATAGGCTGGCTTGCAGGCTGCAAGCTTGCAGGGAAGTCCAAGGCAGTGGAGCGCAGCTGTGCTGGCTGCTCCACAGCTGTGCTTTGGTGTTGTGCATGACCGCTGCTACCAGAGGTGGAGTCAGCACTACCAGAGGTGGAGTCAGCACCCCCAGAGTTGTCTGGCAGCCCAGCATTTACAGCGTCAGCAGTTGTCCTGGCGGAACTGAGGCTGGTGGTGGCCTGTGTTACAACAGCCACAGCTGGGGCCATGGCACCGGCAGTGGCAGCAGCAGGCACAAGGACAATGGCACGCCTGGCAACGGATTGGGTCTTCTTGCCCCTGTGTCACAGACATGATGCATTCATTGCGGTGGAAGTGAAGTGAAAGACTTGCTGTGTGCACAATTGGACACACAGACTGAAGCAGCAGACCATCCCAGCAGGGGTGCTTTGGGGCAGGAGCACTGAGTTGCATGGGTATACAGGTGAGCAGGAGGGAGTGTTTGTGGACCTCCTGGCCAAAGGTGTCCTTTATAGCTTGCCATGCTGGACTGCAAAGGCAGACAAGGCAAGATATAAAGGACATCTTTGGGCTGGAGACCCATGAACAGGACCTCCTGCTGGGTGTGCACAGACAGTGCATGCGCTCAAACAAACGCGATATGACCGGCTGCAGATACCAAGATTGCTACTGTGGAACCAAAGGGGCTTACTTGAAGAAGAGGGAGACAACGAACTCCGCGTCCTCTTTGGTACAGCGGGCTTGCATACAGCGGGCTTGCATACAGCGGCGCTGGAGTTGCCTGCGGGTGAGGGTGAGCAGATCGGTGAGGAGGTCGTTCTGTTCATGAGTCTCCACCCCAAAGATATCCTTCACACCTTGCCTGATCTGCCTCTGCAGTCCACCAACAAACACCATCATGGTTGATGCACCAGAACACTGTTACACAAGGTAAGCGTGGCCGGCATGCAGCTGCAGGTTGTCTTGAACATGACGCTGCTTAATAGTAACAGGAAATACCATGGTTGATACATAACACATGGTGTTGGAATTTGTTGAAAACCAGTTGACATACTTTGCAGTTTGTCTTGCACAGAAACATCCAAATCATGTTGTGCATTATGATTGATTCCCATGGCTGGCCTCGCTCACTTGTCATCAGGCTGTTCATCTTTGCTGTGATCCTCAGCACTCTTGGCATGCATGTAACATTCAAACATAACAGAGGCAGGTGAATGGTGCACTCACCCGCAGCCCTTGGGTCATGTCCTTCAGAGGCTGGTATTGGCCGGTGTTTGAGTACGACTCTTGTGGTCGCACCAGGTCAATCTGCGCAGGCTGTGGTGGGGCAGCAGTTTTGGTCATGTAACCCACAGAGCTGCAAATGTCAGCCGTGAGGCTGTTCGCAGCAGCTCCATGGTGTGGTTGCGGGACCTTGGTCATGTCAGTGCTCTTGGCTTGGGGCTTTTCAAAGGCCAGTGGGCTGTTGTAAGCCCTATGGCTGTCACGGGGACTTGGCTGAGCAGTAAGGCAGTTCTTCTCAGCCATTCTGACCATATCTTGGTCACTGGAGGTAAGGGCTGGACTGCTGCTGGCTTGCTTGTGAAGAATGGTGCAAGCTGAGGGCTGAGGGCTGTTGCCGTCAGCTGTGTGCAGGCTGTTTGCAGCAGCCTCATGGCTGTTCAGCAGATCTTGAACATGGCCAGTTTCCTTTGGCTTCTGACGTGCAGGAGCCAGCGGGCTGGTGTGCGCCCTGTGGCTGTCGTGAATCTGGGCAGTGGGGCCTTTCTGGTTTGATGGTAGCTGGGCTAGTTGTTGCTTCACGCCCTTGATGGCACCAGCAAAGAGAGGGTGATGCTTTTTGATAGCAGGGACAGCAGAAACTCCAGCAACATTTACAGCCTGCACCAACACCACACAGACTTGTTAGCAATAAGAGGGGGAAATGAAGCGTCAACCCATCATGTTACAGCAAACAGTGCATGAGCAATGACGGAATTTTGATACAGGCTTCCTTCATGCATGCAACAACCTTAGAGCAACACCTGATGTACAGCAATCATGCTGAGATGTACATCATACAAGCGATGAGTGGTGCAGTCGCAAACTGCCATCAAATTGAGCTCAGTCAACACCTCTGAAGATGCACCAGCTGCAAGCAAGAGCAGGCAAACATTTAGCAATGATGACACACCTTGCTGTGGTTGTCTCTTGTTGCACCTGGACTTCTCACAGGCAGCTTCAGGGCCTGAGCATATGCAGTATGCTGTGGAGCATGGAGGTTGGGTGGGTGTCCGACATTTTCATCAGCACGCTTCAGCCTGGCAGATGCCTGCATATTGGAAGCTTGTAAGCATCTTAGAAATCAGCATGCATCACGGTAGTGTCAACATGATAACAGCAGCAGCTGGAGCAAGTTATCAGGACAGGGCAGCACTTCTTGCAGGCGTAATCCCTGTTTGAATCTAGAGAACGGAAGCAACAGGTCTGCAGACAAACAGCACACAAGATGCTGCTTCTATGTTTTGTCAAATCACATGGCTGTGCCTCGAATTCTAGCACAGATCAGCTCATACAGGGCAAACTAAAATTGTAAGGCTGCAAGTCTGTCAATGCAAGATTGCAAGTCTGTGGGCATATGCTCATGTTTCAGAGATGTGTGAGGGCTCACGGAGCTTACCACTGCATTGCGCCTCCACACTCTCCAATCCCTGTGAGCAACACAAGCATTCTTATGCTCAACCATATTGCATACTGCAACAAACAGTACACGACTACTTTCATTGTGCCCAAATCACATTACATGATGCAGCAAACTGCATTCATGGTGGACATGAAATATAGCAAATATATAGAGCACAGCATGAAAATGCCAAACCGTTGCACACGACATTCAGCACACTAGACCACTTTGCTCTGCACTCAGCATATAGACTTGAAGTGCTCTGGTGATACAGGAATACTGCCATCAGCATACATCAGCTCAATGCCACCACAAAGCTGGTAAATCCAAGCGTAACATGTCACAGAGTGCAATATCAAGAACAGCCAGTAACTTTGGTACATGCATGTGCTGTGATAGGACTTCTCACCTCCTCAGACGCTTTCCCTTGGCAATTCTGGTCACAGCGCCTAGGGGACCCTGGTGATGCCACTGGATGAAACTGTATCTAAGTTGTCGCATCTGAACAAGGGCTGTCCAGTGATACAGCACCTCTTGGCATGTGTGCTGGTGGCGAGCCATGGTGAAGTCCAGCACCTGCAGAGTATCAACAAAATGTAGCTGATCGCTTGCTGAATGTATATGAGTTTGAATCAAACTGCTTGATGTACGGATGTGAATGCTTTCATTCTATGGCCGATTCGTTACACAAAGCTCACACAACAGGGGTGTCGTGCTGCAGAAACTGGACTAGCGTAACATGCAGCTTCATGCCAACAGCATGCTTGCTTGCATTTTGCCAACAGGCATTGTGCCAACAGCATGCTTGCTGTGGTTTTGTCGATAAGCATTTTGCCAAGAGGTTGTTTGCTTGCATGTTATGGATGCTGCAGCCACCAGGTGGTCAGCTTGAGTTGGGTGACAAACACCCTGCTGCACCAGTATCTGAGTCATAAGCGCACATATGCTTGCCAAGTCACTGAACAAGCTCTGCATAGCAAGGCCAGGCCTAAGCTTTGCAATCTTCTGCACTGGGTATACACGACAGTCACTGAGGTGCTGATAGGTCTGTGAAATACAGCAAAGTCTCACCTTGGCCTTGTTAGCTTTCTTTCTAGAGACTCTCTGCCGCCATCCAGCAAATGCTGTGGCAGACAGGCGCTTGCGCTGCTTGGCAACAATGTCAGCCGTGAGGCTGCTCAGCTGGGCTTGACGGGCAGCATGTGCTTTCCAGGCACAAATGACTGTACCCATCAAGTGACCCTGGTAGTGCTGCTGCGCTTTCTGCACGGGTGCACACAGGCATGTTAGCGGATGGTGCATTGGTTTTTATAGTATGGGCTTAGATGAATAATTAACCCTTTTCCTTTTTTGAAATGAGTGTGAAGTGCTTACACCAATGCATTTGCCTTGATTTATACATGGATCCCATTCCAATTGTGAATACAGACTCGGAACATGCTGCCAGCACAATGTTCCTGCAATATGCAGCTGCCCCACTGCAGTTGGTTTGGACAGAGATGATGCAGTTTGTCACTGTGTGCTGCAGTGAACATGCGTCTCTTGCTAAGTTGACAGTCCTTGTAGAACAGTGGCGGCATACGTGAACTAAGGGAATTGTGGCACCAATGTCACACAAGTTGAGCAGAGATGTTTATATGTCTTGGCAGTACCCATGCAGTGCCCATGCAGGCATTTATCATGACACGGCCTATCTTGGATCAGGGTGTGTATGCACGTGGTCAGACAAGCAAAATAATGATAATAATAATAATAGTAATAACAATAATGTCAATGATGATGAGATAATGATAACAATAATGATGATAATAACTTAATGCTGTTCAGCTCATGATGAGCTAGAAATGTGTAGGACAAGTCTTGTTTGTCCAGAGCAGCCTGTCTTGTCCCTGTATGGCCTACTAATACGACAGTTTTGACAATCACATAATGTAACATCACGGTCATCCGGATGCTGCAGCCACAAGGTGGTCAGCTTAAGTTGGGTGACAAACACTCTGTTGCACCAGCATCTGAGACACAAGTGCACACATGCGCTTGCCAATTCACTGAACAAGCTCTGCATAGCAAATCTAGGCCTATGCTTTGCAATCTTCTGTACTGGTTATACACAACAGTCACTAAAAGGCTGATAGGTCTGCGATGCATGCAAAGTCGTACCTTGGCCTTGTTTGCTTTCTTTCTGGAGACCATCTGCCGCTGCCATTCAGCGAATGTTGTGGCAGACAGGCGCTTGAGTCGCTTGGCAACAATGTCAGCCGTGAGGCTGCTCAGCTGGGCTTGACGGGCAGCATGTGCTTTCCAGGCACAAATGGCTGCACCCATCAAAAGACCCTTGTAGTGTTGCTGCGCTTTCTGCAAAGGTGCACACAAGCTTGTTAGCAAATGCTGCCAGCATCATGTTCCTGCAGTAAGCAGCTGCCCCACTGCAGTTGATTTGGACAGAGATGATCCAGTTTGTCATTGAGAGCGGCAGTACACACACGTCTCTTGCTAGCCGGACATTCCATGTAATACAGTGGCGGTATACGTGAACTAAGAAAATTGTGGCACCAATGTCAGACATGTTGAGCAGCAATGTTTAGATGTCTTGGCAGCATAGACGTCCATGCAGGCAGCCGTCAGACATATTGGTCTTACATGACACAGCCTATCACGGATCACAGTGGGTTTGCGCATGGTCACACAAGCGTAATGATAATAATAACAACAGTAGTCACAATAATTGAAGGCTTTCCAGCTCATGAATCTGAGTCACAAGTTCACACATGCTTGCCAATTCACTGAACAAGCTCTGCATAGCAAGTCCAGGCCTGTACTTTCCAGTGGGTACACATAACAGTCATTAAAATGGTGATAGGTCTGCAATGCATGCAAAGTCATACCTTGGCCTTGTTGGCTTCTTTTCTGGAGACCATCCGCCGCCGCCATACAGCAAATGCTGTGGCAGACTGGCGCTTGCGCCGCTTGGCAACAATGTCAGCCGTGAGGCTGCTCAGCTGGGCTTGACGGGCAGCATGTGCTTTCCAGGCACAAATGGCTGCACCCATCAGGTGACCCTTGCAGTGTTGCTGCGCTTTCTGCACAGGTGCACACAGGCCTGTTAGCGGACGGTGCATTGGGTTTTATAGTATGGGCTTAAAGGAAATAGCGAACCCGGTTCCGTCTTTTTGAGTGTGAAGAGCTTAGACGTGATTGCATTTGCCTTGATTCATACATGGATCCCTTCCAAATTGTGAATATAGACTCGGAATATGCTGCCAGCACAGTGTTCCTGCAATATGCAGCTGCCCCACTGCAGTTGATTTGGACAGAGATGATGCAGTTTGTCACTGTGTGCTGCAGTACACATGCGTCTCTTGCTAGCCTGACGGTCCTTGCAAAACAGTGGCAGCATACACGAATAAAGGGACACCAATCTCAGACATGTTGAGCAGCGATGTCTAAATGTCTTGGCAGCGTGAAAGTGCGTGAAGATAGACTCGTTGGTCTTTCATGACACTGCCCATCAAGGACCAGGGTGTGTTTGCACATGGTCACATAATATGGTCACTTATTATGGTCACTTAGGAAGCATGATAATAACAACAATAACAATAATGTAGACAGAAAGTTTAACGCTTTCCAGCTCATGATGAGCTAGGAATGTGCAGGACAAGTCTTGTCCCTCCACAGCAGCCTGTCTTATGCATCTCTGTAAGGCCCACTCATGCAACATTTTTGACGATCGCGTAATGCAACATCTTGGTCACCCTGCTTACCTGCACAGTCTGCTTGTAGTGAGCCCAACCTCCAAAGGCAGCTCCCTTGTTGCGCAGCTGCCAGTGCTTCCCGGCTGTGGCCATCATGGCGCGCTGCTGATGCCTTTGTTGCACAGCTCCAAGCCAGGCATACACAGCCTTGACAGTAGTTTGGTGGTTGACTTTGCGCTGCAGTTTCTGGCAAGCTGACTGGCGGGCATCGAGCATACAGCAGGCATGGCTGCTCCAGGCATTGAAGGCGTGTGCCATTGCGATCTTCATGGCCTTTGCCTGACCCACTGCGGCTGTAGTGTCTCTCCAGCGTTTGTACTGAGCCATCCCAAGCCAAGCTTGGAAGGCTGTTTGGAGCTTTGTGGCATTGCATCTGACCAGAAAGTCTTGCAGTCTGGCATTGAGGGCTATATGGAAGCACGCATAGTGCTTCAAGGTATGAAAGCAGTGTACCAGCATTTTGCGCTGTGTCTTCTGCTGTGCATGGGCCAGAAGGGCCCTTTCCCTCACTCTGTGCTGAGTTGTTTGGCTCCATGCCAAGGCGACTGCAGCCATGGTGCGGCGCTGCACCTGGTGAATTTGGGCTGCTGCAGCCACCTCTGCATGCTGGCGCTGCTGACGCTGGTGCTTCCAGCCCAAAAATACTGCCTGCAAGCCCAGATTTAACTTCAGCAGGTTTTGACACGTAAAAACAAGCACAGTCTTCATCTTTGGCAGATTTTGACAGGTATGATTGTTGGTGCTGTCTGGCTGTTGAGGTTTGCTGTGTTCTGCCTTCCTGCCAAGGACAAAGGCCGAAGGCATTTCGATGTAAAAATTCAAACGCCCACGTGCTGCTGCAACACTGACTTGGGAAAGTTGCAGAGTATTGCTTAAAATGATGTTGCTATGCCCGATGCAAAGGCAAAAGTGCTGTTACTGGATGACCTCTGTAATGCAGGCGACGCTTCTGTGAGAACCTGGTTGAGAACAATGGTGAGACACATAGCTGTGCAGTGTCAAAAACAGAGGAAGAGTGTGATTTTACCTGCTTTGCCTCTGCCTGGTGAGCCTTGGACAGCACATTACCCATCACCTTTTGCATCAGGGTGTGGCACAGAGCGTCACAGGCTGCTAGCCTGTCAGCAGACCATGCCCTCTGCATCTGCTGCTTTTGGGCCTGCATATCAGAGGTTAACATCAGCATATGATGGACAGCTGCAAGTTAGACACCACAGGTCAGACACGATGCAGATTCTGCAGCAGACTTGCATGTCATAAGAGGTGTTGTGGGTCTGCAAAACTGTGAGCAGTTGTGGTGGGATTTGCCATGCTGGGAATAGAGGTAGGCAGAGAGTCATTGGGCAGGGCGGGTGAGGAGCAAGTGGCAGGTAGAAGGTGACTGCTATAGATGGCACCCAATGCTGTGTGCTGACATACTGCACTGATTGGCATTCCACAAACAAATTGGGACTCCTTCTGAGACACACCCTGTTAGGCCCTATCACATCATGTCATTACATATGACAGCTCACAAGATCTGTGTGATGCATACCTGGAGGTAAGTGTGTCTTGTTCTCAGCTCGTGCATTGTTTGAGCTTCAGCAAGGTTGGCAGCAGCCAGGTCTGCCTTGTACCTGCTTGTTCAAACACAAAGAGTGAGTATGTATCACTGCAATACCGAAGTGATGTGATGACAGAAATATGCAGCAGAGGGTAAGTATAGCTGCTGACATCTGCCTGTCAACCTGTGCGCATGGGTATTTTGGCTGCACTTCAGGCTAAGCTGTTGCAGCAAGCCAAAGATACTGTGCACAACCAGCGACAACATGCAATGGTAGCATGTTTGCCCTGACCTATGCAGGGCATAGCTGCACTTCACTTGATCATGTTAGGCTTGTCCACTGCCTCAGCAAGGTGCACCAATGCAGCAAGCACATCTTCAAGATGCAAATGTTCCAACAATCATGTCGACCTTGTGGCTGCATGCGTGCATCAACATTGTTCATCATGTTCAGATCTGTGACATCAAAGCAGTGAAGCCGCGCATAGTGCTGCATGCTTCATGAAAGATAAGAACAAACCATCAGCTTGGGAAGCACCTGTTGTCAGCAGGCGCTGAGTCAGACTGCAGCTGACTCATGGTAGTCTGTAGGCCGGATGCTGTCGCCTGGATGGAGATGACCAAAGTGCCTTCGTTGCTCTGCATAACATTGCAAGGTCGTCAGCAAAAGGCGCTTTCAGAAAGTACCAGCATTGCTCTGACAAGCAGGCACACTGCTGTTGGAGTTGCCTGCAAAGAGCAGGAGCACTGACATAAGGGTATCAGAGTATGGCGCTATTTAGACACTTTGTGGTGCAGAAGATGGTTACAAATATTTCTGGGGCAGAAGAGCAGACTTAGAGTCTCGAGTAAGGCACAAGAATGTAACCAGCAAGCACAACCTTCATCTTTGCCAGCTCCCGACATGTGTGATCATTGATGCTGTTTGACTGCAGACGTATGACATTATCTGCCTTCAAGGACAAAGACAGCAGGCATCATGATAAGCACCACCTGCCGCTGCAACGCTGACTTCTGAAGCTGAGTATATCATGGAGAATTGCCTGGACATGATGTTGCTGTGCCCAGACAAAAGTGCTGTTGCTTGATTGCCTCTATAATGTAGACAATGCTTCTTTCAGCTCCTGACTGAGCAATGCTGGGGCACACATCACTACAGTGTCACAAAGCTTTGTCAAAGACAGAAGAAGAGTGATCACACCTGCTTTGCTGCATCGCCCTGGGCATTCTGAGCCTCTGACAGCACAGATGACACCACACCCTTCACCAGGGCATGAGATAGAGCATCACAGGCTGCTAGCCTGTCAGCAGACCATGCCCTCTGCATCTGCTCCTTCTCATTCTGCAGATCAGAAGTTGAGATGTCAGCATATCATGATCTGCCACAGACATGCAGAGTGGCCCCAGGTGATCGCTCAGCCTACTTGATGAGTTGTTGATCACTTGGACGAGACACAATGCAGATCCTGCAACAGCATTGCGTTTCATAATTGAGATTGTGGGTCTGCAGAGTTTTGAGCAGTTGTGAAGGGTTGTGCCTTGGGAGTGGGCAGGGTGTGACTGACAAGGGGAGGCGGGTTTAGGGAAGGGGTGAAATAGGGGGAGGCAGGTAGAAAGTGGCACCCATTGTAGATGGCATCCAATTTTGCCTGCTTTCATGCTGCGGTGATTACGAGTCCACTCCAATGATTTGGGATCCTCAGACACAGCCTATTAAGCACCACCATATCATGTCATTGCATACGACAGCTTACACGACCCATGCAATGCACACCTGGAGGCAGATGTATGTCGTCCTGCACT
>JAABUO010008993.1_pt1 | contig 11223 bp, 10 predicted proteins | sample 5559291 | NCBI WGS metagenome assembly JAABUO01 (sample SAMN10711878, study PRJNA513372) | rock metagenome | isolation source: Antarctica rocks | place: Antarctica: Victoria Land, Finger Mt sud | reverse complement strand
GCTGCCAACCAAGCCTGGTGTGTTTTCACATGCCATGGAACACAAGATTATGCTTTGCATCACGGCTGTCAAGGCACAATTGCAGTGCTGCAGTAAGCCCATGCAAGCAGTTTGCACGCTTCATTTCGCTGACTTGTTATTTTGCGGTGAGACTGTTTGCACGCTTCAGTAACAAGTTAGTACTGCGCAATATTGCAACGGAGGTTGCCTGGATTTGCAGCAACAGCTTGACCTTCGAGTCTGGCCTCAATATATCTTTGGCGCTAGCGATGGCTAGTATAGACTGTGCTTGACTGGCTAGCTGGCCGCTTGCAGGTGCAATTGAGCGGCAAGGTGAGCAGCCAATACCTAACAGCATTGCTGATGGCAGCGCCTCTTGCAACTGGAAGCGAAGGTGTTCACATCCAGATCAACGATGAGCTAGTTTCACAGCCCTATGTTGCCATGACCATCAAACTGATGGAGCGCTTTGGTGTCAAGGTATGGCACTATCTGCAGTAGCTGCTGCTTGATGTTGACTGGTTGGGCTGAGGCTGTGAGATCATGCACCAAGCTTGCGCATATGTTATTTGTGTAATTTGTGATTTGTGGTTTGTGCAACACGCCCTCAGCATTGGTCAATCTGTTCTGCGAGAATGCACTCCACAGAAGGTTCCTGTTGTGCCAGCAGTGCACAAGATGTGCAAGCCATTGTGTGTGCTGTTTGAGGCAGTTGCCTAAGCTGATGTCTTGATCGTACCCTTTACTGCCTGAATCTTTCTGGTGCACATGTGGCTGCTTTGTCTCCAGGATGCATACCTGAGTGGGTTTGAGCAACTTGCAAACAAGAGCACAAGCTCAGCATGCACAGCTGGTCATCTTCTTTTTGTATTTCCAGGTGGAACAGCTAGATGGGCTACAGCACATGCACATCCCCTCTGGCCAGCAGTACAAGTCTCCTGGGGAAGCCTATGTAGAGGGTGATGCCTCCTCAGCGTCCTACTTCTTGGCAGGTACAGCAAATATATGTGACAAGCTTTCTGCTGTCTCCAATTTTCTGCTGTTTCCAGTTTTGTGCTGTCTCAGGTCATTTCATTGACTTGCTCCAATCTTGTGCAACAGCCGTGTTGTATTGCACTGCTTGGCGGTATTTGGTCTGTCATCTTGTGAAGGCTTCTGGTTCTATGGCACCCATGTGACATCACCTTCCCTGCTGCCTCATTTCAAATCTTGCTCATGTCTGAGACATTCTCTGAGATTGTCTTGCCACATTGGTGTTGCTCCAACCTCTCTTCATGTGCACATGTGCTCCATGCTGTTCACTTGCTTGAGTGGCCCTCACATGACACTGATACTGCTTTTAGGGGCCACTGTGACAGGCAGCACCATGACAGTAGAAGGTTGTGGGTCTGACAGCCTGCAAGGGGATGTCAGGTTTGCAGAGGTGATGGGCCTGATGGGTGCCCAAGTACAGTGGCACCCCTACTCTATCACAATCACAGGTGTGCCCCTGCATGGCTGGCCATCTTTTGCATTGCAGATTTGCCCTGATGTTTCAGGCTACAAAACGAGGGCACATATCTTGCCCTTGTGCAAACTGAAAAGAACATGTTCATGGAGTTCAGCTGCAATACTGTCAGAATGGCAACTCCCAAAGCAAGCTGTGCACAAATGCACTATGTTAGCATGCTGCTGGACTTGTGCCTGTGCAGGGTGCTGTTTTCTGCCTAGTTGATCACAGATGATTGTGCGTGTCTGCAGGGCCGCCTAGAAATCAGTTGCAAGGCATAGAGCATGATTGCAATGACATCCCAGATGCTGCAATGAGCCTTGCAGTGGCAGCTATCTTTGCGCAAGGCCCAACCACAATACGCAATGTCTACAACTGGAGGGTAAAGGAGACGGAACGTATGTATGCCATAGTCACAGAACTCAGGAAGCTAGGAGCTCAAGTAGAAGAGGGAAGAGACTTCTGTGTGATCACACCACCGTCACAACTACAAACCGCAGAGATAGAAACTTATGATGACCACAGAATGGCAATGGCATTCTCATTGGCTGCTTGTGGGGATGTGCCTGTCACCATTAATGACCCCAAGTGCTGCAGGAAAACATTCCCAGACTACTTTGAGGTCTTAGATGGAGTTGTAAGACGATGAGACGAGCAACATGTTGCTTTCGTTTTGGGATATAAAACAGGCGATCGAGTTGCTGCGCGGCCAAAGCAGTAAACATCCATGCAGGTGAAGCAGTGCGCATGCTGGTTGTCCTCCGTATCAACTGACTTGCAAGCTGTATCTTTGAGCACGAGGGGCATAGCGCTAAAGTTCAGCGTGAGCCAGTAGTAGCAATGATGCAGTATCAGCAGATTTAGCTGCTCTCGACTCAAGACTCTGAGAAAGCAGCCGCAAGCAGGTCAGCTTGCGACTGCAACAGTCTGTAGTGGCAGCCATGTCGACTTTAAGCTTGGCTGCTGTGCTTCACCAAGCCCCGACGGTTTTTACCTTCCTGCAACACGGTAGCAGTCTGAACGTTTTGCTGGCCACCAACACTGGCATGCGCGATCTTGTTCAGCAGTACGTGACGCACATCAAGTTTCCTGATCAGTCACACATTCACACATTTGCTGAAAACCGATGGCCGAACTTGCAACGTATAAGCTTCAAGTCTGTTCAGGACCCCAGCGCTGTTGCTGGACCGTCACTTGGGGGCTGGCAGATTTCTAAGCTGGAGCCCACCTTTGCCAAGCTTGATCTTGACGCCATAATGGCACTGCGGATAGGCATGTGGCCATGGCAGATGCTCACTGACCTAGCTGTGCATTTCAGACATGGCATGCCAGTAGACCTGCATATGCTGTCATTATGCCAGTGGCCGTTGTTGGAGAGCTTGACTCTGTGTTCTGGGAGACTTGATGACGCACAGGCTGCTGTGATATTTCGGGCTGACTGGCCATTGCTCCGGAACCTAAGTCTTTCTTTCAACTGTCTGACGGATTTGGAGGGATTGGACCACAACAGGTGGCCGCAGCTTGAGTCAGTCTGCCTGGGGGACAACCCAGTCAGTGACACAGGCCTGCAGCGTCTTGTCAGCGCACAATGGCCAAAGCTGACTTCTTTTAATCTCAGCAACATTGCTTTACCGGCAGGTAGACCAGCATTTACATGGCATCAGCTGATCAAGGCAAACTGGCCAATGCTGTCTACTTTGAATCTTGGCGGAAATAGGATAAAGGCGACTATGATGAAGAACATTGTGGCTCAATTTTCCTCTATCAGATATCTAAGACTCAGCCACAACTCGTTGGACAGCGTAGCTATAGGTCATTTGGTGAAAGGACCCTGGTTGCAGTTGTGTGATCTTCAGTTGAATAGTGCTTTGTGTGGCTCTATCGCAGACTGTCTGGTTTTGCTGAGCACAGGGGCCTGGCCGCAATTGGAGTTCCTGTGGTTGAGCGACAATAGAGTGGATGCCACATTTTTGCCTGCACTTGCCAAAAGCAAGTGGCCATCCTTGCACTATTTAGACCTGAGTTGTAATGGTTTATCAAGTGATGATTTCAGACTGATCACCGGTGATGCTGCTTGTGCTGATCCCAGAAGCATGTGTAGAAAAGTTTGGCCTAAGCTGCGTCTTTTGAAGTATTAGTGACACTTGTCTGATTCAGTGGGGTTTTGGCAGGTCATGATAGGATACAAGCTCCTGTGATGTATGATGTAGCACTGTACCATGTCCAAGCCAGCCCGTGTGTCAAACACACACAAAGCTGCAGCCTTGGCATTTGATTGTGACAACACAGGCTAGGCATTCCTGAGTTTGTCCAGCTGCTGCACACCTCTGCATGCAATCATCATGGCAATTTACCAAAAACTTATTGTTGCAGGGATGTTTTGCCAAGCTCCGCCAGACCTGCACAACTTTGCAGCAAATCAGGGCCAATTGTACAGCAAAGCTGTGCACAGGGCCCTCATCACATGTGACAGGGTGGGTACTGACATTCCATAACACGCCGGCAACACCTCAGCAGTGGAGCGTGAGCCTCCTGTTACGCATGCTTTCGGACAGCCCGAAATCATAGGCGACTGGCTTGAGCTGAAAGTCTAATTCTAGCATGTCAGGGTACACAGTATCCACCCTGTAGGATAATGTTCACCAGACTAAGCAAGAAACATGTGCATGGCTTGATAAGAAGTCAGCATGACACCGCCAAACGCTGCTGAACAAAGAGAGCGTTCTGTTGACATGTACATGCAAAAACCACTAGTCGTGACTTCTTGCAATCGCGCTAATACATACCTATGATCGCTTTGCCACAAGGTACAGGCAATTCATTATGGCCTTAAGGCCTTAAAGCCCTTTCCAATTCATCAAGCCTTCAGTTCAAAGCCATCTCCTTTGAGCTCGAATCTGAAGGAATTCTCAGCCCAAGTCAGGTTTGCTCTAACTTTCTAGCACTTCTGCCAGTCAGAGAGAGAGACAAAGAGGATTTTACATCTTCAGCCAACCAACTAGGTTGTGCAGATGTGCCAGGGTTGTCAGCGCGTCGGTATCAGCAGAATTCGCTGCCCTCAACTCAACCTGAGTTAGGAGACGCAAAAGATGAGTCAGAAAGCAGCCGCAAGCATGTCAAGCTGCAACGGAGGATTCAGGAAGTCGACAATCTATAATGGCAGCCATCTCGGGTTTGAGCTTGGCTGATGTGCTGCACCAAGCCCCGACAATTTTGAAATTCCCGCAGCAAGGTCGCTGTCTGAACGTTTTGCTGGCCACCAACACAGGCATGCGCGATCTTGTCCAGCAGTATCTGACGCATATCACGATTCCTGATCAGTCGCACATTCACACATTTGCTGAAGACCGATGGCCGAACTTGCAACGTATGAGCTTGCAGTCTGTTCAGGACCCCAGCGCTGTTGCTGGACAGTCACAAGGAGGCTGGCAGATTTCTAAGCTGGAGCCCACCTTTGCCAAACTTGATTTTGATGCCATGATGGCTTTGCGGAGAAACACGTGGCCGTGGCAGATGCTCACTGACCTAGCTGTGTATTTTGGACAAGGCTTGCCAGTAGACCTGCATATGCTGTCAACATGCCAATGGCCACTGTTGGAGAGCTTGACTCTGTGTTCTGGGAGACTTGATGATGCACAGGCTAGTTTGATATTTCGGGCTGACTGGCCATTGCTCTGGAGCCTAAGGCTTCCCTGCAACTGTCTGATGCATTTGGAGGGAGTGGACCACAACAGGTGGCCGCAGCTTAAGTCAGTCTGCCTGATGGACAACCCAGTCAGTAACACAGGCCTGCAACGACTTGTTAGCGCACAATGGCCAAAGCTGACATCTTTGGATCTCAGCGACAATACAGCCCACGTGTGGACACCACTTGCGTGGCATCAACTGATCAAGGCAAACTGGCCAATGCTGTCTAGGTTGGATCTTGGCGGGAACAGGATAGAGGCAACTATGATGAAAGACATTGTCGATGCTGGATTTTCTTCTATCAGAACGCTGGACCTCAGCAGTAACTCATTGGACAGTGTAGCTATAGGTCATTTGGTGAAAGGACCCTGGATGCAATTGTGCGATCTTCAGTTGCATAGCGCTTTGTGTGGCTCTATTGCAGACTGTCTTGTTTTGCTGAGCACAGGGGCCTGGCCGCAGTTAAAGTACCTGGAATTAGCTGCAAATGGAGTGGATGTCACAGCCCTGCCTGCACTTGCCAAAAGCAGGTGGCCATCCTTGCACTATTTAAACCTGAGTTATAATGGTTTATCAAGTGATGATTTCAGACTGATCGGCAGTGATGCTACTTGTGATGAACCCAGAGACATATGCAGGAAAGTTTGGCCTGAGCTGCGTGTCTTGTCGTACTGACGACAGTTGTCTGGTCCAGTGTGGCGTCTTTGATGGAGGCATCTAAGCTGCATATGTTGCTTGTTTTTGTCTGGCCTTTGACTGCGACTGATACTCATTGTCAGCAAGACTTGTGCAAATGCAACATCACTGACTCATCTTTGTGATACATCTCAGTACATGTACTTGGAGGTTGGTGTTGAAAAATGCAATTGCGAACAGCTGGCTTTGCAGACTTCAGACGACTTGTTTTGCAGGCTTGTTTCTGCCTGACATGCTTACTACATGCACATGCAGCCATCCACAATGTTCAATACACACTGCATGTTGCTTGAGGCCATGGTTGCTGCTATGTTCTCTTTTGCCCACGGTCCATGGCGCCATTGCATTGTTGGGCACCTGCTTTGCGGGTCATTACACTGCAGTTCCTATGAAGTCAGATATAATCAGGCACGCACACAGCTGTGAACGTCTCAGCTAGCATGGGGTAGGCAGCAAAGAGAGACACGCTATGTATTCGTTGCATTGTTCAAGATCTGCAGACGCACTTGGTATTTCAGCAGATGAATTGCTGGAAATTGCAATGATTGGACATGTCCCTCCGTTGTGAAGGCAGACTTTTGGCAAGCCATCCCAAAAGGTCAGTGAACCCAGCATATCTGGCCATCTTTGTTGAAAGCCTGCCTGGTAAGGCAGGGCATAATTTGGCTGTAGAGGGTCTGAGTGAGTTTGCTGAGCTGCCAGCTGTCTCACCTGATGCAGCACAATCACCCTAACACATGACGCAATACAAAACTGCTTGAGCATGTCAGCAACAGCCAAATTTGGCAATTGAATCAGCGCTGCTGACCAACCCGGTCTGCAAGATTCGACTCGGATACACATTTGGAAGAAAGTTGGGTTCAGTGCTACAACTTGACAACACGGAGCTGCTGAATACTGGCATGATAGTGTTGCAAGACGCATGCTGCTTAGACACTGGATGCATATGCCGGGAAGTTGCACAGCCAGTGTGATTGTCACCTGATTGTCTTGCATCCAGAGGCCTGTCGGCCCCCCTTTCTGCCATCCCAGGCAGCTGGACAAGTCCCAGAGCCACATCATACCTGCAGCCACACAGTCATGCAAAAACTTTCTATATAACACGCAGATGCAATTGCAATGCATGCTTGTGTGCATGGCAGCTCACAATGCGGAATCTCCTTTCACACTGCATCTTTTCCCCCTCCAACACCATACAAAACAATCACAGCCAAGATATGGTCAGCAGCAGGCAAAATGTGCAACACTCCTTCCCTGATGCGCTGCCTGTAGTATTGACATGGCCACAGAGGTTCAGTATTCACGTTTGACAGTCATGCAACATTTGGCAGTCATGCAACATTTGGCACTTTGGGATGAGCCACAACAGTCGCAGTCTTCCTCATCAGCACCATTCACTTTCGGTTGGCTGACCACCACCATGTACCATACAGCCCTTTGTGGTCGATAGCACTTTGTTGGTAACAGACACAAAATCTGAAAAGCAATAGACATGCCAATGTCTTCAGCCTGAGATACCATTGTCTGCACGGCCCAGGAGCTGGTCTCCATCAGTGCTGAGGTACAAGCCTTGATGGTCAGCAGCCCTATCAGGCAGAGGCAGGGGCACTTCAGCATTGGTGAAAGTTTCTGTCTTTGGGAAGTTGCCCAGATACTCCTCTTCATGTACAGCATGACTCATCTGCCTGCAGGAAGCTCACATGATGAGGGGTGAAGATGGCAACCCGCCCAAGCAGACCACAAAGCCATGACACAGCATGCAAGCCTTCAGAGACTGCATTGACTTTATAAGTGATTGGAGGTATTGCAGGCAGGCGGGCAGGCACAGACGAGCAGACAGACAGACAGGCAAGCAGGTAAGGCAGGCAGGCAGACAGACAAACGGATGGACAGACAGACAAACACATGGACAGTCAAAACAAGCCTGCACCTTTTGTCCCAGACAGCCAAAGGCGCTCCGACATGGCTTGTGAATAAGAAATTCCCTCTGGCACAGGTCATGATAGGATACAAGCTCCTGTGATGTATGCTGTAGCGCTGCACCATGTCCAAGCCAGCCCGTGTGTCAAACACACACAAGGCTGCAGCCTTGGCATTTGATCTATGATAACACAGGCTGGGCATTCCTGAGTTGATGCAGCTGCTGCACACGTCTGCATGCAACCATCATGGCAATTCAATCAAACTGACAGGAAGCTTGGTGAACTGTGCTGCATAATGCAAGGGATCCATATTGTGTGCATGCAACATGTCTGTCCTCAAGTACTTGATGCACACCTCTGCATTGTACAAAGGCCAATTGTGCCCAACATCAAGCTGCTGGAACAAAAGCCACTTTCAGCTGCTTGTCAGATCTGCATTTTCCACTCAAAAGCCCAACTTGCTATTGCATTCAAGCAAATTCACAGGTAATTTACAGGTAAACAAGCTCACCTGTGTTTGCTGCTCCTGCTACCACTTCATTGCCAGCACCGTCTTGATCAGTGATACAAAAGCATGTGAGGCCCCATCTTTCCATGAACTCATGTGCACTTGCAATGCATTGTCCTGTGACGGCATCACATTTTTGCAGACTGGACCTGGCGCCATGTACTGGGTCACATAATCCGTATAGAAGTTTCTGGGATGGACAATATTGCATGTCCACAATAGGGTCACTGCAGACACCAGACTCTGCTTGTTGATGACATTGAGATGGATGTTCAAGAATCAAAGCAAATGACATGACAGGCGCAACTTGACTGTACATATTGCAATGCAATGGCAAAGGAGGGTTGCATGGAACATGACTGTATCAAAGCTTGCTTTGATCACCTACTGCCTGTGTACCAATGATCTGATATTGTTTCCTTTGACAGATTCTCTGGAAGGAGATTGTAAGTATCAATTGTCCCATCATGACGTCCGACTGCCACCAGACCAATGGCAAGCTCTGTGATGCTGCAATATAGCTGTATAACTTGTATTGGGTGCGACCTAACCAGTGTTCCTGCTTGTGTGCAGTCTCCAGTGCTCCACATGCTTAAGGTGCTGCCCAAAGTATAAACGATGTCTCCGCTGGCATGACTATTTGGCCACACATCAGCAGCTGCAGCTGTACTGACACAGAAGTCAGCAAAAGAATTCTCACTGAGACAAATGCGGTGGCCTTCGATTTCGGTGACGTGCAACCCCCCCCCAACAGTTGTTGATGGCGTACAAAGCGTGAGGATCGGCCAGGGAGCTGCTGTTGTTGGTTGCAGCTACTGGGGTGGTTCTTTGCTTGCTTTCCTCCTCCGAAAGTTTGGTGGTTTGGGTGTGACACACTACACAGGGTGTGTTCAGGTTTTGCCATCTGCTCTTGCATAAGGTGGTCCAAAGCACAGCTGATGACGACAAGCTGCGCAATTCTCTGTTCGTACAACTGACTGTTGCAAGCGAGACTGGATCAAGCAGCGAAAAGATTGCTGTCAAGACCTCACGGTCCAAGGATGCTAGCGTCGCAGAGCTACTGCCTGTTTGCATGATCAGGCTACATGCATCCCTGCGACAGGCCTGAAGATGCTGTTTGGCAGACAGGGCCAGCGGCATTTTGATGTGCAATTTGATGTGCAAATATTGTTGGATAGATTACTAAGCCATGTGAACAGTGTGCATCAAAGACTGCTGTCCTGACCAAAGAGCGGCGTCAAACGCCGGATTGTGGATCAAAAGCTTGTGGATTAAAAGGGCATTGCAGCACACCTATGCACATTTTGACATCATCATAGCATGATGGCTCATGAAGGATCAGCGATACGATGCATTCCTTTGCTTGTCATCAGTTCAATAACATTAATGATTCAGGGCTGCTGTAGTACGTTGTCAAGAGAACAGAGGTAGGCGCACCCCCGGTGAGTGCTGCTTTGCTGTGGTCAGCAGAGACGTGATGGATGTACGCAGGCGCCATGATAAAGAAGCCCAAGAAACTTTCAACATTGCTTACACCGCAAGCCATAGCGCGAAGGTAGTTTGTTGTAGCAAAAGTCATCCTGGTCTTGCCATGCTGCACCTCGCCTAGTGACAATCAGGTGCTCACCATGCAAAGTTAAACTCAATTGATGCATCCCCTTTGCATCTGAAAGCACTGCATGGGATGATAGTTGATGTGACGCAGATGATCGCATGAAAAAAAGTGAAACAAGGCAGGATCAGGTCAGAAAGCTGCACTTGATCAGCAGACGCTGTGGCCTGGTCTGACAATGCCATGGTGTGTCAGCTGCTGGCACCTCAAACTATGTTGAGGGTGCTACTCTGCCTCATGTGCAGAATGTCATGTGCCGCAAGATGTTGACTTCACCACCAACCACTGGAGTGGACAAATGCTTCTGGACCTTCTGGCTGGTTGTTCTCTTTGCTGCATAAGTATATAGTACATATATGCCCTCCCAAAACCTGCATGTCCAGTCCTCGGTCACAGAACTGTTTCAGCAGTGCAGAAAGTGCGACGCAGCTGTGGTCACGCTAGATAAAGTCAGTGCAGTCTCTTGATGAATGCATGCTTGTGTGATACAGCAGAGCGATGCTTTGCAGGAGCTGGGGGTGAAGACATGCTGTTGGAGGATGGTACTGCCACTGCAGTTTGCGCTATGCTACTTTTGCGCTTACCCTTTGATTGGGTATGCTAATTGCTGTCTGCCTCGTACAAGTGCTTTGATTTCTTTGCACTGCTCTCTATTCAAGAAAGCTTCAAACTTTGCAAGCTCAATGTCCCTATAAATGTGTCGGTGTCAGTGATGCTGTATTGCAAGAGCTATCCAGAAAGAGTGGCAACTAATGCTGCTTTGTAACTTGCCTGTTTTCATCGCTCATGTCTGGTCGTAAGACAATCATAGTTTCATATCTGCAACCACAGGAGAGGACATTGACGCTTTATGTATGCTGATGAGAAGAGTCATTGGTGTAACGATACTAAGTAAGCTCATATGTTTCACGCTGAACAAGCCTGACGCATTATACCTGACATAACCCTCAGGTAGCTGAACTTGTGTCCTCTGCTCCTGTGCAGCTCTAGCAAAAACCTGCATAATGCGTGCAATGCCGATCTGGATGACTAGGCTCGGGCACCTCTCTGCACTGATCAAGCACACGCTGTACTCAGGTCAGTAAGCACCTTCATGGAGTTTCTGCCCGTCCGTCGCCGAGGGACCTGGCAAGCATGCTTTGCGCTGAATACTCCTGGTGTCCTTTGTGGAAGCCTTTGTATCTGTGCCGCAGGTCGTATTTGGCTCTGAAGGCAACTACAGCTGGTCAAAACTGGCAGGCAAGCCGTGTCGGAAACAATGTGCGCTGACATTCCAACACCGCCTTGAAGTGTGCGGCAAAGATGTATC
>JAABUO010008992.1_pt1 | contig 11223 bp, 16 predicted proteins | sample 5559291 | NCBI WGS metagenome assembly JAABUO01 (sample SAMN10711878, study PRJNA513372) | rock metagenome | isolation source: Antarctica rocks | place: Antarctica: Victoria Land, Finger Mt sud | reverse complement strand
CTTTTTCGAGCAGAATTCCCACCAGCTTGGTTTTGTTGCACACCACATACACCTGTGCTTTCAAGCCAGGATGTCTGATGAGTCACAACTGGCTCCACACCCCAGACTGTAAGGTGCTAAATGAAAAGGAAAAAAATGACTAATTGCCATCTGTCTTGCTTTCAGAATGTGCCGGTCCTGCACCTTTGATTTGGACAGTCCGAAGGTCCGCAAAACAGCTGAGTAGGTGCTCTCCCTTGCACGCTGCACCGCTTGCTTGTGCGGAAGTCAGATCAAGGCTGTTCGAGGTATTCATCAAGCGTGGTCATGGACCTGTCGAGCCGATCAACGCGCCTTAGGAGTGACAGTTGCCCCCAATCACATACGGTCAAGCAGCCCGTTCGCGGCAGCATGACCACTATCAGGAAATTACAATGGTGCCACAACACGTTGGAAAGGCGACCGAGTCTTATGACAGGCCTCTCCTCGTCCAGATTTGGCGCTGAGGTCACTGCTTTTGTGTGGAGATCAAACTCAAAACGTCGACCCACGTCCATCTTACGGGTCTCAGCACTGTTTGAGAAGTTTACAGAGCAAGCAATCAAAGGAGTTGTGAGCTCCCAGAGAGAAGCGAAAGGCCTTGGGGCCACCGAGGTGAGAAATCCTGTTTGGCTTGTCCGGTCCTTTTCGAACGAAAAACTGCAGAACACATGTGCTGGTGCTTGTAGGTTGAACCAGAACACTTGCTGCTTGGCATGATGGCAGTCAGTAGCAGCTCAGGCTTCTTTGGCTGCAAAGTATCCCTTGACGCTGCTAGGAGGGAAGTGCAGGCTGCACTTGGTCCTGGCAAAATCAGGCAGCCTGCTTCTCCTCATCGGAAGGATCCTGAGTTTAGCCCACACTCCAAAAAGCTTTTCGAGAAAGCTTGCACGGTATGCTGTAGACAAACAGTAGTCTGCATGTTTTTTGCAGCTGGCTGATGACAGGATGAGATATGTTTGCAGGAGTCAAAAAGAACCGGCATGAGCACCATAACAGTTGAGCACATTGTCATTGCGCTGTTTGCCAATGGCTCTGTCTGCCGAGGAATCATGGCAAGGTAAGCCATCTTTCACACAAACTTGTTGGTGCAGTCATGTTGTGCCTGGTGGTTCTACATGATTCTGCATTTGCAGACTGGGGTACAGTCCAGACTCCATCAAGACAAATGCACACAAAAAGCTGCAAGGTGATCAGGAAGTTGAAGGTCACCGGAAGAAAGTGACGGTGAGATGCTGCATGCTTCAGGGTTACATTCAGGCCCCATCAGGACAAATGTATGCAAAATGCTGCAACAGGTTCTGCTGTCCAAATCAATCTGTGCTGCCAATACCAACATTATATAGCTTGTGTGATTGCAGACTGTGAGCTCCAAGACCGGTTCCAAGTCATTGCAAGAGTTCTGCCGCGATCTGTGTGAGGCTGCATCCAAGAACAATATTGACCCTGTAAGTGTCGCCTCTCCATAAGCCCCGCATGATTGATAATTGGCGTCAATAACAGGAGAAAACATAGCTGATGGTGGTATGCCTTGACCTGCCTTTGCTGTTTGCATCACATGGCATCTTTTATGTGAGTCAATGCATGTGATTGGTATCATGGGCTTCATGGATACAAAATGCGCTAGTACTAGTCACAGCCTGCAGGTGGACGCACAGCTCCTAGTGGGTCACTGCAACATAAAAATTGACATATAGGTCTTTGGGAGAAGCAAAGAAGTTGAGAGGGTGATTCAAGTGTTAGCCCGGCGCTCCAAGAACAACCCAATTCTGCTAGGGGAGCCTGGTGTGGGCAAGACTGCCATTGCAGAGGGCTTAGCTCACTGCATTGTCAAGGGCAGTAGTCCTGGAGGCAATCCTCTTCCTGGCTTCTTGGTCGGCAAGAAGATCCTACAACTAGATGTCGGTTTACTGATAGCTGGAGCTAAGGAGAGAGGCGAATTGGAGAGACGAGTCACCTCAATGCTGGCTGAGCTGCAGAACAGAAAGGATATCATCTTGATGTGAGCCTATGATTGCAGCTTGATCTGGCTATGTTGTGCAGGTTGTTCTTATGTGCCGGCCCTACTCTTCCTGTGCCTGTGGTCCGTGCTAACATGTCTGCAGGCTGTATCACAGTTCTGCTGAACATCTTCGTTCCACAGTCAAACCCAGATTGTACGAAGATCAACCATAAGCTGATAACGATGTTGGGTTTTGCAGAGGCAATGTCAGTAGAGACTATATTGCAATGATGCAGGATCGACGAAATCCACATGCTGGTGGGTGGTGGGTCTGTTCGCAGTGGTGGTCTGGATATCAGCAACTTGATGAAGCCTGCTCTTGCAAGGGGCCAGTTGCACTGCATTGGCGCCACCACTCTGGATGAGCACCGCAAGTACTTTGAGAAGGACTCAGCTTTGGAACGACGCTTCCAGCCAGTCATGGTGAATGAGCCATCTGGGGAGGAGGCATTGATCATTCTAGAGGGCCTCAAGGTCACAGCTTTGCTCTGATTGATCACTCTGCTCTTGGTTTGAGCATACAATGATGCATGTCACACGACCATGTCATGCATTTGAGACAGATGTTTTTATGAAGCTGGCTTTTGAGACAATGATGCGTGTAGCCCCACGTGTTACAAACGCATTGTAGCCACACGCTGTATACAGTGTGGATCTTGCAGAGCGACAGCCCTACACAATGGGTTATGCATCCGAGCAGTCACTTTGCTGATGTATGCTGCATGCATAAACAGTTTCTCTAACTCAAGCCCGGTATCCCTTGCAGGAGCGATACGAGCGACATCACCAATGCATCTATGATGAAGATGCACTGCCAGCAGCTGTCACTTTGTCTTCCCGTTACATCCCAGATCGCTTCCTGCCAGACAAGGCCTTGGACGTGATGGATGAGGCAGCCAGCAGGGTGCGCATCCAAGCCTACACAGCTCGCCGAGCCGCTGTATGGGGCCGGGCTGTGGCAGAGTGGGATCACCTGGTTCAGGTTTTGGATGCCAAAGATGAAGCTGTACAGGTGTCATTGTCTCTCGTCCATACTCACAAGTGCACCTTGCTGCTGCCTGCAATGCACAAGGTATGGATGCAGACATTGCTCAAGACGACTGTGTGAAGTTGAAGCAGCGTCACCTCCAGACTTTCACGGCATGCTTTCCTCATGTGGATGTTGCTCTGAAAGGTGTTGCTATCTCAATTAGTAAGCTGTGCCATCAGAACTGCAGACATGATTTTGCAGCATGTGTCATGGGCAAGATAAGTCAGAAAAGCTGTTTGGACTGAGTGATGGTATGGCTTGTGGCTTGTAGGACGGGCACTTTGAGGAGGCCCTATTATTGCGTGCCCATGAGATGGAGATGAGACAGAAGCTGGGAGGTCCTGCAGACCTGGCACAGAGCAAGATCCCTCGGGTCAGCACTGCCGACGTGGAGGCTGTTGTCAGCGCCTGGTCTGGCGTGCCTGTGGAGCAGATGAGCAGCGATGAGATGAAGCGCTTGAGACAGCTGCAGGATTCCCTCAAGGTCTGTGAGGACCATAATTGCTCATGCTGTCGTCTCTAAAACCGTCTCATCTTGCACAGGACCACAAAACACAGGATCTTTGTATTACACTGGCTTTTTCTCCTCTTTGTGCTACTTACACCTTGTGTAGGTGCTCCATGTGCATGGCAACTTGACACAGACTTAGTCCTGCTGCAAGCACACCCCACTCCTCGCTCTGCAGCTTCTCCTGCTTTTGCCAATGCTTTGCAACATGGTTCTTTCACGGCACAAAACCAGGATCAAGCATATTACCAGGTTTCCTGTCCAAGGGTGTCACTGAGTCCTTCAGTGAGATGTGAAGCCGGGATGCTGGTGTGCAGGCGCGTGTGATTGGGCAGGAGGAGGCGGTGTCAGCAGTTTCATCAGCCTTGAAGCGGGCGCGGGTAGGGCTGAAGGACCCCAACCGGCCCATTGCAGCCCTCATGTTCTGTGGACCCACAGGGGTGGGCAAGACTGAGCTCACCAAGGTACACCCTTCAGTCTGCTCTGCGTATGTCTTGGCAGCAAGTCCAATCATGGTTGCGATAATCTCATCTTTTTTCTGAGCTCACTTTGACGAAGCTAGATAGGCTTGAATTCATAAATGGTGTTGCAGCAGCAGCGAAGTGTGCGCTGCATTGGTCACAGCAGGTTGACAAAGTACAAAACGATTTTGTACACAGCAAAACACCCACCTCTGCAGTCTGTTTTACGTACATACAAAGGTGCTGAAGGAGCACATTCATTGTTTCAAGCTCAAGCTGACTGTGATATGTACATGATTACAGGTGCTGACTGAGCAGTACTTTGGGAGCGCAGACGCCATGCTGCGGCTGGACATGAGCGAATACATGGAGCGCCACTCTGTTGCCAAGCTCATTGGCGCACCACCAGGTGTGCACTGCATGCTTCCTCACACAAAGCCATCCAGTTCAAATAGCCACATACTGTGTGTACACCTATCTAGGTAGATGCGTGCTTTCCTGAAAACTGTGTTGACCTTTCAGGGTATGTGGGATATGGGGATGGAGGCAAACTGACTGAATCTGTGCGGCGCAAGCCCTTCTGTGTGCTGCTTCTAGATGAGATTGAGAAGGCGCACCCGGACGTCTTCAACATCCTGCTGCAGGTCACCATGCTGCCTCTTACCACATGCCTTTGCACTCCACTCATCATTGACTGTTTTGCACTGTCCTGTTTATCCGACAGCATCTGTCGCATAATGTATTGTCAGTCAGAGTTTTGCAGCTTTTTGCTTGCCTAGTATGGTTCAAGGTAGGGCCTCATTCAGGAGATTCCCAGTGTTGTCACCCCTTGCATGACCACCCCTTTTGAGGCAAACATACACAGGCTTGAGCTGCCTCAGTGTCACATTGCAAGCAGTACCTTGCAGACAAAGTGCATGCTTGACCACGATGCTTTCCTGATACAGGTGTTGGAGGATGGGCACCTGACAGACAGCACAGGCCGCACCGTGTCCTTCAAGAACTGCCTGGTGGTCATGACCAGCAATGTGGGCAGCAGTGCCATTGCTGGAGGCGGCAACTCTCTAGGCTTTGCCCTCCCAGGTGCTTCAGCAGAGGATGACCAATACAAGCGCTTGCACTCGTTGGTCACAGATGAACTCAAGGTGCGCCCTGTTTCCTGCCCCAAAGACTGAAGTGAACCAAGAGTGCTATGTTGACCGTATATGCAAATGGCTCTCTTGGCATTTGGACATCTGCATGCTTTGGCACATTGCTCTGTAAAGATGCACGGCTAGCATGCAAGTGCTGTTCTGTAGACAAGGCACAGGACATCAGCATCTAGACTTTGCCATGTCTTTTCATATGACAACAAATGAGATCAGGTGTACGCCAACATCACTCACTAAATGGTGCTTGCATGAGCTTCATCTGCTGCGTGCTGCGTGTTTGTCTGATCTTTACTCAAGTTGGACAGCGTCTGAGCACTGCGCTTGATGCAGGCATACTTCCGGCCTGAAATGTTGAACAGACTAGACGAGGTGGTGGTGTTCCGCCAGCTGGATAAGCAGAGCGTGCGCAGCATTGCTGACCTGGTGCTGGCAGACACTGCTTCCCAGCTTGCTAAGCAAAATATCAAGCTTGAAGTGTCCCCAGCTGTCATGGCTAAGATTGTTGAGGAGGGATATGATCAGGTAATTCTGCTCCCTGCAGCATTCAGTTCAACCCCCATGTGATGCTTGTCTGCTTTGCACAGTCTGTTTTTGTTGCAGGCATTACGCAAGCTTGTGCATGTGGGTTCCAGCTTGTGACTTGTATATCAAAATTAGATTGTGCACACGATGCAAGAAGTTCTTCTGAAATTTCTGTTGAGTGCAGGCATATGGAGCAAGGCCTTTGAGGCGAGCAGTGGCAAACTTGGTGGAGTCAGCGCTGAGTGATGCACTGCTTCACCATCACGTCGTCAGCGGGGATACAGCCCTTTTAGAATGTGATGCTGCAGGCGCTGTGCTAGTCTCAGTGCAGCGTGCTGTGCCGTTTGAACCCCTGCGGAACTCTATTGTTAATGCAGATGGTTTGCTGCACAAACTGAATGTTGACCTGGAGAAGGACATCGTCAATGCTTGAGATCCAGGCAGAGTAGAATGCTCCAGACAAGACGAATGAACCGTTTTGACTTGCATGATCCTTTGCAAGCTTGCCAGCTTTTGTTTGTACACTGTACCAAGGTTTGTATTTTGTATCAGCTTTAGTTACATCCTATATTTTATTTGACTGGTCTTAGCGGCCAAGTATCAGCGTGTCTCATCTAGGAGTTGATGATGCCATAGGGCAAGGTGCTGTCAAAGCTATATAGGGTAGAGAAGATCAAGCATTATGTGTTTATGTGGACCCAAAACAGCATGATCAAATGTTGATGATACGTGCTGTCAGACGTCACTTGTTCTATGTTCTTTCATGTACATTGTATAGCCTTCAGACAGCCAAAGATGTATACTGTGTTGCTTTAGACAGCAGTGCCAGCGACATGAAACGATCACTATCTGTAAGCAACAAGTTGTAAACTATTAAGTATGACTTGATTAGCCTGACAGCTCTTCTATATGCGATATAAACATAAGTATAAGACTGGCACGTATAAGCTTCAATACTTCCGTTTGACACAATAATCTGAGTACTTCAATGGCGTCTTGCTATACTTTCAGTGCATTCCCCATACATCGGAAGCATCAGATGCTAACCCAACAGTGCCAGGCCAGCCTGCCCAAGGGCAGCAGCTGCAGCCAGCTCATGTGCAACTTTTCTTCGCTCGTAGTACACTCCACAGTCCAGAGAATCACAGACAATGCCCCCAGTTTGGAGCTGTCTGCCACCACCACCATTGCAGTGCAAGCAAATTCGCACAAGCTGCACATATTGACGTTCCAAACGCCCGGAGCGCGCAGTCAGGACTGCTGCTGCCAGCTGAGGGTCCAGCTGACACTGATCACACAAAGGTTGAGCAGCATGTGTGAGCCCATCACATACCTGCAATAAGGCAAATCAATTTTGTGACATCTGGAAGCATCATGCTTAAAGGTGTAGAAGCATGGTCACTTACTGCACAATGTCGTGACAAGTAGTATCTGTCAATGGTACCAACAATGCCTGTGGCAGCTCTGCCGGGGCCAAGGTGCTGAGCACCAGGGCCCTGCTGCATGAGGGCATTAGCCCCTTGAGGCCGCTTCTGAGGAAGCAACTTCTGGGGCCGTGGCATAGCAGCAAACCAGGCACGTAGGTCAGCACCCACTAAGCTGAAGATACGCTCCAAAGCTGGAATGATCTGCAAGGCACATTCAAGACTTTGTCATCGCAGTGCTACATCCTGAATTCTTCGTTTTTCAGGGACATACCCTCCACCAGCCCAACTGCCTACACTGCAATGGGCTATCGTCCTGCCTGAAATGGCAGCACAAGACTGCACCCACAGCGAGCTTTTCTCAGACAAGAGCCAGGCTCAGTCAGCAGTGATGGCAAAGTACCTGTTTGGTGATGTAGTAGATGGAGTGAAGGCGAAGGCGCGAGGAGGACTCCACTAGGGCATGAGGGCTCACCACCATGTCCACCAAGCGAGCACCTGCACTACCTCAATGTGTCTCAGGAAAGACCTGGGACCCATGTAGTCATGGAAGTACATTTGCTTGATGCAGTCAATGAAAGCATACCCAGCAGTTTGATTTGTGCTACAGACAGATGTTCATCTGCATGCTTTTGTCTTCACAGTCGGCATGCAAGACAGAGCAACCTTGGCCTGTGGCAAAGTGCAGATCTCTCCAGACAAGCCTACTGACAAGGCAGTAGACAGTTTTGAGTAGCGTAGCATGCCTGGCTCGCCATAGACAACAACGTAGGGGACCCTCTCAGCAAAGCGGGGCTCAGCCCTGGGGTCGGTGGCCATGGCTTTGGCAGCCACAATGGCAGCAGGCGGCACCACTGCAGCTTTGGGGGAGTAGGTGCCCAGCCGCACCTCCTTGGCAAACACAAAGTCCTGCACGCTCACCCTATTGGCCAGAATCTTGTGCCACTGCCGCTCCAGGTACTCCTTCACCTGTGCACCAGCCATACCAACTCTTGCTGTCATGCTGCATCAAAGCCTGCTGCATTGGCATGTTTCAGCCGCATCATTCTTGTGGGGAGCAAAGAGCTGCACACTGTGGAGCTTCACAAGTCACACAGTGTTGTCTGACCTGTGCCATCTTGCAGGCAGCAGGCAAGCAACGCCTGATGACTTGATGTCTCAGACTTTGTGGCAGCTCAAATCAGCATGTTGCGTTTGCAAGCAGGAGTACATATGCAGGCGGGCTTCTGTGCTGGGAGGAGTGAGTTGCAGATGTAGGATCTGACCTCTGAGAGGTCTCTAGTAGCAAAGAGCAGGCGTAGGCTGCGTTCCATGGTCTTGGCCACTGCTGGGCATGTGTCGCGCCGCACTGTCTCTATGCCCTTGGCATCAAAACCAGGTGTCACCTGCATCCGGAAGTGTTTGCATGTCAGTACTGAACTGTAGACTAGAAGTTGCTATGTTTGAGAGAATTCTAAAGCTGCAGCCTGCTTTGTCCACAGCTATACTGTTTGCATGCACCAAGAATGCAATAAACTGCAGCTGAGGGTTCCTGTCAGGGGCATATGATATGCTAGCAGGGGCATAAATGGCAAGTACGAGCATTGTACACAGCTGCTGCATTGCAGCATTTCAGTTTGCTCAATGTCTTTGGACTAGGTGCAGATGCACAGATAGGCCAGCAGCACACAGGCTTCACATCATCACCGCCACACGGTTGTAATCCTGAGGACTCTGCTAGGTGTCAAGGCTTTGCGTCACGCTTGGCAGACATTGGCATGTACAGACTACCTGGCTGGGGGTCTCGTACATGTACCCCACGTAGCGCTTCTTGGTCAGCAGCACACATGGGTGGTACACCTTCTCAAACTTCAGAGTGACGGGTGGTGGGTTCGATGCCGTCACTTCACGAGCAATCTCTGCACCAATCCTGAAAGCCTCCTCCCGTGACCTGCAGGCATACCATCAGATCACACCTGCCTGCTGCTGACCACTTTGCTTTGTCACTTGCAAGCCCACCTCTACTGTTTAGCTGTTTGCACTGCAGCACAACCCACAGGGCCAAAAAACAGGACATCAGGACATTAGCTTGCGTAGCTTACTGTGATAGCAACAAAATGAAATTAGCAATCTGCTGAGCGATGCTTTGCAAGACCTGAAAAAAAAATCAGTGGAGGAAGATATGTGCAGGGCTGGAGGCGTGCAAGCTGACCTGCCAGGCAGCAGCACAAACATGGAGTCAGTGTCCCCATACACCACACGCGCTTTCCACTTGTCACTGGCCTCAACCATGCGGATGGCGTTCTCCAGAGTCTCCCGTGCAGACTGCAGCACAGCACAGGAGAATACTGGTGATGATGAATCATACCTCACAGGAGAATACTTGTGATGATCAATCATACCTCACACACTTACTTGCATCATGTGTTTGTAGCCAATACCTGTACACTACTGACTGCAACTGCATATTGGCTTTTCACAGTGGTTGACCTTGTCAGCATCACAGAGACAGAGGAGCTGTCCGATTTGACAGCTGCAGAATACATCGTCTACATTGCATTGGACATGTTGCTGCAGCTTTGCAGAACGGGAGCAGAGAAGTAAGCTGTGCTGTGGCAGGTACATGATTGCCGGCAATCACTCTGCCCAATACTAGCTTACATAACACAGCATGACATACATCTGTGTCACGGTGTCAGACGCTCATGGCGGGTGCAGCACTTATGATAACAAGACACAGTATACAACAATGAGCTATAACAGTGACCTATAACAGTGAGCTGACCTGAACAATGGAGTCGGCAATCTCTGCCATGGGCATTCTGCCTGAGAAGCCAGCAGAGGTGTAGCCATACGTCACATTGGCAATCAGCTTCAGACCAAACTGCCGTGCATTCATCACACGCTGCAACACAACATGTAGGCACATTGTACACCTGTCCTTGCACATCAAAATACACCAATGCATGCCTCAGCCTATTTGACGGCTTGGTGTGCACTACAAAGGATGCTTGAGAAGTATCATACATAGGCTCTGCAATGCCCATGACAATAAGGGCTGCTCCAAGAGCACACTGGCAGGCAGGGAGACAAGCTTGTGAGTCAGGGCAATTGGCAGCAGGCTGAGCTGAGTGAGCACATTCTGCAGACAGACGTGAGGCAAACCTGCAGGACTTTGTGGGATGCTGGAGTGCTTTTCATGGCTCCTTTGACCATGATGCGAGTGGACAGGATCTCCTGCAGCAGCCGCGGCACAATGCCTGGCCGAGCTTCATGAGGCAGGTATGCCACCCCATTGGCAGCAATCACCAGCCTGCATTCTCACCAGCAGCACTCCAGCACAGGTTTGTGGATATGTCCAGGTATACAGTGTTGCATTGGCCACCAAGGCTGGGATGCTGACCATCCTCTTGGGCAGGCAAGACGTGCACTTCTATGTTCATGGTACTCAGCCAAGTTGCTACTGATTGGGCTGCGCGGAGCTGATCATGTAGCTGCTGCGCATCTTGGTACACCAGCAACATGAACACAGCAATAACATGGAAGCAACAGCCTGGCAGCAACTGACTTGGTAGAGCAATCAGAAAAGTGGCAGCAACAGCAGCACAGTGGCTGTGGCCAGCAACACCATCAAAGGCACAGCAGCAACTGCGACCACGTGATAACTCACATCAGTATGTTCACGTGTCAGGGGCATTGATTCCAGTGAGGGTGCCTGGGGGAACGGCATCCGAGCAGCAAATGACCACATGGTAAGTCAGTGACTCTCAGACAGGCAGAGCCACACTGGCATGCTCACTTGTCAGGAGCATTGGGCCCAGTGAGGGTGCCTGGGGGAACAGCATAGTTGGCAGCTCCCAGCTTGACTTCCTGTCCGGCTGCTGCAGCGTGGGCAGGGCGGCCCACCACTGTGCTGTAGCAGAGGTTGTAGGCGATGATGATGGAGGGGTACAGAGACTGGAAGTCCAGCACCAGCACTGGATCTGTGTAGAAGCGGGACTCCGGCTCCAGGATGAGGGGGACTGCTTCCATAGCAGGCTGATTGGCCACCTGCAGTTTTGTGTACACTGCTGGTAGTCCATTGGGAGAGCATGGCATGAATACCTGCTTGCATGTGTATGCAAGGCC
>JAABUO010008991.1_pt1 | contig 11223 bp, 9 predicted proteins | sample 5559291 | NCBI WGS metagenome assembly JAABUO01 (sample SAMN10711878, study PRJNA513372) | rock metagenome | isolation source: Antarctica rocks | place: Antarctica: Victoria Land, Finger Mt sud | reverse complement strand
GCTGCGGCGCCGCACGCTCAGGCGCCCGCCCCGGCGCCCGTCCTATCTGCGGCGCCGCCCGCCCAGCTGCCGGCAGCGGCGCCGCCCGCGCCGCTGCCGGCCGCACCGCTGGCGCCGGCGCCGGAGCGCGGCGCGAAGCAGGCGGGCAAGCGCGTCAGCTTTGCGGTCGATGCGGGCGAGGCTGCTGCTGACGCTGACGGCCTGGCCGCTGCGGAGCCGGGCGCAGCCCTGCCGCCGGCACAGAAGAAGCCGCGGTGAGTCCCCCGAGCGCGGCCTGGCCGCGGCCTGAGCGGGGTTGGGCTGGGCTGCTGGTTTGGCAGTGTGAGTGGGAGAAAGGGTGGTTGTTTACATCATCCCATTATCATGTCTGCCTGCTGCAGGCTTGCAATATGGACAATCTGGACACCAGAGCAGCCTGCCTCCTACTAGGCTTGTGGTGCGTGCTGCAGAGCTCGCCGGGACTGGCCGCCCTGCAGCCACCCTGGGTCGCCGGCTGCAGGTTCTTGGCGCGCAAGCCGCGCGGCGCGGCGGCCGCCGCACCCGGCGCGGCGGCGCCCGCCGCATCTGCCCCCGCGCCGAGCGGCCCGCCAGCGCGCCGCGGCGGCGGCGGCGCCGCGGCGCCCGCCGCCGCGGACGGCGCCGCGGGCGCCCCGGCGGACGCGCCGGCCGCGGCGGCCGCGGCAGAGGGCGCGGGGGCCGGGGCGGCCGCGGCGGCGCCGCCCGCGGGCGCAGGGAAGGGCGGCGCCAGTGATGGCGCGGCCGCAGGGCGCGAGCTGGCGGTGGCGGACGAAGCGGGCGGCGCGGACGCGGAGGACGGCGCGGCAGGCAAGCGCAAGCACCGCCGGAGGGGTGCGACCCCCGCGGCTCGGCCAGAGAGGAGGGCCCCTGGACTGGACAGGGTCCCTGGACTGAACCGGGCCGGTGCCGGCATCGCTGCACAGGGAGCTGTGATGCGCAGCGCGGGCGGCAGGGCCCCGACGGCCAGCCTGGCATGCTGCGTTGCGGTGGGCGCGCGCACTGCACGCCAGTCTGTCTGCACTGCGCCTGCTCTGCAAAGCAGTCCCACAATACGCACTGCGCGCTTTCATGCTGAGGCAGACCCCTGCATTCCGCATCAGCCCCATGCGCACAGCAGCGGACCGCGCCTGTGCCCTGCGCACACTGGCCAGAGGCGGGCAAAGGCCTGCCACATTCGCGACCATCACAGCGGGCGCGCGGCGGGCGCGCAGCGACGGGCCGCGCGCCGGCGCGGCCGTGCGCGCCGGCCAAGCGGCGCGCGTCCGCGGCCGAGGTGCTCGCCAGCGCGGACCTGGGGCGGCTGCCGCTGAAGCAGATCGTGGCGCTGGCGACGCGGCGCAACCACGAGGCCGAGAAGGCGCGGCGCGCGACGCTGAAGCGCAAGGCGCGCTGCCGCCGCCGCTGGCTTTGGTGCATGCCGCAGGCGCCACGCGCGTCGTGTCCGGGTCCCGGCCCAGACGCGCTGGTGCCAGCCCTGACCCTAGCCCTGAGACGAACCCTAGAAACCCCGTTCCGGGCGCGCAGGCGGACGAGGAGCAGGTGCTGGAGGGCGGCGAGGCGCCGCTTGCGCTGCCGGCGCCGGGCGGCGCGGGCGCCGGCGGCGCCGCCGCCGGCGGCGCGGGCGGCGGCCTGGCGCCGCGCGTGGAGGTGGTCAACGGCGAGATCCGCGTGGTCGAGGCCAGCCTCATGGTGCAGGCGCAGCCGGCGGCCGAGGCGCGCGTGGTGGTCGAGGACGCGCAGGCGCGCGGCCCGGGCATAGGGCATGGGGCATACCCCGCACCGCCGGCAGCAGTGGCCGCCTGTCGGCCGCAGCGCGCGCCGCCTGGAGCCCGCAGGCATCTGTGCCGGGGCCTCCGCTGTGCGCACACTGCTGTGCGCACGCTCGCCGGGCGGCGGGGCTCGCGACCTTGGCCGCTTGCGCACGGGGGGCCCAAACCCTAATGCAGGCTGACGGGCCGCGGCGGCGCGGCCGCGCAGATGCTGAACAGCGCGTCCTACTCCAGCCGCCTGCCGAATGACCGCTGGGGCGTTGAAGACACGGAGCAGTTCTACAAGGTGCGCCTGACCCGAACCCTGCCCTGCCGGCGGGCGGCCCGCCGCGCGCCCCTGCCCGCCGCGCCGGCGCTATGCTCCAGCTCGGGGCCCGGAGGAGCGGGGTGGGGCAGCGGGTTGGCTTGGTCATTCATGCAATGCCGGCATGCTGCTGCTGCCGGCATTGACGCGCGAGGGAGAGCACGCGCTGGCGCACGGCTGCGATGCCGTCGTGCAGCTCCGCGAGCGCCGGCCCGAGCGCCGGGCTCGCCGCCGCCGGCGCGGCCCCCCGCGCGAGCGCGGCGCGCATGCGTGCGCGCGCAGGGGGTGCAGCTGTTCGGCATCAACTGGGTGCTCTCCCTAACCTACCCCGACGCACGGCATCCCAGGCGGCTGGGCGGCGCGCGCGCAGGCGGTGCAGCTGTTCGGCACCAACTGGCAGCTGCTGGAGCGCATCCTGGGCGCGCCAGAACCTGAACCTACCCTAACGCACGGTACTCAGGCGGCCAGGCGCGCGCTTCGCAGGCGGTGCAGTTGTTCGGCACCAACTGGCAGCTGCTGGAGCGCATCCTGCCCGGGCGCCCGCGCCGCGCACTGCGCAATAAGTTCCGCGCGGAGCAGCGCCGCGAGCCGGCGCGCATGGACGCCGCGCTCGCCGGCACGCCATCCAGCCTGGAGAACTACCGCCAGATCATCCGCATTCTGCAGGCGCGCGCTGACCCTATTTTAACCCTACCCTATGCCCAGCCTGGAGAATTACCGCCCAGATCATCTGCATCCTGCAGGCGCGCGTGCGCATGGGCCGCCCTGCCACCCTACCCCCCTGCGCTTCACCCGGCGTCGACGCGCGCGCTACCCTGAGCGCTTGGGTGCGGCGGGTGTTATTGTCGCGGCGCCCAGTGAGCGCTCGTGCCGAGTGGGAGCGGGGGCAAGTGGTGGCGCACTGAATGCGTGCATGTCATGGGCGTTACGGTGGGCGCCCTGGCAGCGTGTGCGGGCGCAAAGCAAGCGCACAGCCGCGCGCCGGCGTGGCTGACGCCGCGCGTGCGCGCACCGCAGGAGGGCGGCGCCGTGGACAGCACCCTGAGCCTGACGCCCGAAGCGGGCGAGGCGCCGTCGCTGGCTGCGGCGCTCGAGTCGCCTGCCGGCAGCCCAGCGGCGGGTCCCGGGTCCCCAGCGCCCGCCGCGCCCGACGCCCCGGCTGCCGCCCGGCCGTCGCCGGGCGTTGCAGTCGCAGGGGCTCAGGCGCCACCTGGAAAGGCGGGGTCAGCCGGCCGGGAGCCCGGCGACGACAGCGCTGCAGAGCCAGCAGAGCCGGCAGACACTGCGCCCGGTGCTGTAGCGGCCGGCGGCGGCGGCGGCGGCGGCGGCGGCGGAGCTCCTGCAGCGCGGTACTCGCGCGCTGGGGAGCCGGCACCGCCGGGCGCGCAGGCGGGGCGGGTCGCCCGCGGGGGTGACAGTGGCGCGGGGCCAGCAGGTGCCTGTCCGACAAGCACACGGGCGCCGACGGCGAGCCCGCGCGCCCTGCGCGCCGCCGGCAAGGGCCTGCCACGCTCTGACACCGCACCACGCCAGATCCCAAGCCCTCGCACTGACCTGGCAGGGGCGGGGCAGCGCCCCGGGCCCGGCGCTGCCGAGCTCGGCGGCGTGAGCGGCGCCACAGAGCCAGAGGCCGCGCCGGCGGGTGCCGCGCCAGCTGCGCCGCGGCCGCGGGCCCGGGCACGCAAGGCGGCGCCGGCGGCGCCGGCGGCGGGCGGCGGGCGGCGCCCGCCGCGGTGACAAGGGGCTCCTGTATGTCCGGGCTGGCTTCGGAGGCTGGAACGGTGCATGCATGGTGCTGAGTCATTGCCTGGCCGCTGAGCGGTTGCCTGTGTGTCCAAACCGCAGCGCTCTGTGCAAACAGAGGGCGCCTGTTTGCTGCTGGGGATGCTAACCCAGTGTCTATCTGGATGGCCTCGTACGTCCTGTGCTATATGCAGACTGCTTTTGTGTCCCGGTGTTGCAATGCATGCTGTCAGAGCATTGAAGCCAGGGTGTTTGACAGCATGCTGCGACGGCTCTGCTGCCAGGTCCGGTTGTTAGGTGCTCAGTTTTTTTTGGCGGATGCGACATGAGGGTACTGCTGTGACGTTGTAGCAACAGAGTGTGCACAAACAGAGAAAGAGTATGCGCCTCAGCATCCACCGCCGGGTTGCAACACTCAGCAAAAAGCACTGTGTGAGATCACGGGGCCACACAGCGGGTCTCCATGCAACCGCCGCCGCACTGGCCAAGGGGCCCCTGCGACTAAGGTGAAAGAATAATTCGGCTATCGGCGCGCCCTGCTTACTCACGGCAGCAGCAGCAGGTGTAGCGACGAGCGGCTCAGGTGTACAAAGGGCGAAACCCTGGCATGCATGCGTTTGCACAACAGAACCTCTATACCTGAGAGCCTATCAGACAGGCAGGTGCGCCTTTGGCAAACCAGGGCAGGCGCATGGCGGCCGCCGCCCGCCTGCCGCTGCGGCGGGGCACGCCGACTAAGCGCACACGCTGCATCAGGCCCCTGCATTGCCTGACTTTCTGTGCTGCATGGTGCACCCCGCGCCCCGTGGCCTGGCGCTCGGGCGCCGCCGCGGGCGCCGCGCCCCAGGCCTGCCCCCAGCTCTGCGCCTGCGCCACAGCCGCGGGGCTCGGGCTCCGCCATTAGCGGGCCAGGGCCTGTGGCCGCGGAACTGGGCGCCGCCAGGCGCGCGCCAGGGTAGGGTAGGGCTAGGGCCCGAGGCTGGCTCAGGGGCGCCCGGCTTCTACACCTGCGCCTCAGGTCGCGGCGGCAACCGCTTGCGCAGCAGGCAGCGGCGGTCCACGCCCACGAGCGCGACAAGAAAGCTGTCGCGGCCCACCTGCGCCGAGGCACCGCCGGGGTCAGGGCGTTACGCCGCTGGCGCGTGCAGGGCCCCATGGGGCTGCTGTGGGCATCGCGCGGTCGCAGCTGCGCCCGCCACGGCGCGCCGGGCGCCGCGCGTTGCAGCACGCTCGCTTGCGCTGACGAGCGCTCTGCCTGCAACACGAAGCCAAGTGCACGCTGACCGCAAGTCCGCCAAACTTGCTGCGAGGCTCAGGCATTTGGTGCTGAGAAGCTGACAGGCGCCCAGCGGCTGACCTCCTGCTCCGCCGCCGAGGCGCGCTCGAGCTGCGTCAGGCCAACTCTGTCACCACCTCTCCTGCCGCGCCGTCCCCACCCCCAGCACACAGCATACTCGCAAGCAGGAGCAGCCAGGCGACAGGCTCCAGGCGCCAGGCCACGGGCGCCGACCTCATGATAGCCGGCGCCCTCGTACAGGCGGCGCGCGGGCGCGTCGCGCGCGCGGATGTGCAGGTACACGTCCGCCTGGCCGCCCAGGCGCGCGACGGCCTCGGCCGCCGCCAGCAGCGCGGACCCGTAGCCGCGCCGGCGGAAGCGCTCGTCGACGGCCATGTTGCACACGTACGCGCACTCCTGCGCGCGTGTCCAGACCCTAATCCTATGCCAGGGAGCCCGCGGCATAGGGCATAAGGTGATCCTATTCCAGCGGCGCGCGGGCGTGCAGACACAGGCGCGCTGTGACCCCGGACGCGTTCCACTGCCCGCGTCCGACCCGCGCGCGCCTCCGGGCCACTGGCGGAGTGGCAGGCGCGCGCGCGCCGCACGCAGGCATTTAGCTGAAGCAGCCGCCAAGAGAGCCGCCGTCTAGCCTCCATGTGCGAGCCCCAAGCGCGCATGCCACCGCAGCGCGCTGCACAACACCGCGCTACGCCACGTTGCGCAGCGTGCGGGCGGGGTGAGGCGGGGCTCCGCCGCGGGGGCAGGCAGGGGGGGACGGCGCACGGCGGGCGCGTTGAGCGTGAGCGTCTTGGTGCGCGTGGACGCCGCGAGCGACACCTCCACGCTGCCGACGAGCGCCCCGGCCGGCCCTGCACCTCCCGGCTCCTCCACCGCGCCCATGTCCGCCGCGGCAGCCGCTTCGAGCCTGCCAGCCCCGTCCTCGGCCGCGAGCGCTGCGCCCGGGTGCGATGACGCGGCCTCCTCCTGCGGCATAGCTTCCTCCAAGTCTTTCTCCGAGGGCCCGCCCCGCCACCAGCGCTGCCCCGCATTAAGCGCGCCGCCCGCGGGCGCAGGGCCGGCGGGCGCGCCGAGGCTGGCGTCGTCGCCGGCCCCAGCCACGGAGCCGCCCCCATTGTGCTCCCAGGGCATGCGGCCGGCGGGCCCCGCGGCGCCGGCGCTGCTGCCGGCGCTGGGGGCGCCGGCGCGGGCGCGCTCGGGCGCCCGCGGCGGGCCTTTGCCGCCCATGTCCTGCGCCGGCGCGCTTCCGCGGAAGCGCGGCGCTGCGTCGCCGCCGCTGACGTGCTCATGGTGCCGAGTGTCCGCTGCGTAGCTGCGGGCGTGCACGGCGAGAGCCTCGCTCTGCAGCGGGCCAGGCGCCTGCGCAGGCCGCCCGTCCGGGGAGCCAGCGGCGTCCGGGGTTCCCGCCCAGGAGCTCTCTGGCGCACCGGCCACGGCTGAGCTGCTGGCATTACCAGCGGCCGCTGCGTGGCCAGAGCCGCGTGCATCTGCACCTGTCGGAGACCACCCAGCGGTGACCCATGCACTGCCCTCCTCCCCGTTGTTGGCGGCGGCGCCGCCGCAGGCTGCCGGGGCAGGCTCAGGGGCGAGGACTGCGCACAGTATGACCGTCTTGGGCGGCAGGCATGCGTGCAGCCGCAGGTACTGCCCGATGTGGCGCCGCAGCAGCCGCCTGCGCTTGAGCAAGCACGGCGTCGGGCTTAGCGCGCCCTGCGCGTCGAATGCACCGCCGCGCCAAGCGTGCGCAGACGAGTGAGGGGCACTCCTAGAGTTGCGGCATACCTGTAGATTGGCGGATACCGCATCGCCTCACTGAAGCAGGTCGTGAGCAGCTCGGTGGTCGCCTCGACCTGCGCCTGCAGCAGGGGCGCGATGACCAGGCAGCCACCAGGCACGCTCGCTGCGCGCCTGAACTCCAGCATGACCTGCCGTGCGGCCGTCTGCGGACGCACACGCGACGCTAAGGCTCAAGGCTGCACGCTTGGCACAATGACACCCCACATACGCAAGCATGCTCCGGTGCTGCTTGCCTGCGGCACAAATGGCTGGAACTTTGGAGCGCCGACTTGTGCGACCGGGCGCATGACTGCGCTATGCTGGCTGGCCGCGCGGGGGCACCGCATGCGTGACGGACTTTGCGAGGTGAACGGGCGCGGGCTGCTGCACAGCATGCCGGCCTGCCGCCGGCCCTCTGTGTTTACTGTTGCACGCGGCCTGTGACATAGTGCCCCCGCCTTCATTATATATAATAAGTCTGCGTGGCCGGGCACCTTCCTACAGATAGTCAGGGATATTGCAGCCGTGAAACGAATCTAGACTCCTGCTTGGCTCTCCTACTCTCCTACTGCCAACTCTTCCCGCCTCGCTGGTAACCGAGAGCCAGTTGAAGCCCTCGCGGTCTAGGGCGGGAAATATCTTCAAGCGGCGCACCCAAGATACAGAGTGTATCAGAGTACTCTGCTCTCGTTCACCGGGCGCAAGCACCCGCCCCAGCCCCTCGCGCAACATGTCAAAGCTGGCGCTAGTGGCGCTTGGCGCGGCCGCACGCTGCCCTGCCGCACCGTCAGGCGAGGTGCGAGGCGCAAGGGCTTTGCTTGCGGTTGTGTGAAGCCAGCCTGAGTGAAGTGCATGCTGCTTCGTGCCGCGTTGTGCCGCGCCATGCATCTGGATAGCGCGGCTGCTGTTGCCAGGGTGGCCTCGACTGTCCGCCGTGGGATAAACGCTGTGGGTATTAAGAGCAACAAGCAGACCTGTGAAGCAGGCTGCATGGGTTTGCAGGGGCGGAGCATGGCCGAGGCATTGGAGCAACGGTGGGAGGCCGATCGTGTGCGCGAGGCTGAGCGCGCCGGCCAGCCAGACACCGCCGTGAGGTTGCAACCGAGCAAGGCACGCCGTGGCAGCACTTTCGGGGGCCGGGTGCTGGTGTCAGCACTGATCTGCTGTCCTAGGACATGTCCTTATGGTGCTGCGTGCAACACAGGGCAGCGACGTCGCAGAGCGCGTCACCACTTACAAAGCTGCGTTGCACAGCACGCTATGTGTTGGGCAGCGTGTTCGTTTTAAACATATCAAACAGTGATGCTTGACAAGGCCGGGGTGTTGCTGAGGTTCACGGTGTAAACTTGGCCAGGCCCTAGCAGACACACTCAACTGCTGCCACTGACACGTCAGCAACTGCGCGCAGACGTTCAGCCTGCACGTCGGCGGCGAGCTGCACCTGCCGACGCGCGGCGCCGCGGCGGCGGCCGCGCCGCCGGCCGCCGCGGCCGCCGCGCCCGAGCAGCGCGACTTCTTCGACGGCGTGCCGCTGCGCGCGTGGGCCGAGGCGCTGGGCGAGCGCGTGATGCCGGCGTACGAGGCCGTCAAGGACGAGGCCAAGGCGGCCAAGGCGGCCGCCGCGCGCGGCGCCGCGCCGCCGCCGGAGATGCAAGCGCCGGCCGTTCCGCACTTCCTGCCCTTCACGCGCTGGCGCGCGCCCCGCACTGCGTCGATCGCACCCCCGAGAACACTGCTAGAGCGTGCTGGGTTCTGTTCTTGCTGACTTTCGGGTCTGTCATTGCTGGCTTCTGTTACCCGAGACTCAAGGCAGCTGTGCTCTCTGGCTTGCTGTCAGGCTTTTGAAGGCTGCAGTAGGTGGGAGGACGTATGACGTGCTGCAGCTGTCGGTCTGAAGCTGGCGGCGGCGCGCCGGCGGCGCGCAGGGCCGCACAGAGCAAGGTGATCCAGGACACGTTCGTTGTGGACGAGAAGAATAAGAAGAAGGCGCGGCTGTCCTGGTACCACCCAGACGACACGGTTCGCGCGCGGCCTCCCGCCTAGCGGTCACAGTACTTCATTGGATCCTGCAGTCACTCTGTTTTGCAGGATAAGGGGAAGTGTGTCCCATCCGCATGTGAGTCAAGGCAAGGCAGGAGATCTGACAGCGAGGCACGCCGCGGCCGCTCTGGGTAGCTTTAGGGCTGCCCGAACCAGCCATCGCCTGTTATTATATGAATGCAGGGCGGCGTGTGCCACAGTGGCTTCGCACTGCTGGCCCCGGCAGGCTCATGCAGCTCTTGCGTGAGATCAGATGCAACTATGGTTGAAAGCAACTGCTGGATGTGTGTGTGTGCTGTGAAGGCTCAACAGTGCACATAGCTGCAGGACGCCGTGGCTGCCAAACCAAGCTCGGGCACGGGCGGGTGCACAACCGCCGCTTGTGGCAGCATGCTGGCCAAGATGTGACCCTGATCCTTGCGAAGCCGGAGGGCGGGGTCCCTGCCGTAGGCAGCTTCAAACCTGACCCAAACCTGACCCAATGTTGATGCCGCCGCGCGCAGATGGTCCCGCGTGACTGGTTCCGCGGCGGCCTGCTCAAGGACCTCGCCTACTACAAGCCCTTCTCGTCATCCTCGTAGCTCTCCTCGTCTTCGTAGCTCCCCTGGGTGCCCGCGGGCGGCCCGCCCGGGCTCCCGCGCCCGGCCGTGCGCGCCAGCACGCGCCGCCGCGAGGCCTTCTGCCTCGGGTGAGAGTTATGCGGGCCGGCCGCGCTCGTGCCGCTGCCGCTCCAGAGCGCCTCCGCGCTGGACAGCTCAGGCGGCAGCGCCGCAGTGCGGGCTTGGCCGCGCGCCCGACCTCGGGGCGCATGATACGGATTGGGCCCTACCCGACGCGTCCGACCTCCGCGGGTGCTACTCTGCCCGTGTAGGGATCTGCTTGCTGGCGATGAGGCTGCCTGTGCACCGATGGGGTGCACAGCCTGATGCATGTACATACTGTTGCTGGCCCAAACCTCCCCTCCCTGCTTGCCGCCTCAGCGCGTGCCTGTACTCTGCTGCGGCCTCTGCAGGCGCAGATTTTGGCGACGCGGCGAGCGCGAAGCAGTGACGCGCGGTAACATTTTTGCGAGTGACATTTTTGGGAGCTGCGAGATTGTAGAAGGCCGGTTTTTCTGAGCAACGACCTGTGCCCGTGAGAACGTGATTTTGAGACGATGCGATCATGTATAATGTGGAGCGGGCGCTTGTCATTCAGCTGACGATCGTGCACCTTTTTGAGCAGTGGAGCACGTTTTTGAACGAGAACTTGTACATGGAGAGGAGCTGTGGATGCGAGAGGTAGAGAGGAAGCGTGCACAGTCAGTGTGGATGAGATTCTGTGCATGCAGACTGTGCTCTGCGGGCGTGTTCCACGCCAGTGATGAACGTAACGCGTGCACACAGATGCGCGTCGTGCCCTTTTGGGACTGACGGCGCTCAGCTGGGCATGTGAAGTGAGAGGGCATTTGACACTTGGTCTCTGCCCAAACTGCGGGACATGGGGCGTTCCTTGCAAATATCCAGGGATGTATTTGCAATTCTGGTGGCACTGAGATGGACGGGGCGCTTTAAACGGTGGTGCATGTTTGAGGCATGGGTGGCTGGGCTGCCACTATCCCTCTTAAGAGTAGGGCTGTAGGGCTGCTCTGCCTCGCACACGGCCCAGTCCTTAGCAGCTTGCTGCTGCTGCGCTGTTGCAAACAAACGCCGTGGCTGCTGTTACGACAAAGTCTGTGCATGTGTCGCGGGGCTATCACGTTTCAGTTGTAAGCAAATCAATCTGAAGGTCAGCCTTCAAGACTCATGATTACTTCAGTCGGCCACAGAGTGGCCTGTCACTTCCCAACTCGCAAGAGTTGCACAAGCCTCGTGAGTTGAAAACACTCGAATCAATGCGGGCTCATGACACGGCTGTTGATTTGCGCACGCCCAGTTCTGGTGGGGTCCCCCAAAAGTCCCCTAAAATAGACCAAGACATTCTGCTGCTTGCTGGCACATGACAGGTGCCTGGACTGGAGACACACCATGACTGAAGACTCCAGCCCAGACAGCATTGACAGCATTGGCAAGTGCCACTCAGACCATTGCCGATCATCACAAGCCCACAATGCACATGCGGTAGTCTTGCTTTGTCCTGCAGCAGGTGCAGCCAAGCCGCGCAGCGGTCACCTAGCTGCCGCCCAGCTGCTTCCAAAAGTCGGCCTCCGACATGCCCTGCGCAGGCGGCGGCGGGAGTGGGGGAGCCACCGGAGCGAGGGCCGCCGCAGCCTCCCTGGCCGGCCGCAGGCGGGCAGC
>JAABUO010008989.1_pt1 | contig 11225 bp, 12 predicted proteins | sample 5559291 | NCBI WGS metagenome assembly JAABUO01 (sample SAMN10711878, study PRJNA513372) | rock metagenome | isolation source: Antarctica rocks | place: Antarctica: Victoria Land, Finger Mt sud | reverse complement strand
TTCGGCCTCCAGTCGCACGCTCGGTCGTCCCGGGCGTAGTCCCACTTGGTGTCCGCGCACCTGTGCCTGCCGCAGCCGTGGTTCGACCTCGATGCAGCGGCGCAGGATCTCCTCGGCCAGGGCCGGGCTCGGTTCCAGGTTGTCGTCGTCCTCGACCGCGGTGCTGCCGAGCACAACATGGTCGGGGTGGGGCCAGTACGCCGTCCACGCCGGCCCGAACGGCGCTTCGATGAAGAACTCCTCCAGCCCGGGGTTGTCGAGGATGACTTGCTGGCCGCGCACCGGGCGCACCGACGGGTCCGGGACGAGTTCGCGGGCACCGAGCCCGGCGCAGTTGGCCAGCAGCGGCGCCTGATCGGCCAGCTCGCTCAGCGACTCCACTTCGGCGAGCTCGATCTGCCCGCCGGCGGCGGCCAGCCGTTGCACGAGGTAGTCAAGGTAGACCGGCATGTCCACCAGCGGCAGGGTGGCCCAGAACCCGGCGGCGAAGCCCGCGGGCAGCTCGTCGGGCGCGCACAGCTCGACCCCGGGCGGTAACGGACCGGCTTGTCGGCTGACCAGCCGCCCGCGGCGCAGAGCAACCCCGGTGCCGTCCACGGCGGCGAGCATGGTCAACTCCTCGATGCCGACTCGCTCACGAATCCCCAGCGGATCATCGGCGGCCGCGAAGCTTGGCCCGATCATCGCCGAGGCCACCGCAGAAGTCGTCGCTGACGGAGCTTCGCGAGTGCGGATCTGCACCTGCAACCCCTGTTCGGCCAGGCACACCGCCGTGGTCAGTCCCATGACGCCCGCCCCGAGCACGATGACCTCCGGCCGCCGTTCACCCATTCCCATCGGCTCCTCTCACCACACCCAGCAGGCATGATCCGCAGCATTTGCCCCCACTCCATCACGTCGTCCGGCGAAGCCGGACTCCGACGCCTCCCGCTGTGTCTGTCACGGATCCGACTACTGCGACGATGCGTCGGTGGTCTCGGTCAGCTCGGCGCTGATCTGCCAGAGTCGTGCCGCGGCCTGCGGGTCGTCGGCCAGGCCGCCGGGTTCGGCCCGTTGGGACTTGCGGTAGTAGCCGCCGGTCTGCTGCGACATCTCGGGTGCGGTGGCGAGGTGGACCAGGGTGGTGGCGGCAGTCTCGGGGGAGGACTGGAACGGTGCTGCCAGCCGGATGAACACGGCGAAGAGGCCGGTGGCGTCGCGGGCCAGGCGGGTGCGCACGAAGCCCGGTGACGCGCAGTTCGCTGTGATCGCCGTGTTGGCGAGGGAGGTGGCCAGGGCCTGGGTGAACCAGATGTTCATGAGCTTGGTGCGGTTGTAGACCTGCAGCGGTTTGTAGCCGTGTTCGCTCTGCAGATCATCCCAGGGCACGGAGTGGACCGTCTTGTGGTTGTCGGAGGTCACGGTCAGCACGCCGTTCGCCTACGGGGCATCCTCCGGCCTGATCTGCCGCCGGCCACAAGCCACGCCTCGGTCTGGGCGAGCTGGGAACACTGAGGTCCTTGGGCCGGGCTTCAGTTTGAGATGCGGGCGGCGATGCCATCGAGGAGGAATTCGAGGCCTGTCCGGAAGGTTTGGTTGGCGTCTAGGTGGGCACCGTCTCGTACGACCGAGGCCAGCGCGGGGAATCGGCCAGTGGCGAAGGTCCGCTCTAGATAGGGCCCGAAGGCGGCTTGCCACTGCTGCTTGTCCATCCCGGTGGTCCGCTCGGCGCGCCGCTCGGTGATCTCCCGGCGCACCGCGCCGATCACGTACGCATTGACCGCGTCGACCACGGGCATGACAGTGTCCACGTCGATGCCGCCCATTGCGGCCACCACAGCGTCCCCTCTGCCCAGCGCGTGCGGTCCTAGCGAGGGCCGCCCACCGATCAGATCGGCGAGCCATTCGTGTTGGTGGGCGGCCTGCCGGGTGGTTTCGGCAAGGGAGCACAGCACCTCTCGCCAACTGTCGCCGGCCAGCCGGGTCTCGGCGTGGACCGCATCGACCATCAGGTCGAGTAACTCGTCCTTGGTGGCGATGTAGCCGTACAGCCGCATCGGCCCGACCTCCAGTGCGGCGGCGACCTTGCGCAGCGAAACTGCAATCAGGCCGTTCGCGTCGGCCAGCCGGATCGCCGCTTGCACGATCCGCTCTCGGCTCAGTAGGGCCGGCACGGGGCGGTCCGGCGGCTCCGGCCTCTCCCACACCAACATGCCGGCCACGATACAGTGCATACTGCAATACAGTGCATTTCTCTCGGTGCCTCGGAGGCAACCATGACCGTCGCGATCGTCGGAGCCGGCTTGGGCGGCCTGGCTCTTGCCCGTGTGCTGCACGTGAACGGCATCGACGCTGTCGTATACGAACGTGAATCGTCGCGCGGCGCGCGCGGTCAAGGCGGCATGCTCGATCTGCACTCCGGGACCGGGCAGCGAGCGCTGCGCGAGGCCGGCCTCATCGACCAGTTCCACGCCATTGCCCGTGCTGAAGGGCAGGACCTGCGCCTTCTCGAGCCGGACGGCACCCTACTGCTGCAGGAGGACACGCCCGACGAAGCCCAACTCGAGCGACCCGAGGTCGACCGTGCCGATCTGCGCAACCTGCTACTGGACTCTCTTCCCGAACACGTGGTGCGCTGGGGGCACGCGTTCGAACACGCCGACAACGGCCTGCTGCACTTCACCGACGGCAACAGCGCGACGTATGACCTGCTGGTCGGCGCCGACGGCGCGGACTCCCGGAGCCGCACGCTTCTCACCGACGCCCGCCCGGCGCACACCGGCCAGAACGTCGTCGAGCTCGGCATTCCCGACATCGACCACACCCACCCCGACCTCGCGGCGATGGTTGGGCGCGGCAACTACTGGGTGCTCGGCAACGGACAATCCCTGTCAGCGCAGCGGAACGGCGACGGCCGCGTACGCATCTACCTCAGCTTCTACAACACCGCCGAGGACTGGTTCGCCACCAGCGGGATCCCATTCGACGACCCAGCCGCCGCCCGGATACGGCTGATCGACCTGCTCACCGGCTGGAACTCAAGAATCACCGCACTGATCGCAGCATGCGACCACACGATCCTGCCCCGGTCGATCGCCACTCTCCCGGTCGGCCTGACCTGGCCAGCGACGCCAGGCGTCACGCTGCTCGGCGATGCCGCGCACCTGATGCCGCCGTTAGGGCAGGGCGCCAACATGGCAATGCTCGACGGCGCCCTCCTCGGCCTCGCGCTGGCCGCGCACCCGGACGACTTTCCCGCCGCCGTCAAAGAATACGAACACGAGATGTTCGAACGCACCAGCGCTGCCGCCCGCCAGTCCGCACACATGCAGGAAATCCTGACGGCGTCGAACGCCAGCCGGACAATGCTTGCGTTCTTCCAACCGGGCTGAAGGTGACCGAACACGACCAAACAACCGGCCGCCCAGCCAGTGCGAATCGCCCGCGGTTCGAGTTTCTCGGTCGTCTCATGGAGCGTCATGCCGCATGAGTATCAGTGCTGTGGCATTTCTTCAGTTTCTGCGTGCTCTGGGGTGGTTGCGTCGTCGCCACCAGTAGAGAGCGGCCCGGCCCACCCAGCGGGCCGCCGACTGACCGGTGAGGGATCGGCTTGCGGGCGGCGGATCCGGAGCTCGCTCGGCTACCTCACTTGATTGGCGATCAAGTGAGCGATGCGCTGCTGCTGGGTGCCGTCTGCGGTGAAGGTGACGAGTTTCTGTTCGGGGTCGTCGGCGAGTTGGAGCACGACGTGCTGCAGGTTCAGGTCGCCGAGGACGGGATGGCGTAGCCGTTTGGTGCCGGAGCTCAGCGCGACGATGTCGTGGCGCGGCCACCAGGCCCTGGCCTCGGCGCTGGCAGCTTGTAGTCGCCCGGTGAGGGCGGCGAACTCGGGGTCGTCCGGATGTCGGTCGGCGGCGGCGCGGAACCGGGCGAGCAGCGCGGACGCTTCGGCCTCCCACTCGACCAGGATCGTCCGCGCGGCCGGGGCGGTGAACGTCCACCACAGCATGTTGCGCTCCTGCGGTGGTCGCGCGGGCCAGTCGGTCCACAGCGCCCGGGCAGCCCGGTTGGCGGCCAGGACGTCGAAACAACGCCCGGTGACGTAGGTCGGATACGGATCGAGTCGGTCGACGAGCGCAACCACGGAGGGCGCCAGCGCCTCGGCCATCCCGGGCGCGGTAGGCGCCGGGTGGCCGTGGGCGAGTTCGTGCAGGTGGGCGCGTTCGGCGGGGCTCAGGCGTAACGCCCGGGCCAGGGCGTCGAGGACCTGCCGGGAGGGGTGCACGTCGCGGCCCTGCTCGAGGAACGTGTAGTAGGTGGTGGAGATCGCCGCGAGCTGGGCGACTTCTTCACGGCGCAGGCCCTGGGTGCGGCGTCGGGCGCCGGGGGGCAGCCCGACATCGGCCGGTCGTAGTCGCCCGCGCCGCGACCGCAGCAGGTCCGCGAGTTCCTGGGCACGACTAGAAGTGCCGTTCGCACTGGGTGCGGGCGCGGCGGCCGGACGGTCAACAGCGATCATCGTGGCACCCCCATTACCAGCAACAGTAGGCTATGGATACCACTCTAAGCCGCGCCTAGCGTCGGGTCCATGAAGACGAGAACCCTGGGCCGAGAAGGCCTGACCGTGTCCGCGATGGGTCTGGGCTGCATGGGCCGGTCCCAGGCCTACGGTCCGGCCGACGATGAGGAGTCCATCGCCACCGTGCGGCGGGCGATCGAGGTCGGCGTCACCCTGCTGGACACCGCGATGAGCTACGGCGCGGGCCACAACGAGCAGTTGATCGGCCGGGCGATCACCGGCCGACGCGACCAGGTGGTGCTGGCCAGCAAGGTCGGCATCGTCCGCGACGCCCACGGCGTGCACGTCGATGCCCACCCCGACCGTATCCGCGGCTACTGCGAGGCGTCGCTGGCCCGGCTCGGCGTGGACCACCTCGACCTGTACTACCTGCACCGGGTCGACCCGACCGTCCCCGTCGAGGAGTCCGTCGGGGCCATGGCCGAACTGGTCGCCGAAGGCAAGGTGCGTTATCTGGGCCTGTCCGAGGCCACCGTCGAGGACCTCGAGCGCTCCGTCGCCACGTACCCGATCGCCGCGGTGCAGTCGGAGTGGTCGCTGTGGTGGCGGGAAATCGAAGACGACGTGGTACCGGCCGCCCGGCGCCTGGGCGTCGGCCTGGTCCCCTACAGCCCACTGGGCCGCGGCTTCCTCACCGGCACCCTCACCAGGGCCACCGGCGGCGGCTTCGACGCCGACGATCTGCGCCACGGCGACCCGCGCTTTACCGGCGACAACGCGCACCACAACCAGGCCCTCCTCGCCGAGGTCGAAGCCTTGGCCGCTCAACGGGGCGTGACACCCGGGCAGCTCGCCCTGGCGTGGCTGCTGGCCCAAGGCGACGACGTCGTCCCCATCCCCGGCACCAGACGAGCCAAGCGTATGGAAGAAAACCTCGCCGCCGCCGACATCGACCGCATGCCCGCCGACCTCGGCCGGCTGCACGCGGTGGCACCGCGCTCGGCATGGGCCGGCGACCGGCGCTCCTTCGCCGCCCACCACACCACCAGGACCACGGGAGCGCCAGCATGACCGCCCCGAAGAACATCCTCACCCACAGCGAAGACATCGCCGTCGACGACGGGACAACCATGCGCGGCTACGTCGCCCGCCCCACCACACCCGGGCCGCATCCCGGCGTCGTGGTCGCGATGGAGCTGTTCGGCCTCAGCGCCCACGTCCGCGACGTCTGCGAGCAGTTGGCCGCCCTCGGGTTCGTCGCCCTGGCACCCGACCTGTATCACCGCACCGCGCCCGGGGTGGAGCTGGCCGAAGACGCCGCCGGCCGCGAACGCGGCTTCCACCTGCTGCACCAGCAAACCCGCGAGCAGGTCCTGCGGGACGTCGCCGCCGCCATCGACCGGCTGCACACCGACGGCAGTACCGCCGTGGGCATGGTCGGGCTCAGCGTCGGCGGTCACGTCGCCTACCTGGCCGCCACCGAATTCGACCTGCCCGCCGTCGCCGTGATCTACGGCGGCTGGCTCCCCACCACCGACATCCCGCTGAGCCGCCCCGAGCCGACTCTCACCCGCACATCGCAGATCACCGGCCGCCTGCTGGTCCTCGTCGGCGAAGACGACCAGGTCGTCCCACCAGAACACCGACGCGACATCGCGCAGGCGTTGCGCGCGGCAGGAGTGCGCCACGAGATCATCACCTACCCCAGCGTGGCCCACGGATTCCTCAGCGACCGGCGAGCCACCTACGACCCCGCAGCGACCCACGACACCTGGCAGCGCATGCAGGAACTGCTCACCGCTGAACTGTCGATCCGCCCAGAGGGGACCTCATCCCCCTGAACGAGTGCCCGGTGACCCATCGGTTGCTGGGACGTGCTTGCCCATGGCCAGGGTCAACCGCGCGGGGTGGTGGCTGCTGTGGAGATCGCGGTGGCGAGGTCCGCGGGGCGGCTCCACATCGGCCAGTGTCCGGTGGGGAGGTCGATCAGTTCGAGGTCGCGCAGGGTGGTGACCTCGGCCATCATCGGGTGGCCTTGGTGGGCCATCTGCATCATCACCTTGGAGGGGAAGGAGCAGGCGATGATCGTGGCCGGGACGTCGCGGCGGGAGTCGTTGCCCAGGCGTACTGCCTCGCGCATCACCGATCCGGGTTCGGGCACCGCTCGTTGCCGGAACCGCTGCAGGTCGTCGTCGCTGAGGCCGTCGAGGCTGGCTGTCTGGCTCAGCTGATCGAACGGGGGCAGTTCCACGTCCTCGGTCTCCGGGGGTAGGGAGGCGTCGAAGACCGCACCGTCAGCGGACGGCCCGCTGTCGACGTAGACGACCCGGGCGACCACGGCCGGGTCCCGATCCAGGACGACCGAGACCGGGTGCCCCGAGCCGCTGTGCGCGACGAGGACGACGGGGGAGCCCTCGGCGGCCGCAGCGTCGACCGCCGCGCGGACGGCGTCTGCCTGCTGCGCCAGTGTCGTCGACCCACGGTAGGGGTTGTCGGGCTCGAGCCCCGGCAGGGTGACCGCGGTGACGTGGTGGCCGCGGCCGCGGAGGTCCTTCGCGACGGCGTCCCAGGCCCAGGCGCCGAGCCAGTGGCCGGGGACGAGAACGATCGAGGGTGCGGTGGGTGTGGTGGTGTCCATGCCCTCAATTTTCCCGTGTTGGGTGGACGACCCCATGTCACTATTTCGGTCATCATTTGGGGGACGATCGAAGGGTGAACCGCACCGAACGCCTCCACGCCCTCACCGAGTCGCTGCGCCGGGCAGGTGCACGGGGTCGCACCGCGGACCAGATGGCCGACGAGTTCGAGGTCACCAGCCGCACCATCAAACGAGATCTGGCCGCGCTGGAGGCCGGCGGACTGCCGATCTGGGCACGAACAGGTCCCGGCGGTGGCTATGGGCTGGCGCAGAGCTCCTCGCTGCCGCCGGTCAACTTCACACCCACGCAGGCACTGGCGCTGAGCGCCGCGGTCGCGGTCGCAACCCAGGCACCGTTCTGCGGCTCGGCGCGCACCGCCACCCGCAAGGTGCTCGACGTCCTCGATCCGGCGGCCCGCCGCCGAGCCGCCGACCTCTCCCAACGGATCTGGGTCGATGTCGCACCCAGCGCTCCCCGCCGGGTGCTCTCCGTACTCGAGCAGGCTCTGATCGACCAGGTCACCATCAACCTCGCCTACACCGACGGCAACAACCAGACCACGCGACGCGAGATCGAACCGATGATCTTTGCCCTCACCGGCGGCCGGTGGCTGCTCGTGGCCTGGTGTCGCCTGCGCGTTGACATTCGGTGGTTCAACCTTTCCCGCATCCACAGCGCAACAGCCACCCGCCACCCCTGCACCGGCCACGCGTTCAGCGAGATCGGCCCACCACCCGAACGAGCACGACCCGTCAGCATCTGAACAGCCCGGGTGCGAACCCCGCAGGCCGATCCCCGTGTGCCACAGATTCGACTAGCCCAGGTTCAAGAAGCGACGTTAAATCGCAAACCGCTCCGTGATGAGCAGGGCGCCGATGACCACCATCGCGGCGCCGGAGAACCGGCTGACGACGCGGGCGGCCGCCGGACGCGCATGCAGGATGGTGCGGGCGAACAGGCCGAGGCAGGCATAGAAGACGGCGCAGGTCAGTGTGAAGGCGAGCCCGAGGACGCCGATCTGTAGCGCGAAGGGCCAGGTCGCGTACGGGTGGGCGAACTGCGGGAGCAGGGCAAGGAAGATCAGCAGGCCCTTGGGGTTCAGGCCGCTGACCCCGACTCCGCTCCAGAGGGTGTTCCAAGACGAGCCGGAACCGGCTTCGGCGTCGGTGCTGGGCGTCGAGGGGTGCCAGAAGGTCATCGCGCCGTGCCCCATCAGGTAGGCGCCCCCAACGATGGTCAGCCCGGTCAGGATCGCGGGTGACCCCGCGACGACCGCGCCTACCCCCGCCGCGACGACGAGCGTGAGGGCCGTGTAGCCGAGGACCAGCCCGCCGACCGCCGGCACCACGGAGCGGCCGCGGAGGCCGGCGCTGATCGTGAACGCCCAATCCGCGCCGGGCACGACGATGAGCAGGAGGGCGATCACCCAGAAGGCGAGCACGGAACTGACGGCCATGGAAAGGACTTCCTTTGATCGCCGCGTTTCACGCAAAGCTATCGGCGACCTTGGCGAAGGTGGTCCCAAGTATTCTGTGACGGAGCGATCCCTGTGGGAGGAAATTGCCTGTGGATTCCATCGACCGGAAGATTCTTGCCGAGCTGCAACACGACGGCCGTCTGACCATCACCGAACTGGCCACCAAGATCGGGCTCAGCGTCTCGCCCTGCCACCGACGACTGCGCGAACTCGAACACAGCGGCGTCATCGTCGGCTACCGAGCCATCGTGGACGCCGACGCCATCGGTCTGACCTTCCAGGCCCTGGTCTTCGTGACCATGCGCCAAGAGGACCGCGACACCCTACTCGGGTTCGAGCAGGCAGTGACCCTCATACCCGAAGTACTCCAGGCCCAGCGGCTGTTCGGTGACCCCGACTACCTGCTGCGCATCGTCACTGCCGACCTGGCCGCCTACGCCCGACTCGAAGACGAGCACCTCGCCGCGCTCCCCGGCGTGCAGCGCCTCAACTCCACCCTCGTGATGAAGCACATCGTCAACGACCGCCCACTGCCCACCACCCACGCGTGACCCGTACGCGGCGGAACCAACACCGCGCGCCGACAGGGACACCGACGCCTGACCAACTCAGCCTCTGCCCCCCCGGTAGACAGTGCTGCGGTCGCGCCGGGGGGCGCAATGGGCCGGGGCCGGCCGCGTGCGGGATGATACGGTGGTGATGGATTTTGCTGACTGCGGTGGGGTGCTCAGCCCGCTGACGATGCTGACCGATCCTGACGTCGCGGTAGTCACGCGGTTCACCGGCGTGATGCTCGGACTGCGAGTCACGGGGCGGTGAGCGCACCGGAACAGGCAGGCTCGCCGCCGGCTGCAGGTGCGGTTGTCGGCACGGTGGCCGGGCTATCCCGCTTCCCGGTGAAGTCCACCGCCGGTGAGGCTCTGTCCGTCGCTGCGGTCGGAGACCGAGGTCTGCTCCACGACCGCGAGTGGGCGGCGTATACATGCGACGGGGGAATCGCCAGCGGCAAGACCACCCGACGGTTCCGCAAGGTCGAGGGGCCTGATGGCGTGGCGCTCTGCCGTACCCGCCGCCGCGGAGCTGCCCGTGCTGCGCGGTCCCGACGGTGACAGCTACCGAGTGGATGATCCGGGCGCCTCGCGAGCGCTCACCCGCGCGTTCGGGCAGCCGCTGACGCTGCGGCGCGAGGCGGGTATTCGCCACCACGACGAGTGCGGCGTCCACCTGGTCAGCACCTCCTCGATCCGTCGCGTCGAGCAGCTGTCCGGCGGTCGGGTCGACGCCCGGCGGCTGAGGGTCAACATCGTGCTGGACACCGAGCCCACCGGCTTCGTTGAGGACGGCTGGACCGGCGCCGAGCTCGCCCTCGGCCCAGAGGTCGTACTCCTGCTCGGGCCGGGTATGCCCCGTTGCATCATGATCGACCAGCCGCAGGCCGACGTCCTGCCCGACCCGCCGCTGCTGCGGACTCTCGGACGCACCCACGATGTGCTGCTCGGCCTGCAGGCGAACGTCATCCATCCCGGCACGATCTCCCTCGGCGCCACCGCGCGACTGACGCACCGATAGATAACCAGTGAGCAAGCGGGGTGAATCCGCGCACGCCCACTGAGTGCCGCTTGCCGATCCCGAAACGGACGGGTGGTGGTACCCGGGCAGAACCGTCGTTGTACCTGGATCGCGCGGGTGATAACAATGGCCCCGTGGACGTGATGGCGATGGCCCGCGAGGAGCGGACCGAGATGGCCGATTTCCTGGCATCGCTGCGATTGGAGCAGTGGGATCACCCAAGCCTTTGTCGGGGGTGGCGTATCCGGGACGTGGCGGCGCACGTCGTCAGTTACGAGGAGCACGGTTGGGCCGACCTGATCAAGCGGCTGGCAAGGGCCCGCTTTCGCCCCGGTCGACTTAACGAGGTGGCGCTGGCCGACTACGCGGCGCGCGACCCGCAGGAGCTGGTGGAGTTCTTGCGGAAACACCTGACGCCCCGTGGTGGGACCGCGCGATTCGGTGGCCGGGTTGGACTTGTCGACGCCCTGATCCACCACCAGGACATGCGCCGCCCGCTCGGCATGCGACGACAGATTCCGGCCGAGCTCGGCCCTTACACGGACTTCGAACTGGGAATGCTGAACGGCAAGCTCTCAACGCTGCGTTGGGTTCTGGGGAGCGAGCGGGACTTCCTCGACACGTAGACAATCTGAGGGCCCTTCGGCTGCCAGCGTTCCCGCGCACCCCCTTGCACGGTGTCTTGCACCCCGGCCTGGCCTGCACGGATGCCGCGGGCGTCGGTAACCGGGACAGACAAGGTTGCTCCGCTGTTGCCCCGCCCGCGGGGAGCCAGAACAAGCACGGCAAGTCGCCGACGAAGACAGCCACCCGCCGTGGCGCAGGAGAGGTGATTATTAAAATCGACAGTGAAGATTTTAATCTTCAGCGCTTCTGGACAGAGGCCGTTTGATAAATTTTGGCTGCATCTCGACAACTGTCGGGATGCAATGCAGATTGATCACGGCCATGGGATGCAGATTGAACAAACCGGCCGCCTCGGCGACTGTGTTCAATCTTAGCTGCATCCGCGTGTCGAACTTGACAGCTAGCGCTGACGTCA
>JAABUO010008987.1_pt1 | contig 11226 bp, 4 predicted proteins | sample 5559291 | NCBI WGS metagenome assembly JAABUO01 (sample SAMN10711878, study PRJNA513372) | rock metagenome | isolation source: Antarctica rocks | place: Antarctica: Victoria Land, Finger Mt sud | reverse complement strand
CGCTAAACTTGTTAAGACGATCATATTATTAGTTAAAAATGAGAACGATAATTAAACGTTACATTTAAAACTGTTACGTTTATCGAAGATTAAAAGCGTTAAGAAATTAAATTAATGAATTACTGAAGTCATTACTTATATTAAAACAACGATGATTAAACATTTTAATAAACTTCGTTATAAATATATTATAAAGCGACGAAAATAATGCGATTTTAATAGTTATAAATTAATTATTTAAAGAACGACATTATATATCGTGTTAATTAGGTAACAAAGAAATCTTCGCAGAATAAACAGTTAAGCTGCTATTATTATAAGTTTTTAAAACTTATAAATTATTAAAGTTAATAGTATTCGATCGAGATTCTTAGTTCGTATTAATTATTTAAAAGTCTTTATGCTTAAGACTCAGTATTAAGACGAAATTATTCATTAACTATTACTCGCAAATTAATGATTAAATAAAAAGAATAAATTAAGATATAAAACGATATTTACGTAATTATTACTCGTATATGCAAAGTAATTAAGTCGCTTAATTATTTATAACTGAATTCGTTAATAATAATGCTATTTCGCCGTTAACTAAACAGTTAAAGTTCTTTTTAAACAAGAGTTTTCATTCTCGTATGAGCTTCGATTCGAATTTAATTAAATATAAAACGATTCGAGCTAGAATTAAAGTAGACAAAGCGAAAGATATATTTAAATACATAAAACGATCGCTAACATTAATAAACTAAACATTAGCAAGATTTAAAATCACGATAAAGAAACAGATTAATAAGCATTAAAAGAAAATGATTTACAAGATAAAAGATATAATGTTCTTAAATTTTAAAAACATTACGACTGTAAGATCATTAAAGAAGCTGAATAATAAAATGCTTAAATCTTTTAAGATTCTGATCGAGATCGAACACGCATATTAATTAAAATTATTATCAATAATGAAGATTCATTTAAAGTTCGTTTTAAACCTGTTACGACTAGATTTAATTGATTCTTTAAAAGAATAGCGAAATGAATTATTTAATTTTATAATAATTAAAGACGAAGACAAATAAGAAATAAAGAATATATTAAACTTTAGGTTTTATAAACGAGATAAACGATTACAATATCGTGTTAATTAAAAAAGATACGACGTTAATTTACATTAATATAACGTTAATGAAAGTGAATTTAAAGAATGTTAAAAAGTCGTAAATAACTTTTATTAAAAATATTCAGCAAAGTTAAAATAAGAACGACGATGAGTTAAACTGCAGTAATGAAAATATTACTAGTTAAAGAAAAAGAATAATGTTACAATCGTGCAGTTCGAATTTAAATTAATTCAGACTGAGTTAATTTAATATAAATTATGTTAAATTATTATAAACTAGTTTAAAGCTAATGTTAACACGCTAAAGATTTAGCGCGTCTTTGTAAATATAAGATTCTTCGCGTGTTACATCTTCTTTCTTCTTTAGCTTTAAACTTTTAGTTAAAATATACTTATATGATTCGCTTTATACTAACTTATAACAAATGCATACGTAAGAACAAAAACGCTTCTGTTTTATAATTAAACATTCAGATTTAAATAAAAAGTGCTTAATATAAATTTAAGATTAAATTAAAGCTAATTATTATTTTAAAACGAAATAACGATGAAATAATAAACTGCGTAAATAAGAACGTTATGTTAGTAATTCTCGCGACTTAAAATTAATTCGAAGATAATAAATGTTATCATAAGCCTGTTAAGACTATGTCGTCGCTTACGAACATAAGTAAAATTTTACGAACTTAAAAGCGAAAACTTAATATTTTCGTAACATTAAAAAGATTAAATCTTTCACGATTAAAGAAAAGAATTAAGATTAGCTAAGATTATAAACTTGTTTAAAGAATATATAAAACATTAAAAGTTACTTTCTGTAATAAATTAATGAGTAACATAATCATTTTAAACTAAGAAGATCGCTTTAACAGAGCGTATTAAAATTAAAACGCTAGCGAATAATAAACTTTACGAATAGTTAACGAACTAAAGATTAATAGCTTATTATGTTTAGCTAAATATAAGTTAAAATGTTAAGAGTTTTATAATTATTAATAAACAAATATTAAGACTTATACGATATTCTTTTAAATATTAGCTATACGTTATTTACTGAATGCTTAAGATAAAACACGTATATTAAGAAAATGAAAATTTAGTAATAAATATAAAATATAAAAAAATATAAGTTAATCTTACATTAAAAATGTTAAACTTTACGTTAAATTAACGAATTAATATTCGCAAACTGTAATATTTATAACTTATTTAATATTTATAAAATGATTATATCTTGTTAATATTACGATTTATAAAACACGAAATAAGAAACGATAAAATTAATATTTCGTAATCTTTATAAAAATATGTTCATAATTTATTAATGCGAAATGTTTCTTAATAAATTTATAATCTTTTTAATATTTATATTAAAAGCACTTTACTAACGCGAAGTAATTATTATATTTAATGAAAGAACTCGCTTTAATCGTAATATTTAAAAGTTTATTTATAAATTAATATAATAAGTAATACGAGTAAGTTAATAAGACTAATTTAAACATCGTTATAAGAATTTATTTAACTTACGACATTACGAAAATGATGTAAAAATTAAATTAGAAAAAGCGTAGAACTTTACTATTATTTAATAAACATTATGAAATCATCGCGTAAAAGCGATACGTTATTCTTATTATATAAGAATTTTTTAATGATTACGTTATTAATAAATTTAAAAAGTAAAATAATTAAAAATTATTATTTAATAACGTAAACAGAGTTTCGTTATCTTTCAGTTTTATGAAAATTATAATTTAAAGAATTAAATCTCTGTTATTATAAATAATTTCATGTAAGATTAACGTAAACGCTTTTAATTTCTGTTAAAAATCTTAATATTTAAAGACTTATTAAACATGAATGAATTAATACGCTGTTTAAAGTATAATAATTAAGAGAATCTTTTAACTTTTAATAATTACACGAAAGCGAGTCTTAACGATGTAAATTAATGATATAAAGAAGTAAAAAAGAACAAAAGCTTCGTTAAAGTAGTATAAAGATGTACATATTATCTTTAAGAAATAATAATTACTCGCTTTAATAATTAAACGTTATAATTAAAAAATAATAACTTTATATTAATGTTATTATTATCGCATATATATAAAAACGTTTAAATTTTTTTAAATGCAAAGTATTTTATAATAACGATAAGAAATTAAAAGAAGCTACGATAAAAGATAAAAACTTTAAATAAAACAAAGTACTAGATTTAAATTTAAGGAAAAAAGAAGAAGAAAGAGTCGCATGTTAATTTTATCGCATATATGCGAAAGATAAATAAGATTCGTAAATTAATTACGCTTTTAATTATAACGAAGTATATAATTAAGAATAATATTACGATCATCGTTAGCGAAATTAAAAAGAAGTATGTAAAAACTCTGATGCTTATCATTAACTTATCGTATTATTAAGCATTTTTATAAATTAAGCGATAAAAGCTTAAAGTTTTAATAAATAAACAGATTTTTATATAATCATCGCAAGAATCTTAATAAATGTTAAAGCAAGTTTTTAATTTTTTTAATCTTTTTAATTATGTGTTTAATTTTGTAACTAAACTAATCGCTGAGTCGAGTTTCGATATTAACATATTAACTTAACTCGAATACTTAATATTAACATTATAATTTAACTTAAATATTTAATATTAACATTATAACTCGACTTAAATACTTAATCTTAACATTGTAACTCGACTTGATATTAATCTTAAGTTAAGTTATAATTTAAGTTCTTAACTTAACTCGTTAAGTAATCGAAAATGACGTTAAATATTAAGATTTATTAAAAAAAATTATTACGTTATTATTACTAAAAGACTTATAATAATAATTAAAACTGTTTGTTTGTTTTTTTATATCATCTTTTTGTTATTTATATTATTTTGTTACATTATTAATAATATATATTAAAAAATGTTTAATTTTAATAAAATATACGAATTATTAAAATCTTTAATAATTTAATTAATTAATTGCATTACTTTTTTACATTATTTTCTTATATTATTATATAATTATTAAATATACGACGAGAATTTAATTATATATAAATAGCAGTAATAATAAACGATGTCGCTAGCATATAACGTGTATATTATATATTTAATATGTAATTATTAAAGTATATAAGAAGTATAATTTATAACGTATAAAGATACGATAAAAACTTTACATTTAATACTAGTTTTAATAAAGAAAATTAACTACGTCGTAGAATGTAATAACTTTAATATTTAATAATAACAAGTTAAATATTATATCGCTTTATGTCTTAACAAGTTAAGTTAAGAATTTAAGTTAATACTCGATATTAACATTATAACTCGACTCGAATACTTAGTATTAATATTATAACTTAACTCGAATACTTAATTTTAAAATCGTGACTTAAATTAAGTCTTAACGAGTTAAGAACTCGACTCGAGCTTAATGTATTAATTCGTCGCAATTAGTTTACTTGTAACTAATGAATTATTCATTTGTAATGTTTTTATATATTCGCTTATTATTATTTCTTGTTTAAAGATCATGTTTTTAATTATTTATGCGAATGCTAATCTTTTTATAATAATTATTTAACGTAATAAAGCGCAAGATGAAATGAATACATTTCAGCTTAAGTACGTAAAATTAATATGATTTAATAAATTAATTTTAAAATAAAGATAATATTAATATTAATAATAATTTCGAAATTATTATTAAAGAATTTACTAAATGTTAAAAAAAGTAAGTGCTGCGAATAAAAATTACGAAAGAAAGATACAAGTATCGCTTAATGTGTAAGAATAATTTTAAATTTAGAATTTAATAAAAATTTATGAATCTTCTTTTAAAGTTAATTTAACTAAGCTTATTTTAACATATATGAACTAATCGTTAAGTTAAGTTTTAATATTAATATTTTAATTCGACTTAAATAATTGATATTAACATTATAACTCGACTCGAATACTTAATATTAACATTATGACTTAACTTAAATATTTAATTTTAACATCGTAACTTAACTTAATATTAATCTTAAATCGAGTTATAATTTAAGTTCTTAACTTAACTCGTTAAGTAATTAAAAATAACGTTAAATGTTAAGATTTATTATTTTTTAAATTTATTACGTTATTATTATTAAAAGACTTATAGTAATAATTAAAACTGTTTTCTTATTCTTTTATATTATCTTTTTATTATTTATATTATTCTGTTACATTATTAATAATATATATTACAAAATGTTTAATTTTAATAAAACATATAAATTATTAAAATCTTTAATTAAGAAAGAATTTAATTCTTTTATCGTTTATTTATTTACTTTTAGTAATTTTCATTTTAATTAATTCGCAAGTTAAGATTTACGAAATATTAATTAAATTTTCGTTAATAAGAAACGAATTTTTTAAGAAGCGATAAATAAAATTCATTGTAATACTTCTTTTTTAAAATTAAAAAAAAATTTAATATATTAAGTAAAATTTTAATATTAATGCTTAATTTTAATAATAATAATTATAAACGTCTGTTAACGAAAGTGTTATTAATAAAACTTAAAGAAAGATAATAAATTTACTTTAAATTAAGAAAATCGAAGTAAATAAATAATTTTACATCTGAAATAATTTTATTTAAATAATTTTAACATTAAAAGAATATTTTAAAATCTTATACAAGATTTATTATAAGATTTTAAATCATTTTACAGCTATTAATGTATTTGGTACATGTAATATGATTAAGCATTTTAAGTTAAATGCTTATATAAAACGAAAGCGATTTAACTTTCTTTCGCAGATAACTTTTAATCGTATAAGTTTAATATAATAATGTAAATAAATAATGTAAAGCTAATATTTTTATAAAAGAAAAATCGTATTAATTTATTATTTTAATTTAATTAATAAAATTTAGAAAAAATATTATGTTAAATCTTCGTTACATTAAATTAATCTTTTTAAATCATTAAAAACGAGCATTTTCGATAATTATTACAAATGCTTCGTTCAGAAATTACTTTCGTGCATCGCATTTAATTATTAAACATAATTTTCTTAAATTATGTTAAGATTCGTGAAAAGATAAAGTAAGATTTAAAAAAGTCACGACGTGTTTTTATTACGTTAAATGTATGTTTTAATTCTTAAAAAGTCGCTTATTTAAAAGTATTAATATAAAACTTAATTTCTTATTTAACTTATATCATTAGTTTAATAACTTAAAAGTTTATTTAAATTATTAAATTAAAGACTTTAAATAATAATTCTGCTATGTTATTAAAAATGAATTAAGTTAAGAATATAATTAAAAGTTATAATCTTTACATTATTATTAAGAAGATATTTATTAAATTAATTATGTAAAAAAATAATGTATTCATTTAATACTTTAACGTGTATATTAACTGCGCGACACGATTAATATATAATTTAAAAAATTCTCGACAAATATAAAGATTTAAGCTGTTTAATTAAAGAAGAACGAATAATCATAATATTATTTATTAATGATATTTTAAAGTCTTTTTACGAGCTAATTTTAGTTATATTTAAAACTATTAATGTTAATATATATTTAAAATTTTAAATATTTAATGCTCTTTTTAATCATTTTAATGCTATTAAAATAACTGTACGTAATAATGCATATACTTCGCAAGCACTTATTCTTTAAGCTTGCGAACTAGCTTTTATAAAGCTTATAAAATATTATTTTAAAACGAAAAATAAAGATAAACTAATATATAATCTCGTTGTAATTTTAAATTTTACTTAAAAGTTAAAATTATATTAAGATTAAGATATAAACGAGAACGATGAACATAATTTTAATAAGAATGCTTATTTTTATTACGACAAGTATAGAAAGAAGTTTAAGAATTATTTTCGTCGTTATTATAAAGAAAGAATTATAACTTTAAAACTTAAAACGTAAGTAACTAGTAATATTAATTAAATAATGTAATATAATAATGTAGTTATTTATTTATTAATAATGTTATAGCCTGTTATAATGATTATACGAAATTTTCTTTAAAGAAGTTAACGTTATTCTTTATTTGTTAATAAAGATAATTAATATCTTCGTATTAACGTTATTATTAAGAAGTCTTTAACATAAAAGTATTAAAGAAATAACGTCTCGAACTTTTTAAGATTAATTTTAATAATTAAAAATGTTCTTTCATGTTTAATATTCTCTGTAAATATTAAACGAACATTTAGTCTTGCGAGAAGAATTTATCGTTAAGATTAATTATAAATGACTTTAGAATTAATTAATTAAATAATGTTTTTTAAGTATTATAATCATATTAACTTAAATTTTAAAAAGATTATTATTAAAGCGTAAAATATTTATCGTAAAAAAGAAGATAAAGATGCGATTAATGAATTTAATGATTTTTTTAAAATAAATTTACAGAATATTTTACGTTTTATTATAATTTAAATATTTAATATTATTATATTAAAAGTTACTTTTACGTTATTAAGATATATAATAAAATATTTACGAAATAATATAATAATATAATGTAAATAATTAAATGTATTACGATGTTAAATAACTTAATTACTTATTAAATATTCTTATTATTAATTATTTCGATTTAATTAACACATTATTTTATTAAATTATAACACGCTTTACGTATATTATAAGAAGATTACTATTTACATACGTAAAGCATTATATTAATAAGTGTTATATAATATTAAGAATAATGTAAATAAATAATGTACTTATTAATAAGAAATTTATATAAAAACGCTTTTATAATCTTTTAAAGAGTAAGTAAAATTAAAGTTTAAATTTTATAATTCTCATTGCTCATTTTTAAATTATATTAATTCGTATAAGTCTTATCTCGTAAAATATCGCGTATTACTCTTTTAAAACAAAGCTTAAATATTAATAAATTCGCATCTTTTTAATAGTAATGAATCTTTTAAAAAGCGATAATTTCTTGCTTTTATTTTTTCTTTATCTTTATTTATCGTAATAAATTAATTATTAATTACTTAATGCATTATTTATTTAAATTATCTTTTTAATTTTATTTATCTTACTTCTTAATATAATCTTATTATCTTTTGTTAATTCTTTCTTAACTTAATTTAATGAAAGTTTATTATTACGAGTTAATTTCTTTAAATTATTACGCGATGCGTTTTCGTTTAACTTTTATATTACATTAAGTCTGTTAGTAATGCGTAATAAGAAATGCATTATTTAAATGCATGATTTATTTACTTAATATAAGTTATGATGTAAATTAAAGTAATTTCTTAACTGAGTATAATTTAAAAACTTAAGTACGATGTAAACTAAAATGATTAATACAATGTAAGATAAGATAATCGAGATAATTAATACGATGTAAACTGAAATAATTAATGCGATATAAAGTAAGACAATTAAGATAATTAATGCGATATATACTAAGATAATGATTATATAAATTACAGTACTAAGATTGTAAATGTAATGTTTATAGCTTTAAAATAACAAATAAATTTTAACATTTAGCGTTAATTTTAACTTTATTTATATCTTACATTTATTTTAACTTTAACAATATTTACGCTTTACATTTACTTATTACATTCATTTATTATAACTAAATTTATTATAAAGAAAGAAAAAGCATTTTAACATTATTATTATATAAGAAGATTATTATACATTATTTATATACATTATTATTAAGATTAATTAAAATCGCAGAATGTTTAATTTATTAATTAAGTCGCAGTTAATTATTAATAAAAATCGTATTATAAAATGAAATAAAGATTAAAAAACTCTTTATATTAAACAAAACGTTAATCGAGTAGCTCTTTATAAGTAACTTATTAAGCTAAGAAATATTAACGTTTATTAAAATATATTAAAAGCGAAGCGAATGAATATAAAGAATAATACACGAGATATAATTACGAATAATTAAGTAAAGAAAAGTTTACATGATAATGCATTTAAGTAATGCATATATGTTTTAAAAGCTGATAGTATAATATCTTAATGTTTTAAGATTAATTTACTAAAGAAGATAAGAAAGAAGAAGATTACGAAGCAGGCAAATATTAAAGTTATAGTTATAAAAATAATATCTGAGTTTACTTTAATTATTAAAGTATGTATTTATTATGTTTAATGTAAAAGACGTAACTAATGTATATGTTAAATTATTACGAATTAAGATAAATTTAATAATATCATGTTTAAATATATAATATTAATAATTAAAATCATTTAGTAACGTATCTTACATTATGAAAAACTCGAAGACTTAAAAGCAGTAAATGATTCAGATGCAGTTAATAAATTTAATAAATTCATGAATGTATTTTCTAGTAAGAAATATGCGACGAATCGTGAAATATTTAATTCATTAACTTTAATTAAGAACGAATTAAAGAATTTAATTAAAATTAATAATAATGAAATTAAGATTAAGTATAATAAAATAAAGAATGATGCGAAAATAATTGTAAATGAATATAAGAAGAAAGAGAAAAAAAAGAAAGAAAAGAAAAAGAAAGAAAAGAAAAAGAAAGAAAAGAAAAAGAAAGAAGAGAAGAGAAAAGAAGAAAAGAAGAAAAAGAAAAAGAAGAAGAAAGACGAAGAAAATTATAAAAATTTTAAAATTTTTAATTAGTAATTTAATTAATTAATAATATTACTTTCTTACATTATTCTTTAACATTATTATGTAACAAGTTAAATATTATATCGCTTCATGTCTTAACAAGTTAAGTTAAGAATTTAAGTTAATACTTAATATTAACATTATAACTTAACTCGAATACTTAATATTAACATCATAACTCGACTTAAGTACTTAGTCTTAACATTATAATTTAACTTAAATACTTAATTTTAAAATCGTGATTTAAACCGAGTCTTAGCGAGCTAAGAACTTAGCTTAAGCTTAATGTATTAACTCGTCGCGATTAGTTTAAACATATACTTTAGTAAATAATATTAGTTAATGTTAAACTAATATAATTTAGCTAAATTTATCGCTTCGTACATGTAAGCAAAGAACGCGAATTAAGCAGCTTATATTAATTTAATATAAATAAACTTCGTTAATTATTAAATTACGAAAATGGCGCGTTTACATGTTATAATTAAAATTAATTAATTATTAATAATGTTTGTTATAATAATATAAAGACGCGTTAATTTAATTATTCTTTACTTCTTATATTTTGTTTTCGCACTTAATTTTCTTTATTCATCTTTTTATTTTTTCTAATTGCTTTACTTTTAACCTACGTTATTCTTATTAACGATCGTATATAATTATTAACAAGTCTTAAGTATTAACGAGAACTAAAGATATAAATTAATAAAGAAACGATATAATAAAAAACACGTAAAGAATATTATTCGCTTTAATATTAAAAATATATAAAAATGTTTATCAGCGATAACTTTTAATCTAGAAACTTAAAAAGCGCGTTGCACTTACGTTAATCTTATTTAAAAATAATATTAAACTCGTTAAGCTTAATTAAAAACGAAATTAAGCATTATTTTTAAAAGATTCATTAATCTGTTTAAGTAAATTAATACTTTTCGTAAGTTTTTATTCTTTATTATTTTATTATACATTCTTAATGATATATAAATAACTCAGATATTAAATAATAATAAAACGTACATTATATTAAAACGTTAAAAAAAAAAGCGTTTTAATTACGCGTCGAAATCTTTAATTACTCGTAAACGTAATAAATTTATTAAAATGTTATTTATATACGAAATTAACGACAGTAACGAGCTGTTAAGACCGTGTCTAGAATTTAATTACTAATAAATGAGCTAAATAAAATGTTTAATTTATAAAGATAGCTATGACTAAAAGTTTAAGAATACAGAAGAAAGAAAGTTTTTAAAGCGATATTTATGTCTAGAAACTCAGAGTTCGTGCTAGACTCGAAAGAAAGATGTTATGACTCAGAGAAAATGTAATACTCAGAAGTGTTAATTAGTTCGAGTTAAAGCTGTATTAAAGAATGTTAAAGTATGTTAAAGCTTTTACTCGTGATGAGCTCGATCTAGCTTTAATTAATTTTAACACACTCGTAACATTAC
>JAABUO010008986.1_pt1 | contig 11229 bp, 17 predicted proteins | sample 5559291 | NCBI WGS metagenome assembly JAABUO01 (sample SAMN10711878, study PRJNA513372) | rock metagenome | isolation source: Antarctica rocks | place: Antarctica: Victoria Land, Finger Mt sud | reverse complement strand
GTGCGCGCACCGTTGGGTGCGCGCACCGAGGCCTTGGTGCGGTACTATCGTCATTAGTCAACCGTAACAACCATGTAACGCATAAAAAGTCGCAGGAACTACCGTAACGACCGTACTTGCATGTTTGGAAAGACCCGCCAGCATGCAAAAAAGCGATCTGGACTGCATTTGCGACGCGCCTGGCCCGATGGCGGCCCCTGCTAGCTTGCAGGAGCTTGCACGATCAAATATAAAGGTGCTAGCCAAGGGCAAAGGGGGTAACACAAAGTTTGTGTGCACACACTGTCGAAAAGAGTTCACTGGATCACTAACTCGACAGCTTGCACACCTCACTGGCACATTTGGCAATGGTATAGCTGCCTGCAACGATTCAGATCTGATACAAGAAGTTGGAAGTGGAGCGATTGGAACGCACCAAGTCAGGGTCAAGGGCTTCAAGTAGTCAGCTGAGCGGTTCAGGTAGCTGTGAGGGTCCTGTAAGGTGCTGCTGCCACAGTTATACTGTGATGTCAATCCCCTTGCTTGTGCAAATTCTACTGAGATCTGCCCTGCCAAAAGGCTCAGACAGCCAACAATTGAGCAAACACTAGCAGACAAGAAGGCCACTGACATCAGTGTTGCGCAGTTCTTTTATGGTTGTGGATTGCCTCTACACCTTGTCAGGCAAGAGTGACAGAGCTTGCAATTGCACTGTTGACCTCTGCTAAAGCAGTGTAGCATGCAGGTCTCCTTACTTCAGAAGGATGTGTGAAGTCATCAGCAACAGCAATGTGCCATACAGAGGCCCTTCTCATGAAGCAATCCGTGGTGAACTGCTGGACGCCGTCAAGGCTAAAGTAGAGGATGGTTGTAAGTCTTGGTGGGATCATGCTATGAAAGTGACAGGGTTTGTGCTGGGCTCAGATGGATGGACAGATGCACAGAGTCGTCCATTGCTCAACTTTATGCTGGTGTCACCAAAAGGCGTCAAGTTTGTGCGTGCTCTAGATACATCAGGCCAGCAAAAGCCAGGCGACTTCATTGCTGACAAGATAGGAGAGGTCATTGATGAGGTTGGTCCTGAGTACATCTCAGCTGTCATCATGGATGGCGTCTACAACAATGTGTCTGCAAGTGAGCTACTGGAGGAAAGGTGAACATGAAATGTTGCTTGTTCAGGCTGTGTCATGCTGACTTGCTGAGTGCAAACATTGCAACAATTATTGTTATGAATGCTGCAGGTATCCTGGCTTATTCACATTGCATTGCACTGCTCATGCCCTTGACCTGGCATTGGAGAGGATATGCCAGCTTCCCTACTTCTCTGAGCCTGTCTCTGTGAGCAAGAAGATCATTCAGATTCTTACCAACCACCACTTCACCAGTGCCCTTTTCAAATCCCACTCCAAGCTTTTTCTTCTCAAGCCAAGTGACACAAGGTTTTACAGTGCCGACATTGCTGTACGCCGATTGCTGCGCTGCCAAAGTGCCGTTCAAAAGACTGTTGTCAGTGAGGAGTGGAATGAGTGGGCAAACAAGCGCGATTATAGGGACAAGGCTCGCTTTGTCATCAAAGCAGTTTTGGATCCTGCCTTCTGGACAGCCATTGCAAATTTCTGCCACGTCCTAAAGCCTATTGTCCGTCTGCTGCGGCTGGTTGACAGCAACATGCCCAGCATGACCAAGGTGCCTGACTCTGTCAAAACTCTGCTCGTTTACTGCACTTCTGTCCATCTGCAATGCAACTGTGAAATTGTTGTACAGGTGTACCCTGTGTGCTGTGCGATTGAGACTCACATTGAAAGCACCAAGTTGCCAGCAGATGTGAAACATGATGTGGCAGAGCTCTTTTGTGAGAGGTGGGACAAGATGCACAGTCCATTGCACTCTGTGGGCTACATGCTAGAACCTCAGTTTCAGGATACTGACTTTGGCCCAGAGGTGAGCAGAATGCGTCCACTGATAGTGCTTTTTGCACAATTGCAATCAGTGTTGCTCTGCACAGCTGTCTGTATGTATTGCAATGCTGCAGATTCTGCAGTGCAGAAAACTGCTTTGCAATGCTGTGTTTGCTGAAGCATTGCAGTCACTGACCCAGGCTGTTACCATACACAGGTCAGAAAGGACTTCAGGGAGACAATGAAGCGTATGTTCCCTAATTCAGAGGACTACAAAGCTGTCTTGTCTCAGCACACCAAATTCACCAACAAAGAGGGTATCTTTGGAGATTCTGACATCATGTCTTTGACACAAGATGACAGTGAGCATGCAATCCCTACATACCAGTTCTGGAGTGAACACGGTATGCTTATGCCATATGCTACACTATCAAGTTGCAACATCACTACTGGTGTCCTGCTATGCTACATTACTATTGCACTGCACTGCCATTGCACTACACAGCCATTGCACTGCATGATGACCTGGCAAGCAATTGTGACCTTGGCAGCAACAGGTGTCATCATGGTTGTGCCTGTTTTGCAGGTCACGAGACACCACTGCTAGCCAAGGTAGCAAAGAGAGTGACTTCTATGACATCCAGTGCAGGCGCTTGCGAGCGTAACTGGACCTCTTATGACTTCATTCACTCTAAGAAGCGTAACAAGCTGTCACCTCAGAGGGCCAATGATCTGGTTTTTGTTTTCACCAATTTGAGGCTCATGGCTAGGTTCAACCAACCAGAGAAGTTTGCAGAATGGGTGGAAGAAATAGATGAGGAACAACAGCTTGCACTGCTGGGTTTAGCTGATGATGAAGAGTTTGAGTCTGACACACAGCTTTAAGAGACTTGACAGATGCCGAGGGAAGGAGACATTCAGACTGCCGTTTTGAGCTGACAACCACCTGCCTGAAGATGATTCATTCAAAATACTGTGTATACAGACGCAACTGCACGCAACTCCGAATACTCCTTTGCAGCATGCTATTGTTATCAACAAGCATTACCTAACAAGTACCGTATTATTGTAATTCTCCAAACACAGCAATATAGTTTCTCTGCCTCAATGCAACAGCTGCGAACACGCTGTAGCTTTGGAGTCTTAGCTCCCGCCCTGTCACACTCGATCTCAATGCCTCAGGACTATTGAAATGCGACAATGCCGTGTTTGACACACCAGACCACGTCATATCATGTTAACGTATGATGTAATGTAGCTTCATGGAATTATTATCAACCTGCATGACCATGGGTGGTGACTGCTAATAAGCTGACATGTTCATCTGATGATAAGCCCGCTGTAAATAGGTTCGCATGCTGCTGCAGGTTCTGCTGCCACGTCACGTCGTGAGCAAATCAACGAGCGGCGCATGCCGCCATTTTTGTAGCACAAACTCTGCTGGCCCACATTTTGGCAGACTATTTCTGCGAAGCGGCTGATCGAAGCTGCTTTACGTCATGCGGGTTTGCAAACACATGTCAATGCTCTAGTCAGATTTGACTCGACTAGGTAGTCAGCGGAGTATGATTATCAGTCCAAGCCAATCTACGTGCAAAATTACTAGCAAAGGGCTCCGGAACCACGCAAGCTCAAAAACGATGTCCTTTGAGGAGGGGTGGAGGTGTAGACGATTCGTCTGACCTGCAAACGGCATGGCGTACCACGCATGCCATGCCATAGCGTAGACATGGTTGCTTGACGCGATATACAGTGCTTTTGTATGCCATCTGAGCTTTCTACCCCTGCTGTTCTGTGTAGCAAGACACAGAAGCCAATCTACTCCAACCTTGAACTGCTTTTTGACAGCTGCATCTTTTAGACTTCACCGGAGGCAAGGACTTTGCAAACAAATGCAGCGCGACAACGATGCTGCCATCGCCGTCGACCGCATAAGGGCCGGCCTGCTGTCCGAGGAGCATTCCGATCCTTCAGTGGTCAGCAAGAGGCGCAAAATCGAGCAGGGCGAAGCAAGTAAGCTCTCCGCATCGGCATTGCTGGTCTACGGCTTTGCAAGCTCCTTGTCAGTCCCTGGACAGCTCACAAGGCGGTTGTCTTCGTAGGCCCTCCTCCTAGGTCCTTCAGCTCGAAATACCGTGGTGTTAGCTGGCACAGTCAAACGGGCAAGTGGAAAGCTCAGATCAAGGTGCGGCAAGCAGCAATGCAATCACCTCGCAACAAGGCACAACACCCTTGCCTGCCTGGAATGAATTCCTTGTCAGCTTGGTGTTACAGGTGCTGGGAAAGGATGTAAACCTTGGCAGACAAGTGTCAGAAGAAGCAGCAGCCAAGGCGTACGACAAGGCAGCAATATGTGCTAGGGGCAAGCATGCAGCAAAACTCAACTTCTCACTGACTGATTACAGCCATGAACTGGAGGAACTGGAGCACAAGACAGTAGCTGAGCTTGCACCAGTACTCAGGTGACAGTTAGCTCGAACAGCTTGCCAATATTTGCAAAACCAGCAAGCTAGCTCTGATCCAAGGCAACCAAAGCATATCTGAATGATGCTTGCAGTATTAAGCTGACATTAGGCATTACTTAGACACGCTACGCTCATGCTTGCGCACGCTCACAGTCAGATCTGCATCCATAGTAATTCCCTATGATTCAGTTTCATATGTCCTTCCTAGATGTATATCATACCTTTTGGCAAATGTCTGCTTGTTCCATGGGATGCATGCAATTTCACAGAGGCACCTTCTCCACAAGTGTATGCATAATTGATGCAGAGGAGAGGAGGAACGTCTTCAAGCCCAGACCTCGCGCTACCATGGCGTGCGTCAAAACAAGCGCTCTGAGAAATGGGAAAGCTATATCAGAGTGGCTGGCAAGCACCTGCACTTGGGCTGCCATGACAGCGAGGTTGCAGCAGCTCAAGCGTTTGACCAAGCAGTCATGCTGCGCCATGTCTACTGCCGTGACGGCGAGACTTCTGTGCCTCTCGTCACCAACTTCCCTCCTGAGTACTACCAGGTCTGTTTGTTTGCCTCTGACTGCTGTTGCTTACATCACTTGTGACAGTGATTGCTCCTGCACTGCTGCTGTATCGGACACTGGTAGCATTACATGTCACGGCGGTTTGTCCCTGAAGACAGAGGAAACATTGGGGTGCTGAGATCATGCGCAATGTTTGTGCTCACAATATGTTGTGTTGGCCAGAATGCTAGACAGCAAGACATGCTGTAAACTGGAGCTGAGCCTCCAGCTTTCTTACTGCTTTGGTCCAGGTATTGCACAAGCACTTGACACCCTACAGCCCAGACTGGAAGGCATCGTCTAACTGCCGCATTGAGCAGGCCAGACATGGGCATGAGACCTATCTATCACTCAAGCCAGCCACATTGCACACAGCTTTGAAGCTGCCCTGCTTGCTATGCTGCAGGGTCTGCTGCAGCAGGTGCTGGGTGGGAACGAGGATGTGGTCGTCACAGCCGGCCGAAAAGCGCCTGCTACCACTGATGCCTTCTTCCAACTTGAGGTGACGTTCTTGCCTGCTCATTACTGCAGCGCTCAGAGTTACCATTCATCTTCCTCAGGCACGAGTGCGCAGGCTTGTAAGCGCTTGCCAGAAGTGGAAATTGACACTGTGCTGAAGTAAACAAGATATGAGAATGAGGTGCTATCTGGGGCAAACACCCTGCAAGGCGACCCATGTATCTTGTTTCTATTGATGGGCAGACTTGCAACCCTGACATGCTTGAATACAGTGCTACATGGTGTGCAGTCTGTGTGTCAACAATGTTTCCCAGAGTGTGCAGTGAGAGCAATGTGCATTGATGCAGGACAAATATGTGCAGCAGTTGTTGCAAAGATGCCAAGAGCAGCAGCGGTGACACCTGTCACGCTGCACCTTCGTACTGTCACTGTACAGTTCATTTGAGCTAAGGACACACAGCTGAACATGTATATATAGGGAGCACTTCAACAGACGAGGACCTGCTCAACATTCAGCAACCATATATATTGCAGCAGAGCGGGGTAAATCAAGCATTGACTGACTCAAGATCTGTCTGCCAGCTTAAGGACTGCTGTGCAATGCTTGATACTACCTTTTCCAGCCTCAATTTCTTTGAGATTCTGCAAGCTGAATGGGACTCAGTATGCTAGAATCCGGGGGTTTGCACTGTCCAGAACGATTTTCACATCAATAAGGGGTGTGTCACATGGGTGATTTTTGTCTTTACAGCACTTGGCATTGTTCTTGATCCTTCTGCTTTGCATGCAAAAGCTATCATGTTTGGGTGTATTACATAATGCTCCTGGGATCATCTGAACTACTATATTCTTTCTTGGGTGTTTTATTATGCATATCTGCCAGGAGTCTACTGAGGTCTTCGGGTATTGTGCTTGTTTGGGAGTTACTGAGTGATTACATGGGAGTCCTGCATGTGTCGTGGGTCTTGTCACGCTTTTGACTGAATCCTGCCTATGGTGCATGCACCAAATTCTCTCAAGCCTGCTTTGCTCATCAAGATATACTTTTACTCTTTCTTTAGGCTACATCTTTCTTGAGAATGTGTGTCGTTGTCCAAAGAGCTAACTTGATTGCAATAACAAGCACTGCAGGGTCTTTGTAGCTGATTGTTAAGGAGGCAATCATGGAGAGTAAGCGTTGTTAAGTGTTGTTCGTGTCTGCTGTTGACACGTGTTCCTGCCATCAGCCTCATTGTTGACCACATTAAGCATATGTAAAGTCATTCAAAAGCTCGTCTCAGTAATTTTGCTCTGCGTGCTTGCAGAGTTATACGTACAACGACACTGCTGGACTCGAGGGTTGCATGCAGAAAGTTGCGACAACGGCCACACGCTTGACTGCTTGGTTGCACACATGGTGCATCTCTATAACCATACTGCAAACTATTGCCGCTTGATCTAGTATTTAGAAAAACACTTCGCACACATGTCCTCTCGTTGTTAAAGAAGCCAGCTCAATGTAAGCAACGTCTAGACCTCAGATCTGACATTTGACATGCATGAACAGCAGGCTGCGAATTAGTCCTGTGAAAACCCTTCAAACTTGCGCTCATACTCGTAATGGGCTGGAGAGGCTGTAGTTGTCAGATGCTCTGAGATTGGCATGCCAGCTAGGTCTTGTATGAGCAATGCAGACACCATGCTGCCTTTGGGAATTGTTCCCTTTGCAGCTGGAAACTCTAGTAAGGTGTTTGCAGAGCGCATGCTGAGCAACCTACTACTGATTTGTCCACCTGTACTCTCAGCTGCAAACTCCCCTCCAATATGACTGTCCGAGACTTTAGGCGGCCTGCAAAACACACCTGGCAATTCAAATCACAACACATATCCTGTGTGAGGGTCAGAAAAGCTCTTGCTTGCCACAAGCGCAAACTATCCCAGGCTTTGCTGCTGTCGTACGTATTGCCTGGCTTTGTTCACATATTGACTGCTGAAGACATGACTGTTGACCAGCCTTTACAGTCATCTCACCTGAGCTGCATGGCAGTAAGTGTTCCATAGCAGATCAGAAGTAACACGCAGCCACAGTCCATGTTCAGCAAGCCTCAACGTAACATTGAAGGGGGTGTACCTTCTCCAATGAACGGTTGCTCTGTGATATTCTGGTCGCTCAGGGTCTAGCTTTAGGTCCTGGCTGGTCCTGACATGCACCCTCCTAGGCATCGGGTGCTGCATGCAATTCATCACCATCACATGATGTTCACTACACAGATAACTTTGTCACACAACACAGCTTTAGAACACAGCTTTAGAACACAGCCTGTTATCAGCAGAAAAGCTGCACTGCAAGGCATATGTGATGGCATGGTGTGTCTTGCGCTGATGCATGCAAGTATGCAGCATGCTCTGCTCATGCGGTGTGATGAGGCATCAAACCAGGTAACATGCAAGAGGCCTTTGATCCTGCAGCTGTGTAGAGCATGCCACTTGCATGCACGACACTATAGAAGGCGATTGAAGAGGGTGCTTTCAAGGAGAGTTACAGACCAGACACAGAGAGGAGTTACAGAGGGGAATCACCTGCCAGCCGGCCATCTTGCGCAAGGCAGGTACAACCACTAGGTTGAAGGTGACAATGCTGCTTACTGGATTGCCAGGCAGCCCAAACACAAGCATGCGCCGTTTGCTGCAGAAACACCATCAGGTATGGACCGAGCCTTATGATTGCCCACTTCATGCTGCTGGTATGTTGAGCCAAGTTGATGCAGCGCTTTCTAGCAGTGGCCTGGAACATGAGGCCATGACAGCAAAGGTGCACATGTATGCACATTGCATGCAAGACAAAACGTCTCTGCAGCTAACATTGTGAGCAGAGCACCAGCTGCATGCCTGGGAAACTGACCAGCTTCATGGGACCTATTCTGTAGCTGACAGTATAGGGTGGCACCTGGAAGAGTCAAGCTCAATGGTCGCAAAGGTGAGAGGTTTGCCAGGTTTCATTTTGACCTTGCCAAAGTGCACCTTGCCGTGCCTTTCCAGCAAAGGCTTGATGAGATCCCGCTCGCCCATGGAGACACCACCTGCAAGCATTGTACAAATCAATCCTGCTTCATGCATGATGCCTGCACAAGGATGCATGCTGTCTCACGGTGTCAAGTTTGGCCAGACACTGGTGGCATTTGGGTCAATGCATGTTCCTGCCCACACATCTGAACTGCTGCAAAAAGCAACACACATGCAAAGCTTGCACTACTGGATGAAGCAGCGTTGACAGGTCTTCCACAGAATACTCTTGAAGCACTTCTGGGGCGCTTCACCTGTTGTGACAAGCACATCCACTTGCTGTTTGATGGCCTTTTCAAGGCAGGCTTGAACATGTCCCTCTGTGTCCCTGGCGATGCCCAGGTCCACAACCTGAGCCCCCGCCACTTTACAGGCTGCCACTAGCATAGCTCTGTTTGCATCCCGGATCTGCCCGGGTTGCAGGTGCTGTGTTGTGGGTTCCACCACCTCATCTCCTGTTGAAAGCACTGCAACAGCAGGCGTCCTGTGCACCTGCAATACGCAACGGTGATCCAGAATGAGAATGTGGCTGCTTTTAACAGTGCGACACAAGTGGTTAGCAGTACAACTATTGTACTGGATGACTGGATTGCAGCCAGGCGGTGTCCGCTTGCTTTTGATTTGTCTTGCTGCTCCCTGACCCAAAAGAGGCTAAGATATCACCTTGAGTGTTGCAGCCCCAACTGTGGCAAGGATGCCAATCTCAGCGGCTCCCAGCAGGTCACCTGCTTGCAGGACTGTCTGGCCAACCTGGATGTCTGATCCCACTGCCCTGATGTCCTCCCCAGCCTTGGATGCTGCCTGTATAATGTCACAATGCTGTTGTACATGCCAGGCACAAGCACAACAGGGCATGGCAGATGATGACAAAGGACAGCTTGGCTTGGTGCAAGGCTTACCGTACTGTTATAGTGCAGCTGTACAGATAACAGGCAGGCAGAAGTTCAGCTGCTTCAGCTTCCAAGGCTGATATCATCTGGCACATGAAGGCATGCTTGAAGCAAATTGCCAAGCATCTACACATCTCAAACAAGACAGCTCATGAGGACCTACTGAAATCCGTGTTTAGTCCAGACTGGTTGCAGAAGGCAGGACTGACCTTGACTATTCTGACGCGCTTCTCACCATCTTGCCTCTCAGGTAGCTGCTCAGTGTTCTCGATTTGCACCACAGCATCTGCTCCCTCAGGTACTGGTGCACCTGTATGCATGACTGCAGCTGTGTACTCACCATACGCTACGATTTGCGGCAAAATAGCAGGAGTGCATTAATGGGTCTGCCATACTACTAGCAGAAAAAGCCATTACTGCAAAGCTTGAATAAATGATGAACACAGGCCTACATGTGGCACAAGTGACATGAGTACTTGAGGGAGGAAATGGAGACCTGATTAGTCACCTGTTGTGATGTAAGCCACACTGCCAGACTGTAGTCTGGGCTGCTGATGGCCAGCATGCGCTGCAAATGCTACAATGTACTCACCAGGCCCATCTGCTGTCACAACAGCATAACCGTCCTGTGACATATGCAAAGCTGTGGATGCTGGTTGCTTGGCTGTGAAAGGCCTGCAGAAAGTACTGGCAGGCAAGCATAAGACTCAGCTCAAAGGCTGCCTGGTTGAGGACACCTTTATGGAAGCTGGAAATGGAGGAACGTTCTCAGGCGCCTGCACGTTCTCTGCGAGGACGGATCCAACAGCCTCAGCAAGGCCTACAGAAACGCTCGGAAGTGGCTGAGTCTCTGATAGAACGATCTCCTGAGCTTCAGGAATGCTGATCATTTTGTACAATGCTGAAGGGGTCGCCGGCCCCTGAGCAGCCATGCTGCTCTATCTGCTACTGCCGGTGATGAAGATGGCACCAGCACCGTGGCCGACTTGACAGATTTATTGAGGCCTGCAACGGCACGCAAGACGCGTCAGCACCTGGAGAGACTTTGACTGAAGATTACTTATTGACGGAATTGCGGGCCAAACGAGCACTGTCATTGCTGCCTCTGCATATTGCAGCAGAGACGCACGCACTGAGTGACAGAGAATCGTGAGTAATCTATACGGTCGTATTGCCTAGTGTAATCAGGCAACGTGAATTTGGCAGTATAATAACGCAGGGCTAGTCAGCGATAACGCCCTCTACGTTGTTTTAGAAAATTCTCAATTTACAGTGGTCGTCAAAAGTCTGTTTCCAAAACCAGTCCTTGCTTAGCAGAACAGTTCGTGTGCGATGACAGCTCAATCTGACTGGCGGTACGGCCAGGTAGGCCTAGTAAACCATCGAACGCGTGTATAGGTGAGACCAGTGCGGCAGATATCGTCCGTAGCGCTAGCTGCAAAGCTTTGACTGTGCGTTGACCTAGGAAACCTGTTGTCAGCAGAGGGCAAGTTTGCTGCACAGCAGCAAGCCAAAGCCATAGGCAAGCAGGCCTCAAGCCTCTTAAGAGGGCAGTGCTGTCTGTAAAAACAGCCCAGCTTTCTTTTGTAGTATCCAGTTTCTGCAGCAAAGCAGTGTGCTGTTAGCCAGAGCATTTTCACAGAAGACAAGGAGTTTGCTTGTTGAGCAAGCTTTGCTGTCAGTTGAAGCAAAGCTTGTGCAACCAGCAAGCCCCTGTTTTCAGTGCAATCACTTGCAGGTGCCAGAAAATTTGCCAGAGTGGTTGCTATTTGACTTTTTGACCTTGACTTAGACGGCAGACAAAGACAAAGACAATCCACACCTCCGCTTACCTGCGCCTTCGGCTGCGCCAAGGCAAAGCAAGTTGCTATACCCCTCGCTGACAGCTGAACTCTAAAGCTATTCCTTTCAAACTTGATCACGTAATTCCCAGTGATGAGCT
>JAABUO010008985.1_pt1 | contig 11230 bp, 14 predicted proteins | sample 5559291 | NCBI WGS metagenome assembly JAABUO01 (sample SAMN10711878, study PRJNA513372) | rock metagenome | isolation source: Antarctica rocks | place: Antarctica: Victoria Land, Finger Mt sud | reverse complement strand
TTCAATTTTGGCAAGTTGTCATACCCAATGTCACTGAGGATGCGTGGTATGATGCAAGGTGATGCAGGAGCCTGTCATGTGGGCAGGAGTTGCATTGTGTTGATGATCACAATGATCAACTCACCACCTATGCATATTGACATGATACACTAGATGTACATCACCATGTTGCTCAGAGCTCGAAAGCATGGTCTGAATTGTATGTTGAGGCGAAATGCTGATAGAAGCCTTGCTGTTAGCAGAACAGGCACTGGCTGATTTGTTGGCATGCATGATGATGCAGGTGAATCAAGATGGCAGCATTGGTCCATTGCCAGACTGGGAGCATTTCCCTGACTTTCCTGCTGCCAAGGTCTTGGGCACTAAGTCGGCAACCCTTCCTGACCTGCTTACAAGCTGACCAATTCTTTGCTGGCTGTTCTGATTTGATTTGACACCACTTCACCTTTTGACATAGACAATTGCAGTACAGAATAGAGATGCAGATGCAGAACAGGAATCAGCTGTGCCTTGACTGAAGTTGAGTGAAGACTGGCCAGAACCAAGCATGGTTTGTCTCAAAATCAAGGCCGATAATCATGACGCCTGGTGAACTGTTGTCCCCATACCCTTGATTGTTTGCTTAGACTGGTCGATCTAAGATATGTGTGTTGTTGTGAGCACTGCTGTTGCACATGAAGCTGGTATTTTTTGTAGAGAACTGCAAGTTGCTGCGTATTGTCATTTTGCAATCAGAAGCAAGGTTAGGGATACGTCTGCAATGCCAGCATGTGAATAACGCTCTGAGTCTGGACAACGCTCTTAAGCCCTGCATTGCGAGCTACTTTCTGCTTCAGACTTGACACGTGCAGCCGCGTGGAAATCCGTGCAAAATGATCCGAAAATGACTAAGATAAGTGCATGCTGTAAACCATCGGGCCTGTTTCACTGCAAGACGAAGAGTACAGCTGGGCCGCAGTCAGTGCCAAAAGCACAAAAGCCAAAGCCTGATATCTGGCCTGAAATACCATGGCGCATGTACGGGTACAAACCCTTGCAGATGTGCTGAAGGGCAATAGCGATGCACCAGGAGTCATATGCGCTGGCGGAGGCCCAGCCTTCACCCGTGGTCAGTTGGAGGAGAAGATAAAGTACGTCGCAAACTTGCTCCGCAACAGTGGGATCAAAGTCGGCGACACTGTCAGCATTGCCAAAGCCAACACGGTATGTTTGTCTGCATTGTAGCGTGTACGTTGTGCAGCACGTGCGCCGGCATGTACTTACATGCAAGATGGCAATTGCAAGCCATATTTCGCTGCACCTATCAAGCGATGTTGTGAAGTGTGCTCGGGTTAGCCAACCACGTCCACGCACGGGGTCCTTTTCCAGCATTGCATGCTGCTGCTAGGTGGCCGACTCCCTGTTATGCAAACGTGACGTGATGATGGATCACCCTCATGTTCAATGCTAGTGTATGTAGGTGGACTTCATTGTGGCCTTTCTTGGTGTGACTTATGCAAGAGCTGTGGCAGCACCACTGAACCCCAACTACAAGCTGGTAGGCACCACACAAGCAGTGCCATGGTGCTGTCAACACATGCAAACACATTCACCTGCCAGTTTGACTTTGTTCTACATTCATTAGGTCATACCGTACCCAGCAAGGTTAGGTCCGCATGGATGCAGCATTGAGCAAGGTTGTGTGTATTGCAGGATGAGTTCAAGTTCTTCATGGATGATGCCAAGTCCAGGCTGTTGCTGGTACCCTCTGAAGGCAACTCCACTGCAGAGAAAGCTGCTACAGGCCTACATGTACCAATTGCCACATTTGCCATCACGTCTTCTGGCGGTGAGCACAACTGAGGCTGCCCACTCTGCGATCACTTGTGTGGTGACACCACTTGCACATTCACTTACTGCGAATGCAAAGCCTACCAGTGTAGCATGTAAGCATTGCGTCAATCCGTACAATTAAGCTGAATGTCAAAACAAAAGCTATGGCAAGCTCAGATACAATATGCCCGCTGTGGAACTCCACTCATGTCAGCTGGCCTGTCGCAAATGCCTAGATGAAGGTTTGACTGGATGCCATGCAGTGGACATCAAGCCAAAGACCAAGGGCTTCCAGGTGAAGCAGGCGTCCGCTGAACTGGTAGACACCCCCAAGAAGGAGGATGTTGCTTTGTTCCTTCACACTAGTGGAACTACCAGCAGGCCCAAGGTGTGACCTTGTGTCTCTTGTGTCCCCTGGCCATGCAGGTGCATCACCCAATGCAAGTTTGCCAGGCCATTGTATATTGGCTGTCCTAACAAGTGTACATGCGCATTGTATTGCAAGGCAGAGCAATCTCATGCTGATGATGCTAACAGGGACGTTGCAAGTGACAAATGCATTGTCACGCACACCCTTCATGTCAAGCACAGCAAGTGGTCACACCTGCTGTGAAAGCATCCCTGCAGCCACACTCATTTTCTCAGCCTACACCGCTACCATTGCTTGTAGGGTGTGCCACTGAATCAAGGCAACCTGGCGTCCAGCCTGGCCAACATCATTGCCACCTATGAGCTGACCCCAGAGGACAAGTCCCTTGTAGTCATGCCCCTCTTCCATGTGCACGGCCTCATGGCAGGTCAGACTCGCCTCTTCCTTATTCTGCTCACCCATTCACACCTGGGCAGACTGTTCTCAGTGCTGTACATGTCCAAGCAGCACAGCTGCCAATCTTCTTCATTGAGCATTGCTGCATGATCCCTGGCTCATTGCAAATCACCCACCTCCCATGAACACAATCATCACGCCTCATTGTGCCTCATGACAGCTTGAGGGCACTTTGAAGCATGCGGCCCCACCTGTCCTCACATGGCCCCAGTGAGATGCCATTGGCACTGCAAAGATGCATGCTGGGGATCTGTGCAGGTCTGCTGGCTCCCCTGGCTGCTGGGGGGTCTGCCATCATCCCAGCTGGGGGCAAGTTCTCTGCTGGGACCCACTGGCGTGATGCTGTGGAGCACAAGGCCACCTACTACACTGCTGTCCCTACCATGCACCAGGTATGCTACCCATGTTATGTGTTCCACATCAGCCAGATAGCCTTCCCTGCATGGCTCACATCTTGCAGGCCCATTGCGCAACATATGATGCTTGACTCAGCTTTGCAACAGCCCATGTGCGGATGTGCAGGCAGTTATTTGCTTGTTTTTAGAGCTCTCTCAGATGCATTTGCGCCATTTCAGCTCTGAAGGAACGCTGACCGGTGCAAGGCAACGGCACATCTTTTTCAGCAAACAGTGCTCTTTACTAACAGTTGCTGCACAATCACCAATAGTTGCATGTCTGCATGCATCACAGACAGTTGCACACAGCAGATGCTGATTGCATGTCCTTGCTTTGCAGGTTTTGTTGGCTCGAGCAAGCAAGGACTACCCACCTTCCAACCCTCCACCCCTGCGCTTCATCAGGAGCTGCAGCAGCAGTCTGGCTGCTGCTACCCTCCACAAGCTGGAGGCAGCTTTCAAGGTTCCCGTGCTTGAGGTGAGTCTGTGAGCCCTGCGCAAGAGTTGCTGCCCATTCCTGTCGCATGCCGTAGTTGCCTGTGCATGTGACCACGGGTCACAAATTACACCACTGTGTTTGGCCTGTAGACTGTGGTGCGCAGCCACATATCTGACCAAGCCTTATTTATAATAACTGACAATAAGTTGGGGTATTTAATAATTCGGCCAAGCCATACTTGATTGAGAACAACAGCCCACAAGCTGCCCAGCAGTCACAGCACTGATTTGCAATGAGGATCAGGCCTCACACATCAGCAGAATTACATGTACAAGTTTGCTTTGGTCTGCCTGCCTGACACTAACTTGCAAGCGGTACAGCCTAACAGCTATGGCTGATTGGCTGCAGGCTTATGCTATGACAGAAGCATCACATCAGATGACGTCCAACCCCCTGCCCAAGCATGGACCCCACAAGGCCGGCACTGTGGGTCGGGCGCAAGGCTCTGTCAAGGTGTTGCTCCCATCTCACACGCACACACACATCCATGCAGACGCATCCTGATCTGTAGATCATGCAGTTTCACTTCTGCTGTGGTGGGTTGTGATATGGTGTCAGCACCTGCGAGTATCTCTGCTGATGTCAAATCAAATCTCTGCTTGCTGTCGTGGACCTGGAACCAGACTCAAGGTTCCAAGGTTGCTACTTTCAGAGTGTGCACTGCAGGCAAAAGCTTGTATGCAGAGTGACAAGCGCATTACATCAGATGAGTCCTCTGTGTGTAGACTAGAGCATTCGTAAGAGCCTAGTTGATGTTGGTATGCACAGGTAGCTGCGCTTGACAAGGACAACAAGCCCTTGCCTGCTGGCAAGGTTGGGGAGGTGTGCATCCAGGGCCCCAACGTTACCAAGGGCTACCTCAACAGGCCTGAGGCAAATGAAGAGGCCTTTGCAGGTACTGGTCTGCTTTTCTTCCTACTGATCGTGTTCCGTTTGTGCAATGGTGTGAAAGCATGGCTGCCACATTTCTGTGTCCAGCCAGCGTAGTATGCATGTACAGGCTGGAAGTCTCAACAGGTAACATTGGCGGTCATTGCTGAGCAAGCAGGGTGGCAAGCAGGCAGCAAAGTTGTCAGTGTTGAATCTGCAGCTCTGCAATCCAGACACACTTGCTGGCAAGTATGTCAGCATCATGTGTCAGGTGCTGTTAGGAGGCATACTGAATAGGTGCAACACCCTATCTGTGGAGTCTCAGCTGCAAGGCAAAAGACTCAGGTGGCTAGGTCATGTTTTCAGGATGCCTAACGATAGATTGCCCAAGAAGCTTTTGTTTGGTGAAGTCAAGGGGCTTCGCCCACCTGGCTGCCCTAGGTCTAGTTTCAATGATGTTGCGTTGCGTGATTGTCAAAACCGTCAAATTGGTAGACCTTATAGAGATGCGCAAGACAGACTGCTTTGGAGAGACAAGACTTGTCCTGCACGTACCTAGCTCATCATGAGCTGCAAAGCGAATTTATTATTATTATTATGAGTATGTGTTGGGAATCACCTGTTAATGATGTTAATAAATTGAGTGGGCTGGGGGATGTGGTCTGTTCTGCCACATGTTGAATCTTACTCAATCCCAACCCCAAAGTGTGCAACCTCAACTCCCTAGGCTGAGTGTGGTGTGTGGTGACAGGTGGCTGGTTCCATACTGGGGACCAGGGTTTCCTAGATGAGGAGGGGTTCCTCACCCTCACCGGCCGCATCAAGGAGCTCATCAACAGAGGAGGAGAAAAGATCTCACCCATCGAGGTCTGCCACACTCTTCTTCCATTTTCAACAGGAAACAGTATCAGCTTTAATGCTGTTGGTCGTGTTACATGTCAATGCCTGACGCCTTCACCCTTGTGTGTTTTTCATCCATTGTATGCATCATGTTGCCCTTTGCTTATGCGTTGTGACATACTGTGTTTGCCCAATCTGCTCGCGCCCTTTTGCTCACATTGCATGTTACACTCTGCAATGAACAATGCCTTGCTGAATGTCGTGTCGCTGCTCTCTTCAGGTGGATGGTGTGCTGATGTCGCATCCTCAAGTGGCCGAAGCTGTTGCCTTTGGTTGTCCTGATGAGAAGTATGGTGAGATCGTGGCAGCTGCCATTGTTCCCAACAAGCCAGTCTGTGACACTGCCGCCTTTGCCAAGGACATTCAGAAGCAAGCTGGTCAGAAGATGGCGGCGTTCAAGGTGACAGCTGCTACCTTTACGCAGCATGCTTGGTGTCATTGCCTTGCTGCTATCAAGCCAAAACAGGATTTTGTAGGTTGCTGAGCAAGTGGTGTAACACTACAGCGCCTTGTTGTCGCTCAGATGGTATGCAGCAAAAAATCTTTGCTGTGATCAGCAGCAAGAATAGCTGGGCGTCATGGCGGCATGCATGGTTGGGCATACAATCTTGCACCGTGTCAGTCTTACACCTGAATGTGGTCATACGCCCCATTACCGACATGACACATGGTATGCACAGGTGCCAGTACGCATCTTCATCACAAAGCAGTTGCCCAAGACAGCGACAGGCAAGATTCAGCGCCGCATGATGGTTGAGCATTTCATCAAGGGGCCCGGCCAGAAGGAGGAGGCCGGCAAGGGGGGTTCGTCAGGCAAGACCCCTGCCCAATTCCACCAGTCCAAGCTTTAGAAGCCCGATTCTCTATGCTTGTTCCCAACCCTACAGCTTTGGCAGTGCTTTTGTATACAAGGCTGGAACTGGGCTTCAAGTTGCAGAGGCATACCAAATGTTTTCAGCATGTTGCAGACCACTTTATGACAGGATTGCGATATCCTTGCTGCTGTTTCTGTTGGGTCATGTAGTGGGAGTGCTTGCATGGTGGAGTAGCTGGTGTATGGGTGACAATAGTCACAGCTGGCAATGTCTGTTGTCCACACTTGCAATTTATAGCCTGTATAGCTTAGACGCTCAGTGTTCACGTGTTGTTCCACCATGTCTGGTAGGTCAGAGCTGTGAACCTTGGTGATGAGAGGTTCAGCTATTGTATGCTAGACTGTGTGATGTTTTGGAACATTGGATTCAACAGCAGCAAGGACTCACCTTTTGTAACATACAAAGCACTCCAACTGCCAACTGCTTTGTTTGCCATATACTAGGCACTGCATGCTTGCTTGCTTGCCTGCCTGCTTGCTTGCTTGCTTGCTTGCCTGCCTGCTTGCTTGCTTGCCTGCCTGCTTGCTTGCTTGCTTGCTGGCTGGCTCGCTAGCTGGCTGGCTGACTGGCTCTCAGGCTGGCTTGTTCACCAGGCCAGCTGAGCTGCTATCTTGCTCATCCTCCAATGAGGTCCGTGTTAGCAATGCATTCATCCCTGTGCCACTACGGCAGCACACCGCAGGGTTGGTTCCTGGTGTTTGTGTGGCAGCTCATTGTTTCCGATAGTGCTCTTGCTGACACCAGCAATTTGAGCTGCAAGGCTCTAATGGTGGTGACCAAGGCATTTGCTCCTCTAGTTGCTACTTATGCTCCAGTCCTGGCTGTAATGCATTTGTGGCAGTCACTTGTGTCTTGTCATGCTGCAGACAATAATCAGCAAGGCTCCAGAGGGTGGTGACCAATGCAGTACCTCCAACTATTGCTGTCCATGCTCCAGTAATGTCTGTAATGCACTGATGGCATTTACCTGTGTCTCATCATGCTGCAGACAATACCAGCCAGGCTCCAGAGGCTGGTCACCAGGACAGTGGCTCTAACAATGGCTTCAGTGTGGTGGCTCATGCATTGGCCAAGCTGGGTATCAAGCACATGTATGGAGTTGTCGGCATCCCTGTCACTGAGCTTGCTTCTGCAGCCCAGGTACACCACCTGCTGCTGTGCCTGCCTGCCATGTTTGTGATATGCTGCATGTCCAGCTTACATGCATGCTGCCTGTTGACTCGTGAAGTTTGCTGCTGTGCAGCACAACCTGCAAGCCTGCCTTGTTTGCTCCTGACTTGTTCTGTTGCAGGAGTCCTCATTCCCATATGCTGACCTGCATTTCACAGCGCACTGTTGCAACAACACTGGCAGGTTTGGATTCAGCTGCAGTGCCGAATTGATGTCACGGCAAGCAATCCGGGCTGCTGCCTTAGGAGGCTCCCGTTGTGATTGTTACAGCGTAAAATTTTCTTTTCTTTTCTTTCCTTTCATAGCAAGCGATACAATCACAAGTGATGTGCTGTTGTTTGCAGGCTGTTGGCATCCGGTTCATCGGCTTCCGCAATGAGCAGGCGGCAGGGTATGCAGCAGCAGCTTGTGGGTACCTGACTGGGGTCCCCGGGGTGCTGCTGACAGTGTCTGGCCCGGGTGCTGTGCACGGCATTGCAGGCTTGTCTCATGCTGGGATCAACTGCTGGCCCATGATCATGCTTTCTGGCTCCTCTGAACAGGTACAAGGCAGCCGGTTGCTGTTGTGCATGCTGTACGCTGTACTGTACTGCATGCTGTACTATACTGCACGCTGTACGCTGTACTGTAGTCCATGCTGTACTGAAGTGCACAATGTGCTGTAGTGCATGCTGTACTGTATGGCATGTTGTACTGTAATGCAAGCTGTAACTTGGTGCACGCTGTAGTGTAGTGCACGCTGTACTGCAATGCAAGCTATACTGCACTGCATGCTGTACTGTAGTGCATGCTGTGATGTAGTGCATGCTGTACTGTAGTGCTCTGCTCACGCTGCTCACAGCATGACAACAGGCTTCAGATGTCACTGTTTCACTGTACTCACAGCTGACAGCAGATGAATTTGATTGCCTCTCAATGCGGCAGCTTCTGACTGCTTTGTTGCTGTAGAATCATCAAATTAGCTCTCGTCATCATCCAGCACACATTCTCATGCCTGAGCGCTGCAGTGCTCAGTCATGCACATGCTGAGGTGGGACATGTGGTGCAGAATGAGTTGGGCAAGGGAGCATTCCAGGAGCTGGACCAGGTGAAGGCGGTGCAGCAGTTCTGCAAGTATGCAGGCCAAGCAGCCTCAGCCAAAGACATCATCCCAACCGTCACTGCTGCTGTCAAGGTGATTGATTGATTGATTGAACCTGTGCCAGCCTTTGCTTTTGCATCAGCCAGGTATGCCTCACCCCATTTCTGAAGGCCATACAGCAGGCAATTGTGAGTGAGATTTTGACAACAGACCTGCAGCCCAGCTTGACTGTGTGATGCTGTTGTTGAGTTCTTGTGTAGCAAGGGTCAAGCAGAGACGGCCAAGTTCTCAGTCTGCTGATTCAGGAGGCATGCAGTGTTAAATGGATGACACGACAACTTTTGCACTGAACAAGTAAGTGTATGTAGCAAATGTGGAGAATGTCCAACAAACAACATCTGATGGGCTACACAAGTTGTGAGTGTGAGCACATGTGCAGGCGGCAGTGTCAGGGCGACCCGGAGCAGCCTATATAGACATCCCCTCCAACATCCTGTTCGGCCCTGCCCACCAGGGCTCAGCTGAAGAGACCACCTCCAGCCTTCAGATTCCTGCCCTGGGACCCAACAGGCTGCTGAGGGAGCGCCCCCATGCTGACGGGGCCGCTGTGGAACAGGCTGCACAACTGCTGGCCAAAGCTCAGAGGTGTGTGGGCATGCCTTGCAGTAGGCCCATGCAGATCTGTCATGTTTTGGTTGCTACTGAAATGTGAGATTGTATTGAAACGTCAACTGTAATGGTGAAGAGAAGGCGCACAAAACTAGATGCTGCAGCAGTTATGACATCGGCCTGGTATGCACTCGCAAACATGCTTTCTGGCTTGTGCTCTTTGTTATTAGAGTCCCAACAAGCCATGTTTTTGTGCAGCTGAGTCACAATCTTAGGGTAGGAAATGTTTCAAAACACAGATGGAGTGTATGCATGGTTTGAACAGATGTTGTGGTCTACACAGCCTGCAGCAGGCTCTCCACTGGGAGTGAAAGCAGGTGTTTTGAGGTGATGCACAGATGATGTACAGGGGTGCACACAGGGGTGTGATATCCCCTGTGGGGGACAACAGGATGCATTGAATTACATACACATGGGTCATGATTCCATGTGTTAATAAAAGATGCGTGACATGAAGAGTGTCATTTGCAGGCCACTGATAGTAGTGGGCAAGGGTGCAGCACAAGCTCATGCAGATTCCCTCATCCGCCAGCTGGCAGACAAGGTCCAAATTCCTGTGCTGAGTACGTCCATGGGGCGGGGGGTTGTGCCTGATGACCACCCCCTCTCAGTCATTGCTGCCAGATCTCTGGCACTGGCTAAAGCAGATGTTGTCCTTGTTCTGGGTGCCAGGTAACGCACACAGGCACTAAACGTTCAGAGTTTGTGATGATTGTCCTCGGTAGATGTGGGCCTGATGTTATACAAACTTGAGCTGCTTACCATTGCTGCTACATCTTGTCTGAAATGTGTCAGCCTGCTGGACCACGTGGAATTCTGCAGCTCTACGTCAAGCTGCTGTTGTCCTTGTCAAGAGTGGCGCTCAACAAACTGGGCAGCATTGGGTGCATGACGACTGCATCTTAAGTGGTTGCACAGCCAAAATCAACCTGCACACCTGCTCGGTCTGCTTGCTGTGTCTGTTTGCTGATTGGACAGTAGCCACCTGGCTGATTGGATCACTACAGCAATGTGGATACATTGGCTGATGCCTGATGCCTGTGTGAGAAGTCTGTTGCGTTGACTTGTTGCAAGTCTTGCCCGTGCTCTCTGCTTGCAAAGTACACATGGTGCACAGGGCGCTTGCCAAAGGCATCTGCTGACAGCTTTAGACATAGTGCTGTCAATGACCGATCTGTGTTTGCATAATTCATGCTCAGCTCTGAGTTTATCTTATCAATGCACACAATGCTGGTATGCGTATGAGCCAGGACATATGATGGGCCATATCTGGCTTCACACCCCAGATCATGAGGGGTCAGATGCCAATGGACTGCTGTCACATAGGCTGAACTGGCAGCTGCATTTCGGAGAGCCTCCCAAATGGAGCAGCAGCGTCAAGTTCATCTTGGCAGACATCGCCCCTGGCCAAAGAGACGTGCAAAAGGCAGCTTTGAGCTTGACTGGGGATGCAGGCGCCATTGCATGGCAGCTGGCTCAGGCCCTGCCTTCCACTCAAGGATTTGCTGCAGATCACTACAAGGCCTGGCGCCGCCAGCTTGCTGAGAAGGTACTGCTTCACTGACAGCTGTGAAAGGGCATTGCTGTCCCTTATCCCCATGCACTTGCCCTCGCTGCTTCATGAAGCTCTTCCCCTCCTCCTCTTTCCCTACTCCATTCTGTGTCCTCATTCTCCCAGTTTTCCTTTCCTTTTGATGGTCCATTGTTCCTTGTTGCTTTTGGCAGCTTGCTGCGTCTTTGCACAGACCACAGGCATTGGTGATGCTAATGTGCTTGTTTTAGCCATCAAAGCATGGCGATGTGAGAGAAAGCACAGGACCTGCCAGTTTCATTGTTGTCAATCATCCGCACCATAACATGACTTTCAGTGCTGTTTGCTACACATCCCATAAGAAAGCCCAGCAAATGTTCTCTCGCGTTCTCTGTTGCTGGCCCACACAGAACAGTTTTGTGACTGTGACTGTGACCATGACCGTGACGGTTATTGTGGCTGTGACTGTGACTGTGACTGTGTTGTGACTGTCATTGCCACTGTGACAATGTGTAGGTGGCGAGTGCCAAGGCAAAGCTAGAGAAGTCTCTGGGTGGGGACGCCTTCCCTCTGGACTACTCCACCAGCTTGAGGGTGATCAG
>JAABUO010008984.1_pt1 | contig 11232 bp, 20 predicted proteins | sample 5559291 | NCBI WGS metagenome assembly JAABUO01 (sample SAMN10711878, study PRJNA513372) | rock metagenome | isolation source: Antarctica rocks | place: Antarctica: Victoria Land, Finger Mt sud | reverse complement strand
CTGCATGTTCAGTCACATCAGCCACAGAAGCTCTGCAGTCAGTGTATTGAATGTTGCTGCACCCAAAGCCAATCGTGTGGCAGACCCTACATCGCCCCTTCTCAGCAGCACAGCACCTTCAACCAGAGACAAGGCACAACTTTGCCATGGGTCAGAACCAGACGTACAAACATTGGCTTGCAAGCTGGCAATGGCAGCAACGCTGTGACTATTTGACAGGCATTCGTTTTGTCAGAGCCACACTGGAACCAGATTTGGCCAAGAAAGGATTGCAAGCACAAGACAGGATGGCAGCATCTTAAAACTGACTTGGCTGCAGCAGAGGAAACAGGCTCATGGAAGGTGCCCCTGGACTTCTCAGTCAGGATGAGCTGCCACTCCTCCATCAGCTCCACCAGCCTCCTCAGCGCATCCTTGATGGCCTGCAACCACGCTCTTAAAACTTGAATCATTCATCCTCTCTTTGGCAGTCACCTTGTGGTGATGTACTTAGAATTCAGGGCACATGTGCATGTACATGCACCAGGAACATCAGCCATGCTGCTATCTTTGTCGGCAACATGCCGATAAGCCAGCAGGCTGACAGGTTGTGTGACTCATATAGTGTGGGGTCTATCAAAAGCTTCACGTATATATTTGGCGCAGCAGACGTAGGTACTTTGCAGTGCAAGGGTGTCATGCTGCTCGACTGCAGCGCTGTTGAGAAGCAGCATGAACACCCTTGCACTGTAAAGCTGATCCTGATGCAATTTTAGGTAGAGGATGCAATTTGACTGTTAGTGCCTGGAACAATCACCTCAGGGGTGTCATCAGGGATTCGGGCTGCCAAGCCTGCCACTCCCAGCAACATAGCATTTCGCATGCGAGGCACACCCCTCAAGATGCGCTTCATCACAGCAACCGCTTGTGCACGTATTCCAGCATCAGCATGCAATGTCAAGCCTGCAAAGAAAGCATTGCAATATCATGTTTAGCAGCCAGATGTGCCTGACTATGACTTGCACTTGAGAAGCCAATTGCTGTGTCCAGTGCAATGTGTAGTGCCTTATTGCTTTCTCCCAAGACAGCAATCTTGAATATGCTGGGTTCAGGTCTTGAAATGACAAAAGCTGACATCAACATACACAAGGACGACTGGAAAGGCAGGATTATGTAGCAAACCTGGCAGATCTTCACAGAGTCTGGGGCCAGACCAGTGCTCCGGCATGGTGAAGGGCACCAGGCGCAGGGCCTGAGTGAAGACTGGCAGCCCAGCCACCTTCTCCTTTGGAATTAGCTCCAACAATGGCCTGTTCAGAAGCAAATTGCAGTGGCCATAGGTATAGTAGTAATGTCAGTCCAAATGCCCAACAATAATTTTTGCAGTGCACACAGGGGGGATTCTGTGGAAGCTGCCTGTTTTGAGATACCATGACAGTGCAGTGTTGACACTTGAAATGCTTGGCCAGATAGTAAGGGGGGTTAGTTACCAAAAGAAGAGTTTGAGCTTACTTGTTGGTGTTGACAGTCCTGTAGCTGCCGAAGAAGACTTGGCATTGTTGCAGAACTTTGGCCAGCACAAGAGACACCTTGGTAACTTCAGATGGAATGCCATATGCGTCCAGAGGATGGGAGCCATTGCGAATCATTTCAAGCAGCTGAGCTTCTGTCACCTCATCTGGGCTGTCACCACGTGCCTGCATACACTTCACAGTCATGTAAACCTTTCTACACATGCTGTGCTAATCACAATCTTGTCACGGCACATGCTCCTGTGGGAGTATCACACACAACTCTCATGTCATAAACAAAACTATCAAAAGTCAGCACCAAAGCTGACTGTACATCTCTCTAATATCCAGATGCCAACACGCCATGTACAGAGACTAGCAAGTCCCTTGTCAGAGGAATGCAGCACCCACTTCATTGCCTGAAGCCTGCTTCCCAGCTGCACGGGCAGGAGCAGTCATGAAGATGGACAGCAGAGCCTTCAGCCCAATCATGATTGCCTCCCAGTTGCCATCTGAGCTGATGAGCTCTATGATGAGGCTGCCCACAGCAAAATCGGCTGCACCATGGTCTGCAATGGTCACGCAGATTTGGCGCACTAGGTCCTGCACCACACACAATCTCTGGACTTTAAAAGCCGAATTGACCACATCGCTAGGAAAAGCCACAGTTGAGCACACGATTGGACACATGCTATGCAGCAGAGATGAAGGTAGATGGCACAGCATTGAGGAAGCCCACAATGTACGGCTGCAACAGTTCTTGCTTGGTGCATAAGCTTAGTGACACTCTGTGTACTATGACAGTGCAGCTTGCCTGTTGTTCTGGGAAGCCCAAGTTCCCCTTGCGCAAGTTGAGCAGAATGGGCTTGTTGGCTTTGGCAAGCCAGCGGTGTACCTTGTCCTGGGTGAGGCGGGGGCCCAGTCTAGCCAGGTAGCTTGTCATGGCCTGATGCAGGCAGGTCAGCACCAAGGTGCGTAGCAGTTTGTCCTGCATTACCCAGCTACATGGCGGTCAAGGGACACTGCAGAGCAGCATTCATGCCAGCATGTGCAGACTCAACTGGCATGCCTCAAGTCATCTTGGCCGCATGCCAACAGCTAAGGGACACATTTTGTCCAGTGTATGTCCAGCGTGGGCATCAAAACACAGCTTCTTTGAAAGAAGGAGCTATGTATGGAACCTAGCACACACATGGTTAACAGCAGGCAGTCACAAACTGTACATGCTTTTGATATGTGTCCGTCACGCTATGTGCATAGTTGCTTGCCTTGAGTTGCCGGTGCAGGTTGTCGACCAGGGTGTCCACATACTGGCTAAAGGTGTTGTTCTCCTCCATGCAGATAAGGTATGTGATCAATGGGTATGCAACTGCTGCATGCTTGCTCTGCCTTGCCGTCCAGTTTGCAAGCTCTGTACGCATGGTGGTGATGGTATGGAACCAGGCCTTGAGCAAGGCTGGGTCCAAGCTGGAAGCAACTGACCTGCAAGACGTCAAAGTTACTTCTTCAGTCTCGCGTAAATGGAGACATGCAATGCACAAGCTGTCTGACGTCAGTGCTGTAGGAGGTTGATACCTATGGAGAATGCAGATGCATGAGCTTTTCAGCGCATGTTGTATGTTGTTTTGAGGGCCTCAGCAAATAACATCACCTTACTTTGGGATCCAGTGAGTACACAAAGGGAAGCATCAGGAAGTGGTTTGAGGCTCTACCTTGGTAAGTCTGCCTTGACATTGTCAGCCAACATAGCAGCAAGCACCTCACACAAGGCATGCTGCACTTGGCTCTTTCTGACAGGTGCTACATGCTTGAGTGGGTGCGCCTGTCTCAGGAAGTCAGTCGACGCCTTCAACTGCAACATGGAGGTCATCAAATTCAGCATGCACCTTTGACAAGCAAAGTGACTTGCACAGTATGTGCAGCTTTGCCAGACAAGGTGCTAAGCCTCCTCTGCCATGATCAAAACATGTCATTCACACAAAGCTCACTGGTTGACAAGTGCATTTGGCACATTGTGACAGCTCACCACCAGAATGACAGACCGTTGTGACAGCAAACACATGCACATGGATGGCTTACATCAGCATTGGTTGAGACTGGAAGGGTGATGCGCTTCATGCCCTCACACATCTGCAATATTTCTTGTCTAGCAGCACTAGCATCAAGTCTGATGCGAGCTTCCAGTTCCTGCAGAGCCCAATGTTTGCTGAGCATGATTCTCGCCAAAGCAACACAGATGTACCAGTCATGTGTGTGACCAACAGAATCACATGATGATAGGAAGCAATAGCCTGATATACAAAAGTGAAACATGAACATCAGCTTTACTGCTTTTAACTACAGAACAGCAAGTAGAGCTTCAGGGCAGGACTGGCCCGAGTGTTGGTCTGGAGGTTCAGCAACCACACATATATAGAGTGATGTGCAGATACCTTGAGAAAGCGTGCTGTGATGACAGGCAGGCGAGTCTTGGCCATCGCTCCTGTGATGTCAGCACCAAGACATGTGACCTGCAGGGTGCACAGGCTGACTGTGACTCAATATCACAAAGCAGAGGCAAGTCTGTTGCTTGGCTCTCTGTGTGCACTGCTCAAATGCATCACTCAATGGCATCAACTACACCACAATGCCAAAGATTGGGCAGCATCTCACACCTTTTCTCGAGCTTTGATGAGGTCGCTGAACTTTGGCTCAACGTACGTCTCTGCATTCAGGGCCCAATCAAATGCCAGTCGCTCCAGAGCTTCAGCTTGGCGGCCTGAGAGCCCACTGCTGCCTGGTCCAACCAGCTGGTGTGACGCTTCCAAGAAAACAGCTTCAACTGCCAGCTGCAACAGCCACGCATGGCTTGACAATATGATGGCAATACTGCGTCTTCAAATTGCCAAACATGTCACATGTTATACACGAAGCGCATGCATACGTACATGATCATGCATGACACAGGGAATAGCGCCAAGTAGTCTTGTTGCACAAGTGCACCTTTTTTCTGAGGACCACCAGCTCTCCCCCCAACCTTTGAGCCTGACTTTCTGCATCTTTTCGCCAGGCAAGCAGAGCATCCAGGAGTGGCATGGCAGCATGCTGAGCCACCAAGTTCAGGCCGTTTAACACCTTCTCATATACCGGGTCGTAGGGACTCTCGCCTCGGTCCTGTTAGCAAGTCAGGCTTCGACTTTGTCAACACATTCTTGTACAGCCAATCGAAGGTTTCACTTGACAGAACAGAGGCTGAGGTGCGACACAGCCACTGTGTGCGACATACGCAGTGATCAGGCACACACTTACCAGGGGTGTAGCAGCGTCGACCCTGGCTTTGGCAAGGGTCTTGAATTGCAGCAACAACGTGTCGGCTACCGGGGGTAGAAACATGTGCGACACCATTTACTTGATGGCTAACGCGAGCGTCAGAACAACAATGCACAGTCATGCATGCCGGGAAAACAGGAGCAAGGGCAGCTGGATGGTGCTGGGCATACCCGCCGTCTTTCTGGATAGTCATACCACCCTGCAGATACGGTTGCGCACATCGTGGCGATGAGTCGCAAGGTTTGCATGGCAAAAGTGCTAACAAGTGCAGCAAGAAGAAGACCAGATTTGCATGCGTCTTGCAAAGTCAAACCAGTTTCATAGCTTTGCGACTCACATCACCGTGATCTCCTGTGTGAATGCAAGTTCGATTCAATTCCACCTTGAGGTTGACAGAAGCTCTATGTCACATCTCGAGAGCACCAAGATGGTGCACTGTTACGCTGCTTCTGTAGCTTCACCTGATCAACGCACCTGTGAGGACAGCCTGCGAACAGGCAAAATTGCACATTGAGCAATTGCATGGGCAATACAAGCAACCTCAATGTCTAGTGTAAGCTTGGCAGAATCAGCAGCACTGGTCTTGCACTACCTTGAAGGCAGTGGCTTCTGCAAGACAGCTGGAACTTTCAGAAGGTACAACCTAGCTGTTGTGGTTGCAATGTCGTCAGGTCCAAGCTGTAGCTGACAAGCCACCACACAGGATATTCATACGTCCTGAATCAGTGCATTCAGCCCTAACAGTCAAGAAACTGAGCTTGCAGACCTTGCTGCAGAGAGGCAAGAAAATTGTTGGCATCAATTGTCACTCCTCCGAGTGTGAAGTCACTGGACACCATCCTCAATGAGTATGTCCAGATAAAAGAGGCTGAAATCAAGAGGAAACAGTTTGCAGAAGCGAATCCTTTAGTGAATGATTTGCTGGCAGTCATAGACCGGCATGTAGGCCAGTCAGCCAGTCAACCCAATGAGATGCTACTTCCAGCTGAAGCACAGCATAAGCAGCAGTCACATCAAATTGGTGCCACAAGCAGACAAGAAGATGCCGTCATTGGCACAGCAGATGTCCAAGCATGTCAGCAGCCTGTGGCTTGTGTGGCAAGTACTGCCGCTGAGCAGAATGCTACACCTATGTGTCAGAAGCCGCCGCTTCCTCTCCCAGCACTTGCCAGCAGGCATCCATCCAGTAGCCAGCACAGGAAGGGTGCTCCTCGAAGAAGAGTCGAGCAGAGCAACAAAGTACCATCCCCCATCAGCAGAGTGACTGTTCTTGCACCAGGTGTGGCCTTTATGATCGTCCAAACAACATGGCAACAAAATGTATATTGCGATGTGAGGCAGCCTGCAAATTTGATCACGTTGCCTTGCCATGACAATAAGCCCATCCGCCTGCAATTGTTTGCGTCAGACAGATATATATTTGCATGTATCTGCTGAGGCAGTCGTGCTGCTTTGATACTCCATAACATGCAACAGTCACCTGCCAGACATGAACCCCACAACAAATTTTGATCCAAAAGTAGCCATGATACACTGCTGCAGGGAGTGATGCTCAAGGTGCATATGTCAATAAGTGGATGGACCTGCCCATGACTGATGATGGGTTGTCTTGCCTCATGCATGATGATGCCTTCCAGGTATGCCATACCTCCTGAACAATGCTTTGCAGAGCAAAACCCATGTGGTTTTTACAGTTCTGAAGCATTCACAAAATTCTAAAATGGGCAGTCGCTACAGTTTTGAATCATTCTTATGCAGTTCCTATGATGGGCAGCTAAAGCTGTTCTGTTGCAGCTGCTTCCATCCACCCCCACCCTTAACTTACAAGGTTATCATGTAGCAATTTACTTGAACTCTATCATGGAGTTCACTGTCTGTGTTGACAAGTTTTTATTTTTCATGCAGCAACGCTTTGCTGAAGGCTTGGCTACACATCTCACCTCAGGAGCAGATCTGCACAGCAGCATCAGTCATCAGTATGATGACGTGCTGGCTGGCTTGCCTGCAGACCCCAACATGGCCGGCCTCCTGGAGCCCCTGGTCCTGCCTGCAGAGGCCTATCAAATTCCTCCACACCTGCACAGAATGACATTTCAGCAGGATCACCATCAGCCAGATAGCGCCTGTTTCGTGGGTGTGGCGCAACAGCCTGCACCCCTTGACTTGTCTCATCCTGTTTTAGGCAGACCAGGACAATCACAGGCTCCCAGTCACCAGCTAGCCTTGCCTGCTTCCAGACTGTCCCTTTCTGCAAATCAGGCTGAATGCACAGGTCTACCGCAGGCACATAGATCTGGTGTTGCAGTGCAGCCAGACGGGCAGCAGGTGCTTGCAAGTGCTGATCAGCTGCATCTGTGTGGAGCAGAGCAGCAACTTGAACACCCTGCTACGCTTGCTGATGCAGTGGAACACAATGCAACAGATGAGCAGCAGCAGCTGTGTTGGGAGCAGCCAGAGCAGGAGCATGAGGACAGTGTGCCTCAAGACTACCATGTGGCAGACATGCTTGCCTCACATGAGGTCATGGAAGCGGCAGCCTTGCCACAGAGCGATGGGCACCATCCTGCAACAGCTCCAGTAACACATGATTTGCCTACCAATGCCAGCAATGTACTTCAAGAGGGCAGAGCACAGGCTCAGGCATTGCCTGCTGTCAAAGCAGCACAACGGGAGGTACAGGCTGCCAGAGCATTCATACCTCAGGCTGCTGAGGGCACAAAGTTGGACTCATCAGGCATGCCAGCTCCAGCAGCCAATACAAGTGGCCAGCAGAACACAGCACTGCCTGGTCTCAGCAGCTGCAGGCAAATGGTGATGGCAGGTGCGCCAGCCTTGCTGCCAAACAGTCATCCAGCTGAACCACAGAAGACAGTTTGCTGGCAGCATCAGCAACAGCGCAAGCATGCTGGTGCTGCTGAGCAAGCAAGTCTAGGCAGCCTGTATGCTACTATCTTCCCCAACCGGCAGGCTACACAGCCACCAACTGGTAGGCTTCTCTGCAGGCTGACCATGACCTACATTTGAAAGCTTACAGCTGAGTAACAAAACTGTGTGTGCTGGCTGACAGCCTATCTGCCTGTCATTTTTTGGCAAACTGTCCATGTGCTGCAGTATGCAGTTGAGTGGAGTGTTGCATGAATTTGCAACACTCCAAGCGTATGATGGCGCAGTGGACATGCAGCATAGTTTGGAACATGGTGACATTTGTTTGAGTGTGCACCTTGCCTGTTTGCAGGTGCAACACAGCTGCCCAGTGCTTTGGCAGCGGCTCTGGATACAGTGAAAAGTAACAGTGTCCAGGCCATGCAGCAGCAAGGTACACTGCCTGGGCTGTCCAACTTGCATAACAGCAAACTCAGTAATAGGATAGCTGAGCCTGCTGCTGGCCAGAACAGGAAACAGCAGCAGGGGTATGCAAGATTGCCCGCTCACCAGCAGCCTGGCAGTGGTACTCCATTCAGCAGTGATGGACCCGACTCAAGTGGCTCTGACAGGGCAGTGCGTGCCTTTGAGCAACAAGGCCACAGCAGCATGGACCAGCGGCTGCAGCAGGCATCACACAAGCGTGCCCTTGATGCTGGTGGCAACGGCATACAAGAGCCAAGGGCTCTTGTGTGGGGCAAAAAACAGAAACGCAGACGAGCTTCTCCTGCTGAGTCAGACCCAGCTGACAGCCATGCTAGCAAGGCTCACAACCCTGCGTTGGCCAGAGTCAACAGGGTCGCCCAGGGGAAGCAGCAATCAAACCCCCGTCAAGTGTTAGCAAGCTTACCTGCCAACCAGATGAGAGAAGTTGAGCCTCAAGGTATCTGCACCATTTGGTTGTGAATAACTCCTCCTGAGCATGGTCATTCTGCTGTGCATGCACATCATTCATTGCAAGCTGTTCAGGATTGTATCACTGTGTGCTGCCATTTTGCCACCTATGTATATGCATTCTGGTCATGTTCTGACATGTTGAGAAATCACAAATATCACATACATATCATATATCATCATATTTTTGCATGCTGCTGTCAAAATATATACATACATTGCTGCCATTGCTGTATATAGGTTACCTAGCAGCGCCCGATGTTGTAACCCAGAGTGCTGCTTTGGATGCACTTCCTGCCAAGGTTCCTCTACAGAGTGGTATATCTTTTGACCCTAACGCAATAGAGGCCTTCATCAAGTCTCTACACGAAAGAGAGTAGCCTTGTCACTTTCAGTGCTAAACAGCTCACAGGCTGCTGCACAGAGTCTCTGCGTACACAAATGTACCATTACAGTACAGCTTGGTTTGTATCATGGTAGTTGGTTTTGATGCCAGACTTGATCTTTGGTTGTTGGCACAGACTGCTGGCCAATCAGCTTTTTGGATTGTTTCTGAAATGCACTTTGTATTATGACTGCCTCAACTGAATTGTACAGCCTGTACAACTGTGTGCACGCCCGACTTGGAAATCTGTCAACCTGCTTGTGTGTGTTTGCTGCTTGTGTGCACTTTTGCGCGATTTTTTTTTTCAGATTGTATTTCACGGCACATTCTACAAGTCACAGAGTTCTGACATAAGCAGGGTAGAAGCATAACGAACTTTAGATTTCAATTTACGTCTGAAAAACCTGAAAATTACACACAATTCCTGCCATGTACACCAAGTAAGATATCAGTACTTTCGGTTGCTATCAGTGCAAATGGCACAGCAAAGCTGCGTGCACAAGTTCATGTAGCATCACTGCTCCTTCATAATCTGCATGCATGTCCCACCATTGGCCTTGACGCTGTCACTAGACTGGCTTGATGGCAGAAGCTGCACCCCCATGATGAAACCCATAAACAAGACAAACTGCACACCAGACAATGTTCACAGCCTTTTTTGCATTGTGCGGTAGACCAAAAGCACTGCAGGGCAGACAGTTGTGATCTGCCTCATGCACACATTGTCACAATGCAACTAAGCCAAAGCACAAGGAATCAGCATGACACATACCTGACCTAGCAATACACACTGGACAGGCAACCTGCTTACCAGTATCAACGGCGTCAACCAACTCCAAACTGGCCAGAGAGCGGTGAGAAATCTGCACATGCATCAGGTAAGTCCTGAAAGCTGATTGTGGCGTTGACAAGAACATCACAATGGTGACGCTGCTCATGATCAGAGGATCAGCTCATGCATTGCAACGCAAGTTCACAGCGAAGTAATGACTTGAATCTTGTTAAGCAGATGTACTTTGCACAATCAATAGATAAGTGAGTGCTCAGGTGGTCACTTGACTTACCCTATTGTTGCAGACAGTCCTGCAGCTGTGCCTATGTGGATTGCAACAGGTGAGTTGTAGGTGATGTTGCTGACAGGCTCCTGAGAGGAGCTAAGCAGTGGCCCCCTGTATCAGCAGGGCATTAGGTCATTATATCTGTCAGCATGAATCTTAGCAGAAGCAGCAGCCAGCAGTGACATTCAACAACTGCTTTACCAGATGGCAAGATACAGGAAGACAAGCATGTTCACGCCTAAGCCAGCAAGACCAAGGTAGTAGCCTTTTCTGCAAGTCACGACCGTTTTAGTCAGCACCACTACGACTGAAAGGCTGGATTACTATGACAAACAAGCATTGCAACCGGGCAGCAAGGAAATGCAAGTACCTCCATACGCTGGGATGGTGCAATACCACTGTGATCAGGTCGTGTCTGCCGTTGCCATAAACAAGCACAGCACTTGCCAAGAACACCCAGATAAGACTTTCAGCCTTGGACATCACTCACTGTAGAGAGTTTTGTTCGCTGCTACTGTTGGAATAGTTTACTGGGACCTGGCAAGACGGCCAGGGATCCTGACCAGAAGCAGCCCCTCAGGCGTTGTTCGGAATGTCTACCGGACACGGCTTATGATTACCCTGAGCCAATCGGCCGTGTCACCTCCGCTGACAGGCGACCATGCCAGGTAGGTCTTGGCAGGCACGGGCTGATCAGACAAAGATCGCTCGTTCAATACCAGCCCTGCAGGTAAAAACAGGCCTGGCCTTGGCTTCAACACTGGTACGCATGCAAAAGGCGTTGATCTGAGCGTCCGCCTGGCGATGATTGCCAAGGTTTCATGATCAGCATACATAGGCTCCTGTGCTTGCGCCATAGGTCACCAACAATTTTGCAAATTTGAGAAAATGCACAGCCAGTGCAGCATGACTCCTGGCTGCTGGTTGTGGTCCTATGCAGCATAATGCAGTTGCAGGCTGTTCTTTATTCTTTGCAATGCTGTGGGCACCCAGCAGACCTGGGTGAAGTAATGCTCCCGTAGTATCCTGGCAAAGTTTGCCTTGTATGTATCCAGCCACCACAGGACACAAAACACATGCTTGTTGAGATGCACAGCTCAGATGGTGGTTTCAGGCAATTTTGGTGCATAATGGCATACGGCACAGCAGTTGTGTCAAGAAACCTGCATGTTTT
>JAABUO010008983.1_pt1 | contig 11232 bp, 9 predicted proteins | sample 5559291 | NCBI WGS metagenome assembly JAABUO01 (sample SAMN10711878, study PRJNA513372) | rock metagenome | isolation source: Antarctica rocks | place: Antarctica: Victoria Land, Finger Mt sud | reverse complement strand
CGCGCAGGGCGCGCATGCGGACGGGGTCGTCGACGGTCCACACGAGCACGCGGACGCCCGCGTGATGGCACGCGCGCACGACCTCGGGCGTCGCCAGCGTGTGGCTCAGCGCCAGCGCGCCGACCCCGGCCGCCCGCGCTTCGCCGACGAGGCGCGACGCCAGCAACCGTCCTCCCGACGCGGGCGCGGCACGGGCGAGCGCCCGCGTCGGGAGCGGTACGGCGCGCGCCGACCGCGTGAGGGCGGCGCGTACCCAGGGCTCGGCCTCACGGACCCGGGCGAACGCGCCGGCCGCGTAGCCGGTCAGCAGGATGCCGTCGCGCCGGCCGGCGGCCCGCAGGGCGCGCGCGAGTGGCGGACCCACCCCCGCCACCTTGAGGTCGAGGTTGAAGGCCAGCGGCGCCCCGTGGCGGCGCAGGGCCAGAGCCTCGTCCAGCGTCGCCAGGAGCTCGCCTCCGGCGGCCGGCGCGCGCAACGCGGCGAGCGTCGAGCGGGCGATCGACACGGGACGACGCCCCGGGCCGGCGAGCGATACGGCGTCGTCGTGGGACAGCACGAGCGCGCCGTCGGCGCTCAAACGCACGTCCGTCTCGACCATGTCCGCCCCGAGCGCGGCCGCCAGCGCGAAGCCCCGCACGCTGTTCCCCGGAGCCCGCGTCGGCGCGCCGCGGTGCGCGACGCGCAAGAACGGCCACGGCCAGGGGTCATGAGCGCCTATCATGCAGGCGCGACCAGGGTGGGAGCCATGACGGCCAACTCCTGAAGGACAAGGGCCTGAGCGAGGAGGGCGGCGTCGCCCCAGTGAGCGGTGGCCACCCGGACCGCGCCCTCCGGCGGTAGCGGGTCTTCCAGGCGCGGGTAGGCCAGTCCGACGGCCTTGCGCACCCCCAGGTCGCCCGCGACGACGCGCGGCCGCCCAAGGGTTCGCGCCAGAATCCACTCGGCCGTCCACACACCCAATCCGCGGATCGCGGTCAGTCGCCGGATGACCTCGTCGTCGGGCAGCACGGCCAGGACGTCGAGGTCGAGCCGTCCCTCGGCGATGGCGGTGGCGACGCCGACGATGTACTCGGCCTTGCGGGTGGTGAACTGCAGCGCCCGCACGTCCGCGACCCGCAGTCCCGCGACGACGGCAGGATCGAGGCTCCAGACCTCGTGCCCATCCACGACGCGCCGTTGGCCGGCCATCTCGGCGAGCCGACGGCGCAGGGTCGCCGCCCAGCGCAGGTTGACCTGTTGCGCGCTGATGGCCCGCACAAGCGCGTTGAAGAGGTCGGGCTGTCGGAGAGTGCGCAGCCCCGGATAGCGCGCGGCGAGGAGGGCGATCGCCGGGTCGGCCGCCGCGAGGGCGGCGAGGGCGGCCGGGTCGCCGGGGAAGGCCGCGCGGGCGGACGCGATGGCGTCCGGCAGATCGGCGGGGTCCGCGACCGTGACCTCGAGCACCGGCTCCTCGATCGTCCCCACCTGCCGCGCGGCGTAGGGGAGCGCACGGCCGCCCAGGCGCGGCGCGCGGACGAGCCACGTCCCGTCCCAGCGGTCGAGCAGGTCGTCGCCGGGACGCCGCAGGACCTCTAGCGAGGCCGCGGCGTCGAGCGGCCCGGCAAGGTCGATCGTCTCACGCGCCACGTTGGCCATCCCATGTCCAGACACCGGTGATCTTCCCCTCCTCGAAGGCCCCTGACTTCAGCCGCGGGGAGTAGCATCCCCGCGACGCGCCCGTTGGTCACGGCGGCGCCGACCCCCTTGATTATCCTCTATCGTTTATCGTTCGCCCCATCGCACATCCCCAGTGTACGACGGCCCTCCCCATCGCCAGGGCTCGCGCATTGTTGGCGAGAGGAAAGGGGCAGGATCTGTGCATTGTCGGGGTATGGCCGCGCCGGTCGATCTCCGCGCGCCTCTGGCGGGGATCTGGGGGGAGGCATCTCCCCAGGTTCCCCCTGGCTGACTGGCCCCCGGCCGCGGCCGGGGGCCAGTCAGCCAGGGGCGGAGGGGGCGAAGAAGGCGACTTGTCACAGACCATGAGGGAAGGGGAAGCGCCTTCGCGCTACCGACCATTCCCGTATCCTATCCCCAACAGCCATTTAGGGGATTGCACGGACGACGCTCCTCCCGCTACCGTCGTGTAGGGTAGCTCGCGCGGGCCGGCGCACAAGGGCGCCGACCCGCGACATATAGATAGATGGGATAGGAAAGCTAATGCCGCAGGTGGAGCCGCCCCCGCGCGTCCAGGCCCGGGTTCGACCGCGCGGGATCAAGCGCCGATCCCGCGCGGGCGTCCCCGCGCCCGACGGCGCGCGGCGGCGCGGGGACGCACACGTCCGGGACAGCGCGCCGCGGAAGGGGGCGGAGGACGCTTTACTCCAGAGCCAGCAGAGACTGCGCGCGCTGGTAACGAACGCGCCCGTGATCCTGTTCGCCCTCGACGCCGCCGGCGTGTACACCCTCTCGGAGGGGGCCGGGCTCGCCGCGATCGGCCGCCGGCCCGGCGAGAGCGTCGGCCGCTCTGTTTTCGACGTGTTCCGCGACGACCCGGAGCTGCTGGCCTACACGCGCAGGGCGCTGGCGGGCGAGTCCGTCACGTTCGTGAGCCACGTGCGCGACGCCATCTTCGACAATCGGCTGACGCCTCTACGCGACGACGACGGGCGCGTGTCCGGCGCGATCGGGATCTCGACCGACATCACGGAGCGCGCGCGCGCCGAGGAGGCGTTGCGGGCGAGCGAGGAGCGCTTCCGCGCCCTCTCCGAGCACGCCTCGGACCTCGTCTGCATCCTCGCCCCGGATGGACGAGCGCGCTACGAGAGCCCATCCTATCGGCGCGTGCTAGGCCAGACGCTCGCGGAACTGCAACGGCGGCACGGCACCCCCCTGAACGTCATCCACCCGGAGGACCGTCCAACCGTCGCGGCGGCGTTCGCGCGGGTCGCCGCGCCCGCCGCGCCCGCCGTTATGCTGGAGTTCCGCCACCGCCACGCCGACGGCTCCTGGCGCGTGCTCGAAGCTATCGCGACGAATCGGCTGGAAGACCCCGCCCTCGGGGGGATCGTCGTGACGAGCCGCGACGTGACCGCGCGCAAGGCGGACGAGGCGCGGCTGGCGGAGGCGCGGGCCACCGAGCTGGCGCTGCGCGAGGCCAACCGGCGCATGAACGAGTTTATCGGCGTCGCCGGCCACGAGCTGCGCACCCCGCTCACCGCGATCGTCGGGAACGTCCAGGTGCTGCGCGGCCGGCTGGAGCGTCACGCCGCGGGAACGACGTCGGCGGCGCCGACCGCCACGAGCGACCTGGACCTGCTCGCGCGCGTGGAGCGACAGGTCGGCCGTCTCAGGCGGCTCGTCGACGATCTGCTCGACGTCGCGCGCATCGAGGCCGACCAGCTCGAGTTGCGCCTGGCGCCGTGCGATCTCGGCGCCCTCGTCCGCGACGCCGTGCAGGAGCAGCGCGTCCTGGCCCCGGAGCGCGCGATCGACCTGGAGACGCCGCCGTCCGGGGTCCCCGTGATCGTCCACGCCGACGCCGACCGCGTCGGGCAGGTCGTCACGAACTATCTCACCAACGCGCTCAAATACGCGCCCGCCGAGGCGCCCATCGCGGTCGGCGTGCGCGTCGACGCGGACGAGGGCATGGCGCGGGTGTGGGTGCGCGACGAGGGTCCCGGCCTCACCCCCGACGAGCAGGCGCGGGTGTGGGATCGCTTCTACCGCGTCAAGGACGTCGCCCACCGGCACGGCTCCGGCGTGGGGCTGGGGCTGGGTCTCGCGATCTGCCACACGCTCGTCGAACGCCAGGGCGGCGCGCTGGGCGTCGAGAGCGCGTGCGGGCAGGGCTGTACGTTCTGGTTCACGCTGCCGCTCGCTCACGCCCGCTAATAGCTGGGCAAGGCTGACAGGGACAGGTTGCGCGGTCCCAGTGGGTACGTCCGCTGCAAAGAGGCCCCTCTGACGAAACGCTAGCGATCGACCTCCGGCGCGACCGGGCCCTACCCGCTATGGGAGGGCGGCTTTGCGCTCCCCGCTGACGCGGCCGTGTCGCGCTAGAGTTGCTCCGTCGCCCCCTCGGCGACATGGCCGACGATCCTGGCGTACGACTCCGGGTCCGTCGCCCCCTCGGTGGAGATCACAAGGACGCTGCTTGCCGCGTTCACGCCGAGCCGCGCGCGGTACTCTCCCGCGCGCGGCTCGGCCAGCAACTCAAGCAATCCTCCAAGCCCCGCCGCGCCGCTCTCGCCTGACTCCACACCGTCCTCCGCCAGCAGGCGCATCGCCTCCTCGGCGCGAGCGTCGGGGATAGCGACGAACGCGCCGATGCCGCCCGACAGGTACGGCCACGCAACGGGCGACGGGCGTCCGCAGTTCAGGCCTGCCATGATCGACACGTGCGGCCCCGGGACCTCGACCATGCCGCCCGCCTCGGCCGAGCGCAGCACGCAATCGGCGCGAGTGGGCTCGACGCCGAGCACCGTCGTGGCGCTGCCCGGGCGACGATAGTGACGAACCACGGACGCCGCCAGGGCGCCCACACCCATCTGGGCCGCCACCACGTCCGGCTGTCCCTCCCCCCGCGCGGTCAGTTGCTCGTCGATCTCGCCATAGATAGTTGCGTACCCGTCGATCACCCATCCCGGCACGCGCTCGTACCCCTCCCACGCGGTATCGCTGATGACGAGGCTCCGCGCGTCAGCGCGCGGTGCGGCGGCCGCGACGGCGTCGTCGTAGCTGCCGTCCACGACCGTGACGCGTGCGCCCTCGCCCACGATCGCCGCGATCCGTGCAGGCGCCATGTCCCGTGGCACGAGGATGTCCGCCCCGAGGCCCAACCAGCGCGCCATACGCGCCACGGCTCGTCCGTGGTTTCCGTCCGTCGCCGCGACCAGGGTGAGGGGGGTGTGCGGCCGGAGCTGGGCCGCGAGATCGGCGAGGCGGTCCCACGACCGGAACGCGCCGACGCGCTCCTCCAGCGCCCGGTACGTCGCCCAGGACGCGCCGAGGATCTTGTACGCGGGCATTCCCAGTCGGCGTGATTCGTCCTTCACCAGGGCGCGCCGGACGCCGAGCGCCGCGGCGACCCGCGGAGCGTCTACCAAGGGGGTCGGGGCGTAGCCGGGCAGCCGGCGGTGGAAGGCGCGCGGGTCGCCGCGCCCCGTGGGGGGCGCGAAGGTCTGCACGGCGGACTGGAGCAGCACCCGCGCGCGGTCGCCTGCCCCGGTGGACGGTCTGGTGTGGATCATCGGGTCAGGCCCTTTCGGGATGGGCGCATGTCGGCGAGCGGGTCACGGAGCGGGTCACGGAGCGGGTCACGGAGCGGGTCACGGAGCGGGTCACGGAGCGGGTCACGCGCAGAACTCCGTGGCGACGGCGAGCAGCACGTCCGCGCAGCGCCGCACGCTCTCCACATCGGCCCACTCCTCGACGGCATGGGCGCCCGCGCCGCCGGGGCCGAAGACCACGGTGGGGATGCCCGCCGCCGCGGCAAAGGCGGCGTCCATCCAGGGCGTGTCGCCGTACACGCGCCGCTCCTCGCCCGTGACGCGCGCCGCGCGGCGGCGGACGAGAGCGACGATCGGCGCGCTCTCGTCCACCGCGAATGGCTCGCGCGCCAGGGTGGTGCGGCGCTCGGCGCGGAAGGAGGGGTCGCGGCGGCCGGCCGCGTCAAGGATGCCCTGTAGTTCCGCCTCGACCTGAGCCACCGTCTCGCCGGGCACGGTCCGGCGCTCGATGCCGATGGTACACCTCTCGGGGTAGCTGCTCATCTCCTGACCGCCGTTGATGAGCGAGACATGCACGGACCCTGTGCCCAGCAACGGGCTCCCCGCGCCCGCGCGTAGGGCGCGGTCGAGCTCGTCCACACCGGCGAGGACATGTCCCGCCTTGGCGATGGCGTCCACGCCCAGGTCGGGTTTGCTGCCATGGGCGGCGCGCCCATGCGCCTCTACCTCCAGCCATACGAAGCCTTTGTGCGCGACGCAGACGTCGAGACCGGTGGGCTCGGTGACGATGGCGGCGTCCGTGCGCCACGTGTCAAGCACGGCTCGCATGCCCAGGCTGGCGACTTCCTCGTCGGCGACACAGGTAACGACGATGTCGCCACGCAGACGACGCCGCGCGGCCCGCGCGGCCGCCCACAAGCAGGCGGCGACGCCGCCCTTCATGTCGTAGGCGCCGCGCCCGTACACCTTGCCGCCCGCGACGCGTCCGCTAAAAGGCTCCGCCATGCCCGCCACGCCGACCGTGTCGATGTGCCCGTTCAGCATGAGAGAGCGGCCGCCGCCCGTGCCGCGCGCGACGGCCACGACGCTGGGGCGTCCCGGAGTGGGCTCGACGACGTGGACGTCGAGCCCCTCACGTTCCGCCCAGGCAGCGATAAAGCGGGCGAGATCGCCTTCGCCCGCGGCGCCGGGCACGAGATCCGGGTTGATGGAATCGATGCGCACGAGGTCGGCGAGCAGATCCGCGATGTCCGTCATAGCCCCTCCTTCTGATATATTACCTTTAATCAACCAGAAAGCCCCGTCTTTTAAGGCGGGGATGAAGGGGCATCCGCTTCCCAAAGTGTGCTATACTGTGTTTATAATGGATGCTTATAAACACAGGCGGCATGCGGTCTATGCCCTCAACTACCACTTCGTATGGATACCACGGCGACGGCGGCGCGTGCTCGTGGGCGACGTGGCGACGCGGTTGGATGCCCTGATCCGCGAGAAAGCTGAGGAGTTGGAGATGGAAATACGAGAGGTGGCGATCCAACCGGATCATCTTCACCTAGTCGTCTCCGCGTCGCCCGATTGGGCGCCCAATCAGATCGTCCACCGCCTCAAAGGCTATACGGCCCGCGCGTTGCGCCACGAGTTTCCCATCCTGCTCAGGATGCCGAGCATGTGGACCGACGCTTATTTCGTTTCGTCTCACCCTCCTACGGGGGAAGATATCAGCGCGTTTATTACAGCGCAGAGCACGAGGGCCTAAACATGATCGCGCGTCGCGTCTACCGCTTCCGACTGGAACTCACCCCTCACCAAGAGGAGGGGTTCCGGCGCTATGCGGGAGCGCGACGGTTCATCTGGAACTGGGCGCTCCACCAGAAGCGTGAGCACTATCGCACGACGGGTAAGGGTCTCTCCGAGAAGGAGTTGTCGACGCGGCTCACGGCCTTGAAGGCGGACCCGGAGACGGTGTGGCTCAGGGAGATGGATAGCCAACTCTTGCAACAGGTCTTAGCCGACCTGAAGAAAGCGTTCACCAACTTTTTTGAGCGCCGCGCGACGTACCCGCGCTTCAAGAGCAAGAAGCGCGACACGGCCCGTTTTCGTATCCCCCAACGCGTCACGCTCACGGATGGCTATCTGCGTGTCCCGAAGATCGGACGCGTCAAAGCGCGCCAGTCTCAGGTCGTTGAGGGACCAACCAAGAGCGCGACCTTCAAGCGCGACGCGTGCGGGCATTGGTTCGTGTCCATCGTTGCGGAGGTGGAGATGCCCGCCGTGGCCCTCCCCTCGCCCGTCCCTGAGCGGACGGTGGGCGTGGACCTGGGCTTGAAGGATGCGATGGTGACGAGCGACGGCGAGCGGGTCGCAGCCCCGCGCTTCTATCGGGCGGCACAGCGCAAGCTCAGGCGCGCGCAACGGGGCCAGGTGCGCAAACAGAAGGGGTCGAACAATAGGGCGAAGGCGCGGCTGAAGGTAGCGCGGGTCCACCAACGCATCGCGGCGAAACGCACCGACTTCTGCCACAAACTGACCACGCGCCTGGTCAAGGAGCACGACGCCGTCTTCATCGAGGATTTAAGCATCAAAGGGCTGGCGAAAACCAGGTTAGCCCTATCGGTGCTCGACGCCTCGCTCGGCACAATGCGGCGTCAGTTGACGTACAAGGGCGCATGGTACAGGACGCATGTGGTGGCCGTGGACAGGTTCTATCCATCGTCCAAATTGTGCCATGCGTGCGACTATAAGCACGATGGACTCACCCTCTCAGAGCGGACATGGATGTGTCCGTCGTGTGGCTGCATGCTGGATAGGGATCTGAACGCGGCCCGCAATATCAAACGCGAGGGGCTACGGATACTCACCGTCGCGGCGGGGCACGCCGAGACGCAAAACGCTTGTGGAGAGTGTGTCAGACGCCCGATGGGTGCAACGCTCGCAATCCCGGCCTAGCCGGGAAGGAAGCAAGAATCCTTGCGCTTTAGCGCGGGGAGTGTCAAGCGACCGCGCGCCCGAAGGACCGCGCCGCGATCGTCACCGCGATCACCGCCAGGACGGCCATGATGAGGACGCCCTTGACCACGCTCGGGTCCCCCAGATTGTTGTTGAACAGCGCGCGCGCCGCGTCGACGGCGTAGGCCAGCGGATTGACGGCGGCGATCGCGCGCAGCCAGCCCGGCGCCAGGCTGAGCGGCAACAGCACCCCCGAGAGCAGCAGCAGCGGCAGCGTCGCCGTGAAGAGCAGCGGGGCGAAGGCGTCCTCGCTCTTCAGCCACAGCGCCAGGGCATACGAGATCGAGGCCATCAACAGGCCGATCAGGGCGATGAGCCCGAGCATGACCAGCAGGCCGAGCGGGTGGATGTGCAGCCCGAAGGGCAGCGAGACCAGTACGAGCAACAGGGATTGGATGAGCAGCGTCAGCATGTCGCGCAGGGCCCGACCGAGCAACAGCGAGAGGCGGCTCACCGGGGTGACCCGCAGGCGCTCGACCACGCCGAAACGCAGCTCCGCGATGAGGCTGAAACCCACGCCGGAGGCGCCGAAGAGACCAAGCTGGATGAGGAGCCCCGGCACGAAGACGTTGTAGGCGCCCCCAGGCGGGAATCCGGGCATGGCGGCGATGGACTTGAGCAGCGGCGCGAACAGGATCAGATAGAGCAACGGCTGCACGACCCCGATCACGACCCACGCCGGGTTGTGCAGGAACAGGCCGAGGTAGCGCTGGAACACGAGCCAGGTGTCGCGGAGAGTTTTCATCGGGCAGTCTCCTATCGTGTATTGTGTATCGCGTACCGTATGCGGACGATGTTACGCCGCCGTCTCGCGGAGCGAGCGGCCGGTCTGGCGCAGGAAGACGTCGTCGAGGCTTGGCCGGGTCAGCGCGATGGTCCGCAGTTCCAGTCCGGCGCCGTCCAGCTGCCGCAGGATCGCCGGCATGGCCGTCTCGCCGCGATCGACGTAGAGCCGGATCGCGCCGTCTTCGAGCTCGGCCTCCCGCACGAAGGGCTGGCTCTGGAGGAGGTCCAGGGCGGCTTGCTGGTCGCCGCCGACGCCGATGGTCACGACATCCCCGGCGATCTGCCGCTTGAGCTGCTCGGGCGTCCCCTCGGCCACGATACGCCCCTGGTCGATGATGGCCAGGCGATCGCACAGGGCGTCGGCCTCCTCCAGATAGTGGGTGGTGAGGAAGACGGTCATGCCCTCGTCGCGCAGGCGGCGGATCTCGTCCCAGAGGCGGGCGCGGCTCTGCGGATCGAGGCCCGTCGTGGGCTCGTCCAGGAACAGCAACCGTGGGTGGTGGATCAAGCCCAGCCCGATGTCGAGGCGGCGGCGCTGGCCGCCGGAGTAGGTCTCGGTGGGCCGGTCGGCGGCGGCCTCTAGCTCCAGCGTCGCGAGGAGTTCGGAAGCGCGCCTCCGCGCCTCCGCGGCGCTTTGTCCATAGAGGCGCGCCTGGAACAGCAGTTCGGCGCGGCCCGAGACTTTGGGATCCGTCCCGCCGCGCTGGCCCACGTAGCCGATGCGCTCGCGCACGCGCCCGGGCGCCCGCCGCAAGTCGCATCCGGCGATAGTCGCGTCGCCGCCGCTGGGCGGCAGCAGGGTCGCCAGCATGCGGAGCGTCGTGGTCTTGCCGGCACCGTTCGGCCCCAGGAAACCGAACACCTCCCCGGTCACGACGCGCAGGTCGACCCCGGCGACGGCCTCGACGGAGCCGCGGCGGCTGGTGAAGGTGCGGCGGAGGCCGCGCGTCTCGATGATACGATCCTCCGCATGTGGGAGAGACTGCTGGACGGTCATGGTTGGACGCTCCTTTCCGGTGATGCCACTCTCCGCATGAGAAGGGGCTGCTGGACACGCATGGATGAACACTCCTTTCTTAGGTCATATGTCCATTGTCTTTCCATCGGCGCCGCCAGCAGGGGGAGACGTTGTGTCTATTGTCTTTCCATCGGCGCCGCCAGCAATGGGAGACGTTGTGTCCATGGACGAGGTCGATGTTTCGCCATCCCATCGCGCCCAATCCGGATCGATATCCCAGGCGAGGCGCCCAGACCGGATGTCCGCGATCAGCGCGCGTACCCACTCCAACTCAGCCTGCCGCAGCGTGCGCATATATTCCTGCTCTACGAGGTAGAGGCGGGGCAGGTGGAACTGTTCCCGCAACGCGCGCAACGCCGTGTCGAGGCCCGCCAGCGCGCTCTCCAGCGAGACCACGCGCCTTTGCAAGGTTGAAACGGCCTCCTTGGGCGGCAGATAGGCCAGGAAGCTGACCGCGACCATGAATAGCGGGTACTCGGCCACCGGGGTGGAAAGCAACTCGTTCAGCCATACCTGAAACTCCTCGCGCCCCTCATCCGTGATGCGATAGACGGTGCGTTCAGGGCGCTTGCCCTCCCGGCTGGTTTCCAGCGGCTCGACCAGGCCGGCGCGCGCCAGGCGATCGACCGCGTCGTAGAAACTCCGGGTCTTGCCCACCGCGAAGTCCTTGTGACGCTCGCGCATGAAGCGCTGCATCTCGTATGGGTGCCGCGGCTGCTCGATCAGCAGAGCCAGGACGGTCAAGGTCAGCGGGTTGGGCGAGGATCGGCGCTTAGAAGTATTAACCATATTATAACTCCCACTATTTCAAGCCGCACTATACGACAGCGTGGGATAGCATGTCAAGTGGTGGGGGCGGTGGTCCGGCGGGGTGATGTCCTTCTCGGCCATGAAGGACCTTGTTGGTTAATCCGTCAGGCACGTCCCGCACCATTCGTATGTCCCGTGGACAAGTCCACTAGCTCGTGCGCGTCGAGCGCCATCCACATGCCCCCCGCCGGGCGACCCTGTTGGCGAAGTCGCCGGGCGTGTCAGGCCGCTAACGCGGCGAAGCGTGACGTGCGCGTCTTGGCGCGCGGCGTGTCCGTCCACCAATCGTCGAGCCGCTGCAAGCTAATGGCCACGGCCGTGCCCAAGTGCTGCACGTTCGTTTTCCCCAACGACCGCTATCGTGAGCGCCGCATCCCGCAGCCTGTCACTCCTTGAGCGATG
>JAABUO010008980.1_pt1 | contig 11234 bp, 15 predicted proteins | sample 5559291 | NCBI WGS metagenome assembly JAABUO01 (sample SAMN10711878, study PRJNA513372) | rock metagenome | isolation source: Antarctica rocks | place: Antarctica: Victoria Land, Finger Mt sud | reverse complement strand
CTGCAGAATGCTGTGCACATTTGCCTACAGGCATGATTCTCATTGATGGAAATCCATCATGATAATCCTTTGCCCTCCGCTAAATGAACATTCACCATGAATCCAGTGAGTTGATCACAGTGAACATGCATGTAAGGCATGCATGTGAGCCTTGTATCAGGAGCACAACGCTGATGAGGGCATTGTGACTGACGCTCAACAGCTTGAAAGCGCCATGCATGTCAAGTGCACAAGCAATACTGCAGCAACTGCCATGCAATATCAATGCCATCACATGACAGCTTTGAGAAGCACAATTGCTCCAGCAAGAAACATAGCAATGGTAAGTTGCTGAACAAGCAAAGCTGTTGCATGCATTGTGATCCATTCAGACATGAACATTCTGCAAATGCACAGTGATACAGCACAGTTCTTCACCCTTGCCCACCTGAGAAAGAGGCTCCAACCACTAGAACAGTCTTGCCAGCAAATCTGTCATTGCTTCTGTAGTTGTGACAGTGTAGCTGCTCCCCGGGATAGGTGTCAATCCCCACCACATCAGGCAGATTTGGCTCATGGTAGTTGCCCACCGCACTGATAACTGCATCGTACACTCTTGTTCTTTCCTGCAGGTGACAGTAGTTAATCATTGCTCCAGCACTGCTGCTCAAGCAACTGCTGTTCATATGATGCTCTGCAGCAGACGAGACTATGTCTAAGGCCTGAACAAGGTCATGCAGCTGTACAGACTTGCTGCTAGCTCTTGATGCTTTGGCTGGTTATGAGCTGATGCAACACCAGCATGCTATCATGCTGCATCAGGCTCTTGATCAGGGCCAGCTTTCTGCAGGAAGCCAGCAAATGGTCTGCTGACTTCTCAAAACTGGAGATGAAGCCTTCAAGTGTTGGACACTCTTACAGTATCTTTGTTACCTGCCCAGAGGTGACGGTGGTGACGCTCCACCTGGGGCCACACTCCTGATGCCCATCTGTGTGTACCACACAAGCATCAACATCCAGCACTTCATACCTTGCCTTAGTGCATGCTGCAGTTCTGTTGCATGCATACCAGGCATGCCACGCATTGTGCTGTTGTGTTGTGGGCGTTTTGCAAGATGCTGAATGTGTGCCATATGGACGCAAAATGACATGATGAAGAATCGTGATGATATGCATGCACATTTGTGCTGCTGATGATCATGGCCGATGATTAACCCCAGCATAAAGGGTTGCTAGGAGGTAAGAGGAAAACAGTCACCTGGTTGTGTAGACGAGACAGGCTGCATACCCACGACGCTGGTGTTGAAGGATATGTGTCGCTTGAGGTCATACTCTTCAGCAAAGGCATTCAAGTATGCAAGCACCTGCACATTGCTCTGAGCTTGCAGTTGCCGGTCAGCAACTCAGGAGGACTGCAAGCTGATTGACCTGAGATGATGATGTGATGGCCATACTAGATTGAGTGTGATGTGTGCAAAAATTACACTACGGCATGAGTTGAAATCTTGTCATGAGTTCTTGGTCTTGCATCTGGCCCCTACGTATAGATGTGCCCATGGACAAGCTACAACGTTACCTCTTCATGCTTGGGGTACGTCCGAGCATCAACAGACCTTCCTCTCATGGCCTCAGGTATCTGTACAAAGCAGAAGACGGTTAGTGCAAGCTCAGCTGAGCAGTGGATGATGTGCTTGCGTGCACAGACAAAAGATCTAGATCTATGGATGGGCTCCACAGCCAACTTGCGGATGCATCTATATGCAGGAAGTGAGCAGAAGTTATCCGCACTGCTGCATAGCTATAGGCTCAGACTACGTATACTTACTAGGGGGAAGTCGCTGAAACTCATGATCTGGCGAGGGATGTTGGTGCGTACAGAATTGTACCTGCAGTCACCAAGAAACAGTGTGATGCCTTGCATTGGATATCATGCTGACAATGCCGAGGTTGCGAATGTTTTACCAAGTATGACTACTGCAAACTGCTTAGTAAGCATCAAGCAACGTTGTATGCACTCTTGCCAGCTGTCGTCGGGTCCGGATGCGACTTACAAGCTGCTATGGACATGCCGACGATCTGGCTTAAGTCCAAGTGAGTCCTCCTCGAAGTCGTCGCTGTAAATCCAGATGCCTCCCAGATCACTTCCCTGCTCGAAGACTGTAACGGAGTGGCCTTCACGGAGCAGCTCACGTACACTGACCAGACCTGCTGCTCCAGCACCCACGACTGCCTGTGAGAAGGTAAGCTAGTCAGATCCAAGGACCTCGGTGCGAGGAGTTGACGTGCGCACGCGTTTAAAACAAAGCAGCACTGCAGCGGTGCAGACACACAGCCTTTTCGAGCTCACCACCGATAGTTGCCGACAAGGAGGCATGTTGCTCGCGTGCTTGGCTGTATATTTCTGTACCGCAGGTTGTACTGCGCTGCCGTCGCTCTGCATCCTGATGCTGGCTGTGCCTAGCAATTAGTAACTTGCAACTCACATGACCTTCAGCACGTGCAGGCGCGTGACTTTCCTCACCGATTGCCCTTCCCCTTTGATGGGCATGTCGAGGGCGTCCCCACGTCCTTCATTGGACCATGCTGAGCCTTTTCCCTGACATCAGTCACGCAGGGGGCGGACTTCCGTTGTCTCCTTGCACCTTCAGTATGAGTAATAACCATGTGTCTGCACGTGCCAATATCTATGAGCTCGCCAGCGCCCAAGTCGGATTGCAGCAAACAATCTGAAAGCTTATGTTCGATCGCCGCAACTGATATGGCGACGCCGCCCAAAGGGATGGACGTTACAACGGCTGTGCAAGATGTTGCCCCAAGAATAACCTACCTGAGCCCACCAAGGTACTTGCTCAGACCTCGAGCTCGGTGATCTTGATCCGTCCTGAGTAACTTAGTAACTTATATCAGCTTGCAGAGGTGCCTCGCGCGTTGCATTAGCACATGTTGGAGCTGCAAACAGGACGGCAAACCGATATATGACGTTTTCTGGTGCTGCTGCAGACTATTTCACGCCATTGTGAAGGTGGGGGCGGAGAAGGCACTCATGCCATGGTGAGTGTTCTCTGGAAGTGCACAAATGCATGCGCATGTGTCGCTCAGTGACTAATCGACATGCGTCAAAAAACAACACTGGCTTGGCAGTCCATCGAACCAGACAATAATAACACGAGCGATCTCGATGTACATGTACAGGTGGAAGGTGTTTTGGCTGGCTATTTTGGCTGGAGCGTATATCGGCCTTGGGGCTGCTTTTTTCCTTTCCGTAGGCGGACAAATGCCGGGCGTTCAGTCCACCAACCTCGGTTTGCAAAAACTTGTTTTGGGAGCTTTTGGCCTGCCTATGTCACTGGGCTTAATCCTTGTTTGTGGGGCTGAATTGTTGACAGCAAACAGCGCCTACATCTCGGCTGCTGTGTTTGAGGTAAACTGCTGTCTTCACCTGTTAAATATAAAGTTAATTCAGAACCTTACATGCAAATTTGTGCCTTCAAGGATGACTGTAACGACTCTCCTTTTGCAGTGCATTTTAGTGCATTTCAGGGCGCACATGCCACAATGCATGCAGGTGTAGTACACAAGCACACACAACATGCCTGTTACAGCTTGCAAGCACTACAAGCACTTGCAAGCTGGCAATTGCCGCAGCTGTATGATCCACGGCCTGTCACAGCATTCATCACATAGCTGCATCTCCAAACTTGTCAGCGCAATATGATGCTGAGCAAGCATCATGAGTGCAGACTGGTTCCCCACAAGCAGCCCACTGGGTTGTATGGCTTGCAGTGCGTCTCTCAGGGCCTGCAGCTACCTGCCATCATGTTCTACGTCCCCCTTCACTTTACAGCTGCAGTCAAAGGACATCTTTGTGGGATTGCGCAGGGCCAAGCCAGCGTCATGCACATGATGGGCAACCTTGCCGTCTGTTTCTTGGGCAATCTTGTGGGATCACTTCTCATTGTGGGCCTGACATACTCCACACACCTCTTTGAGGTGGCACCAGCAGCGCTGACATATGCTGAGACCCTGTCACACACTAAGGCATATGCTGGCTGGGGTCATGTCATGGCAAGAGGCTTCTTGTGCAATTGGCTTGTAGTCCTGGCTGTTTGGCAGGCTGCAGCGGCTCAAGATATCATTGGCAAGCTTGCAGCTGTGTTCTTTCCAGTCATGGCCTTTGTGTCAACAGGCTATGACCATGTGGTTGCAAATATGTTCATCATCCCATTTGGCATTCGCCTGGGGAATCACCTACCAATTGGTCACTACATTGTCTACAGCATGATTCCAACATTTCTGGGCAACTTCTTGTCCTCTGTGTTCATGGTGTCTTTCACCTATAGCATGTGCTATGGCACGCTGCCTGACAGGATTGGGGCCTGGTTGACGTCCTGGAACAAGCAGCCCAGACTTTCTAACCACTCAGCTGCAAAGCAGACTGGCACTGCATATGGAGTTGACAGTGTTTAGACTGTATATATATCATGCAGACCAATCCCATGCAAGCTTAGGCAGTGCCCAGCAAGTAGCTGCGGCATATGGACCTTGCAGTCGATAACTAATCATCACTGCAATTGCTTGTCTTCACTGATCGTTTGCTGACCAAAACTCTTGTATTTCTTTCTGATCGATAAGTGTTTGTCTGCTTCTCTGCACCAAATTCTGCTATAGCTACGTACAGAAACAACAGAATGCTGTAGTGCAGTGAGCCATGTCTCCATCATGAGTTTGAAGCACATATGGTGTGTTGACAGGGTTAGTGTAACACAGCTCTGTGCATATGCGCTGCCTGTGTATGTATAAGAGAATCAGCAACGCTATAAAACTATATCAATATCTGTAGACAGCTGCTCTGTGGAACACTGACAACAGGTGCAGGTGTAAATAAGTCTCTAAACCACAACTTACAAAGCTCAAGCGGTCATCAACACAGCATCCTGCATCACAATGCGACTGTACCAGCCTGTGTACATGGTATCATACATACAATCAATTGATATTTGCGAAGCATGCTTCTGACTGCATGCGCAAATTTGCTTTAAAGCCGATGAACTTATGTTTGCATTGGATAAAGATTAGTGTAGCAGAGTAAAGAGCTAGTAGGCACATAAAGCTCGAAGTGGGCTTTTGCCTACAGCAAGTAGTTTCGCTTTGCTGCTCACATACATCTCAATCAAGCTTGCTGACTTCATGCCTACAGGTACCACAACCATCAGCAGCCACAAACCGACCTCTGTGCAAGCGCGGTGGTGCTGTCAATTGTGCCCAGTAGCTACTATAGAGACCCTGCCAGTGACTGCTAGCCAGCTAGCTGTGACAAGCTGTAGCTGTGACAAGCTGACACACAAGCTGTCTGAGGAGCTGAGTGAAGTGCTTCATCTGTTACGGTAACCTTGTGGCCTTGACTCATTATAATTACTAAGGGGTTTTGCAGAGAGTCTCAAAGTGACCCCAGCATGCGGAGCGGAAATCACCGTGGGACTGACTGCGCATGTTGCATCGCGACAATAGCCAGCAAAAACTGCAGCTTGCGGTTCGATAGAGGTCATGGCCGGTACAATGCAGGAAATTGTTGACGAGTACGCAGCTCGCCGTGCGCAATATGACTCGGTCCAGTCTTGTCAGTCAGCTGCTTCAGACTGCGAAAAGTGGCTGTTGGACAAAGACGTTCCTGTCACCAAAATCGTCGGTATCCTCGCTTCTCCTGAACCGCTGACTCTTGCAGAATCCGACGAGACGCTCCCTACCCAGCAGTATCCTTGCAGCATGTGCTATGTCTTGACGAGAGGGTGCATTTGGGCGCTTGACGACGAATACGATGACAAACGTATGATTAGTGGAACGCAGCACCAGCTGGTATGGCCTTCATCTGCTGCTGCTCGTTGCAGTTCGACGTAAGAGGTGGGCGACTTGCAGATCTACAAATTACCAGCCTGACCTTGACCTTGTCATGCAGGTCAAATTGGGAGCTGACGGCATCATTCTGCCTGATTGGGCCCTTGGCCAATTCAACAAGCTTCCTGACTCTGCAAGACTTTACCTGCAAGATCAGATAACAACCCAAGCATTTTGCTTCACAAACCATTAGGTGTCTACTATCAGCGATTTTGCCGCCACACAATGAGAGAAGGGGAGTTACAGTGCAGGATGAGCTTTGGCCACTTTTTGTGTGTCCAGCTACACCTGGTTTGCAATAGCCTCTGAGAGACTTCCTGCATCATCCCATTTGTGTACCTGTCTTAGCAACAATTACGTCGCAAATCAGCCGAATTGTGTCAGTTGCACACAGCAGTATTGACACACATGTGTGGGGGCCAATTGCTGTGTGTGATTGTAAGGGACAGTCGACCTTCAAGGGCAGGATGTCCCCTAGCTAAGTCTAGCCGCACCGTTGTGCTCAGCTCAGCCTGCATACCGATGTGTGCTTCTTTTTTGTCTCCCTGTTTCTTGGGTGCCATGGACAAGAGGCATCATCAAGGCAGAGATCTCTAGTAATAAGTCAAGCTAACATCAAGAGATATGGTCAACTTGTTTCGTGGCTCAGGCATTTGCCCATGTGTGCCGATCATATTGCTCCTTGTCGTTGGCACATACAAGGGTACAGATGTGGACTAGTCGTGTAAAAGACACAAACATCAGCGCTTGACTGTAGGTGGACATCCAGCTTTTATACATACAATCATCTGCTAGTGCTTCTGCTTCATGAATCAAGCCCTAGCATGATGATGGGTAGGCTTCCTTTTCGATAAATGCACAGAACAGGTTTCCAGAGTCTGCTATCCTAGTTAGATCATCTGTATCATCCACTAAGATTATGCTACCCAGACTTACAGTCATGTCAAGGCTACACCATTCATGTAGCAATAAATGACTACATGTAAAAACCGCTATCAGCTGAACACTGGAACATTGTTGATCATCACTCAATTGGGCTTGGGTTATTGACAAAGACCTGAAACAGCCACTAATGTACAAATTGCTTGAGGCAAATGATCCATTTGGGGAGAAAGGTACGTAGGTCACCGATAGACACAAGGCTCAAGTGTCATGCTTTTTGCACCAACTCATGATCATCCTGGTGTTGTTTTGAACCACTGGCCAGTTGGCATCCTCAGCTTGCTGCAAAACACTCATGGCTCGCCATTCAGGCATTCTGCTTAGCCTGTCAAGGATCAGAGCATCAAAACCTTCTGCACTCACATATGAGCTGCACTTGGCAACAACATCATGCAGCCGCACTTTGACGCGCTGTGACATGGCAGCAGGAACTGGCCTCCCGCCAACATGTTCCATGGACACTGGGGCTACTGGGGGTCCTTGGAGTGGAATAGGGCTGTTGGCACCACCCTGAAACTGCCCTGTGTGCAATCCAGCATTGCCAGGCCCTGCCCCTGGACTCAAACCAACAGACGCAGGTCTGTGAGCAATGCCTTTGTCAGGCCACAGTTGCCGTTGAGCAGAAATTGGACCTGGGATTGCAAGTCCAGAGGCAGGGAGACTGGTGCCCTTGCTTATGAGTATGCCAGGACTTGTAGAACTGGTCCCAGGGCTGCTTGCAGCAGCGCCAGCACCGGATGGCAATTGGCCAGGGCTCCTGGCAGCTGTCCCAGGGCTTCTGGCAGGTGCCCCAGGGCTGCTGGCTGGAGTGCTAGGCGGCTGGAGATGCCTGATCTGGTGCATGCACACAGCACTTGGGTTTTTTGGCCAGCCGGCCTTCACATCCCTGGCAACACGCTCCAAAGCACCCACCACATCAGTAGCAGCAAGCAAGGACAGCGCTTTTTGACACGGAGCATCCAGCAAGGATTTGAGGTCCACACCAAGCTGATGTAGCACGCGTTGCATCCAGGAAGCTAAGCCATGAGGCCCTACAGGACTGGCAGGGTCCAGGTGACTGCCCTGTTGATCATCATTCTGGGGCTCCTGCCCTGAGGGCTGTTGGGGCTGCCCATGGGGCTGTCTGAGAAAGCCCTGAGGCCCTGGCTCCACATGGCCTCCTTCAGCATCCTCCATGTAAGTGTCCTCATCAGGCAGTGGGACTGCAGCTGCTGCTAGCAGATGCAGTGGAGGCGCTGATGTTGCCACTGCTGGTCCTGGCATGCTGTCAACCACCGCTGCAGAAATTGGCATACCTGCTGAAACAGGCATCACAGGCATCATGTGCTGCTGCTGCTGCTGCTGCTGCTGTTGACCTTGCCAGTGAGGCGGGTGCTGCTGTAGCTGCTGTGCTTGCTGTTGCTGCAGCTGCGATGCTTGCTGTAGCTGTGAAGGTTGACTGTAGGCCTCCTCTGGTGCGTTTGGCACCACTTCAGCGTCCATGGCTGCTGCATAAAACAGAGGACCGTACTCAGACCCGTGCTCAGACGGCACACTCACACGGCTGCTGCCCAAGCCCTCACAGGCCTCTTTGGTAAGCTTCACAAACTTCTGATAAGCTTCCTGCTCCCAGAAGACATTCTCAGGGGGCTTGAGGCCCTTGACAATGTAGTGGGTGTTGAGCTGTGCCACCCAGTGGAGCATCTGGTTGCACCATTGCTTGTGCAGGGGGATGGTGAACATAGCGCTGCCACCTTTGACTGTGTAGCACACCAGGTGACAAGCCTTGGAGTCTGTCATCAGCATGTTGAGCTGAGCCTGAGCAAAGTATTGCGGCAGGATTCTGACATACCTGTAAAAGCAGCAGGAATAGGATGTTTGCTGTGGCTAGACATGAAATCGCAGGGCTCAGCACAACAGCTTGCAAGAGTGTTGTGAAAACTGCCCACATAAGCAACATAACACCCATAGGTAAACCTCGCATGTCAAACTTGTACGCAGAGCCAGGAGCATGTAACACGACATGCAATTAAATCTTGCCGTCAGAGATGGGCACAGTCCTAGTGCGTTAAACTAAACATCACACTCACGCAGCATCATCATGACACTGACGACAGCAGTGGACTTACGGTTTGCAGCTCTTGCCTAGCCAGTGCCAGATTCCCAATGCAGCATCAGGTCTGAAAGGAGTCTTGGCCTTGATCTCAAGCACAAGCCGATGTCCTGGATCAGACTCCCTCCAATGCTGGTGACGCTGCCTCGTCACAGCCTCTTGATGCTGCACTATGACACCATCTGGGCTGCTGCCAATGACTGGCAAATCAGCTGGATCAATACCCCTTCGCACCTCTTCTGGCAATCTCTGGAGGGAAGGGTCCATCAGGACAAACCCAACCTCATGCACTGCATATTTTGGGTTATCACAAAGGTAGCTGAGGATGCCGTTGGCTTCATGCTTGTGTCCCCAGTCAAAGTAGACTTGCGTCTGGGCATCCACTGCTGCAGGCGCTTGCTTGGGGTTCTGGAGAGAGGTGACCTTGGAGAGAAGCTTGTTGTGGTCCCGCATGTAGGGCGAGACTCCTGCCCCGGACAGGGCTTTCCCAGCACACTGCTCAAACAGCCCTAAGGTTTCTGCCAAGCTGCTGCCTGTCACCTTACCTGCAAGCAATCAGACAAGGTAGCATGTGGCAGGCTGCTGACTCATCTCACTGATTTAATCAAGCAGCACGCGATGGGGCAGGGACAGAGTCAATGTCATGCAAACGTGGTTGACAGCTGTCTGCTACCTTTATCAGGCTTTAATTCGTGCATAATGAGATGCTGTGTGACACTGACAATGCATATTCAGAGCACAACATTCCGGCAAGGATGATGCACATTGTACCTGAACGCAGGTTCTGCCATTCTGGGTGGTCCTGCGGGATCAGCTCTGAGACCTCAGGCTTTGTAGCCGCTGCAAGCATCCTTGCTGTTGGCAAAGCCAATGGCACAAATTGGTGTCCAGCTCTGACTGTCAGCTCTGCTTTGCTGATGGCGTACAAGTTTGTGTTAGGGTGAGGACCTCTATATTGGTTGAAGACTGGAGCCTCTGGTGTAAAAAGTTGCGGTATCAGATCAACAGGGATCTCATTGGCCAGCTCGAGGATCTGTGCAGCTTCTTCTGCAGGGCTCAGCTCCTCGTTGTTGCTGGTGTACTCCAAAATGTCATCAATAGAAACTTGGGACTCCGGCCGAGGAGTAACCATTACAGTCTGTAACAGCACACCTTGCAGTGAGCCAGCAGTGGACGACGCAGGACTCGGCTCACCAGCGACAATCGAAGTTTGTGCTGCGGTGCACGCGGACTCTCACCTTGGGTTTGTGCTTCAATGGATGATGCTGGAGGCCGTTAGCGCGCCGGCTGTTCACGCCTTGATGATGCCGTGCGTGCACTGTCAGAGTCACACCAACGCTATCACGGCATCAACGCCTCATTTTGAAGCACGAACAAGTTAAAGCACTCGGTCTGAGTCGCCCAAGCCGCTGCTGACAGATAGCTTCAACAGAACACCATCTAAGCTTGACCTATCGTGAGCAAAAGCGGGATTGTGACCAGTGACAGCAAATGCAACGCTGGTCAGAGCACTGATGCAATCCGCCCTGATGTACGGCCTCCTGTCGGAAGGGCTGCGCTGCAGCAGTATACGCGCTGACCGGAGTGGCACTGGAACTGATATGTCATGCTGCGTGCTGCGCTAGCGAAACACTGACTGTGACTCAGCAGCGCTCTGAAACCAAATGCGTAGCTATAGCTTGATCCTTCCTGTGCATGCAGTGTGCGCCTGCTCGTACATTGGCACGGATTCGTGACACACTGAACAAAGATAACGTTGAAAACGTCACGCGTCCCGCAGCTCTGGCGATCGCAACAGGAGTCGGTACAGCCAGCAAGCACCCGCTATTGTCAGCTAAAAATTGTTGCTTGTCTTCACGTCTGTCTCATCGTCAGAGACGACATCTGGTCTTGAAATCACGTTGCGCGGTGGAACCAATGAGTTCGCCAGGTCTCTTGCTCCTCAACGGTGCAAGTCCTTGTGGCTGGCTACAGCGTTTCACCTCTATCTGGGTCTTGCAGAAACTCATCACGCTGCAAGAACATGCGATGCAGAAGAAGCTGCACATCCCAGTGAGGCGACGATCAGCTCGATTGAGGAACTTGGAGGCGACACAGTGCTGCATGCAGAGCCAGACTCAAGTGTTGGGGCAGATGTAGGGCAGCTACTGTGTTGCGCCATATTTGACATTTGCTGCCCCCTTCGGATTGTGACCTGCAGCTTGAATGCAGGAAGAACTTGACCTGAATGCGTTACTGTCAGGCCTAAACTTAGCCTCCAGAGGAGCTCAGGTACACATCACTGATCCATACTGCCTTTGCTTTGCATGTGCAGCTCAATTAAGCCCAA
>JAABUO010008977.1_pt1:0-10000 | contig 11236 bp, 16 predicted proteins | sample 5559291 | NCBI WGS metagenome assembly JAABUO01 (sample SAMN10711878, study PRJNA513372) | rock metagenome | isolation source: Antarctica rocks | place: Antarctica: Victoria Land, Finger Mt sud | reverse complement strand
TGACTATTGGTAGCATAAGCCTGTCAAAGCTGGTTTGTTTGCATGACCAGAAAGTATTCAGCAACAACAACAGGCTGCAACTCTTCAGCCATGGGCAGTTGCTGCAACTGCAGTGGCATGCTTGTGTGCTGAAGACATGATTTGTGACAATTTTATGGGTCCTGGAACAGCATGCACGGTCCTTGGCACAAAGTGCACCTACCTATAGCCACAGGAATGAGAGACAGTCCTTGTAGGGTCCCAACGGTGTGCCCATAACCTGCATTCAGAGATACGGCAGAACAGGTTCACAGGGAACATTTGCCCTTCTGACAAGCATCATCTATGTCGACATCGCAACCGACTTTGCCAAATGCAATCAAGGCAGCATTCGACAGAATTCCTTCAGAATGGAATAACAGCATGCCAATGTGCACTTCATGAGCACGCCCCAGCCTGTGTTGAGCAGCGCCAGCTTGCATGCATGTCCAACTGGACAAGCAACATTTCAGAGCCATGGGGTGTCAGCGCAAAGGCTGCATTCGAGCAGGATCTAATGAACGTGTCTGCTGTAGGCCAGCAGGAGCTGTGACCCTTTGTATGATGTCACATGCAGTGCCAAGTCTGTCTGATGGTTGAAGACGCCAAATGCTGTGAAGCAAATTGCAAGATTGTATGAGACCATGACTAGGCTGCATTCATGTCAAGTAGAGAAGGTGCTGTATGTATCACGTATACAGAATGTGCCTCATGGACACATAGCCGAAAGACAGTGCTGTCATTCACTACAGAAAGGAAGTGCTCACTAACAGCACAAGTCTCATCTTTGCACTTTGAGTGCATTCAGTTGAAGGACGGGTGTGTACCTGTTTGCGCCAACCTGGCTGCAACAATAGATCCAGATGAGCCAAGCAGCAAAATCTTGAGGAAGACTGCCAGGACAAGCGAGTTCTCTGCCTTAACGCCCTGGAGTGCTGATAGGACCCCCTGGTGTCATGAAAATGCAGCTCAGGTGTCTTTGTCCCCAGAACAACAGAAATGGTTTTCAATGGTGTTTGCCTCTGGCCAGCCTGGAAGCTTCATGCAGGTGTACATACCAGGTGAAGAGTCTATCCTTGGCAATGCAAGCATACGCTCTTACCGCTTTGTTGTCACTGTTGGGCTGGTACCCACTTGCTGGATCCTCAGAACCTGCTGATGCAGCCTATAGGCCCAGTCACAGGGGTATGAGCAATCAACATGAAGCATTGCAGTTGGATGTGCACTCAAGGGGTGTCCAAGATCTACGCACACACACTCATACCTCAGCTCTAGTCTGTACTCCTGTGTATGCCACCGGCCCTCTCTGACTATGTCGGCGTAGCAGAGGGTGAGTCAAGCTGATGGGTCTGCAGCTCGCAGTCAAAATCAGTGCGTCTCGCTTGTTTGCTAAACATGCACAGTAGGACAAGCGTACCTGATGACAACACAAGAGAGGGGTGTGCGCTGCCTGCGTGTCGGCAGTACCGTCTCCTACAACATGAGGACGCGTTATGACCGCAATCCTGACGTTTCCGGGTTGAAAGCGGTTTTGCCTACCCGTTGGTAGTGCGCTGATGTCCAGCTAAGCCTCAGCATTGCGCCTATATGGGCCTGAACAAGACGATTGTGGGGTTGACGTCCAAGGCAGCCATGTTTGTCGCGATCGTGCGCCGGTGTCTGCGAAAGAACGCCCTTTCATGTCCCGAATTGTTGTACTCGCCCACATATGACTAACAGACATTTGCATGCCGATGCATACGCATGTGAGCTGCCATACACTTTAGTGCTCCTTGCACGCTGCCATACACTTGCATGCCATACTGCCATACACTTGCATGCCATACTGCCATACACTTGCATGCCATACTGCCATACACTTGCATGCCATACTGCCATACACTTGCATGCCATACTGCTCAAAGTCCCCATGCAGACCAGATTGTGGGCAGACACATCACTTTCACGGGCCACCGGGTTCACGAGATCAGCATGATGCTGTGGAGAGGCTAGCTAGTTCCTGGCAAGTCTGATGTTGCAAACATATTCACAGGCTCACAAATATATCCACGTTCTGTGCAGCAGAAAATCCATCTGTACAGTCCAGACTGCCGATCAAGGGGGCCCTCAAGGTTTCCATCTGATTCAGCGGTGCGAGCTTCGTAACATGTCAGCCCAAATCAAACTTCCATTGTCAGACACCTGTGAAGATACTTGCTGTACTAGCATGCATCTGAAGCTGTGCAACTTTACCACTTGAGCAGCTTTCTGTTGTCATACAGTTTTCAAGCAGCCATACACATGACCGGCCATTTCAAGCAGCTCATCAGCTCTATCACGGCTGATCTTCTGCTTGGCAACATACATTTGCCACCTCTTGTACAAGCTTTTCAGGGCTTCAGGTGTGCAAACTTCCTCAGTAAACCAGTTGCAAGCCTCCTCTGATATGCTAAAACCTGTGCTCAACGACCACCGCCACGAGCAGCCCTGCAAGAACGGAAGCACAGTCTCCCACCAATTAACAAGATGGGTTGTGTCAGCATTGTCTGTACAGGTTCCTTAGCATTGTGACCAAATGCTTCCAGCAACATTGTCCATCTTGGATGAACAGCAGTGAGTTGTCAGCAAGTATGCCACATGCAGAGACTCACAGACAGAGGCCAAGTGAGTAGCTTGGCGCTGTCATACAATGTGCTTCCCTGGAGCATATACACATCACAATTGTGCAAGAACACTCGCCAGACTATGCACCAAGCTCAATGCTCAGAATGCGCAACATGTTTTTTGCTGATCCCCACACAACATGTAGCATGCATTTTGCAAAGCCCTGCAGAAGAAGGCTACTGTTCTCTCACATAAATCAATTCATTGCAAATAAAAGAGCCTATGATGAATCCACAGGCAGAAGACAGCATGATGTGGTATTGTACCTGCATCTCTACTGTCTCGCCAGCATTCTGTGGCACACGTTTTATGTCTAGTTTCACCATCTCTTCGGGACTTAGGGACGGCACAAAGCTATGTGTGCCTGCAGAGACACTCTTTGTGGCTGCACTGGTCATATACACAGCCCCGCACAAGTCACATGACTTGATGCTATTGCTTCTCTCATATAAACTCAGCAACGCCATCATGATACATACCAAGCAACAGCATTGGTCCAAAAGCAACCATGTTACCTTGATGCTTATGCTGTCAAGGCCAATAAGATGCTGGGCAAGCAGCAGTAGCAAGTAGCAGTAGCAAATAGCAGTAGCACATGGCTAGACATCAACTGCAGACCTGATCCTGGTCTTGTTGCAGGGCCAATTTGTTACCTGCTTCTAAGTTCTCAATGTAGCCTGGTCGGGTTGCATTTAGCCAGGCTTCAAAGGCGCCTGAGCTCTTTTCTGGGACATAGTACCAAATTTTGGTGGCACCACAGATCATCGTATTGCTCATCGACATAAGGCATCGTCCTAGCTGGGGTGGGGTGTGACTAAACAAGCTGGTGAACCTGTGTCCAAGGTGCAGGTGGTCTGTGTACATGAGCAGATTGTTGAACATCTCAGCAGCAAACTATCATCTGCTATTGAAGCACCTGACAACTCCATATTGGTAGTATGGTCTCAAAGGCCCCCTTACAATAGTCTTTTTCGAGTCTATGCCCATGCAGCATATGGCAGTAGGCACTATAGAGGGCAGCCTGGAAGGGTCTGGTACCTGCATTTGAGGGTTTGAGCGAGTGTCAACTTTTCGCTCAGGTGGGCTTTAGATGGTACAACTATGCGTACCCAGCTACCGCCTGTCAGCTTCAAAATGTTGTCCTCGTACAGGCTGCTGTGTTCTACCGAGTCTGGGATCCAGGTGGCATCAACGCCAGCTTGCTGTAATAGCTTGAGATGTTCCTGAGGTAGGCCAGGGGGCGTCAGTGTTGTCAACTGGGCGTACAGCCCAGTTTTTGACGAGTTGAGTGGCGTCGTTTGCTGTATTATGGTCATATCCCCGGTCATAGACAGCTCTCCCCGTGCACACGCCAGCAGTCGAGCATCGTCCCATTGCACCATGGTTGTAACGTGTGCGACAGACGTTGGATATTATTGCGGAACGCGGCCAACTTTTAGTCTGAAGACGAGCAAGGGGCTCAGCGTGGGTACACATGGTAGCCTTTTAGTAACAGACGAGAGGGCAGTGGAGGGCAATGCATGCAGCATAGCATGAAGCCGCTCACCTACTTTACTACGATTTGAGAGGGCAAAACGGGTCACTAAGAAAAAAACGGGTCACACACCTGATTCCACAGGCCCTGTCAAACCCTGCTCCAGGGCCTGGTTCTCAGGTGGAGTCCAGGCGGAGACAAACCTTGTCACTGATACTAAAGTAGGTGGCCCATGGGCACTCGAACTTGGGTTCATGCTGGGCTGCATGCACTGCACTCCACTGCCCTAAGGTCACTACGCTGCTCGCAACGTTTCATCTGCAGTCACTTTGCACGGCAGCGCTAATGCACAGCCAGAGTAATGCCGCAGTGTTGGCTAATTTAACAGTGATGCTCAAGAAAAAGCTTTCGCAATTTGTGAGTCAGATCTGATCGTTCCAATGGGTTTGCAGCATCAGGCACATGCATGTCGCACATATGTGTCGCACGAAAGCTGCTCACATATGTGTGAAAGGAATTAAGCCTAAGTTTAGGTTTCCACAAGACGCATAATCCTTCCCGTGATTACTGATGTAGCCTTCCAAGTGTTTGAGACTCAGGGGAAGTCGCCCGGACACACAGAAATTTGCTCGGGTGAGAATGAACGATGGCAGAGTACTCCTGACCGATGAGGAGCTACTCGTGGCAGCAGGTGCGCCGCAACCGCCACAGCCTTCAGCTAGTCAGGATTCTTGGCATATGCACGACAGCCACGCGCAGAGGCAGTCTGGAGGTGAGCAATAAGTAGTACTGCCGCATGGATACTCTGGTACTCCCGCGACATTGTACTGGCCTTTCCGATTGTTGTTATGCGTTCACTTGCCGGCAACAGGCAGACAAGGGTTTTGTATACCTGAACCGTGCACTCTCAGGCTGCTGTCAAGCAGTTGCACCACACCACAAATACCTTTCTGCATATGCGACCTGCTTGTGCAATTTTACTCGACATGAAACAACACCCAAGTGATCTCTCATCTAGTGCCGGCACCAGTTGTTGCTTCTACCTGAACTAGCAGGTGCTCTAAGTGCATTGCACAAATGCAGTGCTTACATAGTGTGTATGGTACATACACAGCTTGCAGCAGTGGCCATGCTTTGTGCATGCTGCTTCTTGTCACGCTCCGCTGACCTAGACCACAGTCAGCAAGCGCTGTGTTCACACCGTTTGGCAATGGGTCTTTGCAGGCAAGGACCAGGGGAGCTTTGAGAACAATGTGCAGGACTGGATGAACGATGGCTTTGCCTCTGGTTGGCCCAGTGCTTCAGACACAAACGGTACGACCTACAACATCACCACCCTGTGCCCTCACTCATACAGCATATGAGCATGTTGCATGCTGAGCCTAGGCAAAATCTCCTGATGTGCCACTATGCCTATTACAAAATGGAAAAGGCCACGGCAAAAAAGATGGCTAAAGATAACATGCGCGACCTGCCTCAGACGTGACCTACTTAAAGTCGCAGCATCACACCATCCACACCATTGTGGCCATGTTCAATACTTTGCTATGCTTGCGCGCGCAGGCAGCTCCATGTTAGTGCTGCCGTACCTGCTGTTTTGCTCATCAGTCGACCTTCTGCTGCAACCTGCAGGGTTCCCTGGTATGCCAGCTCTGCCAGTACAAATCCCCAGCAAGCCGCCAAGCATACAGCAGGCCCCTACAGGGGGCACGCCAATGGGCACTCCCCCAAGTGCAAGGGGAATTGCTGCCCAGTTGCCCTTTGTTGATGGCAGCCCTGACGGTAGGCCCGGCCATTTCATCTGTTCCAGGTTGTCACTGTTGCATGCAAGCACAGCATGTCTCGTTGCTAGCGAGCAGGGTGAGCTGTTTGTCTGCTGCACAACAGCTGCTTGCAGTCAAGCAGCGCTGGCTACCTTTGCCATTCCTTGCAACACGTGGCCGAGCAGAGTCGGTTTGCAAAGTGTCCGTCCACGACAGCACAGTATACTTGTTTAGAAATTCTGTTGTGCATGCCATTACAGACTTCTGGCTTACCACTACACCTTGCCGTGTGACCATTGTCATCAACGGCAACACATTTCACTGAATTTCGGCCAATGTTCCGGCATACGCATCAAATCATAGTCTTTCAGGACCCACCTCATGTCTGACAGCCCCTTGCACATTTAGGCATGTGCAGTGCCTGCAAGCAAACTATGCTATCTCCAATGCACAGGGATGTTCGGCGCATCAGAGCCATCAAGGACTTCCTTCTCTCATGCTTCTGACAGCTCCTTGCCCAGCGATGCATCTGGCTTTGCACAATATGCCAAGCGGCATGTACAGCAGCAGTCAAGGCAGGCGCCGCTAGCAGCCTCTGACAGCTTTGAGGGCTTTGGCCAGCGTGCCTCTACCAGAACTCCCAGCGCAGGTGAGCCAACATTGACTTTCACTAACTAATTGAGTAAGTGCTCAACTGGTTTACTGACTAGTCAATTGACTAACTAACTACATAAATAACTAAACCACCTTGTGTCCAGTATTTGACTCAAGGCATGTTTCCAGAAGCAGCATCATCCATCTTGCTTGGGAATTTGTCTCAGGGGCGTTTATCGCAAATCATGTCCACTCCTACCTGCACTTTTCACCTGAGTGACCAGATGCCATCTGTCTCAGCCAAAGACTCCTCACATTACTCAACACTGCACGTGGATCCACTTCAGGCGCTGTTTGCATGCAACCTGCTTCAAGCATTTTAAAATCAAGTAATCAAGCAAGATCATTGAGTGGATCCAACATGATTTCAGGGCTAGGATTTGGCGCCGCAAATGAAGGCATGTTTGCGTCAGAGATGGCCAAAGAGCAGTTGCAAGCAGACGCGCAGCAGCGCAAGTTTGAAAGGAGGGTATCATTGGGAGGAGAAGCAGAGGTCAGCTTATTTGCATTGTCTTGATAACACCAGCAAAGTCTGATGACATGCCACTGCACCTGACCTGCTGACATGTGATCTATGAAGCGAGTCACAAGCCACCTGCAACAACAGCTGTTTTGCGCCTGACTGGACTTAGAAGCCAATTGTTGCATTGAAGCATGAGCATAGTGCAGCATAGCGTTGCTACCACCTGTTCTCAGGTAGCCTTTATTGTAGGCCCCAATGTCCACAACATACCTATCAGACAAGCGTATTGGTGCATATGCTATCACATGTCCTACCATGTATGCTATCACATGTGCTATCACAAATGCTATCACATGTGCCACCCCAGGCAGGATGTATGCCGTGCAGGACGCTTGCACTTCAGCAGCAGTCATGTATGCTCCATGGCTCTGAATTGAAACACCTTTGACTGCAACAGCATCCACAGTTCAAGTCCTTACAAAGTCCTTCCCTGCAGGAAGCTGTGCCAACTGTACAAGTGAATCTGGGCGACATTCCCGGCAGGCTAGTAGACATGGGCAGACCCCCGCTTCCCTCCGGCGCCAAAGCCCTTGCCGCCGCAGCCGCCGCTGCTTCCCGCCAGGAACCCCCGCCATCACCAAGGGACTCCACCGTCATGGAGCATGGGGTGGCGGGAGACCTGGTGCTGGGGAAGATGAACAAGTCCATGAAGAAGAGTATGGCAAGGATGAAAAGCCGGAGGAAGTCTGATGGCTCTGCCAAGTCTCGCAAGTCGGTGGCAAACTCTGACCTGCAGGTATGCCTGGCTCTGTATCCGGCTATGTAATGGGAGAATTGTGCCGCCTTTGCAGTTGCCCCTCTCCAGCTCTCCCTTTTATTACACAGATTCCAGTCTGCCTTGACTGGCAGCATGCCTGGATTACTGCTGTGCTGCATTGCTTGTTTCAGAACTTCAGGCAGCAGACTAGCTATCTTTGCATGACTAGAACATCAATCACTGTGCATCTTTGCTCTGCAGATGTCTTATAGGTGAAAGCAAGTGCTGCCACCTAGCATTCAAGCCTTGACTACAAGCATACGCACAAACAAGACCCCATACAGGGAGCTTCTCAGGGCTGACCCTAGGGGAAGATTTGTTTGATGAGTGAGGAAACGAACGAACAAATGAACAAACGAACGAACGAGTGAATGGATGGATAAGCACTGGTGTGTCTCATCCTGCGTGTCTGCTTGCAGTTCAATGTAGATGATGAAGACGCACATCCAGTGAAGTGGTACAAGAACTTCAAGTTCTGGACAGCAGTTGCCAGCATTCTAACTACCGAGCTGCTGCTCATATCTGCCATCATCATGCTTGTACGCTTCAAGCATTATAAGGTCATCTGGTTTGAATGGTGGAGATGGCTCTTCTTTTTCTCAGGTAGGATCACTACAACTCTTGGACTGTCAACAAAGACTTTTGACGCTTGCTGTTTCAGGCCTGAGGTATGCTTCCCACCAATCATCTCTGCAGATGCGTTTTGGTCACATCTGCTTGCTGATTGACTGCTTGTCATATTTGCTTGTGCACGATCAGCTTGTCTCAGTGTTCAATTGAGAGTGCTGCATCATTTGCTTGCATGTCCACCATGTTTGCAGCTCCTGCTGCTTTTGTTCCCACTTTGAAAGTCTGCAACACTGTGCATAAGCACGACAATGGATTATGTTCATGGCTTGTTGCCTCCAAGTCATGCAGTCCATGGAAATTTTCAATGTAGAGTCGCACAATCGCTGTGACAAATGGACATGTGGCTGTGCAGGTTTCATGCCTATCTACTGGTTCAGCCGGGCGGTGATCCACCTGCTGGTTCTCATGGTGGAGACCACTGCATTCACCACCAGGAAGGCCGTCTACTACACTGTAGGCACTAGGGTGAGTAGACATTCCTGATGACATCAATACATTTTGTTTGCATGTCAACATCCACAAGTGTCGCTGCCTGTGTCGTCACCAAGTTCCATGCCTGTGCTTGTTGTTTTCTCAAGTTGCCCTGTGCACTGCATGTGGGTTTTGGTGAACAGCTGCTCCTGAATGTCGCGCTTGCTCAAGTCCCTCTGTGTAGCTGTTGCCATATAGTGCTCATACAGCATGGTTTCTTTTGTGGCAGCATGCATGACTGCCGTTTTCATGCCAGATTGGTTCAGGTGTCTTGCAGAGACCCATGCTGCATACATACCTATTTGTGCTGTGCTGCAAAAGCCTCACAGTGGGCGTCCCCACTCACGCTGTTGTGCTGGAACTCTCAAAGCATGCCAAGTTTTGTGTACTATGCTGCAGAAGCCCTTGAGGCGCTTTTTGCGTGTGGCTCTCCTCATCCCCCTTTTCGTCGGCTGCTTCTACACCAAAGACAACGAGAATACTCATGTGAAGAACGTGTTTCGCACCCTTGCAAGACTGCTGGGCTGCCTCCTGCTCTTCTTCTTTGCCAATGTGCTGAAGACCCTGGTTGCCAAGATCATGGCCTCGCATTTCCACAAAGAAGCCCATTTTGAGAAGATGCAGGAAGCTCTGCAGAAGGTATGTGGGATGGAGGGGACTGGTGTGCAGGTCCTGCTGTGCTGTGCTGTGCTGTGCTGTGCCAGGCAGGGCAGGTTAAAGCTGCATTGCTGTGCACACTCAGCTGTCTAGACTCAATTCTTGAAGCAACGTGCAGCATGATTTGTGTAATGCCAGACGTCTGCTGCATGACATGCAGCTCTGCAATGACCTAGAGACCGATTGTGCTTTGTGCAGCATTCATTCCTTGAATGACAATCATATCAGCTGTTCAGACTATCCATGTTGGTGTGCTTGGTCTGACAACTTCTGTTGCATTGCAGGAGTATTTCTTGATAGCTCTTTCTCAGCCTCGCACTGAGGTGGAGTCTTCTAGCAGTGATGAAGAAGGAGAGGTAGAGGCGGACCAGGAGCTTGAACACAGCTGGACAGCCCAGCAGCGCGCATGT
>JAABUO010008976.1_pt1 | contig 11237 bp, 17 predicted proteins | sample 5559291 | NCBI WGS metagenome assembly JAABUO01 (sample SAMN10711878, study PRJNA513372) | rock metagenome | isolation source: Antarctica rocks | place: Antarctica: Victoria Land, Finger Mt sud | reverse complement strand
GCATGCACGTTGTTGATACTGGCGCAGGATGACTGCGCACCGCACAAATAATCGAAATCAAGCATGCGCTGGATTGGTTTCTGCTTCCAATTGTAAAATACAGCTTGGGTATCCGCACTAAATATCTGACCGTGTTTCACCATCTTCAAGCCAGATGTGGGTTAAACGACAGACACAACCAGGATGACAATCTCGCAACAGCAACTCAGACAAGCAACCTATGTCATGTCGAAGTGACCCACGTCCTATTGCACGAACTGTGCGCTTACATCGAGTCGCAGATGCATCACTGCGTGCGTGATGACTAATCTGTTCTAGCTGGCTAACTGCTATTAGGCAAATATTTATACAGGTGCCTTGCTCATTGCATGACCTTTACAGATAACTGCACATCTATGATATGCATGCGAGATGCACTCAGGCACACCAAGCGAATTGTGACTGAACATATTTGCCGAAAACAAGACCCAACAATCTTCAGGGAGCAAAGCATGCTGCGCAGCATCTCATGATGAACATATATGTGTACACACATGACACCAGTACTTGTTAGGATACAGATTGAACGTCATTTTTGCGAAATTTGCGTCACGCTGAACATGTGATGTGTCAGCATTGACAACAAAATTTGCTGTACCCATCAACTATGTCTTGACAGCCGTGAACATCAATGCAGTGTTCTGCAAGTGCACTTCGTCGTCATGTATCCAGCCGCGATCCTGGACTATGCTCCTGAGCATCTGCACAGTGTGCTGTAAGTCAGTCATGCAGCATTGCCACCTGGCTGTAAGCTGAAGCAGCCAGCATGCAGCACAGAGCTGAGCAAAACAGTGGATAGCTGGGGCAATGTAGTTGTAAAGCCATGAACTGCAGTTGGCAATGTGTCCATTGAGCCGACGGCCAGGTAGGCATTTGGAAGCAGACTCTACCACAGACCTCAAGCCAGTATCACGCTTATGCACTGCATTGCAAGTCAAGCAAGAGGCTGTGTGTAATGCGGGACTCTGGGACCATATGGTCCATGCACGGAAAGCGTACCTCTTCTGCTTCTTCATCTACATCACTCCTGCCATCAGACTTGAGCTTTGTCAGCATGGGGCGCAATTGCCCGTGCGGTCCCAGCAAAAAAGTCACCAGGTCTGCCCAAGCATATTTCATGGGGTGGCTAAAGGGTGTGCATGTGACAACAGAAAAGCCAGCGTCCTTAAGATCCTGCTGAAGGACTTTAGGGTCCCCAAATCGCCAGGGAGTCATGGGGTTGGGGGGCGCTGGTGGCTGGTCGGTCATCAGCTGGTTCATGAGCTGCATCATCATCTGCAAGCAGCAGATTGCAAAGAGTTGCAGACTTTTCACAGGTCAGTTCAATACCTGAGGACAAAATGCATGGTGCTTGCTGCAGAGGGGCTGTGCCATGACAAGGCATGTCACTGATTATCCTTGAGCATGCCTACGTGCACACAGACAGACAAAGTGCTTCATCACAGCAAGCAGCGATGATCAGTGCTTGACATGAGCATGGCCAAGCTTGCACATCAATACCTGCATTGCTTGTACGGTGTCCTAGGTGGCAGCGCTGAGCTCATACAATATTTGTGGACACCACTGGGTGCAACACATGCTGCATGCCATCACAAGGTGACAGGGCAGCTGACAACAGACCTGACCAGCCTGAAACTCAGGAAGGGTGCCCCATACAGAAGCCATATAGATTCCTCCAGGTTGCAAAACTCTATACGCTTCTCGCAAAGCACTCTTGTGGTCGGGCATGAACATCAAGCCCAGAATGCAAGTTGTCACATTGAAGCTGTTATCATCAAAATGCTCCAGATGCTGAGCATCAGCAGCTTGGAATGTTATATTGCAAACAGCCTGATCTTTGGCACGTTCTTTTGCATAGTTAACCGCAACGGTGGAGAGGTCAGTGCAGACAACGCTGGCATGAGGAAAGGTCTTTGCAATGGGTATCGCAGGGGTGCCAGCGTGGCTTGCGATATCCAGTATTCGACCGTCTGCAGACCAGACCTTAGTTGGCTAGCTAAACTGCTTGCTGATTTCGCATAGCTCGCGGGGAAGCCACGTGCCTGTGCCAGGTCCCACCCGATCAGAAAGCATTGGAATCAGAATTTGCAATGTTGCTGCATCATGTCCCTTGCCAATGACCACGTCAAGATACATTTCAGCCTGATCATCCCATCTGGACTTTATTTGGGCCGTAATTCGAGCAGACTCGGCGGACAGAGAGGGCATCACACCTAGACAGGCTGCTCTTGCAACTCAAAGTCTTGGTCTCAGCCTGTCAGCAGTGCCAGGGCGCAGCACAGACAGTGGACTTCGCAACCATCTGGATCCACTTCCGGAAGTGGGTATCTATTTTGGCAATGCGTACGTAATGGTAAATCATAATTGCGTAATTGCTGGCGCAATTGGTAACAGCGTGATCACTCCCCTGGACAACGAAAACCATGCATCTCGCCAAGGCGGTCCTCATGCAGGTTTTTCTTAGTGGTATGAATCCGATGACCAATTCCCGAAACTGCACTCTTCAGCAAAGCCCGGAAAACTGTCGATATCAGTGTGTACATAGAGAGTGTCACTGCAAAATGTGTCGGTAGGCATGAAAGGGTTTCATATGCATGTTGGAAGTGTTGTATTACAACAAGGGCTGGCTGAGTGCTGACATACTGCAAGCTGTCAGCTGTGAAGGGATCTGAGGCTGAGCCTGGGTCAAACTGATATCAATCGATATAAGCTGATATCAATCAATATATCGATATAAGCTGCCGGCCACGAGCTCAGGCACAAAGCATGTAGGTTTCTCGCAGGATGAAGCAGTGTTTATACCTATATCAGCAGAGTAAAAAGCCCTCAGAATGTGTGTCAAGGCTGATTCGAAGAGTCCAGGCAGGTATAGGCATGCAACCGTCCACTCAGGCACAAGGCAGACAGGCTCGTGACCGGCGCGCTGAAGCCGTGTTTTGTGGTTGCCGGCTGGTAATTTGCAAATGCTTCAGCTGCTAGCCTTTGCGTGAGACAAGTTTATGAAAGCCGCCTGCAGAGTGACTAGCAAAGAAAGGTCGCATTGCATGGGGGCATCCCCGAAACGCCTAGGGCAAAAGTAGCGTGTCCAACACATACACAACACACACACACACACACGCACGCACGCACGCACACACACACACACACACACACACACAAAATTTCAATGCATTGCGCAGCCTGACACAACCTTGCTTGACTGCATACTGTATCCGATGCAATACCTCTATGATCCAGACATTTTACCAAGCTCTGCAAATTAATGTATCCTTGGGAAAGTGTATCTGAGATCCAATCTATCAAGGAACCTAGCTATAAGGCAAGAAATCTAGCACCAGTCCTAATACTCTTGACAATCTGATACACAGCACGCAGCATTATGATATGGCACACTGGTGACGGAAAACAGAGAACTGACTGAGGATCTCATTGCGGCGAATTGGGAGATAGCATAGGTTTGCAAGCAATGCCCATCTTCCCAAAGGCTGTAACGGCGGGTGCCACAGCATGCAAACATGTGCCCAAGCTTTCTAGTAACCCTCTTCCTGTTGCTCAGCAGCTCTTTCAAGGTTGTTGTAACTCAGCAGTTTCTCAATGAGGTCCACGTGTGTCATGAGCATTCGGCGGCAGCAATATCGCTGTAGACCAAGGGCATTCAAGGCATCACTGCATGCACAAGCTGACTGTGAACAAAGCAGAAAAGGTCACGCTCAGTGCTTACCAAGCAATAGCTGTTCTACAAGTGATTATTGCTTGAGAGCTATACTGAAAGATGCAGAAGCAATGTCAACAGGAAAACTCACTATTCGGAGTATCCGGCCTGGAGCAAGTCCAGATACGTGTCCCACTTGTTGCCAATGACCTGCAGGTCCACAGGGCTCACAAACTTGGAACTCTACCGCAAACAAAATCGATCAAACACAACAGAAAACGCCTGAGCACCTTGCCGCACGTGAAGCAACGAACAGGGATGATCATCGCTTTGCAGGCACGCCGCGCAGATTCACTGTTGCAAGGCCCGGCAGCCTAGCTGTTCGGCGGACCTCAACGTCGGCAAGTTGTCTGAAGCGCTCTGTAGAGGCGCAGCACCTGCCCTTCGTGAATGGCAAAAAACGCTCGCCCGGCAATGCCGACGCTGAGTGTCGGAGCCTTTGCACAGCAGACAATGCACTCAAAGCCTGCTGGGGCTTCAGAAGCACGTGCACATCCTCATACGGTACCGTTGACTGAACTCAAACATACTCGCAAATCTTGCGCCGAGCGTTGAGGATCGCGCGTCATAAGTGTTGTCAAGAGCGCCAATGGACAAGCATTTGTTGCATTAGTGTGCAGTGGGATCGTGTTTGGCTACGCAAGGCTTCAGCCGCTCTGGTGCCGGTCAGGCACTGCTACGCAAAGTCTGTGGCGATCAGTTGCAGCAATTGTGCGTGTCGTCTCATGTACGCCACTGCCGTGATCGAACTTGGTGGCCTGGTCGTCGTCAACCTGGTTGTGTTTTGGTTCAACGGTAGAGTGAACTCACAAACAATCCCGAACGTTGCCGAAGTGCAGAACTCCCGATTTGAGCGACGGCAAGGTCAGACGTGGCTATGGATATCGAACAGGTGATCGTGCATATGCGACTCGGCATACGATGCAACGCAGTGATTGAGCCAGAAGTAAAGTCGTCCACAGTACTTGCCGCGTATGACCCTGATCACAATAGCTTGTGTTCGCACGCAGCATTAGCTCGTGACTAGAGTGTTGAGTCAATATATTTGCAACTGCAGGTGTAGCTCAGTGTCTTACCTCAAACGTGCGAGCACCTTCCTGGCATGGGACCTGGTGGACCCACTGCACTTAGTGGCCTCCTATTGGGTGTCACCAGCGTGTGTACTGGCTTTGCGCTTCTGTATGCTCCTGCACTTAGCTGCTGCAATTGTGGTAGATGGTGTGCTTGGTAAGACTTCACAGCACCTTCAGATTCTGCTGTTCGTTTCTGCTTTTGGCAAGTTTTGACACAGCCATTGTGTTTGCATCTTTGGTACAGATAAAACAATTGATTCTCAGTGGCCACTGGGCTTCTGCAACTGGTCCAGCATTATGACTGGATGGACAGGTGTTATGGGCTGCTTGGTTAGCACCAAACACTTGACCAGCCATGCACTGCAGTCATCGAGTCCAAGAACCACTTTGGGTGCCACCGACCATCTGAAACGCCATCAAAGCGATGTATGCTGTGATATCAACACCCTTGACATGCCAGCAAGCCTAGACATAGCTTTACCTACAAATATGGTGAGACACAAGTACAGACTTCTGTTTCTGCCACATTCTGCCGGTCTGACAAATGTGACCATTCTGTGCTTTGGCTGTTCATGCAGGCTTGCCATTGGGGAGTGCTAGAGAGACTGTTTCTGCTGAGCTTAACTGTAGCTGCTCCTGCCGCTGTTTTGGTGCCAATATTGTACTGGCCCTACACCTATGTGTCTACACAGGCATATTTGCTACAGAGCAGTGCTGTAGCACTGTTGCTGCTGGAAGTGATGCTGTCAAGAGCTCCATTTATTTCCTACCATTGGCAGGTTCAGACTCAGCTCCATCAGTCAAAGAGTTCTTGCATGAGCAAATTACCTCATCAGCACGCGTAAGCCACACAAATGAGTCGAAACAGGCAGCACTATGTTGCAGGTGTGGCTGCTATTCTGCTCAGCCTACGTGGCAGTGATGTGGATACATGCAGCAGTCACAGACAAGTGGCTTTGTGCACGGCTAGACTGGAGCAATGCTAGCTCCATCTTGCTATATATCAGCCTGCTGTTACTGATCATAGTCACATGGTTTGCATGGTGAGACTGTCTGCTCATTGCAAGCATCTGCAGACCAAATTCAGGGGGACACAAATGCAGCTGGCTACTTGCAGATGTGCAGCCACTGTATGAGTGGCTGTCACACAACCCATGCTTTACAGCATAGCATGCACCAAATGACAGCTTGCCAGCTTCATGCATCGCAAAGCCCTGACTCTGATGTGTCTACAGGTATGTGGTTGCCTGCTTGCGGGAGACACTAGGTAGTCTAGTTCTGCAAAGCAAAATTGCAGCCGCCTGCACTACAAAGACAGTGGCAGCAATGGGGCAAGCTGCGCCGCAACAAACAATTACTTTGAGGGAGCCGTCATTTGCCAGCTGGACAAAGACAGATGATGGTGAACTTCAAACTGTAGCTGTCTGTGGAGATGCAACATTGCAACAACCTGGATCACCAGTCAAACGACCTACCCGCTCATCTGCAGCATTGCAAGCATAGGTACCTCAAACACGGTTACCACCTATATGTATCAAGCAGTAACCACACCCAGATTTGACTTGAATTCTGCTTGCATATCTGACATTCGCTTTGAAACTGGTTTGTGCAACTTCCAATCACAGGCAAGAGATAATAGTTTGTCTGTGTGATGCCGACCCTGTCATGGACATCTTGCATTGCTAGTTGCAAATGCCTGCTATCAGGCATGATTAAGCACACCAAAGAGGCAGTACTATCAATACTGCAGACGCTTCATCTGCTGCAATCATATTCAATGCAGTCACACACGAGTGATAATTGCTTTGCACCGCGTGTGGACATTGTGCGCCAGACTGCCATTCGTTTCAGGGGCTCTGCCTAGTGCTGCCGCCCTGCCTTCTGCAGAAGGGGCAATTTGAAAGCTGGCAAATGTTCCCCCTCCAGCACCCTTTGTTAGCCTGCCTGGGTTGACACAAACCACCTGACCCACAGTCTGCACTGCACCCAATGGGTGTGCATCAGTGTCTGCCCCTTGAGGGGGTGGCACAGGCACTGGGACCAGCTTTGCAAAGGGATTCAGGTCTGAGGGGAGCAGTAGGATGTCAGGGGTGACCGGCAGCTGCAGGTTGCTGGCTTGGCTACAGTCCAGCAGCGAGCCTGAGGCTGGAGGGTACATGGGGTAGTAACTGCGGTCACACTCCAATACAGTCAATACGTGCTTGCTTGTTTCAGGAACTCCTTGAAGGAAGGTCACATTGGTTGCCCAAGTGGCAACTCAAATCTGGTACTTGTACAGCATGCAACAGCCAACTGCCGAGGGTGGCTAATGCACAGCATTCTACGATAGCAGCACACCATATCAGCTGATGTTGACGTCGACTTCAGCCTGTCATGCCGTACCTCTGCTGACCCAACAGATGGGCTGCAAAACTGGGCAAGCGGTCACCCTGAGGCCCTCTTTGCACTTCCTGCCCACTCAGGTGCTTCACCACATCACTGGTCACCACACCCACCACTACCTCATTACAGGCAAAAGTACCAGGATTGCGCAACAGGGTGAACTGCTGTGGGTGGCGTGTGGGTACTGCCTCCGGCGGCAGGGGGGGTTGGGGGAAGACAGGGTGATGGTGCACGTCCCGGGTTGAGGGGACTAGCACCACATGGCAGCTGCTGCCTGCACTCCCCAAATATTCATCCAGCCTGTCAATCACCTGCACAGCCAGGCAAGCACACATCAGTGTCAGAGGGAGCTCTTGGCATGACTGCATACTGCATGCATGGATGTGGTACCGAGATAACATAATCTGGACATGTGCAAACATAGAGGAACATCTGCTTACAGATGCAGCCTGATGCTGCTCACATGCCGGTGTGACACACTGCAAGGCTGCTTGGTGCATACAAGTGTGCAGAGGACTGCACTTTCTGTGGTTTCAGGACACGTGGGATATGCTGGCATTTCAGGTAAGCTACCAAGGTGCAGATGCCTATTGCAGCAATGAATATGCTGCTACAAAACAGACTGAGTTTCAATACTCACAACACACTTTGGTCAACTACAAGCTATACCTGTGACGCAAAGACATCCTCATAAGACTCTTCAAGCATCCCTGATTGGACTAATGGGTGGTCAGCATCAACAAAAGGTCCCATCAACACAAGTACATCAGGAGGTGGTTGAGTCGTGCAGTGGTTGAGCAAGGCCTGCAGTGGCTCATATGTGGCATCTTCCTTGCTGCTGAAGGGACCTGCTGCAACCACTATGGACAAGCCTTTCGCCCCTGCATTTATGCGACGCTGTCATTGCAGGTTTTGGGAGGCAGTTCCAGGACAGATTTCAGACCTGTCAACCTAATACCTTGTGCAATGGTGGCTTTGGCAGCCTGGCATGTGTCAAGAACAGGCCTTCAATGACTTGCAATGACACAGCCCATCAGGACTGCATCAAATGTTGTGCTGACTGCTGACAGGCTGATTTGTTTGTTGTTGCTAACATTTGAACAGTTGCTGATACATGCATGATGAGTCCAGAAACTCTGCTGATACATGCATGATGAGTCCAGAAACTCTACTGTCAACCAGGCATGACATAACAAGAAGCGGGCATGAAATAAACACAAAGTTGGGCGGTTGTATCAGTATGTGGTGCAAGAAGATAAGCAATGGCAGCGAAACAGTAGTCATATTTACCAGTGGCTTGAGCAAAGTGCTGCATCTGATCCAAGCTTGTCTGCACTACAGGTTTTGGCACAGCTGTGTACATTTGGTGGGCTACAATGCATGCACCCGCTGGATTGATCCCCCTTACAACCACTACCTGCAGCATGGTAGCTTCCAGATTTTGCTCAACTTTAACAAAATAGCGAGCACACATATTCAAGCATGTCAGAAAGGAGTACACACCTGACCTGGAAACAACTTGAAGCCCTCCAGCTTGCTCAGGTCAAGCTTTGTGCGCATTCCATGTGAGAGTTCAACACTTCCTTCTAGTAAAACGCTGCGTTCATTCAGGCGTCCTTCGCTGTCACAGCAGATACGGCCAACCATCAGCACAGGTTCCTGCAAAGCAAGCCACCAAATGCAGTCTAGATGATGGCATTGCAATGACCAGACTGATGGTGTATGCAGTCTGCATGCCAGCAAAAAAAAGGACCACCTTCACACGCCTCTGGTCTCAAGAGGCCATGTAGCATATGCAAGGCAATTCCTTGCATACAGATTGTCATTGTCAGCAGTGAGCGTTACCTGGCATGCTGCATAGATTGGATGACTGGGATGACAGCCAGATGCATCCTCAAAGGCAGCAGCAAAATCTCCTATTCGTCCATCTAGGTATTGTACCTGTTCACTTGTGATGTCAAAAAGGGTGTTGACATTGCCAATGAGAGGAACTGTGAGCATCAGCAACAACATCATTTGCTACCTTGTCTTGTAGGCGATCCACCATGAACTGACTTGAGCTTACTGAGCTGACACCTCTTTGCACTACAATGCATCGCTGCAGATGGCTTGATTGCATCTCCTGGACATACTATGTCAAGTGCAGTCACAATATTGTCCACTTGATGCAAGCGGAGTGATACAGGCTTGTCTGCCCGAGCTGCATACCTGGGCCTCATCATCAAAATGGAGATGGGCATTCAAAGTAGAAAACACTTGGCCTTTCTGCATCAGCAGTGATGTTGACTGCACCAAATACTTTGTGACATGCACCGACCTTCTGTTTCCCTCACTAAATCACCTGTGTACGCTGTTGAAAACTGCTCAATGTGGTCTTGGTGACAGCTGGGGAAGGAGCCGCTGCTACTGCCTTGGCTGCTTTAGCAGGAGTTGTTCGGCTTCTTCTTGTGTTGCTTGTGTCTGACAGCACATCAGGCTCGACACTACATTAGAAGACACCTTGAAGCTAAAATCATGCTGCAGCGAGATTTTCCATGTTTTATGCAATAGCTCTCACTCATTCCAGCTATTGCCAGCCCAAGCAAGAGTCTCTGCTTCTGCCGGTGGCCTCTTGCGCTTCTTTTGATTCATGCTGTTTGAGAAGGCATCGAGGTGCCCACCATTCACAAGACCGGTTGCAATTTTCCTATACAAAGGGCGGACAGTAAATGCTACATTAGCTGCTCCAACTGCTTGCAAGCTGCAGACGGGATTACCTGTTCAGGGCGAATGCTTCGAAATCTTCTGCCAACTGTTTAGCTGTCAGATCGAACTGTTGTGCTAAAGATACACACTTCAGCACCAGTTCCCTTGCGTCAAGCTCGTACCCGGTCCGCTTGAACCTAGTGATCAGCTGATCATCCATCGCAATATCTGAAGTAGAGACAGCACTCACAGCGAAGGGATTTGAGCCTGGTGCCCGTTCAAGGATGCTCCAACGCCGGCTGCACCCTACGTGTCATCCATCAAGAATTGTGCTGCATTTTCAGTTGTACTTCGAAATTTGATACTGTAGTCAACTACCGATTTCCTTCATTGATGTTGACCCTGACCAGGTGATTGATCCACATCTGGGGCTTTAGAGGCCCTGGAACCCAAACGCGATGATGTTCCTGTGCATTCTCAAGAAGCCACTCACTGTGCGACACCTGCTTTACGTGTACTGAAGGGGAGTGATTACACGCTATGTGTCGCTACGGTAGGCTTTGTGTGTAATCATTGATGGTGTCTTGTATATATGAGATGTCATGATTGACCGGTACACGCAGCAGCAGGATATCTATTCGATTCTTTACAAATCTAACAGGCATGCAGTTGACACAGGCTGCAAGACGAGATTTCCGGACATGACAATCAACAATCATCATCATGAAAAGCAAGTCACGTCGCCTATGCTCAATTGCTATCAAGCAGCATGCACTGTGGAATGCGCACACCAGACTCATCTGCTAAGCAGTGCTACCAGCAACTCCATGACCCAGCTGAAGCAATGGTGGCTCCTGCACGCAAAGCAGGATCAAAGACTGGTCATGCCGGCAGCCTCTACATACAAGGATAAAGGGAAAGCTTTGTGAAGCTTGTGCATTACCTGACCATAGCCTTGCTAAGCCTGAGAGGGACATGCTTTGGGCTTTCTAGGCAGTTTGAGTCAGACCAATGCTATCAGCCTGGCTCCATATTGCTGACGATCATGTCCAGCAACGCAAGCCCAATATGATCCACGTGTTGCAGCTTGACGCCAAGAGCACCCCAATCTGATGGTGAGTTGACAACTGGCAGCTGAAGGGGATTGGATAGTTCACTGGCCACTTGCAGGCAGGCAGCAGCAATGTCTGCTGGTGGGTGTGCCAGGCAAAGCGTGGTGTGCACAATACTATCGTTCAGGATGCTGACAGCCATCTGAATCAAGCTGAACTTGGCATTTATAAGCTTGCCAAAATTGAAGAGGTACTTGTGGGGATGTTCAACCACTATTTCAAAGTTGATGGTCC
>JAABUO010008972.1_pt1 | contig 11238 bp, 17 predicted proteins | sample 5559291 | NCBI WGS metagenome assembly JAABUO01 (sample SAMN10711878, study PRJNA513372) | rock metagenome | isolation source: Antarctica rocks | place: Antarctica: Victoria Land, Finger Mt sud | reverse complement strand
GAAACCTCTCACGGGCCAGAGAATCCTCGCGACATTTGCTTAGGTCCGCTGGGAACAGCTTGGATCCCAACTTTCAAGCAGTCACCAATTCAACAGCACTCAGCCCTCCTCAAGACTCACAGATACCGTCAGCATCTCACAAGGTTGCTTGGTTTGATGGCTTACACAAACAGATTGCCAAGCAAGAAGAGCTTGCAACCAGCGGTGTGTTATACTTTCATGTTGTCTTCAATGGGCAGGCTGGGGTCTGCTTTTGCATGTTTGTGGTTAGCTACACTGCTGCTTGCAATACCAAAATCCGGCCCTGTTTCCTCACTGCCACTGTATGCTGTTGCTTTTGCATGAGCATTTCAACCTGTTTATGTAGGGATACATAACTCTAACATTAGCAAAAGCATCCTCAATCATCACACTGCTGCATCAGGTTTGATGAGCTTTTGGCATAAGCAAACGTCTACTTGCAGGCACACAGGCCAAGCATGTGTGGACGCCTAATCTCAACAAGGGCAAGCCGTTCCCCATGAAGAAGGTGCCTGTGGAGGCTTGGGCCATTGGAGAATTTAGGTTCAAAGGAATCTCCGGGGTCTCCAAGGTAAATGCTGGTTTGCACAGGCACAGGTTTCAACAGGCCTTGCAATCATGCAATGTCATGTCATGCTGTGATTGCGAACATTCTACCCTATGCGTGATATGCGTGCATGTCTTGCCAAAAGTGTTGTGCAGGGAAGTGCCAACGTAGTACATGTTACAGTGTGTGTATTTGTCTAATAAAGGTAGCATCAAAAGTCCTTCTGCATCGTGAAGCAGTACTACAGTCAAAACTGTCAAGTGGGACTTCATCACATAAAGCAATGTATGTTAGCTGTTTATACCAGGGCACTCATGATGTAGTAATTGTGCAAACAATCAGTCATCATAACACTGCACATCATGGCATACCAACGCACAACATCACAGAAGCATCGCAAACAGAAAGTAACACACAGCTCTGTGGGATCACTCACATGCTCAGCGCACCTTCAGACTGAGAAAGTGTCAGATGTTGATGTGTTTGAGTATGAATTCCAGTCACAGATTCTAACACCTTTGCTTGCACAACCTGCAAGTTGCCAGCGTGACTGTGCACAAGACCACAAAGCAAACTTGACGCTGTTGCATGCCACCAGTCAAAATTATGCAGCTGCTTTTTCTGGTAAAAATGTAGGTGATGGAAGTTCTGCCGGGAGAGCTGGCAGAGCGCATGGATCTGCACCCAGCAGTACTGCAGCCAGGAAAAGCAACTTGTGTGTTGGCTGCACGATCACGCCGTTGCCTCATCAACATACAGCTGATGGATGTGCTAGACCTGCAATTGTCCTTGTGACGCACAGGATTCATGTGCTGAGCTCCAGTATTGACCAACTTTGCTACACCCCCACGCTTGAAGGCGCATTGGTCATTGACGATTTTGATAGAACAAATGGAGATGTTGTTGTACGGAGCCTCTCTGTGGCCTCACTCAGACCACTGCTAAGGTGTGGTTGTGGCTGCAAAAGTGGCACTGCGTGCAGATGCTGCGCAGCAAGAGCTGTTGTGGCCTGCCGGTGATGTGGCATTCATGCTGTCATTTTCCATGTCTTCACATCTGTTGTGTGTTGGTTGTGCTCTGCATTCAAGTACAGCTGACTGTAGTACTTCTGATCTGGACATTAATTCTGGCTGATGTGTGGGTGAACAAGAGCAACGGCAGCTTGTCGTTTTTTTGAAATTCTTTGCAGCTTTGCTGGAAACCCAATGTCACCACTCAAGTTCTCCGGGAGTGGCATTGAGCTTACACTGCAAGTGTCTTTCAGTAAACACAATTCTGGTGTCAGATTTGATGATGGAAAATTTGCCATCATCAAATCTGAGCCACTTTTCTGCAACAGTGCTTTTCTGACAGTGTGTGGATGCAAGTCTGACACCTATTAGTAGGCTAGGTGTGTTTTAGATGATCCAGAGATTGGAGCTGCCATGATCAAATTGTGTTTCTCTCAGTGAGGTAAAAAAATTGCGGTGATGTAATGAAATAAGTTTGAGCATTTGGTGAACCCTGTCAGTCAAATCAATCAATCAGGCTAATTAGTAGGTTTAGGACTGGATGCCATGGTCTGCGGGTAGACACAGGCCGCTGGGCAGACGGTGTTCACCTAGACAGGACAGACAGGCTGTGTCTAGTGTGCAAGTCATTGGATTGTGTGGAGGACGAGCAGCACTTTGTTTTTAATTGCCCAGCGTACAGCCACATCAGGTCACAGCATTTGGACCTCCTGCAACTATTGCAGACTTTATGATTTTGTGTGAATCAAATGCATGTGGTGGTTTCCTTAGGGAATGCTTTGCATGCAGGAAGCAAATCTTGTCTGTATGAATTCACTGAACTGAACTTCTTGTCTGTTGGGTCCCAGTTGCCCCCCAGGACATTAAATATATTGATTGATTGAACCCTGTCAGTGACTAAACCGCCCACAACGTGCTCGCACGTGCATTGACGAAGTAGAGGAACGACACCGACAGCATCTTTTGCATTCTGGCTGTGGTTGCAACTGCGCGCAAAAGCTGGAGACTACCCCCAGCATTCTCGCAAAGTCGCAATCTGATTAATCTCAGTTGGTTCAGTGAGACGTCAGCAAGCGACTCCGTTCCAAAAGGTCACATATAAGCGGGTATGAGTCAAACTTTAGCACCGTTGTCGCGTCAATCAACGCCATTCGCAAGCTGTATGGCCAGTTATCACCAAATATCTTTTACCGACGCAACAGAGCACTTCACATGTACATCCGTTCTGTTTGTAGGGAGCGACCTGATTGACGGAGTGTCGTTGCCGCTGCCTCGATGAAGTTTTCTCAGGCCTTGAAGGCCAACAGCGTTCCGGACTGGAAGCATCACTACATTCATTATTCACGCCTAAAGAAAATGATATTTCGACTGGAGCAGCTGCAAGGCAACGCCCCTCTGAGTCCTGTGCCTGAGCACAGGCAATCCTTGGATTTCACCAATCCTTCAGCACCCCTGCTGTCCAGACAAAGCTCTTCTTTGCTGGCAAGGACCAGTTCAGGCCTCGAGCACGGCCATATTGACGAGCTGATGTTTGAGCGGGAAATTCATGAGGAGCTAGCGAGAGTCAAAGCATTTTATGTTGAGAAGGTGCGCTGAATTTCCCTGCCACTGTGCATGCTGATAACAGGTCTCTTGCGCCTGGCAGGCTTTTGCATTGAGCGCTCATCGCCATATACACTCCACTCTACCAGGCTTCTTTTCTGTTGCACACAGTATAGACAGCATACAATGCACCTGCTGGGCAGCTGAATCGATAAGGCTGTTGTCAGCCCTGTATGTTGGCTGCATCATACTTGCTGTTTGAGTGCAGCATGATGAACTGGACGCAGAGGTGTCAGCAGTGCTGACGAAGGTTGCAGCAGCAGAGAGACGAGGCATCTCCGGTAGGTCTAGTGACACCTGCTTGACTGCTGGAGCGATCAGAGACCATCATAGCACTCACATTGTCCCAGCAAAGCATCTGTGCACAGCTCACAACTTGAGTGAAGGTAGCCAGCTATGTATGTCAGAATAACAAAATTGACAAGCCCTACGTCAAACACAGGGTGTCCCTTTTGGTTAAGGTTGCATCATTTGCAGCAGAGGCAACATCACATTGCACACACCTGGCCACAGTACTGAACGTGAATTCAAGAAAGCAAGCTGTCAGCATCAACATTGGCAGCAGCAGCAGCAGCAGTCACTTCACAATACAAACAAAAACGTTACGCTTTGCGGCTTTGATGAAAGACAAGGAGTCCCTTACCACAAGCAAGAGCAGCAGCAGTACCATGGCAACTGCAACAGCAGCAGAGACCTGACTGCAGCAGCAGCGGCACCTGAACAGTTGCAGCTGCAGTAATGCTTTATGGGGCGCTTCTGATGGCCATAGCAGGTGCTGCATCAACAACAGCAACAGGAGCGCAACAGTAACAGCAGCTGCAGCAGTGTTGCTGTACTCTGTTTTGGAGCCGAATTGAGCACCTGTGGCAACATATCAGCAATATCTCAGCAGTGCTGAGATTTCCCTCATGGGTGCTTCATTAGTCATGCACGTCTGACTCATGCTGGTATACTAGTAAGTGAATGATGTTGATGGCAAAGATGGGCGTGCTTCAGTCTGGACCTGAAAAGGTGAATGACCACAATAGCTGGCAGCAGCAGCAGCAGCAGCAGCAACAGTGCCTTTAAAAGCAGCAGCTGCAGCAGCAGGACATACATCAACACAATGCAACATTACAGGCACACAGCGTGGTGCATGTCTGCGTTTGGTCAGACACAGAGGGGTGTCCACGACCTGACATGCAGCTGCAACTGATGCTGGTGTATGCATGAGGCGCATCAAAATGTACTAATTCTCAGCATTCATCATTCTCAGACACGCAGTTGCGGTCTGCATCAACTGAGCTCAAAAAAATATGTTCAGAGTAAATTATAACTGTAGCTTGCACAGCATGCTTGGCTTTCCCATGACAGCCTGACTGTGTGTCATCACAGAAGCTTTTGTCTTGTGTTAGCACAATTTGATGTGTGCCATGCTATCTTATCAATCATTGTACCAAACTACGAATGCACATCAGTGAGTCCTAGCAGGTGGCATGCAATGGGCTGCAGAAAACAATTTCAGTGAAGCTATCCTCTTGATAGTTTGTGGCTTTATTGATTATTGCTGCAGTAGTATTTTGTTTGTATGAATTTGTATAAAATAAATAAACTTCAAAAAAACATGTTTATGCAGTGACGCTAAGGGTACTGACCAAGCAGCAGGACGGACACACAGTCAGACTGACACCTCAAGAGGCTGCACCCCAAGTCTTCCATGCCATGTTTTCTCAGGCAAGCATACTGCTGCTCAGTGTATACCATGTATATCACAGTGTGTGACAGTGTATAAGTTGCAATGCCACGAGCTAGTCTGATGCAAGCAAGCGCACAAGTGCAGGCTTGATCAGTCAGTCAAGCAGTCAATCAATCAATCATTCAATCAATCAACTAGTGGGTCATATCATAGTGCTGGTCGGTGTGTTGACTCATCAGTGCTTATGCTGCAGCTGACACCTGTCACTGAGGTACTGCTGGCAGCTTTTCCCCAATTGCGTTCTGCAGGTGCTTGCATGAAGTAAAGAGGGAATCTGCGTAGCAGTAGCCAGTTTGTGCAGATCAGCAAAGTGGCGAATTGTCCAAACGGTGCCATATTGCTGCTGCAATCATCTGCTTCCATCAGAGGATGCCAAGCTGCAAGTCCACAGCAACATCATGATCAATAGGAGCCAACATCCCATCAAGCATCAATGACCTCCACTCGGCAAATGGGATAAATGAAAATGAACCAATTTGAATATAAAATTGGCATCGGAAAAAGCAGAAAAGAAAAGAAAAAACAAAATGATGCTGCAGGTCATTATGTTGCTGTTGGGAGGCTTTGCTATAGCTGGGGCTCTCAGCAAGCACTTCATTGCTAAGTCAATGGCGACGGCAATCCTGAGCAGAGTGGGCCGGCAGCCGCACTGGGTGTTGCTGGCAAATATGCTGGTGGCCACCTTCCTCAGCATGTTCATTTCCAATGTTGCGGCGCCTGTTCTATGTTTTGGCTTGGTGCAGCCAATTCTCAGAACCTATGCAGCAGGTCAGTCATGTTTGTTCACTCACTCACTCACTCACTCACTCACTCACTCACTCACTCACTCACTCACTCACTCACTCACTCATTAGATACGTGTCTTTACCTGGGGTCAGGCACGTCCAGTCCCTAGTAGCTCCCTGTATGAGCTCCTGTAGTCAGCATACCAACAATAGCATGTATTCATGTGATTTGAGACGGACTGGACAAGTTTAGTTCACATTGTTGTGTTGCTGAACATGCTCTGCGGTGGCTGGTCATGGTCATTTGTGCGGTACAGCAGCTGGTGAAATGCGTTTTGCCTGAGCTTGAACTGTGTACATCTTTGGTGCAGCAATGGCCTTGTTCTGTCACACTGGCTGCTCCTGTTGAGATGCATTTGGCATATTGCAAGATATTGCCACTTTCTGAACTCTACGCATATCTGCAGCAGAAGGTGCCTCATGCCTTGTGTGACTGCAGGTCATCCTGTGTCAGCTAGCTTGGTGATGGGTATTGCACTGGCATCCAACGTTGGAGGTATGACCAGTCCAATCAGCAGTCCCCAAAACATTTTTGCCATTGAGCGCATGGTCCTGATTGGCAGCACTCCCAGCTGGCTGCAGTGGTTTGCCATAGCACTTCCCATCGGCATCCTCGTGGACATCCTTTGCTGGGGATTGCTCCTAGTTGTGTACCGTCCTGGTCAGGAAGTGCAAGAGATCAGACCTCTCAAGCCCAATAAGGATCCCTGGACTGCTACCCAGCTGTACGTCATGTTCATCAGCGTGGCCACCGTCGGCTTGTGGTGCGCCAACACCAAGCTAGAAACCTACACTGGCGAGATGGGAACGCTGGCGATTCTTCCGCTTGTAGCTTTCTTCGGAACCGGTGTCCTGGGCAAGGAGGACTGGAATGGCTTTCTGTGGGACGTGGTGATGCTAGCTATGGGCGGTCTTGCACTTGGGGAATGCGTCAAGAGTTCTGGCCTTCTGTCCACCATCGCTGGCGAGATCGGTAATTTCGTTGGCGGCCTTGGACTTTGGCCAGTGCTTATGATCTTCTGTGCTCTGGTGCTTGTCTGCACAACTTTCATATCTCATACGGTTGGAGCCATGATCATTCTGCCAATAGTGCAATCTGTGGGAGAAGACATGGCAGATCCTCACCCAAAGCTGCTGGTCATGGGTGCAGCTTTGATGTGCTCTGGCGCTATGGGCTTGCCAGTCAGTGGATTCCCAAACATGAATGCCATAGCATTGGAAGACGGCACAGGGTCGACATATGTCACCACCAAGGATTTCTTGAAGGTTGGCCTGTTAGGTTCTGTGTTTGCCTTTGGCGTCATTAACACGCTAGGATACTTCATCATGCTCGCTCTTGGCTTTTAAACGTATAACTGCGTCATTTTTGCTTTTCATGTCCATAGCTAGCATGGTGTGTTCACCGATAAGTTTGTTGAGTAGAAAGTTCATACAAACCATCAGGTCTTGTAGATAGTGCATGCATAAAACCCTGCAGAATGTGAGTATTTTTGTGCTGGGTCCTGATTGATTGTGTCAGTCATGAAGTGTGTTGTGCTCAGTGGAGCCTGATGAACAGTTGAATCACATGAGTGCATTAGGCAGGGCCATGCTTTTGGCGTTTCTGGTTACTGCCGTGCTAAAATGGTAATGTTCGTTTCAATTCTCAGCTACTCACTAGCGCAATACCTAGTAATTGCCAAATGTTGAGATTTCTGCAGCTGCAGAACTTGTTACCTTCAGGGTACCTAAGGCAGGCTACCTTGCAGGATACTGCACCAACAAATGGAGGTGATGCATCCGGTTTAGCAAGCTTGCCTTAAGCTTAAGGCTGGTAAATGTATCATACTTGACCAAGTGGATATTGATGTGTGCCTCAACATTAGGCAACACCTGCATGTAAGTGTGCTGGTTGGAGAGCTGCCTTGTGCAGCGTGTGGGTCTACATGCCCTGTTCCATCATAGAATCGTGTGAGCTTGGCATCTGATCAGCTCATGAGCTAATCGTGGCTAATCAACCACCTGTAAAAGACAAATACCCTTTACGTGAGACTGCCCGTCTCGCTGCATCCTCTGAGCTGCTGCACATGAGGACTGGCAGGAGCCATTCGGCAGCGGCAGAAGGCTCTGTCGACTTAAAGATGTTGTACAAGGCCTGCTGATGTCAGAAAAGGAAGAAGGAGGAAATAAAAATGCAACACGCTGCGAAATGAGACGGACGAAACATCAGCTCATGGCGCGATTTTAAAAGCGACACCAGTCTGGTTATAGAGGGCAATGAAGCGCAGCGATTGGGCCTATTTGTTATTCATCGTTGCGCACTTGTTCCTGTTGCTGCATGTTTCCCGCGCTGAACTGCATCATCAGCGTCCTCTGCCACGACCGTCAGCGTCCATCGAGCCTGCAGAAGCTATCTCACTGCACGCTAATGCGTCGCGTGCCACATTTGCAATAGGCGATCACTTGATTTCATGGTTGGTTCAGCATCCGAATCAGTATGCAACACGAAGAAAAGTTGCCGACGTGACCAAAGAGGATGTTGTTTTCATTGTTATGGTAAGGCTGATCAGTCGTGACAAGCAGTCAGGACGACAGAGGCGGCCCAAGTGGTCAGACCAGCGTCTTGAGCAATTTGTATAGGCAACCTTTTCTCTCTTGATCGCAGGCAAGCGATGAGCGGAAGGCCCGCGTTCAAACTCAAAGGGCCTCTTGGATGCGTTGGGCCGAATACGTTGTTGCCTTCTCAGATGTAGCAGACTTTGATCTGGGTATCATGACACTGCCAGAGATAGAGAACAAAACTGGATTCGGCGAGGCTCAGACCCGCCAGCTGCATGGCATGAAGTGGATGTACAACAACAGAAAGGACCTCGTCAGCAAGAAGTGGTTTTTCTTTGTTGATGACGACACATGGGTCAACGTTCCTAGCCTGCTGGACTACATCTCGTGGTTCCCTGAGGCCCTCCCACTATCATTTTCTCACATCTACTTGAGACATGAGAGAGCAGTGTACAATGGTGGTGCTGGCATGCTGTTCTCCAGGGAGGCTTTCCGCAGAATAGCAGTCAGCATGTTCACAGATGCATGTCCACTGACAGATGTCCCGCCAGCCCCTATGAACAATGACAACATTCTAGCAGCATGTGCATACTCTAATGGCGTGCTCAAGGTGTCATCCTCCAAATTTGGCAGCTATGGCGGCACAGAGCTCATTCAACCAATTGATGACGCAGGCTGGCTTGATCAGATCACAATGCACAAGGTCACTGATCAACCCTTGGCAGAAATGATGTGGTGTTGGAGCGAGCGATTACATGGCCGGCCAATTGCCGAGCCTTGTCAAGCCATGGCCACAGCCGAGAAGTGGGATTAGCGTTGATATATTAGCCCTTGCTTTCAAACTCAGTCAAAAAGGCTATGGCACCTTCACTGTGCATTGTCAATGTGCAAATGGCTGCAGTGTTGTGAGCAGTCAATGTGCAGTGTCTATGTATAGTGATTGTGTAGCTACAATCTACTACATGTACAGTGTTGCATAAACAGCCATGGTGAATGCTGACTTAAGATCAAACTTTGTATGCCTATCTCAGGACGGATTGCCAAGCTTCCAGCTCACATTCATGACTATTTACATCACAAACAAGACGTGCTCACTGCTTGGACTGATCATGAAATGTTTGTCAGCTTGTGCATTTTCACTTTGTTGTGTGCAGCAAATTGTAGCTGCATTGGTTCAGCTATAGAGTGTCGGATTTAGCTACTATTATTTACGTATAGGGTTTAAGAAAGTTTAGTAGCCTTTTTGCATAGTTGCTATGCCTTTAACAATTAACGCAGCCACGGGGACAGAATGCAACAAACAATGAATGACTGAAGTTTCACTGACATGTGTATACTTTTTGAGATTTGGGTTGCATTGCCTTCTAAACTCTTTATGCTTATCAAAGCGAATGTTTGGCATGGAAGTCTGCCACTTGCTGCCTTGAACAGTCAATAGTCCAGCCACTGTACATGTGTCATGTCTAGACAGATCTATGGAGGCTGATGCCTGTTTTTCCCACCTTCCTAGTCTGTTCCACTGAGTGTGCATGCACAGCGATTGGTTATGGATGTCAAGCCTACAAGCGCTGGTGCCAGTGTGCTTTCAACTTGCGCTCCTCCTGCTGCTGCTGCGGCCCTGCCCTGCTGCTGCGGCCCTGCCCTGCTGCTGCGGCCCTGCCCTGCTGCTGCGGCCATGCCCTGCTGCCTGCCAATTGTCCATCTTCGCTTTGTCAACGTCTTCAGAGCTCTGAGCCCCTTCCAGCGCTCTTCTTCGTGCTTGACAGGTCACCAACCTGGAGCTTTGAGAACCAAAAGGATGTTCGCAAGAGACCCCCAGGCCCGGTGCAGAACCCCCAAAAGGATGCTGTCTCTGATCCCCAGGGTTTCTTGGGCATCAGCAAGGCCTTTGGCTTCACCAAGCGCAATGAAGTGAGTAGGCAATGCTGAGCTGTCCATGCCAATGACTCATCAGCAATGCAAAAGACATAGGAATGCATTATTTCTGTCTTAAGCTTGCTGTGATGCTCAATTTGGAAGACTGATGGGTGTTCACATGAGCGGCTGGACCTGGGCAAGCGGCTGCGCGTGTCTGCATATGAGCATGCTTGACACTTTTTGCATTGCTTTTTGCACCATAAGGTAGGTCTTCGGCATTTGAATACAGTCGCTGCAAATTTGTTTGGCTCTGCTGTGTTCACTGGTCGAGTGCAGGTAAAAGCTGCTGCTGAGAGAGCATGTATCAGTCTTCCTAAATGCCCTGCTTCTTCTCTATTTTATGTCTTCTTCTCCACCTTGCTTCTTCTTTATCTTGCGTCTTCTTCTCTAACTTGCTTCTTCTTCTCTACTTTGCATCTTCTTTTCTACTTTGCATCTTCTTCTCCACCTTGCTTTTTCTCTACCTTGCATCTTCTTTGCCTTGTGTTCTTTACCTTGCCATTTGCAGTTTACACCTTGAAGCTTCTCTGCCAGTGCAACCACTGCAGGCTGCACATTACAATTGGCAACAACTGTCGCTGTTGTGCAGGTGTTTGTAGGCAGGATTGCCATGATTGGTTTTGCAGCAGCCCTTGTTGGTGAGGTGCAGACCGGGGGCAAGGGCCCTTTGGGGCAACTGGCCCTGCCTATCCATACACCAATCGGCTCTCAGCTTGCAGGTGGGCCTGCATGTCATGACTTGACACTAGGGTCTGCCACAAGCTGGTTTACCTGTCACAAATTGACTAGCGGACTGGATTTTTGCATTTGCTTGCTACAATACTTCCATTTAGTTCGTTAAGATCTGATCATGCAGGCTGTCCAGATCGTTTGGGATTATCCTGTCATAGAAAGTCTGCTGCAAACCGTTTTGCCTCTACTTGAGCATGGCTGCCATAACCTTGCAAGTACAGTTGTGACGCAACCAGCATACTGTTATTGATAATTGAGCGCACAAGCCCTTCTTGGCAAACTGCTGTGCTCCCAAAATTTGCGCATGTTCTAGCTTGTGGTTGTTGCTTGAACTGCAGTTCTGTTAGCACA
>JAABUO010008967.1_pt1 | contig 11244 bp, 13 predicted proteins | sample 5559291 | NCBI WGS metagenome assembly JAABUO01 (sample SAMN10711878, study PRJNA513372) | rock metagenome | isolation source: Antarctica rocks | place: Antarctica: Victoria Land, Finger Mt sud | reverse complement strand
TTTGCTGCAAAATTGGAAGTGAGGGTGTGTGTCTGGATGTTCCAAGGCACAGTCACCCTCAGGGCTACAGGCACAATTGGCAGGCTTCTGCCAAATCGCATAAACCCTCTGCTGAATTGGACCATACCTGACCCATTTGTCATCACGCCCTCTGCAGACAAAATCAATGTCACGCTGTGAAAAGAGCCAATACAATGCAAAGGAACCAGCCAGGAAGCTGATTTGTGGACCCTGCACAGCTGCAACAGCATTGCTGAGCTCTGTTTCCGCCAGAAAGTACTGACTGCCTATTCCACGGCATAGCCTTTTTGGTAGCCAGCTCTGCATGAGTCACACTAACAGCATGCATAAGTCAAAAACCATGCAAGGCATTACCTATTTACAAGCAGGCTAGGTGTGCACATGCAGCAAATGCAATAGAATGGTAATGCATATCATTGATGCAAATTGACGAGCACATGGCTACCTGGGAACAGATGTATAGGATCAGTATGTGCTGAGCTGTCAGTCAGATCCTGGTACATCTCTTTGGTTGCATGCCACAGCCTGACTCTATGATGATTGGCCTGTAGCGCAAAATATGTTATTGTCTGTGTCGTGTGCCAGGCTTTTGCGTCTACGTAGTCACAGCTTGGTGTTTAGGTAAGATGGTCCACACCTGACTGATGCGTTCAGGCAGCTTGGCGCTGATGAGGTGTATATAGTGCTGTGGTAGGCTGTACAGCATCATCAGATCGCCAGCTGTCAGGTGGTTGCTGACAAGCACATGTCGCTTACTTGGTATCCTGTCAACATGGTGCCAGTTGACCTGGACTCCCAGAATACGCTGCAACACTGCACGGGACACCAATAAGTTAGGACAGCCACAAAGCGCATGTTCTTCTTGCAAAAAAGGCGTGATGTTGTGAACCAAGCCTTTACAGGGACAGACAGACACTCAGACAAACATGCAGGAAGGGGACTATGAGCAAAGCATACCAGCAATCGATGAGTTGTTGTCCGTCAGCCAAGGTACATCTGCAGCTAGAAGTAGCACCCACAAGGCCATTCGTATGCTGGCCAGCAGAACCCCTGCATGCACTAGACTGAGTTGCAGTGTTGCTGGGGAAGTGTCTTTGACTCAATGCCCAGGCTGCTGGGACATCTCACCGAGTGGAAAGTAGAGTACAAGAGATGGCGAAAGCTGAGGCACATGCTGCAAATCAAATATCTGCTGTGCTGTTGGCCTCGTATTCCTTGCAGGTTGCAGGGGCTCCTGATCAACTACTGCTACTGCTGATACCAGCTGCCGACTGCCAGAGCTAGATTGCTTGCATCTGCAGGGATGAAAGGCTCTCTGTCGCGGGAGATGATCTCTTGCGAGCGCTGCCGTCACTGAAGGGGCTCTTAAGCGGTGTAGCGTCGCGAAGATTGTTCCGGAACTGCTTGTGAGAGTTGGATGAATGGAAACAGTTCCAGGAGTCATTGTTTGCTGCAGAGCTGCTTCATGTTACAAGCAAATGCGCAGCAATGAAAGAGCTAGCCTGCGAGCGCAGCAATGCACCGTGCAGGGACCGAGTTTCGGGATGGAAAGAAGATTTGATCAGACTGCTGCTTCGTGTCCAACTTGAGAATCCACTTCCGAGACTCAAAAGTCCAAGCTGTTTAAAGCATTGTAATCTCTCTCTCTCTCTTAGACATGATAAACACTAGTAGATAAGCACTAGTACTGATATTTCTTACAAGGTCACTAACAACCCTGGCACATCTGTACAACTGTGTAAATCCTCCTCCTCCTCCTCCTCCTCCTCCTCCTGCTGTTGAAAGTCAAAGTTGTAGCTGGCCGTACGGCATTTTGCTGGAGGCCAGCATGTTACAAGGGCTAATAGGGTCTGCACACACTGTGGTGGTATGGCTGTTGCAGATGGCCACTTTGGCCACAGCATGTAGCTCTATTCCCCTGATTACTAACACTATGAGGTCTTCGCACACAACTCTTCAAGCATATACTGAACTTCAAATACGACCTTTGTCTTCTCCAATATATATTACTATGTGATCAGACTTGTTGGTGAAGTAATGCAATCTGAGAATATTCGTGTGAATCCCGCGGGCCGTTTCTGTAAGCCATAGGCTGATGCTGAAACCACAAACATGTCTTCACTGCAAGACGCAAATTTAACTGCATGCAGCCCAATATTAAAAATTGGTTGATTGCTTACAGTTGCTGTGTGAACTCCAGGCAAGCTCTCGGTATGGCAAATATTCGTGAGTCAGTAGTTGTGTCACGACATCAATACACACAGAGTCACATGGCAATTCCAAGGCTGTAACATCACCACACTGTGGCATGGTGGGGTGATCATACTAAGTAGGTCTTACCAGGATCTGTCCATAAGTTTCATCATCACAGCTGTGATTTGTGACACAGTTGGCAACACAGGAATGATGCTGAGACAGAGTACTGACTTCTTGAGACACTCCTGTCTGAGATCAGAGATCATGGCAGCTACGGAGAATCAAGCAGAAATTGTGCTGGACAGAAACGTTTGCACCACTTGTCATGGCACCCAATTTGGGAGGTTGACAGCTTGCTGCCCCTACAAGCATACACAAACTCACTGTCATAATGTGAGCCTCAGGGTGCAGCTTAATAGTCTCTGAAGATAGAGGTCTGCAGACACCGTTATCTGTGCCACAGTGCAAGGCATCCCATGTGCTATGCAAGCAGTGCTTGCCTTCCCTATTTTCATGCAGTGTGCCTTCCAGATGTAATTCAGCCTGACAGTGGTACACCTGTGTACCCTGTGGTACAAACTGTAACAGCAAGTTGTATCGTATAACAGCAAGTTGTACCCTGTAACAGCAAGTGGTACCCTGTAATAGCAAGTTGACCATGGTGCAATTGCTACTAATGCAATGTGCATGCCCAGCACAAGGTCTGTTGACGGCCTGAATGCTTGCCACTCACATCAAGCACACGCGCACGATCTGCAGCCACAGCTGCATCCACCTCACTGAAGAAACGTCCCATGGTTTTTCTGACATTCTTGTTACCCTGCTGATCAGCAACATTTATGTAGGCCTCCCACTTACGCTTTCACCAACTGACACCTGTGTATCTGTACAAGCAGCACATGTATTACTGCACTTACATTGGAGGTTGACTAGGCAACACAGAAAAGTCAGCTGCGCCACCATGCTGTCAACTCTGTTGCAACGATGACCACAACAAGGCCTGTTGATATTGTGCGTATAGACCAGGATGCTAAATCTTGGAGCGACAAGGTCCTATTGGCTGCTTGCACAAACTTGCACAACCAGGGCAATATATACACACACACGCACAATAAGAGGTGTATATGTATACAGATGTGTGCCGATGACTGACATAGCTTTTGAGTCATGCTTGCATACTTGCTGTGTTGCAGCGCCTTGGACGCCTGCTCTGCTTCTTTTCGACACTGCTCCACAAGCCCAGTGTGGGGCTTGTTGAATAGATTCTGTGTCATACTTGAACTCAGGGAAGTTCTCAGGTGGTTTGCCCTGAGCACAGCCACCGCCCTCTTATTTCATGTCATTTTCATTTGATACCTTACAATCTGGGGTGTGGAGCCAGTTGTGACTCATCAAACATCCCTCTTGTCCTGCACGTACCTAGCTCATCATGAGCTGGAAAGCGTTTTAATAATTATCATTTATTAAACATCCCTCTCAGTCCCTTGCTCATCTATGGCACATTGCATTGCAGAGACCAGTGATACAAGACAACCTTACTCAAGTGAAGATGACAATCCGGACCGTATGTGATGTTGCATGCATAATGCTACCTGGTAAATGCATTCCCTGTCATACACTCTGGCAGCATGTTCTTCTACAAAGAAGGCACTAAGTGAGATCAATCCTGGCCCTAAGGCTGCAAACTTTTGATCCATGGTAATCACCCCAACAAACCTGCGAGGCATATCCCAGCTGAGAAAAAAACAATTCCAGCATGGATTAGACTTAACGTTTCTCAAGGAGTGTGTGCATTCACAAATTACAGTTTTGCTAACAGTGCATTGCATCATGTTGCAGTCAGTAGAAAGGTCGCGGCTGTTGCACGTCCAGCCCGTCGGCCAAGGGATGCATGCACCTGCTGGTCTTGCGCTCTTTTGTCAAATCTTTGGCAGCCTGCCTGGTAGCTTTGACATAGTCTTGTAATGTAGCTGCTTGTCGTATGACATCCACATCATATTCATCGCCAGGAAAGTTCACAGGCTGCAAATTCTGCTACCACATTGCTGGCTTTAGCACGGGTGATCTGTCTCATATGCTGCTTTGCATGAATGCAATGTTGACATTGAAACAATGACAAGACACAATGTTCCCCTACTTGTTGGGGACCTTCCATGCAATGCGTCAGCTGAGCATGCAGCTGTCAATGAGCTTGCACCAAGCAGCAGGGATTTTGATGCTGCACTGAAACTGCTCAATGATCGTGTATCTGGCTGTACTTGTGAAATGCAAGCTGCAACACAAGTGGGCGCTGGTGATGTGAAGTGACCTGCCATATATATTAGTGCATGGTCAACTGCTTTTGCAGCTTCTTCTTTCGTATAGTAACCACCCAAGGTAAATATTTGGCGCTGTAGGTAGGCTTTGGCCCACCATTTACCCAGATGCAAACGCACACCCAGAAATCTGCACCAGTGGTCAAGGCTGTGCCATGCGCTCCACAATATGTCAACACGCTAGACAACCTGACCAGCATTATGGCACAAGCAAGTCTTGTGTTGTGTGCACAACAATGATGGTGTTGACAAGTCATGTGAGTAAAGCCAACTCATTTTGAGTGCTGCATTGGCTTCTGACAAGATACATATGTGTTAAGATGAATATATTCTGTACAGATCATGTTATGCATATCATTTTGTACATATCATGTAACATGCACATGAGCATAAACACAACTGCACCTGCTTGTTTGGTTGATTTTTGTTGCTCGCCGTTTCTGTCTGGCAAATTCATCTAAAGTCGCATGCCTGCGCACCTCTTCAACATGATCTTTTGACAAGCTGAAGTTCACAGGCTCCTTGTGCTGCATCCAAGAACGCGCATCTGTCCACAGGTTACATGGGCATGGAGATACTTATTGACAGTTAGTGGTTTTGGGTTGCTTGAGTGATCTGCAAAAGCTGATTACAGACGTCCTGCAGGGTGATTCATCATGCAATGTGCAACAAAAGGCAAGCACATGTTATCAGTTGGGGTGCGAGCACCCCAAACCCTCAAACTAGCTCAGATCAAAGTAGCCCGGTGGTTCTGTAGGCATGTTGATCTGCTCATGAGCCAGAGCAATACAAGACCTGATACAACAGCTGCATCCAGTCAATTGAGTGCGAGGATGCGACTTTCACGAAGCTACCCATCATGTGCACGATTGTGAATATTACCAGAAAAATAGGAGCCTTATCATACAATCTGGCAGCTTGATCTTCAATTGGATACACACCCGAAAAAACACACCAAAAATGGTCGGCCTCCTGCTCTGATATATGCACCCAATTTTTCTCCCTTTTTTGCGACACCCATGTACCTGCTGACACCATGAGTGGTCAACCTCAGTTCTGCAAAGCCAAGGTTCTTGCTCAGATTATAAAGACAGATCAGTTCGCGGTAAGCAGAACATACATCGATTTGTGAGCAAGCACAAAATCCCTTGCAACGCTGATCTGCAGGCTTCATATGCTTGCAGCAAAGATGAAGTTCTTGACAAAGCTTAGATGCATATCACTGCATGCATGGCCTATACACATTCTGTGAAGGGCACACACTTTGTGCATAAGACAGATGCAGATAGCCTGCTGGAGATACCATGGATGATGCCATGCAGCAGGACGTGCAAATAACGTGACAGCTAAGTCTGACAGACATGAGACATTACCTGCTTGACAGAGCAGGCTGCTCCTTCCAAGCCTTACTGACAGCCCTGTTCCATTTGTGCTTGCCTCTGTTTGAATATGCAAAGGCACTGTGAGCAGGGGAAGGTAAATTACTGGTGGCAGCTGTGCCAACATGCGCTATGGAGAGCTGCTGGTTGAGATGAGGCAGTGAGCTCAATTTGACAAGATTCTCAACTGGTGTTCTGGAAACCTGCCGCGACCTCTTGCAGTTGCCTGACAGCAATCGGCATCGATGCAGCTGTGTCTGCTGATGTGAAGTGATGGGTAGCAGGTCAGGACTCCTTTGGAGGCGGATGGTTGTTGAAGGCTTGCAGTGATGCATCAGCTTGTTCTGCAGCCCAACATGCATTCATGAGTTTGCAGTGCGGTGTTTCTGGCAGACGACTGCTCCTCTTCGCTGGAATTCGTGGACGTGGTTTGAGGCAGCGTGCTGATGGACACCACACAAGAGCCAATGTCCCCTCACGGGGCAGGGCCTTAGCCTTGGCAGGATTGTACATTTATGCCGGCAACCATCGGGGTATGCCATAATCAAGGCCGATCACGACTGAACTATTGTATTGACACAACACAGCTCTCTCTCTCTCTCTCTCTCAGCACAGCACAGCACAGCACAGCACAGCACAGCACAGCACAGCACAACACACAACTCCTTGACCAAGTTGCACACTGACGTAGACAGATTCGAACTGCTACCTGCGTGTCATCCTCAGAATGAATTCACCGTTCCAATAAAGCTTTCAATACCCCTTCATGGCAGCTGTATCCAATAAGCACATCATCGTCTGTGAATACGATAGAGGTAGCTATCGGTAGCATTCCGCCCTCACACGTATCTGGTGAGTAATCGAGGCATTACAGCTACGTGAAGTCAGCTTTGTGACTACTGTTGCGCTTGTGCGCGTCTATTGAGGGCCGCAAGCTGCACGGAGCTTCCATAAGACGTCAAGCATGCATTGTCTGCCTGGGTTGCGTTGTGATCTTAGCCGTCGCTTTGTCAACCCAAACTCGCAAGCAGGAGCAGAATAAACTGCCTTACTCACAAGGGTGCACCACAGGACAGCCGTGCGTGATGGTTCTGCTACCACAGCATCAATTGGGCATTGAGTAGCAATTTGGGCATTGAACTTGGCATCTTAAGGTGTTGCTCAGTCGTGATCAGTCATAGTCAAACATGCAAAGCCCATCTCCCGTTAATAACAATGCCGGGAAAAAAAGCCGCAAGCCTAGCACTGTGTTGGGGGGCTTATTGCAGCCTCATACACACAGTGTAGCTCTGCTGGACGAAGGTAGGGGTGCTGTGCGGTTTCAAAAACTTTGAACATGCACAGGCAGAGATGCCTTGTGTGCACTTGTATCACAAGAGAACATGATCAATTGTCGCAGACCTTGTGCTATGTGCCGAGAAGGAAGGTATAACCAAGCAAGGTAGGGCATGGATGCATTGTATAGCACAGAGTTTTCATAGTGATATGGTGACTATGCTTGGTGTTGCAGCTGCAAAGCAATGGCTACATCAGCTGAGGGCAACAAAGCCGGACAAAGTCTCCAAGTGCTTCAGAACAGTGGTGAGCAGACACATCAGCCCGCTGTTTGTGGTCTTACAGCAGCTTATTGTATTGTTGCGTCAGACCTTATGGCATGTGCATGCAAAGATGCTTCATGAGGGACTGGGCACTGCTCATCTTCCCACAGATCTAAGCTTCCCTCAAACCTAGCCATTGCCACTGTATGATTGTAGCCAAGCAAAATTCAAGATGATGCTATATGTTATTTTCTGCATTTCTCACACTGTCTACGTGCAACCTGCGCTTCTACAAGATTGCCATTGACTGAATAAGCTTTTGTGTCTGCTCAAAGGCAAGGACAGAAGGCAGCATGGACGACGTGGTAGATGCTACACATGACAGGGCACAGCACTTTGCAGCTTCTGCCCTGACAACAACGGGTGGTCCACCTGCATTGGGCTCCTTGCCTGATCTGACTGGCCTCTCTACTGACGAGGTGCGAATGCTTCTGTGGTTTGTCAAACACACAACAACGTGGCTGTCTTCGCAATTGTATAGAACAAGCTTCACGAGCGTGAAAACAATCTGGGTATGTCTTTTGGGATGCCCTTCCAAATGCATATATTTGAGTCTTGCCTGCAGCACATTGACAACAAGAAACACAGTTTTGCTGTGTGAGGCTCATGCATCATCATGGCCATATTTACATCGTGTATCTAGCAGCCTTTTTTGCTCATGGTAGCCCTTTGTACTCCACTGCACCACTTTTTGATAGATTGCTTATTGCAGATGCTGCGGATGATATTGACAAGATTGAGTGCCATGGATCAAAAGATGGACAACCTGGCTCAAAGGATGGACAACCTGGCAGAGCAAGGGGACCAAATCTATGCCATGACTCAAGCAGCTGCTCACCACTTGAGTCAGCTCAGCACCCTTGTGTCAGCCAGTGTTGGCGTCGGTCTGCAGACAGACCAGATGCTGCTTCAGAGTGGTGTACATCCCACACATGCAGGACTGCCAGCAAAGCGCCCAGCTGCTGATAGAGAAGAAAGTCAAGCACCAGCTACTCAGAGTGCTCGGACGCGCCGCAAGTCTGAGGTCAACTGGCAGCGACACTTGCAGAAGCAGCGTGTGGCACCTCCACCAGAACAGCAGCTGGATGAGCAAGCAGCAGCTCCAAGGCCTGAGCCATTTGCACAGCCGTCAGAGGTCCCAGCTACTTCTGTACAGATCCCAAGGGACCATTGGGGACCATGGAAGGGCTGCCTGGCGTAAACCCTACCCAGCCGCAAGCAAGACCTGGCTTGCCTGCAGCTAGCATGCCAGCTGCTGCCACAGATGTGGGAAACACGACACATCCTGACATTCCAGGAACTGGACAGACAGCACCATGGACAGAGTGGAGAGGCGCATATCTGAACCTGTCAGGTGATATGACCAAGTAGCCACGGCACTGATCACCCAGTGCTTGCCCTGGATGCTACATCTTGTGCTCTGCACAAGCTGCTTGGTAGCAGGCTGTTTTGATGTGGTGTCAAAGCTGCCCTCACTGATCAAGGACTGTGCATGCTTTGAGCTTGCGCCAGACTATTTGCTGTAACTTCTGATGCTCTTGAAAAGAAAGGCTACGCTTTTCAGCAATCATAACGGGAGCCTCCTAAGGCGGCAGCCCGGAGCTATCTGATGCTCTTGTCTATGTTGTATGGCACACCTGCTGTCTGCTTCTTGCCGAGCTTGCACTCTCAACACTAGGATGAACACCATATTCTGACGTGCAGACTATCCAAGCCTTAAGGAGCTGTACATGGAGTGGACAGATGGCATCCTGCTCAACCGAACCACTCAGCTGCGGCAGTGGCCATTGAGGGTGTTGGAGCACCGGAAGAAGGCTGAGCAAAAGCAGCACAAAGTGCAGTGGCGTGGAGGCGGCTCCAAAGTGAGAGGGGAGGTCAATGAGCGACTGACCATCATCTATGCCATCCTACGGCAAATCTACAAAACTCACAGCTCAGCAGGTACACAGTCTGACTAACCAAGCACAGTTCACATTCAACAAATCAATTAATACAGTCAGCATTTAAGCATCAATGCTGGACTCAGGACATACACTACTTGCCTGGCACATTGCGTAATGCATGTCAAAGATCAGTATGGAAGTTGGTGACTGGAGCTACCATGCCCATTGCACGATGAAAAATGGAAGTCTGCGCGTACCATGTCATCTGTGTGTAGTCAATTGTGCATCTTGCAGATCATTGAAATTTCGAAAATTCAGTGTGCCTCTGCAGGGTCATATCCAGTGACTGACCCAATTGTGGAAGCAGCCATAGAAGTGGTGGAAACAAAGCGCAGCCAAAATGGCACCACCCTGACTCTGAAGAAGCTGGCAAAGTTTCTGTCCGATGAAAAGGCGGCAATCTGCAACTCAGAGTTTGAGCTGATGCACTTTGGGTGGCCACTGCCTGCAAACATGCTAAAGGGCAACCCAAAACGCAAACGCACAGACCTTGATGACTGATTGTCTACACTGAAAGCACAGCAAACTTGTCAGCGTGTGCCAGGTGCTATGTAAAAGCTATGCCTTGCTGATGATGCTGCAGTGATGTCATGTATGCTGTGACTTACATGCTGATGATGCTGCAGTGATGTCATGTATGCTGTGACTTGCATGCTGATGATGCTGCAGTGATGTCCTGTATGCTGTGACTTGCATGCTGTGCTTTGTTAGTCACCCTGCTCAGCATGACAATGCAGTGGGCCTGGATTCTGTAAGCAGTCTTGAACAATAGCATGATGCTGTGCTTAACCAATCTTTCTATGTCTCAGCAGAGCTTTGCAGTGCCGCAGTGCTGCTTGTCCCCTTGCTTCCTACACTATACCAGGACAGTTGGTGACTGCAGCTTTCCTATGATTGGTTGCTGTCTGTTGTTGATAGCTGTCTTTGTATGTTGTGATCAGCTGCTGTCCCTGTATGTTGTCATCAGCTGCTGTCCCTGTATGTTGTCATCAGCTGCTGTCCCTGTATGTTGTCATCAGCTGCTGTCCCTGTATGTTGTCATCAGCTGCTGTCCCTGTATGTTATCATCAGCTGCTGTCTTTGATCAATAGGTATTGTTATAGTATCTCAGGGAGCAAGCTTGGAACTGGAAGCAACTTTACTGTCACGGCTGTTTTTTGGGGCTTCCGGCCTTCCATCAGTCCCTAGGACACAAAGTAAGTACCGTACTGCCTTTACTGTTGGTCGTTTAATTACATAACTCATATTTGCATGACCTCGATTAATAAACATACAAAGTATTATCACCATCCACGACTCCCATTGAAAAATAATAAATAATGCAACAAAAAGCGCGAAAAGCAGTGCTCTATGATCTGTTGCTTTGCATAAGTGCCAACACAGTCATCATGCCTTGTTGATTGAGATGCAATGCAAGCTGAGTGAACATCCTTTGAACCAAGTACATGACTTCGTTGATTTGTGTTCTAGTACAGCAATTTTGCGTTTTTCCGCAACCGCAATCAGCATTCAAATCATTAAAAGTATTCCGTACAGGTGCCGACCCACATTAAAGATAATCGATTGAGTTTTTAATCATTAAAATGCGCAAAAGGTCGTCCGTTATATTCCGAGGGGTCACGACCCGAATTAGAAGCCGACCAACATGAAAGGCAGTACGGTAGTAGTACAGCTCTAGGCATATGTAATGTCCAGCATGTTTGCATTTCCCAGTATGATTACACAGAATGCTATGCCAGATCATGCATGCAGCATGACTCACCATACTGACAGCATGATTGCATGTGCATGG